>Ga0265295_1003626_pt1 | contig 22147 bp, 19 predicted proteins | sample Munlansysbiofilm_FD_192503 | JGI IMG/M metagenome (GOLD analysis project Ga0265295, IMG submission 192503) | Leachate microbial communities from a municipal landfill in Southern Ontario, Canada - Methane capture system biofilm | ecosystem: Engineered > Solid waste > Landfill > Unclassified ...
TGGATCAGCTCTTCCCAGCTTATCTACCATCTCATGGGGCTCACACCTCCTACCTTCTGTCTGCTACATGTGTAACGCTCGTGTAGTGCTATAAGTGAAGAGGATACCGGTTGTCCTGTTTTACACAATAAATATCACAAAATACATAGATATAATATTTATAGATTATAGGTTTCTTGAATGTTGTATTAATATTTAATCTCGATTTTCCTAAGATTTTTTAAAACAGGGTAGTTATCGTTCAAGGAGGTACAAATGGAATATGCTTTAATCCTCATTGGATGTTTCATCGTCTTTGCCATTTCTGTTATAATTCATGACAAATTGGTTGGTCGAGGGGAGAAATAACAATTTTTATCTCATTGAAATTCCGATCAGCGCATGAAGCCAGCAGGCGAAATCTCCGATTGTTTTACGATCATTAGTCAACAACTCTCGCCATTTGTTATCCTCACCGACTTTAGCCATGTTGCGGCTTAGAATATTGCATGTATCAATGAAGGCATTATGCGCCAGAGTCCTCACACGATCATGTTCTTTGCGCTGTTCCGTGTCATAGAAAAACCATTCTGATCGGATGCGCGCATAGGCAAGCGCTTTGCGGACAAGATCCATTTTCAGGTTTTCTAAGGTCGTCTTCTCGATGGCACCCCAGATAGTGCGGGCAGTAGCCACATCCATTTCGGCCTCCATATGTGTCCAATCTATTGACAGAAAAACCCCTGAGTGCTAAATACGTCTCATGAACGTAGAAGAGCGAAAAAAACGGGTTAAGCACCGTCTGGTTGATTTAGGGATCTCCTTTCGCGAGTGGTGTCGCCGGGAGGGGATTTCCCATAGTGTCGCGCGCGATATCGTCAACGGCCGCTTGGACGGAAGCCGGTCTGAGCAGACCCGACAGATTAAGATGAAAATCCAGGACGTTTTCGGAAACGATATTTTTTGAGAAATTCCTGCATTTTTTTGTATTGACTCTACGACCAATGGATGTATTCTGATTGCAAGTCGAGGAGATCCTCTTAGCCGTTGTCCGGCTTTTTTTCGGGGTCTCCATACGTCCAATGTGCGCACAAGGAGGTTTCTAATGGACGAGCGCAGTTATCTCACGGTCGAGCAGCTGTCGGAAAAAATCCACTATGCCCCGCGCTATATCCGCGAAAGGCTGCTGAAAACGGTTTTCCGCGAAGGGGTGCATTTCTTCTATCCCTTTGGGGGGCGGCGCATCCTGTTTATCTGGGAAGCCATCGAGCGGGACATGATGGTGCTGAAGGCGCCCGATGAACTGCCGACGATTCCCTTGGCGCGGGGAGGGGTCTGCCATGGGTAGTGTTCGAACCAATAAGGAAACGGGTCGGCTGTTTTTCGATTTTTGGTACAAGGGTCTGAGGTGCCGGGAATTTACCAAGCTGACCGATACCGCCGAAAATCAGCGGAAGATGGAAAAGATGCTCAAGCATATCGAAGCGGAAATTACGCTGGGAAGCTTCGAGTATCGTAAATATTTCCCGAATTCGAAAATGCTTCAGAAGCTTGAACTCAATGAATCCCCCTCCGCGTCTGCGGCGCCGGAGCAGGATGGAAGCGATGCCCCGTTGTTCAAGGAGTTCGCAGAGGAATGGCTGTTCGAGAATGTCGTGCGCTGGAAGCGGTCTTATACGGCCAATATTCGCGGCATTTTGGATAACTACCTGGTGAAAACCTTCGGGGAAAAGAAAGTCAGCTGCATCACCAAGGGGGAAATTCTGAAATTCCGTTCGTCTCTCGCCAAAGTTACCAACGGAAAACGACTCTCCCCTGACCGGATCAATCACATCATCACGCCTTTGCGGATGATTCTCAACGACGCAGCTGACAGGTATCACTTTACCACGCCTTTTTCGGGAATAAAACAACTGACGGTGGCGGATACGCAGGTTGACCCGTTCCCCCTCAAAGAGGTCTGGCAGGTCATCAACAATGTGCCGAAACGGTTCATGGATTACTACATCGTGCGGTTTTTCAGCGGGATGCGCACCTCGGAGATCGATGGTCTGAAATGGGAATATGTCGACTTTGACCGTCGGGAAATTCTGATTCGGGAGACGTTGGTCAGGGGGCAGGTCGAAACGACGAAGACCGTCGGGTCGGCACGAGCCATCGCCATGTCCGGTCCGGTCTATGAGGCGCTGAAACGGCAGCACCGGAAAACGGGAACGAAATCCGAATATGTCTTTTGCACCGCTAAGGGCACGCCCTACAACTACAGCAATATTACGACCCGGGTCTGGTATCCCACGTTGAAGAAACTGAAGCTCAAGCCCCGGCGGCCCTATCAGACCAGGCATACGGCGGCAACGTTGTGGCTGGCTTCCGGCGAGAACCCCGAATGGATTGCCAAGCAAATGGGGCATACTTCGACCAAGATGTTGTTCACGATCTACAGCCGGTTTGTCCCGAACGTGACACGCATGGATGGGACGGCATTCGAGTCGCTGATTTCCGCAGATGCATTTCTGCTGCGGGAGGCTTTATGACCGAGTTGGCACTGACCGTCGGCCAATCGGTGCATGCCGCCTTCCGCGTTCATCGCCCGCAACCTAAGATGGCGCAAAACGGTAAAAAGTATTGGTCGCTTGCGCTGGAAAACAGCAGCGGCGCGATTCGTGCCCATATCTGGGAAGACCGGTATCGTGGGCGGGAATTTTCTCTGGACGAAAGCAAGAAGATCGAGGTTCAGGGCCGGGTGCGGGAATTTGACCGGAAGTTGATCGTGGATATTCATGACTGCCGGGAAATCATGCGACCGGAAAAGGACTCGTGGAGGCTGATTCCAAATCGGTGGTTTTCCCAGCCCGGCGACGCGGAGCGGTTGCATTTTCTGACGGATCAGATTCAGACGACGGCTTTACGGGATTTTCTCGGAGGAATTTTTGCCGACGATGGGCTGGCTTGGTCATTTTTGACCTTGCCGGCAAGCCATCGCCACCACCATTCGTGGCGAGGCGGTCTCTTTTGCCATAGCCTCGAATGTGCGGAGATGGTGGCCGCCGTGCCGGGATTTCGGCATGTCGAAACCGAGTTGGGGATGGTCGCGGCGCTGTTGCACGATATCGGGAAAACCCGGACTCAGGGCACAGGCACCTTGCGGTTTCAGCAGCGGGTTCTGTTGCCTCACGATATTTTCACGCTGGAAATTCTTTCGCGGCATCTGAAACGACTCGATCAACAATGGCCCGAAGGGGGGATCTCCTTGCGCTACCTGCTGACCTGGAAGCCCGGCCGCACCGTTCCCGCCATGACCATGGCCGAAATAATTGCGTGTGTGGATCGTGTCAGTACCGGGCAGGACCGGGAGCGCCAGGCTTTTTCCGCCCTTCCCAAGGGCTCCCACCTGGTGATCGAGAACAGGATCAACCGTTGGAGAACGCCTGCTTCCCCCGAGGTGAAAATCGGGGCCTGATCTGGAAGGATGAATGACGACGGGGCTATCTCTCGATTATTATCGGTGGGTAGCCCCTTTTTCATGGGACGAGATCCTGATCGGTCAGCAACAATATCGCCAGTAGGTATATCGCCGACCGGAACCCATAATTGGCATAGTAAGTCCCATTTTTTGGATCGGCTCTACTGTCGTCCGGATCGATGATTTTCATGTCCAAACGCTTATTTCTGATTGTTCCGGGATTCGATTTGCCTTGGACCACAGTGGCGGAATTTCCAAGGTAGTTGTCAAGGGCTCTATTGTTCTTTGCCGCATCGAAAGCGTTGGCTTCAGGATAGTCGACGGAAACGATGAGTTCTTCCCGTTTTATCCCCAGTGATCGCAATGTTTCGACAGCCTTTTTCAGGGAAACATCGCTGTCATAACGGATCGCCTTGTGACTGATATGGTAATTCCGCAAGAAGTACAGCAGAAACTCCATTAGGTTGTCTTTTTCGGCCCTGACGAGCTTACAGCCATGAAAAAAGACCTTTTTCTCCATTGCTTTTTCTGTCTTCGTCTTGCAGGGACCGGGAAAGACAGAAATTCCCTTTGAGGCAGTCGCTACATTGAGATGCCGAGGTTTGTTGACGTCCGTTTTCAGGGTTCGGATCCAGTTCGCGACTCTGTGCCATTGGTGAAACGTCTCCATCGATAGGTTGAGACTATTGGCAACCCCGTCAACCGGTTTGTTGGCCGCCAGGGCGGCAAGAACCTTGGGGATCACTTGATACATCTGCACATAATCGATGAGCTGAACCGACACCTGGCCGGCAAGGGGGGCGAGGAGCGGTTTCCGCAGCGAATATACGTAGGGATGAGGCAGTCTGTTGCTCCGCGATACATATTGGGAGAGCCGAAATTTCCCGGATTCACTTCCGGAACCGCTTTCGCTGTTTTCCTGATAGTAAATTTGCGTCCAGCTGAGTTCGGTCAGGGAGGATATGGCGGCGGCGGATACTTGGGGCTCGCAGTGTTCTGCTGCCAGGCTCTGTCCGAGTATCCAGTCCAGCAGGTGGACATAGTGCTTCAGGGTGGTCTCCGGAGATTCATGCCCCACAAGGCGAGCCAGTTCATAGAGCAGTTGTCGCCCGGCCGATCGATTGTGGAGCAGTTGCTTGCGCAAGTTTTGGCAGGCGTCGAGCTCGAAATCGTCGTGTTGGGCGAAGGGGGTTCTCTGTTGCGGCAAATCGGGAATCATCAGGCGCAACAGAGTCCAGGTGGCAAAGGAGTGTCGAAGATGGTGGAATCGCAGGGTGGTGTCGCCCGTCACCTGGTGCAAAGCCATTCTTATTGGGGTCATCAGGGCCTTTTCGACACCGATTGGATCCGGGACATCGAACATCAGAGCCTCGGGAAGAGCACTCCCGACCACACTCGCACGGTAGTCAACCCAGTCCTTCAGGTTTTGGAGTTGGTCGTCGCTCAGCAGGGCATGGAGCGGCAGTCGCCGGACGGATGACGAGGATTTGGTCCGGCCGTAGCGGCTATTGCGGACCAGCAGTTCAGGACAGGAGCCGGGGTGAAAATCGCACAGCCGCAACCTCAGGCATTCGCCACGGCGTAGCCCGCACCGGAACGCCAGCATGGCGATGAGCGAGCGCATTTTCTGCCGGGTGTCGCCAGTCTGCCCGGGAAACAAGACCTGTTGCAGCTGCTCATATTCGGTGTAGCTGATGACATTGGCGTCCACATTGATTCTGCCGTTATGCGACGACACCAGGTCGTGAAAATCCACCGGAGGGGCACCGAACCCAAACTGCAAAAAGCCGTGGAAGCGCCGCAATGCCTCCGCGCAGCGCTGCGCGATCAGATCATGGGGATGGGCTTTCGGTGAGGGGGGACAAAGGGCAATCGCGTCGGCGTAGAGATCATGGAGTTCCTCCGCATCCATGGTCACGAGATCCTCGTCTGCGGCGCTCGTGATCAGGTAGATGGCCACGTCCGCCATGTAACTCAGGGCGCTTGCGGGGCGCAACTGGCCTTTCTCTCGCCCCGGGTAATAGATTAGGTCGTGTTTCTTTATCTCGTTTACAAGGTCAATCCCCCAGCGGAGGATGTAATACTGGGATGGGAGGAGTTTTCCCGCATGTCGGTGTAAGTAAGACTCTATCTCGGCTCTGAAATCCGCATGTTTGCCGGATTGAGCGTGTTTGCCGAGCTTTCGCTGCAATGCCCGCCAATAACCAATCTGGCGAGACTGGTCCAGGTCGGTTGGGTGTCCGGAAAAGAGAGCGACAGGTATGGCCGGCATTGACGTGCTATCTGAATCGGTAGCCGAATCCTGGCGATTCAAAGCCAGGCCGGTGTTTAGCCGCTGCCAGGTGGCCTGGGGCAAGGATACGGAGGTGACGATTCCTCGACCGTAATCGACGAGGACGGGGGGGATTCTCAGGGCCAGCCGGTGATGACATTGTTGTCGTAAGTCCGCGACCGAAAGAGTCGATCCAATCCCTATATGCCGCAGATAGGCCTTGATCGCCTGGTCCGGGTGGCGGATTTCCCGGACAAACTGAAGATCGCTCTGGTGGTCGCGCCACCACCTCTGGATCAGGGCTTGGGTCACGGGGTCGGCGAACCACAGATTATGTCGATCCGCGCTGTCGGGAGTTTTCAGCGGGACCACGAGGTTATGGCCGGCGGTCTCGCATGCACTCGGTAAATTAGTGACCAGAGCCCGTAGATTCGACACATGCAGCATGCCGCCATAGAGCATGGCGCTGAGCAGGATCTGTCCGTAACGGGCTGCGGACGTGGGGGGCGCCGGATTGCGCAGATCCTGCACAATGGCCTCGGCGATCGTGTTTGCTTCCGCGACGTGAAACTGCCCAGGAAGGTACCGGTTTTTCGGTCGTCGGGTGAGGTAGGGGACAGAGGGGAGATGCACTGTCCATTGCAGGTTGTTGCGGCCGTACTCCAGTAGCCGCCGGAAAAAGTAGATCCTATGGAAATACACGTCTGTGTCCACATTCGCTTGAAGGAGGTCGGCGAATTCCTCGACCTGCTCGCGGTTGAGGCAGACGCCTCCTTGGCCGGCGTGGGCATCCGGGTAATGACGCGCCATCAGGTCCAACACCTCGCGATGGATCTGTATCACGGTATCGGGCGATCCGGTGCTGGGGACGAGATCCAGCCATATGTCGTGATTGGCTGAATAATCAGTAGAGTCGTCGAAGCCCATGTCAGTCATTTTTTGCGACTCCTTCAATCGGCTTGAACCCGAGATGATCGAGAAGTACCTGCACGTGGGTAGATAGTGACAACCGGTACTGATGGGGGGACAGGGCAGAATGCTGTGCCCATGGTTCTTCGCCCAAAAACCAGTGGCCCAGATATGCGTTTATGACTTCCGGCGATGCTCCGCGTACTAATAGCCATGACCGCAACATGTGGCGGTTCCCATTTTCCGCGATGGAAATCGGCGTTGGCAAGTCGGAAAAGTCATAAAGCCTCTTAGGGGTGATTGCCGCCGGACTTCCATTTTCGTCGAGAAGGAAAAAACGGTCTTGCGCTTTGGCAAAAAAGTCACTTCTGATGTTCACCATGATCGAGGCGACGAGTTTCGAGTGGGTTCGGTAGAGGAGGTATTGGTTGTGGCAGCCGGGGGGGAGCCAAATGAGGCGTGTGTGATAGTGGTCGTCACTATCTTTGTCGCTGATGACGCAGAAGCCCGTTTCATGGTCGATGTTTTCGCCGTCGGGAAACGGGTGGGTCACCGCGCGAATGCCTGTGGCATAAGCGATGTAGATCGCAGTATAACGAGTCAGGGCATTGTGGTATTGGATCAGATTCCTATGGTCTTTGTTTCCTGCATAGAAATCTCGCCAAGTACAGATTTGTTGTCGAAGCTGCGCTACGAGCGATTGGACGACTTCCCGGCTTGGGACTCTGGAAGACCCAATCTCTCTGTTTTGAGGGAGGTTCTCACCCGGAAGGTCTGTGGGATGAGCGGGTAAGACTTTCTCCCAGACTGCTCGATAAATCGATGCAAGTCGGTTTCCGGACTGTCGGGTGTAGTGGGATACGACCGTGCCGAGATAGGCCGATTTTCCGGTGATGTACATGGCGCTGGCGACATCGGCACCTTCCTGTTTTTGGATTTGCTCAAAAAGATAATGGCTTACTCGTTCTCTGGTTAGCCTTGTTCCGTACTTGTTATTGATTCTAGTAATAATTGTCTGTATGTCCGTTTGCAGCGCGGAGATGTCCGTCAAGGCACCGATGGTGTCAGAGTAAGACAGGGCCAGATGTTGAAAAACCGCATAGGTGCATTGCGGCAGGGGCAATGTCAGGCATGTGCCTTTCGGTGTCTCATCGCCATAGTCGACCGAATAGGGGACACTGACCCAGTACCATTGACCATGGCGATGTAGCAGGCCGGGCCGAGGGTGGTCGGGAGGGTCGCCATGGTAGATCATCATGCCGGCTGCCTCATCTGCCGATTTTCCGCAAAGAAGCATTGCCGCCATCGTCGTCGCTAGGACATCGTTTGGATTGGTTGTTTTTGTTTTCGATTTCTGATTGCGACTAAGCCAATCGATGGCAGACCACAACCTCATGATTTCATACTGGGTCAATCCTCGCCAGTGGTGGGGCAGGGCTTGATTGTGGTTGACCAAGGCGGTACGCGCCGCGCGTTGTGAAGATAATATGCTCTGGGTCAGACTATGTAATTGTTGCCTCGGGTCGCTCGCGGCGATCATGTCGGGGTAGTGGCTGATTTCGCCCTCCGCAAGGAGCATTTCTTCTTCGTCTGGTTCCTCACGGCGTCGTGAGATCAGGGTGATTTGTGCCGTTCCTTGAAGCTGTTCTTCATCAAGGCCGAGGTCATCATATGTGCGAGAAGTCAATCGATGACGATAGGTTGTCGTCCGTCTCTCACCGCCCTCGCGGCGGGGCGCCGCTTTCGCATAGACGTAGCTGAGAATTGTGCATACCGGCGCCAGAGCCTCGGCCAAGGAGGAATTGAGGATTTCTTTTCGCAAAACTGTGGGGGCGCAATGCAGATTTATCCCCAACAAAGAGGTATCGGCCTCGAAAGCCTTTCGTAGCGCACCGGGGGCAGTCACCAGTACATTGCGGTACTCCGCGTTTTTTTCTGCCCTTTTTCGGATAATAGATGCCGCTATAACCACGTGGGCAAGCAGTTCTATGTACGCTACCGTTTCTCGCTCGCCCTGCAATACGGTCCAAATCGCGACATAGACGGCGTGGCTTTGAAATAGGCCCCAGAGGGGGGACCGTTTTTGGTCTCGATATGTTACGGCAGTGGGGGGCTGCATCAGCGAGGCGAGCGTTGTAGCCATATCCACCCATTGTCGATCGTATTGAAAGTCCCGGTAATGGAGGCCAAAGCTCGCGATTTTATCCAAAAGCTCAGGGAAAAACTTCAGGATTCGATCGAGGCCATCACCGCCTTCAGGAAGATCGATTAACGAAAGAAAGCTATCGATACTACTAGCGGGAAAACCTTCTCCTAGTAGCGTTTTTGTGATCTGGTCTCTGGTCATCGTCTTGCCTTTCTGCTACGAAAAACCGTCTCTTTGGTCGCGCTGAGAGCGGACGCAAAGGTCTTTTGTGTCGCGGCCTCAAAGAGTTTCTCATGGGTAGTATGGTCCCGACGCCGCAACTCGGTCAACAGCTCGCCCAGATCACTCTTCCGGGCGATGCCGGTGATTATCGAGGATGCCATGATGTCGACTGCGATGTACAGACGGATTCGTTGCGCTCCCGGATTCTTGATTACCCGGATGGGCACTTCGGCTTCGACTCCCAGTACGCTTGCCGCTACGATGAATGTACGATGCCCGGAGATGTATTCCCATGCTCGTCCCTGTCGAATCGCGACGATCGGCAGTGTTTCCAGCACGACCTCGATAGCTTCCGGCTGGATGAGCCCCGGGTCACGCAGCAGATAGTCGGTTTTCGCCATCGTCGCGCCGAAGGATTTATATCCCTCGTGGCGGCGCAGTTTTTGGATCGGTACCCTGAGTATTTCCATCGTCCTCCTCCTTCCGTGTGGTGGCTATTGAGGTCGATTAGACAATGGAAATTCTCATTATCGTGTTACGATAAAGGCCCTTTTTGCATCCTTTTTCGAGGATCGTTGTTTCAGAGGGTCGTTGCGGAAGGGGTGGCCAGCCTTTTGTTTGTTCTTGTTAATTTGATGACGCTATCGTAAAAGCGTATTTTGGGAAGGAAGCGTAAGCATGGCCCAGCTTGAACATATCGAAGCCATTGAAAAGCGGCTCTGGAGCGCGGCGGACACCCTGCGGGCCAACTCCAACTATGCCAGCAACGAATATTTCATGCCGGTCATGGGCCTGGTCTTCCTGCGTCATGCCTACAGCCGCTTTCTGGGCGTCAAGGATGCCATCGAGGCGGGCCTGCCGACACGGGGCGGCAAGACCCGGCCACTGACCAAGGAGGATTTCTCGCAGAAGAGCGCCATCTTCCTGCAACCCAAGGCTCAGTTCGATACTCTGGTGGCCCTGCCCGACAGCGCTGACCGCGCCAAGGCGATCATCGACGCGATGGAGTCCATCGAGGCCGACTACGAGAACCTGCGCGGCGTGCTGCCCAAGAGCGAATATCAGGAGCTCGACAACGCCGTGCTCGGCCAGCTGTTGCGCACCCTCAACCCCGAGGAACTCAAGCGGGTTTCCGGGGATGTCTTCGGGCGCATCTACGAATATTTCCTGACCCAGTTCGCCGACCAGAAAGCCCACGACGGCGGTGAGTTCTTCACCCCGGTGTCGCTGGTTTCGCTGATCGCCAACGTCATCGAACCGGCCGGGGGCACGGTGCTCGATCCGGCCTGCGGCTCGGGCGGCATGTTCGTGCAGAGTGCCCGGGTGGTGGAGCGACGACACGAGAACCCCACCGAAAAGCTCACCTTCTACGGCCTGGAAAAGAACGCCACCACCATCCGCCTGGCCAAGATGAACCTGGCGGTGCACGGCCTGGAAGGCGACATCCAGAAGTCGATCACCTACTACGAAGACCCGCACGAGCTGCTGCGCAAGGCCGACTTCGTCATGGCCAATCCGCCCTTCAACGTGGACGAGATCGACGCCGACAAGGTCAAGAGCGACCCGCGCCTGCCCTTCGGCCTGCCCGGCGTCAACAAGAAGGGTAAGGTCAGCAACGGCAACTACGTCTGGATCAGCTATTTCTACAGCTACCTCAACGAACAGGGCCGGGCCGGGTTCGTCATGTCCTCCCAGGCCTCCAGTGCCGGGCGCGACGAGGCCAAGGTGCGGCAGAAGCTGGTGGAAACCGGCGACGTGGATGTCATGGTCGCCATCCGCTCCAACTTCTTCTACACCCGCACCGTCCCCTGCGAACTCTGGTTCCTCAATCGCGCCAAGCCGGAAGCGCACCGCGACAAGGTGCTGATGATCGACGCCCGCAACATTTATCGAAAAGTCACCCGCAAGATTTTCGATTTCTCTCCCGAGCAGGAGCAGAACCTGCTGGCCATCGTCTGGCTCTACCGGGGTGAGACCGGGCGCTATCTCGACCTGGTGGCGGGCTACTGCCAACGCATGCTGGCCGAGGGCGCGGCCTGCTTCACCATGAAAGATGACGATGGTGAAGAGGTCGAGCCTCTGCCGGATTTTATCGGTGCGCTGGACACGCTGCGTGGCGCTGTTGAACCATTCATCAAAACCCTGGGTGTAGGGGCGATTCATGAATTGCCCCTACAGGAACTGGATGACGCCATCCCGCTGTTCAAGGCGGATGTGGAGGCGTTTCGGAAGAGTGTTGCCGAGCAGCAGGATGCATGGGGAACACAGAAGACCACCAACGGCGAACTCAAGAGGGCTGTGGACCGCCTTGCCACCCTAGCCGAGACCAGCCGTGATCTGGTCAAGCAGACCGATCTGCTCTACAAGCTCGCCTGCGGCCTGGTCGAAATCTGCGAGAATGAGTGCAACGCCCGCGACAGTGACGCCTGGGCGAATCGCGACATCACCCGTGCCCGCAAGGCCGCCGACGAGGCCCGCGCCCTGGCCGTGGAACAGCTCAAGCAGGTGCGCTACTTCTGGAAACAGGCCCGTTGGCTGACCGAACGTTTCCCCGAGGGAAAACTCCGCGATGTGGAAGGGCTGGTTAAACTGGTGGACCGGGCCGAGATCGCGGCCAACGACTGGAGCCTCACTCCCGGCCGCTATGTCGGCGTCGCGCCGGAGGAAGAGGATGAGGACTTCGATTTCGAAGAGGCCCTGCGCGACATCCATGTGGAACTGGAGGATCTGAACGCCGAGGCCGTGCAGCTGGCGGAGACGATCAAGAAGAATTTTGAGGAGCTGGGGGTATGAGCATTTCTACGCTCAGCGAAATCGTCGAGTCATGGGGAGGCTTGATTCAGACTGGGCCATTTGGCTCCCAACTTCACCAGCACGACTATTCGGAACAAGGCATTCCAGTGGTGATGCCAAAGGATATTCGCAATGGTCGAGTTGACGAATGCGGCATAGCCCGCATTTCAGAAGGCAAGGCTAGTCAGCTGTCACGCCATTTCTTGAAAGCCGGGTCCGTAGTTTTTCCGCGGAGAGGCGAGATCAGCAAGTGCGCATACATAGACGAAGAACAGGCTGGGTTCCTTTGTGGAACCGGGTGCATCAAGATTGAACCGCCGGAGGAGAAACTACGTTCAAAGTTTCTTTTCTATTTTCTTGGGCTTCGTCAAAGCGTTGAATGGCTTGAGCGTAACGCCGTTGGCACAACAATGCTCAACCTCAACACAAAGATTCTTGGCGGCCTGAAGGTTCCTCTCTTTGCCCCTAAGAAGCAGGACGAAATCGTCGAGATCCTCTCCGCCTACGACGACCTGATTGAGAACAACCGGCGGCGGATTCAGTTGCTGGAGCAGGCGGCGCGGCTGCTCTACAAGGAATGGTTTGTCCACCTCCGCTTCCCCGGCCACGAACACACCCAAATCATCGACGGCGTGCCGGAGGGGTGGAGGAAGAAACCTTTGGGGACTTTTGCCCCTCTGAAATATGGTAAAGCCCTGAAGAACGACGATCGCGTTCCTGGACCGTTTCCGGTCTATGGCTCAAGCGGGATTGTTGGGATCCACACAAAAGCCTTCGTGCTTGGCCCCACCATCATCGTCGGCCGAAAAGGTAATGTCGGCAGCGTGTACTGGTCGCCGGACGATTGTCACCCCATCGATACGGTGTACTACATCGACTCGGGAAACTGCTCTTTCTTCCTCTACTACGCCCTGCAACAGATGACCTTCATCAGCACGGATGTTGCGGTTCCCGGATTGAATCGCGATTTTGCCCATAGTCGTTTGATGCTGGTCGCGGAGCAGAAGATCCTTCGATTGTTCGAGGAGACGGTATCGCCGCTGCATCAGCAGACGGAATTGTTGAAGCGGCAGAATGCATCCCTTGCCAAAGCCCGCGACCTCCTCCTGCCCAAACTGATGAATGGGGAGGTGGCGGTATGAGCCGAAAGTACCCCCAAGCTGACGTCAAAATCTTATACGGGCTGGCAGCGGCTCGCTGCGCATTTCCAAATTGTAGAAAAGAAGTCGTCCTTGAGGGCACGGCCACTGACAAGACAAAACAGATTGGCAAGATAGCCCACATCGTCGCACATTCAGAGAGCGGACCTCGGTCCGATTCCAGTTATCCAAAAGACAAACTCGATACCTATGAGAACTGGGTACTGCTGTGCCCCACATGCCACGACACCGTGGATGCCCATGAAAACCGATATACCGTAGCATCTCTACGAAAGCTAAAGATCGATCATGAATCATGGGTACAAGACAGTCTTAACGAGTCGATGTCCCAAATATCATTTGCGGAGTTAGAAGTAGCCGTGAATGGTATTTCCTCTCAGCAAGCATTATCCCAACCCGAATGTTTCTCGGTCATTACCCCTGACGCGAAGATCAAGAAGAATCAACTTTCCGATACGACTCGGCAAATGATTGCCATGGGGCTTATGCAAGCTCAACAGGTCAAGACCTACCTTGAGTATGTTGAGCAAATAGATTCCGGATTTATTCAGCGGTTGGTCGGTGGCTTCCAGGAAAAGTACCGAACCCTCATACAGGATAAACAGCTAACCTCTGACGCCGTGTTCGGGGAATTGCTCAACTTTGCATCATCGAAAGGGAGCGATTTCAAGACTCGGGCCGCAGGTCTTGCTTTGCTTTCACATCTCTTCGAAACATGCGAGGTGTTTGAGAAATGATTCTTCCTTCGAAGCACATATCTGAAGGACAAGCGCTGATCGGTGTCGGCGCTGTTGTGCTTCGTCATGTTGAAAGGCAACAGACCATTACAAGCCTTTGGGATAAGGTGAGAGACGAACCTTCTGTTGGCACATTTGAACGGTTTGTCCTTGCCTTGGATCTCTTATACATCGTTGGGGTCATTGATCTCTCCAAAGGCATGATCCGCCGGGGGGCCTCATGATCCACAGCGTAACTGCCAATCATCGCTCGTTTCATCCCGTGGAGTTCACCACGGGACTTAATGTCATATTGGCCGAGCGTTCTGAGACTTCCACCGAGAAAGATACTCGTAACGGGGTCGGCAAAACGACATTGCTTGAGATTATCGATTTCTGTCTTGGAAGCCGTCCGATCAAAGGCAAGGGGTTACTGATCGAGCCCTTGCAATCTTGGGCCTTCACTCTAGATATCACCCTTCGCGGTAATCGAGTAAAAGTCACGCGAGCGGTGGCGGACCAAAACCGAATTATCGTAGAAGGACCAACTGATGGATGGCCAGAAAAGCCTGACCTGGACGAGCAGACTGGTGAGCACGTTTACAAGGCAGAACGATGGCGAACATTGTTGGGATGGGCTTTTTTCGACCTGCCTCGTTCGTCGGACCAACTGCCCTACAGGCCGAGCTATCGAAGCTTGATCTCCTATTTCGTGCGTCTTGGACCAGATGCTTACACGAGCCCTTTCAGACATTTCCGGCAACAGAAGACATGGGACATCCAGCTTCACACTGCCTATGTACTGGGAATGAACTGGGAGTATGCTGCGCGGTGGCAAGGACTGAAAGACCAGGAAGAAGGTGCTAAGGCGCTTGAGAAAGCAATCAAGACGGGGGCGATGGAAGGCGCAATCGGCACCGTCGGCGAACTCGAAACCCAGCGCATTCAGTTGGAGCAACAGGCTGCCGGGGCCAAGCTGGCTCTGGATACATTCAAAGTCCACCCACAGTATGAATCCGTGCAGGAAGAAGCAGATAGGCTGACCACAGAAATTCACGAACTTGCCAATCAAAACGTTGCCGATAGGCGTCGATTGAAACGGTATGAAGAATCCATCAAGGAAGAGAAGCCCCCCGCTTCGGTATCCCTTGAACGTCTGTATGAAGAGGCAGGTCTAGTTTTCCCTGACACAGTTAAACGGACACTGGAAGAAGCCAAGGCGTTTCACCATGACATCATCTCGAATCGTCGTGAATTCCTGGGTTCTGAAATCACCCGTATCCGGCAGGTTATCGACGACAGAGAAACACGCATCAGGGAAAAGACCGATCTTCGTGCCGAGGTGATGCAGGTTCTTCAAACCCACGGCGCACTGCAGGAAATGACGTTACTCCAGGAAAGATATGTGTCGTTGCATGGCTCCCTTGAGCGCGTGCAGGCCCGACTGCGTGAAATGAAAAGCCTAAAGGCTTCAAAACGTGAAGTAAAAGCTGCGAAGGACGATTTGGTTCAGACAGCTGAACGCGACCATGAGGAGAGAAGGGATAAGTGGTCTGAAGTTGTGCGCCTCTTCAATGAACATTCCCAAGCTCTTTATAAATCACCCGGCAAGCTGGTGATCGATGTCGGCGATACTGGTTACAAGTATCAAGTGGATATTGAGCGCAGCGGAAGCGAGGGGATCGAGAAAATGAAAATATTTTGTTTCGATCTTGCTGCGCTTCAACTTCAAATGCAAAGCGGACGAGGCATTGACTTCCTCGTTCATGACACCTTGATGTACGACTCAGTTGATGCACGGCAACGGGCGCTGGCATTCGAGCGAGTTCACGAGATCACCGCTGCTCTTGGCGGTCAATATATCTGCACCATCAATTCGGATATGGTTCCAGAAGCAGACTTCACCGAGGGTTTTGATTTCCCGCAATTTGTGCGTCTGAGATTAACGGATGCTTCGCCGTCGGACAGCCTGCTTGGCATACGTTTCGAGAGGCCGGGCAGATGATTTTCCGGTTGGACATGACACTACAGTTTCAACCCAAGGCATGGCTGCCTTGTGGCTTGGATACGCGATTAAAGGAGGCCGTTTATGCTGAATAAAATCAAACTCAATAATTTTGGTCCGCTCGCCAACCTGGATTGGCCGAAGCTCGGGTCAATCAATCTGGTGATCGGCGGAAACGGGTCCGGGAAGACATTCCTCCTGAAAGCCCTCTACAGTGCCATGCGGACGTTGGAAGAGTACAAGCGCGGTGATGACCAGCGCACAGCGGCGGAGATCCTGGCGGAAAAGCTTTACTGGACCTTCCAGCCGGATAAGATCGGCGATCTGGTGACCAAGGGCGCGGACGCTGCCTTGTCTTGCACCGTGCAGTTTGACAACCGCAATTTCATCTACAGCTTCGGCAAGGATACGACCAAGCAGATCTCCTCGCTGGAAAACCATGTCCAAACCAGGGCGAGCAACTCCATCTTCCTTCCCGCGAAAGAAGTCTTGTCCCTGCACCAGATCATTCTCAAATCTCGTGAGCAGGACAAGGCCTTCGGTTTCGACGACACCTATCTGGATCTCGCCAGGGCGCTGCGTCAGTCACCCAAAATGGGTAAGAATTACGCGGAATTTGCCAAGTCACGCCAGAGCCTGGAGGACATTCTTGGCGGCCGCGTCGAGTATGACGAGACGTCAGGACGCTGGCAGTTCAAAAAGGGCAACCAGAAGTTCCCCATTGGCGTGACGGCGGAAGGCATCAAGAAAATCGCCATCCTCGATACACTGCTTGGTAACCGGTATCTCGACACCAACTCAATCGTTTTTATCGACGAACCGGAATCGGCCCTGCATCCCGTGGCGGTTTCCAAACTGCTCGATATCGTCGCCGTGCTGGCCGAGCGAGGCATCCAGTTCTTTCTTGCCAGCCATTCCTACTTCGTGGTGAAGAAGCTGTTTCTGATCGCCCAAGAGCAGAACCTGTCCATTCCGGTGATTTCAGCCCATGACAGCCAGTGGACAACGGCGAACCTCAAGGACGGGATGCCGGAAAACACGATCATCGATGAGTCGATCCGGCTCTACAAGGAAGAAGTGGGGTTGGCGCTCAAATGACCACACAACCGATTGTTGAATCCGGAATGACATTCGGCCCATATGCCGATGGTCAGTGCTTTTATATAGAGCAGAGTACCACCTATGCTGGCATTCAGCAGGGTGTGAAAATGGCGGAGTTTCTGCTACTGCGAGCCGGCAATGGAAAACCGCCCGTTCTTTGGGTGGTGGAGGCCAAGTCAGGTACGCCACGTCCTGAGACCCAACCGAGTTTCGATGAGTTCATCGCGGATATTCGGGAAAAACTGGTCAATGCCTTTTCCCTTGGATGGGCCTCATGTTTGAAGCGGCATCAACAAGCCGAGGCGGAACTGCCCGATCCTTTCAAAAAGCTTGATTTGTCTCAAGCCGGGGTGCGGTTTGTCTTGGTGATTAATGGTCATCAGGAATCCTGGCTTCCTCCGATTCAGGAGGCATTGAAAAAAGCGCTTCATTCCACCGTCAAGACCTGGTGTTTTGCCCCGACCTCGGTGGCAGTCATCAATGAAGAACTTGCCAGGCAACACGGCTTGATCCTTCCTGTAGAGGGAGGGGCTACATGACTGGAATCAGCAGCATGGGAAACTTTCGCCGTGGAGGAAACCAAAGGTGACGCCCAACCCCTACACCGAAGACCCCCTCGTTCAGCAGACCACCGCCGAATACCTGAAACAGGAGCTTGGCTGGCAGTCCGTGTACGCCTACAACAACGAGGACTTCGGGCCGGGCAAGGTCTGTCATTGTAATGAATGCTGGGTTGACGTGGTGCGAAAGCACTGCCCGGATAGTGGAGGGAAATATTCATGAGCCTGGAAACGCTTCTGGCCCAGATAGTCCTCGGCGAAGACTCCACTCGCCAGTTCAAGGCGGATGTGAAGAATGCCGATTCCCTGGCCTCGGAGATGGCGGCCTTTGCCAACACCAATGGCGGCACCATCTTTATCGGCGTGGCCGATGACGGCTCGACGCCGGGGCTTTCAGGGCAGGATGTGGCCCGCATCAATCAGCTCATCAGTAATGCGGCCAGCCAACTGGTGCGCAGTCCGCTGGCGGTACAGACCGAGAACGTGGCCCTGGAAGACGGCCGCATTGTCATCGTGCTGACCGTGCCCAAGGGGATCGACAAGCCTTACTTCGACAAGAACGGGGTTATCTGGCTCAAGGCTGGGGCCGATAAACGGCGGGTGAACTCCAAGGAAGAACTGCGCCGCCTGTTCCAGTTCACCAACCAGTTTCACGCCGACGAACTGCCCACCAAGGCGGGGATCGACAAACTGGATAAACTGCGTTTCCGTGATTTTTTGCGGGATGTCTACAAACAGGACTATCCCGATTCCCCCGCCGAGCTGACCCGGCTATTACAAAACATGAACTTGGCCAATGACGACGGCAGGTTGAACCTGGCCGGAGTGCTGCTCTTTGCCGAGCAGCCGGAGTGGATCGTACCGCAATTCGTGGTCAAGGCGATCCGCTACCCCGGCAACAAAATCCACGCCACCGACTACCTCGACACCGAGGACTTTTCCGGACCGCTGCCCAAGCTCTTCGAGGGGGCGCTGGCTTTTGTCATGCGTAACCTGCACAAGGTGCAGGCCGGGCGCGGGGTGAACGCGCCCGGTACACCGGAGATCCCCGAGGCGGTTTTCGAGGAGCTGCTGGTCAACGCCCTGATGCACCGGGATTATCTGGTCAGCGCCCCGATCCGCCTGTTTGTCTTTGACAACCGTATCGAGATCATCAGCCCCGGCCATCTGCCCAACAACCTGACGGTGGAGAAGATCCGGGCCGGAAACTCCAATATCCGCAATCCGATTCTGGTTTCCTATGTCGCCAAGGGGCTGCTGCCCTACCACGGCCTGGGTTCGGGCATCAAGCGGGCGCTGGAAAAGTGGCCGACCATCGACTTTGCCGATGACCACGACGGCTGTTTGTTCACCGCTACGGTTCACCGGAAACCAGTCGAAGAGCTGGATTTGGCGGATAAAGGTGCATTAAAGGTGCAGATAAAGGGGCAGTCCGCACCTATAAAAGCATCTTTATCCGCGATTCAGGTGCAATTGCTGGATTTTATTCATTCAAATCCGGCTATTTCCTATGACGAACTGGCGGAGATGACCCAAAAGGACCGCACCACCGTCATGCGTAATATAGGAAAACTGAAGGATGTAGGCATCCTGCGGCGTGTGGGCTCCAAAAAAACCGGCCACTGGGAGGTGATTGAATGACCCCCGCACCCTACACCGAAGACACCCTCGTTCAGCAGACCACCGCCGAGTACCTGGAACAGGAACTGGGCTGGGAGTCGGTGTACGCCTACAACAATGAGGATTTCGGACCGGATAGCCTGCTGGGCCGGGAATCGGATCGCGAGGTGGTGTTGACCCGCACCCTGCGGGCCAAAATCGAAGAATTGAATCCCGGGCTGCCTGCCACGGCCTATGAAGACGCCATCCGCCAGATCGTCACGGTTTCCGCCACGCAGACCATGGCCGCCACCAACCGCGAGAAGTACGAACTGATCAAGGACGGGGTGCAGGTCACTTTCCGCAACGCCAAGGGCGAGCGGGAGCGCCGGCGGTTGTGGGTGTTCGATTTCGATAATCCCGAAAACAATCATTTCCTCTGTGTGAGGGAACTGTGGGTACGGGGCGATTTGTACCGCCGCCGGGCGGACATCCTCGGGTTCGTCAACGGCCTGCCGCTGCTGTTCATGGAGCTGAAGAACGTCAGCAAGGATATCCGCGCCGCCTACGAGCGGAACTTTCTGGACTACAAGGACACCGTCCCGCATCTGTTTCATCACAATGCCGTGGTAGTGCTGGCCAATGGAGTGGACGCCAAACTCGGCTCGCTCACCAGTCGGTTCGAACATTTCCACGAGTGGAAACGACTGGCCGAGAATCAGCCGGGTGTCGTGGCCATGGAGACCCTGCTCAAGGGGGTCTGCGCGAAAGCCAATTTCCTGGACCTGGTGGAAAACTTCATCGTTTTCGACGACTCGGCCGGGGAATCGCGGAAGATTCTGGCCCGCAATCACCAGTATCTGGGCGTCAACCGGGCCATCGCGGCAGTCCGCGACAGGAAGGGCCGGGACGGCAAGCTAGGGGTGTTTTGGCATACTCAGGGTTCGGGCAAGAGCTATTCCATGGTGCTCTTCACCCGCAAGGTGCATCGCAAGCTGGGGGGCAACTTCACCTTTCTGATCCTCACCGACCGCGACGACCTGGACACGCAGATCTACAAGACCTTCGCCGGTTGTGGCGTGGTGGATAACGACCGCGACCCGTGCCGGGCCGCGAGCGGCGGCCATCTCGCCCAGCTGCTGGCCCAGCACAAGTCGCATGTCTTTTCGCTGATCCAGAAATTCAATCAGACAGTTAGCGAAGGCGAGGCCTATTCCCGGCGCGACGACCTCATCGTCATCACCGACGAGGCTCACCGCACCCAGTACGGCACCCTGGCGCTCAACATGCGCAACGCCCTGCCGAACGCCAGCTATATCGGCTTTACCGGCACGCCGCTCTTTAAGGACGACGAGATCACCCGGCGGGTGTTCGGCGATTACGTCTCTACCTACGATTTCCAACGGGCTGTGGAGGATAAGGCCACGGTGCCGCTCTATTACGATGCGCGTGGCGATAAACTCGGCGTGGCGGTCGGCGATCTGAACGAGCGGATTGCCGAGAAGCTGGAGGAACTGGAGACGGGCAATATCGATGTGGAGCAGCGCCTGGAGCAGGAGCTCAAGCGCGACTACCACATTATCACGGCCGGGAAACGTCTCGACCAAGTGGCCCGCGATTTTGTGCAGCACTACTCTTTGGGCTGGGAAATCGGCAAGGCGATGCTGGTCTGCATCGACAAGATCACCTGCGTTCGCATGCACAAGCTGGTCGAGTTCTATTGGAATGAGAGAATCGGCGAGTTGGAAGCGCAGTTGCCCCAGGCCACGGACGAGCAGGACGAACAGTACCGGCGACGTCAGATCGAGTGGATGCGCCGGACGCAGATGGCGGTGGTGGTCAGCGAGGAACAGGGCGAGGTCGAGAAGTTCCGCAAGTGGGAGCTGGACATCACCCCGCACCGACGCCTGATCAAGGAAGGCATCGACCTGCCGGAGGCCATGCGGAAACAGCCGCAGTTCCAGAACATGCAACGGCTGTCGCTGGACGATGCGTTCAAGGCCGAGGAACACCCGTTTCGCGTTGCCATCGTCTGTGCCATGTGGTTGACCGGCTTTGATGTCCCCAGCCTCTCCACCCTGTACCTGGACAAGCCGCTCAAGGCGCACACCCTGATGCAGGCCATTGCTCGGGCGAACCGGGTCAACGAGGGCAAGAACAACGGGATGATCGTCGATTACTGTGGCATCCTGAAAAACCTGCGCAAGGCGCTGGCGACCTTTGCCGGAACGGGTGATGACGGACGCGGTGGCAACGGCGGCGAGACCGAACCGGCCAAGCCCGATGAGGAACTGCTGGCCGATCTTCGTGAAGCGATTGCCTTTGTCAGGGCCTTTCTGGAAGAGCGAAGCGCGTCTTTGGATGGAATTATCGGGCAGAGCGGATTTGCCCGAAATGCCGCGATTCTCGCCGCCAAGGAGGCGGCGAACGAAAACGACGAGACGAGAAAACGCTTCGAGGTGATGTGCCGGGCGGTATTTTCGAAATTCAAAGCCTGCATCACCATCGAAGGCGTGAATGCTTGCCGGGACGACTTCGACGCCATCAACATCGTCTATAAAAGCCTGCAGCAGGACCGGGAGCAGGCGGATATCACCGATATCATCCGTCAACTGCATCAGGTCGTGGATGGAGCGATTGAGGTTAGGGAGGGTCCCGCTGAAATCGCAGAAGGTGTCTATGACATCAGCAAGATCGATTTCGAGCGGTTGCGTCGGGAGTTTGAGCGCAGCCCGGCCAAACGCACCACCGTGCAAAATCTGAAAACCGCCATCGAAGAACGCTTGCAGCGTCTGCTGCAGCAGAATCCTTTGCGGACCGATTTCCAAAGGCATTACGAGGAGATTGTTGCCGAGTACAACCGCGAGAAGGATCGGGTGACCATCGAGAAGACCTTTGAAGAGCTTCTGCAGATAATGGGAAAGATGGACGATGAGGAGAGCCGTGCCGTGCGGGAAGGGCTCAATGAGGAAAGTCTCGCCGTATTCGACTTACTGAGGAAGCCGGATCTGACGTCCGGTGACATCAAACGCATCAAGGCAGTCGCCGTCGATCTCCTCGAAACACTCAAGGCGGAAAAACTGCGGATCAATCATCCTAAAAACAGCAGTTAAGAAGCATGGAATCGTGTAACCTGTTGGTCTCAAATCAAAATTCACGACAGGAGGTTTCACCAAATGGGTGAATACGAATTACAGCCAATTCCTCAGCCGTCCCGGGTTG
>Ga0265295_1003627_pt1 | contig 22146 bp, 22 predicted proteins | sample Munlansysbiofilm_FD_192503 | JGI IMG/M metagenome (GOLD analysis project Ga0265295, IMG submission 192503) | Leachate microbial communities from a municipal landfill in Southern Ontario, Canada - Methane capture system biofilm | ecosystem: Engineered > Solid waste > Landfill > Unclassified ...
ATCTCCTCTGTTCATTGTTTTGGCGTAGTAACCTAACAATATCAGATGGTTGTCTTTGAAGCTCGACTTTTTTTGGCTTTTCTGCTTATTGCATGCAGCTTCTTGAATATCCTTTTGCAAGAGGCTCCCCCTATACTGAATTTTTCGTCGTAATTGTTTTCAATAAGGGCTGGAATCATAAACCCGCCGATAGCAACCACCGTAGCGACCGTGGAACCGGAGATGGCACCAAAAAAACCACATGCCAGAATGCCGGCCATAGCGAGCCCGCCAGGGAGAAACCCCACCATGATATTTGCGGTTTTAATAAGTTTCCCCACAATGGATCCGGTGGTCATAATATTGCCGCACAACACAAAAAACAGCACCACGATGAGGGCGAATTTGTCCATGCTGCGATACAGAATTTCCATGGTTATCTCTGGGCTGAGCCCCACAATCAAGGTGAGGCCAGCCAGCCCGGTGAAAAACAGAGCCATGAAAACCGGAACCGTAGCGATCATCGAACCCAGCAGCAGCGCCAAGATGAGCATCTGCGAATTATCCATGCTTCAACTCCTCTGTTTCTATTGCCGCTGCAGACTGTTCAGGCTCTGCGCTGCCGGCCAGATCTTCCCACATCACCAGGAGGATACGGATAAACATCATGCACCCGACCAAGGGAAGTATGGCATAAAAATACCATTCCGGGATCTGCAGGGTCGCCGTCGTGGCGTATTCATCCGCGTATACCATCTGTAACAGACCCCAACCAAGCCAGATCAGGAAGGTGGAAAATATCAGGCTGGCAAGATGGCTGATAAAATTGAAAAATTTTCTACTCACTGGAATAATCTGCGGCAGGGCATCTACCCGGATTAGAGAACGCCGGCGGACCGCCGCGCTGCAGCCGACGTAGGTGCAGAAAAATATGGATTTGCGGATCACCTCGTCGGACCAGTACAGATTGATGTGGGTGGTCTTGCGCAAAATAATATTAGCCAGCCCGGAAAACAGGGCTATGCACACCACCACGACCAGCGACCAGTCTTCAACGGCCCCCAGGGTTTTGTCGGTTATCTGAAATATTTTTCGCACTGTTTTTTTCATGGGATTAATTCCGTTGCCAGGTCAGGAAAGCGACCGCAGATGGCCGCACATAAAAGAGGGAGAGGAAGAGATGAGTTCAAAAAGTGGCGTCGCCAAACAGATATGGCCGGAGGTTTCGCTCCGGCCATATCTGTTTGGGGATGTATAATGCGCGCGCTCTAGGGAGCGCAGGCGAGAAAAAACGGCAGATGCAGTTTATTCGTCTGCGTTCTCCAGAATCGCACGAACCTTGGCCAGGTAATCAACTCCAATTTTCTCCTCCCAGCGTTTATACACGGGTGCCGCGCGTTCCACAAGGGTTTGCTTTTCCGCCGCATCCAAGCTGAAAAAGGTTACCCCCTTTTGCTGCGCCGCTTCTATCTGCTCCCGGTGCTGCACCCGCGTGCGCTGGCGGGTATCTGCACTTTCCTCCGCAACTATGCGTAAGAAGGTGGAACGCAAATCTTCTGGAAGTTTGTTAAGCCAGCGTTCACTGCACATATGGACAAATAACCCCTGGGCGTAGTCCACTTGGGTAAAGTACGTCGCGATCTCAAACTTTTTGGTGATGTTGCACACAATCGGGCTGTGATCCAGACCGGTGATAACCCCGGTCTGGAGTGCCTGCGGGACATCCGGCCACGGTAGAACGGTAAATTTGAGCCCCCATGCCTTATACAGATCGGTATTGACCGGAGCCTGCGCGATGCGGAAGTTCACCTTCTGCGCTTCGGCGACTGTCCGCACCGGCGTGGTCGTAGCCCAGCCGTAGGAGCCATATCCAGTGAGGTCCAGAACCCTGATCCCCTGGCGCAACCCTGCGGTGCTGAAAGGTTCGAACAGCTCCGGGGTAGCGCGAAAGCGCTCAAGTTTATCAAAGCTGTCCACCACGAAGGGCAGATTTACGATCCCCAGTTCTGGCGCAATATTTGCCGCAGCGACAGAGGAGCACAGCACCCCCTGGACTGCGCCCATCTTCAGTTTTCGCAGCACATCTTTTTCGCCGCCGAGTTGAGAAAGAGGACGAAAATCGACAAACAGGCGCCCGCCGCTTTCTTGCCACACGCGGTCGCGGATCCGATATCCAACTCCGACCCCTTCGATAGCCGGGTGGGAGACATTGGATAAAATGTAGGTGTATTGTGCCCCAGCTGGGTCAAAGGCCGGAGCCCAGGAGTCCACGCCGGAGTTGGCTTGCGCCGGGATGATCCCGAGCACCAGGAGAAAAACAGCACAAACAGCGCTGATGCGGGGATGCAGCACAGGGATAGATGTTCTCGACACGGTAAAGAATCCTTTTTTCGCTTGAGCGGGCCAATTATCTGGCAGATTGTTTGGTGGATAAAAGTGGGCAGAACAACACCAGGTGCAGATGCAGCAGTGCAGCCTCTACGCATAGCAGGGGCAGGGGGGATAAGATAGGAAATATCCGATTTGAAAGGCGAATTTTGATATAATGGAATTTTAGTTTCAGGTAAGAACACGAGTCCCGGTATCTCCCCTTTTGTTTATCAGGGGATACCGGGACTCACCAGTCTGGAACAAAAAGTGGTGCGCCCGAGCAGCACAGCCACAGAGGCCTTACTCTACAGAACTGCGCACCAGCTCCAGATAGGCGCTCCCGATACGCTCTCCCCATTTCTGGTATACGGGTGCGGCCATCTCAATCAGCGTAGCTTTGTCGGCAGCGCTGAGCTCAAAGAACTGTACCCCCGCTTTTTGTGCGGCCTCTATCTGGGTTTGTTGCTGCAACTCTGTGTTGGTTCTGGCTTTGGCGCTTTCTTCCTTAATTACCGTCAGGAGGAGTTCCCGCAGGTCCTCCGGCAGCTGTTCGAGCCAGCGCTTGTTCACCATGTGGATATAGAGCCCTTGGGTGTAGTTGATTTTAGTGAAGAATTTGGCGACATCGAATTTTTTTGTAATACTGCAGACTATCGGGGTGTGGTCCAAACCATCGATAACCCCGGTCTGCAGCGCCTGCGGCACATCGGGCCAGGGCATAACGGTAAATTTCAGGTTCCAGGTTTTGTAGATATCGGTATTGACCGGAGCCTGTGCGATTCTGAAATTGACCGGTTTGGCTTCCGTTAGATTGCGCACCGGGGTAGTGGTGGCCCAGCCATAGCTGCCATACCCCGTGAAATCAACCACCTTGATCCCCTGGCGCATGGCGGCATTGCTGAAGGGCTCAAACAATTCCGGAGTGTTGCGAAATTGTTCCAGTTTTTCGGTGGTATCAAGGATGAAAGGGAGGTTGACAATTCCGAGCATCGGCGCAACACCGGCCGCAGCAACGGAAGAACACAGCATCCCCTGCACGGCACCCATCTTCAGCTTGCGGACTACATCCTTCTCGCCCCCGAGCTGAGCCAGGGGGCGAAAATCCACATACAGGCGCCCGTTGCTCATGGCCCAGACACGGTCGCGGATTTTGTAGCCCACGCCGATGCCGGCAATGGAAGGGTGATCGACGTTGGACAGGATATAGGTGTATTGTGCGCCGGAGGGGTCAAACGCGGGTTTCCAGTCTTTAAGACTGGTCAACTCATCCGCAGAGGCACTGCTGCCATAGCCTGCAAGAGCCACCAGGACAAAAAGTGTTACAGCGCTTAACAGGGGATGTTTGGCCAGGCGTTGGGGTCTACTACGAGACATATCAATTCTCCTTCATTTTAATCAGCCCTTGGATTAAACTATAAATAGCCGTAAACTACCCAGGGGTTCTGATTCAGGTCAAGTGTTTTAGCGCGCTGGTTTTCAATGAAACCATAGAGGGGCGGAGCTTATGATGCTTGAGGTCTGTAATTTAAGTACTCGTCCAGCGCACTATTTTGTGACGTGTATACCACGTGGTCGGGGAGGAAATGTACCATTTTAATGTCTATCCGGCCTGTCCGCTGGAACAATATACTTAGATATAATAGCCCAACAACCAGGAAGTATAGGAGCAAATAAATATGGCGCTGTATGAAAAGACCAAGGGGATTTTACTCGAAGCTGGAACCAATGAGTTTGAAATTCTCGAGTATTATCTGCATGGGCAATCGTTTGGAATCAATGTGCACAAGTTGCGTGAAATTGTTCCCTACAACAGTGCCGAGCTTACCCGTATCCCCGAGTCACATTCGTCTATTCTGGGGACGCTGCTGCTGCGCGGCTCCACTATCTCGCTGATCGATTTAGCGACCCACTTAGGCAAAACCGGAACATTGAAGCAAGTGGGCGAGCGCGACAAGGGTGAAACGCTCCTGACTGAAAATCGTCCAGTGGTGCTTGTATGTGAATTCAACGAGGATGTGGTTGCCTTCCTGGTCGACGGTGTGGATCAGATCCATCGCCTTTCCTGGGAGACAGTCAGGCCGATGGATCAGTTTTTCGAGACCTATCATCCCCGCTTTACCGGCAGCGTCACCATCTCTGCGCGCGACATCCTGATAGTTGATATGGAACATATAACCTATGAAATATTCGGCGGTGGAGCCCACTACGTCGTCGGTGCCGGGGGCAATGAACTGCTGCCGGACAGAGCGGACAGCCGTGCCGAAGCCAAGCTGTTTTTCGCAGAAGATTCTACTATTATCCGCCAGGGGATTCTCAAAGTGCTGCGTAAAGCCGGATATGCCCAGGTTGAAGGCTTTGGGAATGGCAGGCAGTGTCTGGATGCGTTGTTGCGCGCCAAAGAGGAAAAGAACCTCCCCATCTTGGTGGTTTCCGACATTGAGATGCCTGAGTTGGATGGGCTGTCCTTATGTAAACAGATTAAAGACGATCCGCTGATGAAGCATATCAACGTCGTCATCTATTCGAGCCTTATCAATGACAACACCTCGCATAAATGTGAGGAGGTGGGGGCCGACGCCTATACCAGCAAGCCCGACGTCACCAAGGTGGTGCATCTGGTAGATCGGTTCTGCCTCAACACCGGCGTAGAAGCGAAGCCCTGAAGAAAATCCCCCCGGAGTCATCATTGCCCTGCTTTGCCGCCAGTGCAGTTCCCCTGTTTGACGCCCACTGCCATTGTGGCCTGGAGCTGAATGCGCACCCCCCGCCTCAACCGGGGCGTTACGAGCTCATCGCCAGTGTGGAGGTGAAACACTGGCAGACGTTACCCCCTTTGCTTGAGGGGAATATATATCGGTTGGGGGCGCTTGGGCTTCATCCATGGTTTGCTCAACAGTGGGAACCCTCTTGCGCCGCGCATCTGGAGGAGCTGTTGCGCCGGCCAGAGATTGTCGCCGTGGGTGAGGTGGGGCTGGATCCAGCCGCTGGAGCAGCGCTGGAAGTCCAGGAACAGGTATTGCGCGCCCAGATTCGCCTCGCGCTCAGGGTGAAGAAACCCTTGATATTGCATATACCCAGAGGTTATCCGCGCATGTTGGCGCTTCTGCGCGAAGAGCAAGCCGCGCAGGTAGGTGGAGTGGTGCACGCCTTCAACGCCGGCGCCAACATCGGCCACGATTTTATCCGCCAGGGGTTTTACCTCGGCGTCGGGCCGCTGCTCCTCCATCCACGCGCGCGCAAGTTGCCTGCGGCGCTGCGCCATCTGCCCCTTGATCGGCTTGTACTCGAAACAGATGCGCAAGGGGGGATGGAAGGCTATGCTACCGCAGCACAGCGCGCGGCGGTGCTGCTTGCCATCGTACAGCGCTTGGCTGAAATCAACGCCGAAACCCCTGCGCGTATCTGCCAGCAGATGTGGCGCAACAGCAAAAAGCTGTTTCTCCCCTCCGGGGCAATTCCACAACACGAGAAAGCACCCTGATTATGCCACAGTACAGTACCGAACCCTTCGAGCGCTTGCAGTTGCTGGCCGGCGCCAGCCATATAGCCCAGATGGATAAACGCCACGCCATCGTTCTGGGTCTCGGCGGGGTGGGCAGCTACGTGGTGGAAGCGCTGGTGCGCGGCGGAATCGGCCATATAACCGTCGTAGACCCTGACTGCAGTGCCTGCGGAAATACCAATCGTCAACTCTACGCCTTACAGCCCGATATTGGGCGCCCCAAGGTCGAGCTTGCGGCGCAACGCTGTGCCGCCATCAATCCAGAGGTGCATATCACCCCCCTGCAGCTGAGCTACAGCGCTGCTACGGCGGCGCAGATCCTTGCCCATCCGGCGGACTGCGTGTTTGACTGTGTCGACACCATTTCCGCCAAAATTGATTTAATTGAACGCTGTGTCAACGCCCAGATTCCCATTATTTCCTCCATGGGTGCGGGTAACAAAACAGATCCGACCCAGATAAAAGTCGCTGACATCTTCTCCACCACCACCTGCCGCCTGGCGCGGATTATCCGTAAAGAGTTGCGGCGCCGCGCCGTGAACGCCGCGGTGCCGGTAGTCTATTCCACCGAAGAGTTTCGCCCCTTGCACCACCCCCCTGCGCAGCGCCGTACCGGCTCCGACTGGTGTAAAATTCCGCTGGGCACCTGCTCCTACATCCCCCCGTTGTTCGGGTATACGATGGTAGGGCATATTCTGCAGCAGTGGATAACGTACGATATGGCCACAGGGTAAAGGGTGTATAATTCCCCTCCTTACCTGAGGAGGGGCTAGGGGAGGTTGGGTTTTCGCCCTTTCACCCCTGGAACGCACCCAAACCTGAACCAGCCTCTTTGATTAAGAAGCGCGAGCACATTATGTGGGAGGGGGTGCATGGGCTGCAGCGGCGCGGCATACCAGCTCATTATCCCTGTAGAAACAGACCTGTTACGTCGGGTGGCAGGGCCCTTCGAGTTGTGGTGCGACCTGCTTCAGGTCCAGGCTCTGGGTATTGTATACAATTTCTTTTGCAATTTTGTAAAACGGTGTTTAGAATGGTTCCCAATATTTGATCCCGCCCGCAGGGGCGTTGCACATCGTAACTTTTTGTGGTGCGGGTGTTATGTTTCCATATGCGTATCTAAGGGGGATATTATGTTGCTGCAATGTGTTAATTGGAGGTCGCCACCACAAACGGACAGGTCCTGCTTTTTGCTGTGAATGGCGGTACAGAGTCAGGAATGCAGGCAGAGCCGAGATGTCAGCGGCTAAGTGCCCGCATTCATAACCAACTATTCAAGGATAGGTAACAACTATGCAAATGCTGCAAAACTCTGTCGGAAGAAAGCTTGTGATGGCAGTGACAGGATTGTTCCTGTTTCTTTTTGTCGTTGTCCACTTGCTTGGGAACTCATCAGTGTTTATTGGCCCTGATGGCATTAATTCTTATGCAGAGCATCTCCACGCCCTGGGTCCGATTGTGTGGATCTTCCGGCTGGTGCTGCTTGCCCTTTTCGCTCTGCACATTTTCTACGGTATTCAACTGACCCTGGAAAATCGTGCGGCGCGTGCTATTGAGTACAACGAAATAAAACACCCGCGCACCTCCTTCGGTGCTCTGACCATGATCTATACAGGTCTGATTCTTCTCGTCTTTGTGATCTATCATGTGCTCCATTTCACTATGCACGTAACCAACCCGGAGATCTCCGTCGGTGCTCTGCCACCAGATGCCCTGGGCCGCGCGGACGTGTTCACCATGATGGTGCTCAGTTTTCAGAAGTTCTTTATCAGTCTGATTTATGTCGGTGCAATGGTAACTCTGCTGCTGCACCTGAGCCACGGGGTACAGAGCCTGTTCCAGACAGTGGGCTGGCTGGGCGCTGAATCTCTTCCTGTTATGGAAAAGATTGGCCGTGCCGCTGCCGTCGTTATTTTTGCTGGCTTTATCGCCATACCGGTGTCCATACTTCTGGGCCTGATTAACGTTTAGGAGGATACCTCGTGATTTTAGATGGAAAATGTCCCAATGGACCTATTGAGAAAACCTGGGATCAGCATCGCTTTGATATGAAGCTGATCAACCCCTCTAACAAGCGTAAATTCAAAATCATCATGGTTGGAACCGGCCTCGCCGGTGGTGCCGGTGCCGCGAGTTTAGGTGAGCTTGGCTACAATGTAGAAGCCTACTGCTATCAGGACAGCTCCCGGCGTGCCCACAGTATTGCGGCGCAGGGTGGCATTAACGCCGCCAAGAACTATCACAACGACGGCGACAGCGTGTTCCGCTTGTTCTACGACACCATCAAAGGCGGCGACTTCCGCGCGCGCGAGGCGGATGTGTGGCGGATGTCGCAGGTAAGTAACAACATTATCGACCAGTGTGTCGCGCAGGGCGTTCCGTTCGCGCGCGAGTACAGCGGTCTGCTCTCCAACCGTTCTTTCGGTGGCGCGCAGGTATCCCGTACTTTTTACGCGCGCGGCCAGACCGGGCAGCAGCTCCTCCTCGGGGCCTATCAGGCTCTGGCACGCCAGGTGAAAGCGGGAACAGTAAAGCTTAAAGCGCGCACCGAAATGCTCGACCTCGTCGTGGTTGACGGTGTCGCCAAGGGTATCACCTACCGCGACTTGAGCACCGGCGAGATCAAGACCTCCTGGGCCGACGCAGTGGTGCTGGCGACTGGTGGCTACGTCAACGTATTCTACCTCTCAACCAACGCCATGGGCTGCAGCGTTACCGCAGCATGGAAAGCAACCAGAAAAGGTGCTTACATGGCCAACCCCTGCTACACCCAGATCCACCCGACCTGTATCCCGCAGAGTGGCGAGCATCAGTCCAAGCTTACGCTGATGTCCGAATCACTACGCAACGACGGACGCTGTTGGGTGCCGAAGCGCAAAGAAGATTGCGAAAAGCCCGCCAGTGAAATCGCCGAAGAGGATCGCGACTACTACCTTGAGCGCAAGTACCCCTCCTTCGGGAACCTGGCGCCGCGCGATATCGCCTCCCGTGCCGCCAAAGAGCAGTGTGACGACGGCCGCGGCGTAGGGCCCGGCAAGCGCGGGGTGTACCTCGACTTTGAGGACTCCATCAAGCGCGTCGGGGAAGATACCATCCGTGAGCGTTATGGCAACCTGTTCGACATGTATGAGAAGATTACTGACGAGGATGGCTACAAGCAGCCGATGCGCATCTATCCCGCGCCGCACTATGCTATGGGTGGTCTGTGGGTAGACTACAACTGCATGAGTAATGTTCCGGGTCTGTTTGTCCTCGGCGAAGCCAACTTCTCCGTCCACGGCGCCAACCGTCTCGGCGCTTCCGCCCTCATGCAGGGGCTGTCTGATGGCTACTTCGTAATCCCCTACACCATCGGCAACTACCTCGCCGGGGTGAAGCCGGGTGAAGTGACCGATGAGCACCCCGAGTTCAAGAAGTCCCTTGAAGAAACGAAGGGGTCTCTGGAGAAGCTTCTCAACATTAACGGGAAGCGCTCCGTCAGCTCCTTCCACCGGGAGCTCGGCAAAATCATGTGGGATAAGGTTGGCATGGCCCGCAGCAAAGAGAGCCTCACCGAGGCGCTCCAGGCTATCCCCGCCCTGCGTGAGGAGTTCTGGCAGGATGTCAAGGTTCCCGGCGATGCTTCAGGACGCAACAGTCAGCTCGAAGAGGCTGGCCGCGTGGCGGATTTCTTCGAATTTGCCGAAATCCTGACCACCGACGCCCTGCACCGGGAAGAGTCCTGCGGTGGGCACTTCCGCGTCGAGCATCAGACTGAAGATGGCGAGGCTACCCGCGATGATGAAAACTTTGCCTATGTCGCTGCATGGGAATACAAAGGAGAGGGGAAGGCACCTGAATTGCACAAGGAGCCCCTCAAATTCGAAAATGTGAAACTTGCAGTAAGGAGTTATAAATAATGAACCTGACACTTTACGTATGGCGCCAAAACGGCCCTGAAGGCAAGGGCAAGTTTGAGCAGTACGAGGCCAAGAATGTCAGCCCCGACAGCTCCTTCCTGGAGATGCTCGATGAAGTGAACCAGGAGCTTATTCAGACGGGTGTAGAGCCCATTGAATTTGACAACGACTGCCGTGAAGGTATCTGCGGAACTTGTGGTTGCGTCGTTAATGGGCGTCCCCACGGGCCCCAGGAAAAGACCACCGCCTGTCAGCTGCACATGCGCCAGTTTAAAGATGGCGACAGCCTGACGTTGGAGCCGTGGCGCGCATCGGCCTTCCCGATAGTAAAAGACCTGGTTGTGGATCGCTCCGCCCTTGATCGTATCATCGAGGCCGGTGGCTATACCTCAGCCTATACCGGGGAAGTTGGCGAGGCGAACCAGACCCTCATTCCCAAGCCGATGGCCGAGTACGCCATGGACGCGGCCGAGTGCATTGGTTGTGGTGCCTGTGTGGCAGCGTGCCCCAATGGCAGCGCCATGCTCTTCACCAGCGCCAAGGTAGCCCAGCTCGCAACCCTGCCCCAGGGTAAGATAGAAGCGGCGGAGCGGGTCAAAGCGATGACCACCACCATGCTGGAAAATGGCTTCGGGAACTGCTCAAACCACTATGAGTGTGAAGCTGGCTGCCCGAAAGGGGTCAGCGTTAAATTCATAGCCAAGCTCAACCGTGAGTATATCAAGGCATTGCCTAAGTAAGTCACGCACGGTAGATAGAAGCACTAAAACGGGGCGAACCGCAGGGTTCGCCCCGTTTTATTAGTGCAAAAGTTGGACATAATCACGCCCTATCCTAAGGCTGACTAGCCCAGGGGTTTGTTTTTCAGGGGGATGGTGGCAGGGTCGAAATTATGCAGCGCCCAGCGCAACAGCTCTTTTGGCGGCACGGTCGCGCCCTGGTTGCAAGTAAGCAGCTCCGGCGGCGGGGCTTGCCCCAGAAACACAAGAACCCTGAAGAGATCCTCCCCCCCGAAGGGTAAAGGAACGGTGGCGTCAATCCTTTCCAGGCGCTGCGTGCTTTTACTGATCTTGTGGCCTTCCTCGTCAACAACCAGCGGGAGGTGCCCGAAGGTGGGGAGGGACAGCCCCAGGCGCTGCAGCAGGGATATCTGCCGCGGGGTGGAATCGAGCAGATCTGCGCCGCGAATCACCTGCGTGATATGTTGTGCGGCGTCATCAAGGGGGGTGGCAAACTGATAGGCAAAAATGTTATCCGCGCGCTTGAGGATAAAGTCCCCAACCTCCAGCGCCAGTTGTTGGGTGATCTGACCGTGGAGAATATCGATGAAGCTGACCGGAGCAGTATCCACCTTGAAGCGCCAGCTCCCGTGCTGCCCTCCCGGCCGGTTCCCAGGGTGGCGGGCACACCCTTCCCGACACCTTCCACTATAAACCGGGCCTGAGGCGGTATGGCGTAGCGCCGCAGCCGCAATTTCCCGTCTGGTGCAGGTGCAGCGGTACACCTCCCCCGTGTGTAGAAGTTGGTGCAGAGTATCGGCATAGAGCTCCAAGCGCGCGCTCTGGTACACCACCGGGCCATCCCAGTAGAGGCCCAGATGTTCCAGCTGGCGCAGAATCGCAGCCGCCGCGCCCGGAATATTGCGCGCCGTATCCAGATCCTCCATCCGCAGCAGCCATCTTCCCCCTTGAGATTTGGCAAACAGATAGCTCGCAACCGCCGTTACCAGCGAGCCGGTGTGCAGCATCCCGGTAGGGCTGGGGGCGAAGCGCCCTACGGTATGGTCCGTGATGCTGGCTGGCCCCATGGTGGCCTCAATGGCGGAGTCATTTGACTGCATATGTGGCAGCATGAGCGGTAATCACAATCCGGCCGACGCGGGCAGCGTCTGGATATAAAAGAGAGAAAGGGTGATATTTGTTTGACATCTGTGCTTGAGTCCATTTAAGTATAGGCTTAAAGTACCAAACCCGACTGGTTTACTACTATTGCAGCGCTATCCGCAAGGATCCGCCCGCGTCGGTGTGCCGTGGCAAGAAGCGCACTCGCAGACAACCGGCTGATCCGTTGGCAAACCAACGGGCTAATCAACTACACATACGGAGTCTCCATGGTAATTACACGTGCAACAGAATATGCCGTGCGCGCGGTGCTGTACATGGCCAAATTCCCCACCGGGGAGATAATCCTGAAAAAGGATATCTGTGTCACCCAGGAAGTAACCCCCGCTTTTCTGACCAAAATATTTCAACCCCTGGTTAAGGCGGGTATAATAGGTTCACAACGTGGAGTAGGGGGAGGGTTTTTTCTCCGCAAAGAACCAGCGCAGATCACCATTTACGATATTTACAGTATAGAGGAAGATCCCTTGTATATAAACAAATGCCTGTGCGGGCGCGGCATCTGCGAACGTGATAGCTACTGCCCGGTACACGAAGCATGGAAAGAGGTGCGTCAGGGCATGATTGAGCGGCTCAAGGAATATGATTTCGCCCGCCTGGCGCGCCAGGAAGAGATTAACCTGACAGGTCTGGCAGATGGCGAAATAACAATGCGCGCGCAGAGCACTGACCCCGACCATATCCCCAACGCGTAGAATCCAGCTCTTAGCAACAGGAACCAACAACCGTACCCCTTCGCCATACTTACTCTTGACTTGACACCAGTTAGCTAATATTATGAGCCGATTTTTACAAGACCTCTGCTATTTATCTGGAGTGGTGTTATGGAAAAAGGTAAGGTTGAAGAATTTAAGGCTCTTCTGGAAGAGCAACTAGCGACTTTGCTCCGCGATGCTGGCAAAACCGTAGCGGAGATGACGGATGAAAAGGAAAATTTCCCGGATCCCACCGATCGCGCCTCTATGGAGTCAGATCGTAACTTCGAGTTGCGGATCCGCGACCGGGAACGCCGCCTGATTGGCAAAATCCGTGAAGCGCTCAAACGCATTGAAGATGGTGAGTTCGGTATCTGCGAAAGCTGCGAGGAAAAGATAACCGAATCGCGCCTGCGCGCCCGTCCGGTCGCAACCCTGTGTATCGACTGCAAGGAAGAACAGGAGCGCCGCGAGCGCATCGGTTAATTACGGGGAAGGGCAACGGCCTTACCCTCTCTGGCAGCGTAACCGCGTACATTCACGCATAAATTTTCAGACTCAATGGCACCGGTAACCGCGAAACCCGTTTTCGTTACCGGTGTCGTTGTTTTTATCGGCATTCGCCTGCAGGCAATTCCCCTCCTTACCTAAGGAGGGGTCAGGGGTGGTTGGGTGCAGGCCCTTTCCGGCATTGCGGGCTCGACCCGCAATCTCGTTCCCCCGCTTTGCGTATGGTGGCTGCGCAAACATGGGCAATTCGTGAATTACCCCTTGTATGTTATCTTAAACCCATCCCCAAAGAAAAAAACCACAACCGACCGAGAACTTTAGACCATGAACAAAGATAAGATCTATTCAGACTCCCTCGGCCAGGTGACGCCGTTTGAGTTTAACGAAAAGGTGGTGCAGGTCTTTGATGATATGCTCCAGCGCAGCGTCCCCCTGTATCACGAAACCCTGCTGCGCCAGGCGCAGATGGCTGTGCATTACCACACGGCCGGCACCCGCATCTACGATTTGGGTTGCTCCCATGGCAATTTTGGCATCACCGTCCAGAAGCTGCTGCACAAGCGCCCGTTTGAACTCATAGGGATAGACCCCTCTGCCCCCATGCTGGCACGTTATCGCCAACGCCTTGCCCAGCTCAGCCTCCCCGCCACCCAAAAATTTACCCTGCTGCAACAGGCCGCACAAGTGGTGGATTACGCTCCCTGCACCGTTGTGGTGGCCAACCTGACCCTGCAGTTTATGCCCCTTGAAGTCAGAGAAAAGCTGCTGCGGCGCCTGTATACTGCGCTGGAACCTGGGGGAGTGCTGCTTTTGAGTGAAAAGATAGAAGACGCCGATCCGCAGATGGCCGAAATTGAGCGCGAATGGTACTACAGCTTCAAACGGGAAAATGGCTACTCCGAACTGGAAATCAGCCAGAAACGCGATGCCCTCGAAGATGTGCTGGTGCCTGAAACCTGTGAAGTGCATCTGAAGCGCCTGCGTGCGTGTGGATTTACGCAGGTGAGCATCTGGCTCAAGTGGTTTAATTTTGCGGGATTTTTATGCATAAAGCGTTAGAAGGCCCCCCCTGGCAGTCCCTGTGGCGCGATTTAGAACACGCCAAAGCCGGGGCGTGGCTGCCTGAACTGCAGCAGCGCGTCAGAGCGCGTCTGGAGCGGCAGCGCCGGGATAGAAAATGTCAGATTTACGCCAACCTGCTCGCGGCGCTGCCACCCCTGCAGGCGCAGCACCTGCGTCTGGACGCAGACCGGGTCGAGATTGGGCTGGATGCGCAGCTAGGTGAGGCAGATAAAGAAGCCCTCGAGCTGGCGCTGTTCGGGCTGCGCCCATGGCGCAAAGGGCCGTTTCGCATTTTTGGCATCGACCTGGATACCGAATGGGTCTCGTGGCTGAAGTGGCAGCGCCTGCAGCCGCACCTCGCCCCGCTGCGGGGGAGAAAAGTTCTTGATGTCGGCAGCAGCAGTGGTTATTACCTGTTTCGGATGCAGAGCCAGCACCCCGCGTTGCTCCTCGGGCTGGAGCCGTACGCCACCTTCTACTACCAGTTTCGCTTTCTGGCCGCCCTCGCCGCGCAGGAACGCCTCCACACCCTGCCGCTGAAGTTTGAAGAACTCCCCCCTATGCCAGGCTTTTTCGACACCATCTTTCATATGGGGGTGCTCTACCATGTGCGTTCCCCCCTCGAAACCCTTACCACCCTGCGCCAGACCCTGCGGCGCGGTGGCGAACTGGTGCTCGAAACCCTGGTGATCCCCGGCGCTGAAGATATAGCCCTGACCCCGCGCGCGCGTTACGCGAAGATGAACAACGTGTTCTTTCTCCCCACGGTGAAATGTCTGGAATGCTGGCTTGAACGGAGCGGCTTTACCCACATTCGCTGCGTGGATGTATCCAGAACTACCGAAGCCGAGCAGCGCAGAACCGCCTGGATTCAGACTGAATCACTGGCCGATTTTCTCCACCCCGACGACCCCATGCGTACCATCGAAGGCTATCCCGCGCCGCGCCGCGCCTTAATGCTGGCGCAGGTAAAATAAGCCCGCCCGCTTTTACTCAAACTCATCAAGCTCCTGGTCGAGGTTTGGCTGTTGCGCCGTAAGTGCGCCTGCCTCCAGCATCGGTGCCGCCGGAATCGTCCCCGCCTCCAGCATATCCACCACCTTCTCCAGTGCCAGCGTCACCGCGACCCGTTCCAGTTCCGAAATTTCTTCCAGGGAATGCAGCAGGGTGCCCTGCAGGGGCATGGGGGCGTTCTTTACCACCTCTCGTCCGGCTTGAGTCACATCCAGCAGAATCTGGCGCCGGTCGGTCGTGCTCCGATCCCGCGTGACCCAGCCTTTTTCCTGCAGGCGATCAATAATCCCCACGATGGTACTCGGGCTCAACACCAGATGGGTGGAAAGGGTCGCCGAAGTCATCGGACCGTGGTCAATAATGGTGTGCAGGCACGCCAGCTGCGGGCCGGTAATTTTGTAGAGTTGTGCGATCTTGTGAGAACGCAGCTCCACCGCTCGAATGATGCGGCGCAACGAGCGTAAAATGCGCTTTTCGTAACTCTGGTTCACAATTTGGTCTGTGTGTGGGGGGAGCATAGCGTATCCATCAATAAAAGCAGGCTGTGGAAACTGTAACGGCGCGGTGGCGCAAAATACGTTAGGGTGCCAATAGTAAGCCTTCGATTATGCCAACAGAACATTTACTTGCAACCAAAATTTTGTTTTCCGCACCAAAACAGCTTAGACGAGCCTCCATCCCAGCGCCATTATTGACCGCCCTAATTGACTGAAATAAGAACAGAAAGCCTTTTTTTATTCATTCGAAATCAATGCGATAACCCCCCCGCCAAGGCCAATTTTAAATAAGAGTTACGCCCTTCATCAGGGTACAGAAACAACCAGAGGATGAATTGTCCTTTGCTTTCAATGTGTTAGAAATGGGTCCCTGCGGTTGACAAGGTCACCCCTTCTGTGTTCTAGTCGTTTGCTTACGAACTAAATTGCAACGACGCAAACCAGCACACGAATTGTACTAAAAACAAGCAGGAGAAGCAGCTCTGCGCCTGTTTTAAGTAGATAACCCTGCCAGAAGTAACGTTCATCTATTTAAAAGGGAGCAAGCCAAGAGAGCAAACCGTAAAACTAAAAAAGGGAGAATGTAGAATGGCACCGAGGAATTCACACTTAGACTCACATCGGGGCGCAGGTAGATGGTTGCCTGGCACGGCCAAGGTCACACTCAAGAATTCGCTTATGTTTGCAGTCATGCTCGCGACCACCGTCCTGTTCAGCCCGGCGCAGGTGCTGGCGATTGATGTCGCCACCCTAAATGAAATCAACGCGCTGAAAGAGCGTCTGGCGCGCCTCGAAGCCAAAATAGCGGCTGATTCTGCCCGCGCTGAACGTGCTGAAACTACCGCCGTTCCCGTGGCAACCGCAGAGCAGGAAAGTTCCCTGCGCGCCATGGTCACCGAGGCGGTCAACAGCAGCAAACCTGATATCCGTATCGGGGGCGCGCTCCGCGTCAATTATGGCTATCAGGACTGGTCCGAAACCTCGAAAGATAAAGGGGGCGATTTTGCCTTCGATACCTTTCGTTTCAATCTCGACGGTTCCATCAAGGATATAATCTTTTCCGCCGAATATCGCTTTTATCCTGAGTATGACTTCCACACCATCCATCACGGCTACATGGGGTATAATGTTACCGATGATCTGCAGGTGCAGTTGGGGATCCATCAGGTACCGTTTGGGCTGCAGCCGTTTGCCTCCCATAACTTCTGGTTCAGCGGCCTTTACTACATCGGCCTGGAAGATGACTACGACATGGGGGTTAAGCTGCTCTACACCCCCGGTCCCTGGAGAATCAGCGGGGCGTTCTATAAAAATGACGAACTGGGCAGGCCCAGTAGTTCCGACCGCTACTCCGTTGACGTAATCAGCAACGCCGATGGCGGCTATGCTGGCGCCCAGCCCGCAGGCAACGAAGAAACCAACCAGGGCAATCTCCGCGTCGCATATCAGTTTGACCACAGCGACTCCGCCAATACCGAGATTGGTATCTCTGGTGAATATGGCCAGCTCTACAACAACCTTACCGGAAAAGATGGCGACCACTGGGCCAGTGCAATCCACTTGAACGGCAACTACGGCCGCTTTAATCTGCAGTTGGAGTATGTGCACTACGAGTATGACCCGAAGAACCCGGTGAGCTACGAAGATTCCGACGGGGAAATTGTCCTGGTGGATAACGACCTCATCACCATGGGTGGCTACGGCAGCAGCTGGGGAGTTCCGCGCAAAGGGGATGCCGCCGTCTTCAACCTGGCCTACACCCTGCCAGTAAACTGGGGGCCAATCACCCACCTGACCTTCTACAGTGACAACACTGTAATCATCCCGCGCAAGAGCAGGTTTGATGACATCTGGCAGAACGTCGTCGGAACCATGATAGCCGCTGGCCCCGTGTTTACCTATGTCGACGTGATTTCAGGGGAAAACATGATCTTTTCCGGCGGAGATATGTCTGCCCCGGATAACGAGCGCACCACGCGGGTGAACGTCAACTTCGGGTACTATTTCTAAGCACCTGATCAGGCGGCACATTCGGCACCAGATTTGAGATCACCTCCGGGCTGTGCATGGGCGCAGCCCGGATTGTCTGTTCAGGCGCGGGCGTACTTGCGCATCATTTGAACAACGCTACACTCAATTTACCTCACAACAGAAAAGATACAGTCGCGACAAAAGATACAGCCATCGACGCTGTCAGGGAGAACCAACGTATGGAAGAAGCTCCAGTAAAAATACGTGTAGAACATGTCTACAAAGTGTTTGGAGACAATCCGGAAAAAGCTGTCGAGTTACACCGGCAGGGAATGGGCAAGGATGAAATTTTTAAACAGACCGGCATGACCATGGGGGTCAGCGATGCGAGCTTCGATATCCGCACGGGCGAGACCTTCGTCATCATGGGGCTGTCCGGCTCGGGCAAATCCACCATGGTGCGCCTTCTCAACCGCCTGATAGAGCCCAGCACCGGTGAGATATATATCAACGATAGTGACATCGTCAAAATGTCCAAAACCGAGCTCGTCGACATGCGGCGCAAGATCATGAGCATGGTGTTCCAGTCCTTCGCCCTCATGCCCCACATGACCGTGGGGGAAAATGCCGCCTTCGGGCTCGAAATCTGCGGCGTAGGCAAAAAAGAACGCCTCGCAACCGCTCTCGCCGCCCTCGAACGGGTTGGGCTCGCCCAGCATATGGACAGCTACCCCTCCGACCTCTCCGGCGGAATGCAGCAGCGCGTCGGTCTCGCCCGTGCGCTGGCGGTAAACCCCGAAATCCTCCTGATGGATGAAGCCTTCTCTGCCCTCGACCCTTTGATCCGCAACGAGATGCAGGACGAACTGTTGCGCCTGCAGGCTGAAGACCAACGTACCATCGTCTTCATCTCCCACGATCTGGATGAAGCGATGCGCTTAGGTGATCGCATCGCCATCATGCACGATGGACGCGTGGTGCAGGTCGGTACCCCCGAAGAGATTCTGCAGAACCCCGCCGACGACTATGTGCAGGCGTTTTTTCGCGGGGTAGACCCCACCGGCATCATCAGCGCCGGAGATATCGCACGCAAAACCCAGGTCACCGTAATCAAACACCCCGGTAACGGGCCGCGCTCGGCACTGCAGCAGCTCATCAGCCACGATCGTGATTACGGCTACGTGCTGGATAGACGCGGACGCCTGCTTGGGGTGGTAGCGCACGCTACCCTCAAAGAAAATATCGGCAGCGAAAAAGGGCTCCTCGACCTCGTCGAACCCGATGCCGAACCGGTCCTCGCCTCCATGACCATGCAGGAAGTACTCCCGCAGATAACCGGGAATAAGTGGCCGGTGCCGGTGGTAGATGACGCCGGAATTTACCTCGGAGTGATCTCCCGCAACCTGTTCTTGCGCACCCTCCAGACCACCCATGAGGAAGAACATTACGGCGCCGCCATCACCCAGATTCAGGGGGAGGAATAACGATGAAAATACTTGATTTTGACAACCTGCGCATCCCGCTGGAGAACTGGATTCAGGACGGCATCGACTGGCTCGTATACAACTATCGCGAAGTATTCCAGCTGGTTAAGAAACCCCTCGAAACCCTGCTCGAAGGGTTCGTGTGGATGTTTACCGCGCTCCCCCCCATCCTGATAATCCTGGTGCTGACCCTTTTCGCCTGGCGCGCCGCCGGGAAGCGCATCGCCACCTTTACCCTCGTCAGCCTGCTGTTGTGCGGGTTTCTGGGGATGTGGGACCAGACCATGATCACCCTGGCGATGGTACTCAGCGCCGTCTTGATCTGCGCCCTCATCGGCATCCCCCTGGGGATCATGGCTGGGCGCAGCGACCGCTTCGAAATGATTCTGCGTCCGTTTCTCGATGTGATGCAGACCACCCCCCCCTTTGTGTATCTGGTGCCGGTGGTGATGCTGTTCAGCATCGGTACCGTATCGGGCATCATCGCAACCATCGTCTTTGCGTTGCCGCCGGTTGTCCGCCTGACCAGCCTGGGTATTCGCCATGTAGATGTCGAGCTCATTGAAGCCGCCGTCACCTTTGGCGGCACCCCCATGCAGGTCTTACGCCGTGTCCAATTGCCCCTGGCGCTCCCCTCCATAATGGCAGGGCTGAACCAGACCATCATGATGGCCCTGTCCATGGTAGTTATCGCCGCCATGATCGGCGCCGGCGGCCTCGGCGAGCCGGTCGTGCAGGGGCTCAACACCCTCGACATTGGGTTGGCCGCCGTCGGTGGCCTCTGTATTGTCATGATGGCGATGGCGCTGGACCGCATCACCCAGGGGTTGGCCTCAACCTCCAGAAAATAGCACCCTACAAACAAACCTGTAACAGAAGGAGAGAATCCAAATGAAACGTTTAATAATTGCCTTCCTCATATCGATCTGCGCCCTGAGCGCATCTTCCGTAATGGCAGCGGTAGCGGCAAACCAGAAACCTGGCGCCGGCATCACCGTAAAACCAGCGCGCGCCACCTGGAACACCGGCTACATCCTCGAGGCTATCGTACGCGAAGGGTTGGAAGAGCTGGGCTATACCGTAGCTCCGGTAAAAGAACTGACCAACCCGCTGTTCTATCAGTCCGTCTACCTCGGCGATGTCGACTACTGGGCTAATGGCTGGTTCCCCAGCCACGACAACCAGCTCCCACGCCGCTTTGATGAAGGTGCCGCCAAGTACGGGCGCATCATGGAAGCAGGTGGACTCCAGGGCTACCTCGTCTCCAAAGACGCAGTGGAAAAATACAATATAAAATCCCTCGAAGACTTCAAGCGCCCCGAAGTAAAAAAAGCCTTTGACACTGATGGTGACGGGAAAGCGGAACTGGTCGCATGTCCGCCGGGCTGGGGCTGCGAAAAAGCGATCACCCACCACATGAAGGTCTACGACCTCCACGACCACATCAAGCCCATCAAAGCATCCTACTCTGCCAGCATCGCCGAAGCGCTCGCCAAACAACAAGCAGGCAAGCCTGTAATCCTCTACACCTGGGCCCCAAACTGGACCCTGTCCAAATTCAAACCAGGTGAAAACGTCATGTGGATCAACGTCCCCGAAATCAACCCTAACGAAGCCCAGAAAGGCTCCGAAGACCGCATGGTAGTCTCCGGCCTCAAAGGTGCCGTAACCGACCCGATAAAACTGGGCTTCATCGCCAGCGACATCCAAATAGTCGCCAATAAGAAATTCGCCGAAGCCAACCCCGCGGCCAAGCGCTTTTTTGAGCTCTTCACCATCTCTCTCGCCGATGTAAGTGAGCAGAACGATCGCATGAACAACGGTGAAAACTCCGCCAGAGATATTAAGCGCCACGCTCAGGAGTGGATTAAAGCCAATCAACAACAGTGGGATGAGTGGATGGCCGCCGCCAGAGCTGCCGCGCAGTAGGGCGCAGCACATAATTCCCCTCCTTACCTAAGGAGGGGTTAGGGGTGGTTGGGTTTTGTGAGAGATGGTGGCTTTTGCTCTTCGGCCCGCGTTTTTTCGGCACCGCTAAGACCTAGACCACCCCCCAACCCCCTCCTTGATCAAGGCGGGGGAGCGCAGCTGCGGAAACGGTGCCGCACCATAATTCCCCTCCTTACCTAAGGAGGGGTTAGGGGTGGTTGGGTTTTGCTCTTGATTTCAAGCAGTATCCTCTCGCAAACAGCCTCAGCATTTTCATACACATCCGTATTCAGAAAACGCAACACCGTGATACCCAAAGTATGCAAATAGGCTGTTCTCTCCTGATCATACACAACCGCCTCATCAGTAAAATGTGAATCCCCGTCAAGCTCAAGCGCCAGTTTCCAAGCTGGACAATAGAAATCTACAATATATGGACCCACACTATGTTGGCGCCGAAACTTATGGCCACCAAGATTTCCACGTTTCAGCAACTCCCAAAGTTGTTGTTCAGCTGCAGTTGCATTGTTACGCAGTTTCTTGCGCAGTCCTTTCAGTGCCGGGCGATTGTAAAGCATAAAGCGCGCCTTTCTAATAACACGTGGTTTGTTAGACCTGGACCACCCCCCAACCCCCTCCTTGGTCAAGGAGGGGGAGCGCAGCTGCGAAAACAGTACCGCACTACAATTCCCCTCCTTCCCCAAGGAAGGTGTAGTGGTCAAGGCGGGGGAGCGCAGCTGCGGAAACAGTACCGCACTACAATTCCCCTCCTTCCCTAAGGAGGGTGTAGTGGTCAAGGCGGGGGAGCGCAGCTGCGGAAACGGTGCCGCACCACAATTCCCCTCCTTACCTAAGGAGGGTGTAGTGGTCAAGGCGGGGGAGCGCAGCTGCGGAAACAGTGCCGCACTACAATTCCCCTCCTTACCTAAGGAGGGTGTAGTGGTCAAGGCGGGGGAGCGCAGCTGCGGAAACGGTGCCGCACCACAATTCCCCTCCTTACCTAAGGAGGGGCTAGGGGTGGTTGGGTTCTGGTTGTCAACACACCTACACGGCAACACAACAACACGTCATTGCGGTTTTGGCCCGCAATCTCGCCCTGTTCTCCGCCATCCTCTGCCTGGCGCAAATGCGAACAGGGCAATTCGTGAATTGCCCCTACAGTTGTACACTCCGCCAATGCTGATACCTCGTTCCCACGCTCCCGCGTGGGAACGCATACGGGATATCCAGCCCGCCCCCAAAACCCAGCCCACCCCCAAAACCCAGACCACCCCCAAAACCCAGACCACCCCCCTTTCCGCTACGCTCCCTTCCCCCCTATTTCATAGGGGGG
>Ga0265295_1003628_pt1 | contig 22137 bp, 17 predicted proteins | sample Munlansysbiofilm_FD_192503 | JGI IMG/M metagenome (GOLD analysis project Ga0265295, IMG submission 192503) | Leachate microbial communities from a municipal landfill in Southern Ontario, Canada - Methane capture system biofilm | ecosystem: Engineered > Solid waste > Landfill > Unclassified ...
ATGGTCGAGTAGTAGTCAATGATGAGGGGATCCGTGGACACGATCTTCACGCCGCAGAACGACCGCAGGGTCTGCTCGACCTCCGGCACCATGACCTCGTCGTAGATCGCGCTCTCCGGCTTCCCTTGGTCGAAGGTGAGGATCATCGCCATCACGAAGTCCGCGACCGAGATCGGGCTCCCGTCGTGCAGTTTGACGGTCTTGAACATGTCCGCCGGATAGTAGACCCGGGAGTACCGCTTCGGAGTCATCTCCTCCGGGAACCCGTTCGGGTACTTCTCCGCCACAGTGATGAACCTCTGGTTTGCGGCGTCCCAATCCACCCATGCGTCACCCGGGACCTCGATCTTGTCCACGAAGTTGAGGGTCACCCACGGCGTGCTTGTCGTCACCGGGAGCCCCTTGAGGACAGTGATCTCCGCCTTCTCGATCCGCTTCGGCCAGAAGAGCCCGTCCCGCGTGTCGGTGGCGAGGCCTGTGTCGGAGGTGATGCGGATCGGGAACATGTCGTACACGAAGTTCGACCCGTTGAGGGGGTTCCACGGCTGCTGGAGGAGCGTCGGCATGGCGAGCCGGACCGTCCCGCCCTCCACCGGCACTCCATCCTTCTGGTACTGGATGGTGGGGCCGACTTCCGTGGAGTAGTAGATGCCGCCCGCTACGTCCGATGCGAGGAAGAGGTCCGCCACGAGCGGGTTGAACCCCGTGCGGTCAACGAGCCAGATCATGTTCGAGAACTTCAGGGCCGCCCACACCGTCTGCTCGAGGAGAGCAGCCCGCTCTTCCATGGTGTTGTAGTCCTTGCGGGCCAGCCGGTCAGAGAGGGTGAGGAGCTCCTCCGGCCACGGGGCCTGGACCCACTGCGCGTACGGCATGACGCGGTCCGAGTAGTATTGGTCGAAGTTGTCGCCCACATCCCGGTCCACGATGCCGCCCACCCACCCGCCGGTGTAGAAGCTGAACGCCCCGTCCTCGGGGTTGGTGCGCTGCCACAGCGGGGCGAGATCCGCGCTCCGCGCGATCCGGCGCACCGTCGTGAACCCGAGCTTCTCCAGCTGGTCGCAGAAGTAGTTCCCGATCCCGGTGCGCTCATCCTCGCTGCGGATGAGACCGATGATCTCGACTGGCTTCCCGTTGTACGTCCACTTCCCGCCCACCTTCACCGCGCCGAGCTTCAGCATTTCTGCGGTGACGACGGCCTCCGCCTTGGCGAAGTCGTAGGCGTAGTAGTCCTCGACGGCCTCGACCAGGTCGCGGTGCCGTGCGGCATCCGGGAACGCGGAGTTGATCAGGGTGTATTTGGGAATAGCCAGGCCCCCCATGATCTCGTTGGCGATGTAGTCGCGGTCAACGAGCCAGTTCATCGCCTCGCGGATCGCGGCCACCCCAAACGGGTTCAGGCGGCCATCGCTGAAGAACGCCCCCCCCGCTCCCCCATTATTGAACGTGAGGTCGTTGAACGAACCAAACGAGTTGTAGTACTTCAGCTTGGGGTTCGCCCGCACCTGGTTGAACAGGTCGCGGTTGGTGATCGAGTACGCGTAGACATCAAGATCACCGGCAGCGAGTTTCGCCACACCCTCCCCTAGCTGCACGACTTCCGTCATCACGATCTCATCAACCCACGCGCCGTTGCGGGCTACGGCCCCCAGCGCCAGGGTCGCCATCAACACCCCTACGAGTAGCTTTTTCATCCTCGTTCCTCCTTACTCCGTTCCAGTCACAAGGCTACTCCGCGTCCCCGGCGCCCTACTTCGTGCACGGAGGACTGACGAACAGGTACTTCACGAGCGCCTCACACGTGCCCGGTACGACAGGGGAAACACCCTTCAAGCCCAGCAGCATCAGGCCGCCCGGCTTAAGCCCCGGGTCGGCGATTTTGATCGTCCAGATGCTACCGGCACCGGTAGCGGTTGCCGCCGGCCCGAAGGGGATCACTTGGAGCGTCGTCACGGGGACCATGAGGAACACCTTGACCGTCGTCACATTGCAGGCGGTGGTGTTCTGGACCGAGACGATGTAGTTTCCGCCTCCAACCTCCTGCACCTTAGCTACAGGAAGGCCTACGGGAGGACACGCCGCGACGCCGATCAAACCCGCTACCAGGACAAGCCCGAGCAGCAAACCCAGCCTCTTCATCTACGACCTCCTCCTTCACGTCACTCATGTACTGGGAAAATGCGAAGTTGATCCTGCCGTGTGCCCGTGTGCCCTGTTCTCACCCCCTCGCTACCACTTGCGGAATTGTGTGGATGATACCCCGACAGGTGGTTCCCTGTCAAGGAGGGGGAGAGCCCGGTGACCCGCGAGGAGTCCACGGTTGGGCCTCCTTGGCTCCGGCGAGCGGAGGGGCGTTGCGGGCGAGAGAGACCCCGAGGGGAGCGGTCGGGGCTTGAACCCTAGCGGGAGAGGCGGTCCTTCAGGTCGCGGATGATCGCGACCGGGGTCGGGTCCACCCCCCCGAGGAGGGCGAGGTAGTAGCTCGTCCAGTCCCCGAGGTAGAGGAGGGACAAAAGCTCGGCGGGGAGCCCTTCCCCGCGGCCGGAGACCTCGATCCAGTCGAGGCCCCGCTTGGTGAGGAGCTCCTCGAGGATCGCGATCCGCCGCGCGACCCGCGGGTGGTCGTGGCGGGAGCGGAGGAAGACCACGGTCCCTTGGGGGAGGAGCCGGCCCATGAGCTCGTACCCCACGACCTCGTTGTGGCAGAGCTCGGGGAGCTCGGCCCAGAACGCAGGGGCCTTGGCGTTCTCGTTCACCTGGGTCTTCCAGCGGAACGCGACCGGCGCGGTGGGCCCCGCCCCATAGGCGAGCGGGACGCGGCCGGCGAGGCGTTGAGCGAGCCGTTGGGCCTCGTTCTCCCCCTCCCCCGGGGCGAGCTCGTCTGCGAGCTCGTCGAGGATGGCCAGGGCTTCCCCAAGATCAGGGCCGAGCCCGAGGCGGTGGAACAGGCTGAGGAGGGGGAACAGGAGGTACCCCAGGGCCGCCCGGGGCTGATGGCCAGGTGGGATCCGGATCCATGGGATGCCCTCCGCGCTGCATCGCTTGCTGAGCTCCCCGCCCGAGGTCACCGCCACCGCGCGGTTCGTGCGCCGCCGTGCCTCGTCGAACGCGGCCAGGGTCTCCTCCGTGTCCCCGGAGTAGGAGAGGGCAATGACGAGCGATTCCTCCCCGATCCAACTGGGGAGCGTGTAGTCCCGCACCGGCACGACCTCCACCGGGAGGAGGCTCGCGAGGAGCGCGCCGGCAATGCCCGACCCGCCCATCCCGAGGGCCACCACGCGCGAGAACCCGGCGAGCCCGGCCAGGGGGACTCCCTCCCCCCGCGTCAGCCCCTCCCGGCATTGGGCGGGGAACCCGGCCAAGGCGTCGGCCATCCCCCCCCGGTCGAGGGGGGCCAGTTCCTGCCACCGCCTCGTCCTCCCATGCTCCGCCATACGGGCATTCTACCTCGTTCCCCTTCCCCGGGCGCGCGTCCCCTCGTGATGGAACCCGTTTCCTTGAGGGGGGGGTGTCGGGTCCGTAGCGTGGGTCACGTTGAACCCAAGGAGGCGATCGAGCGATGCGACGTGTGGTGTGTTGGCTAGTTGGAATGGTGGCCCTCTCGCTGTGGGCGATGACCCCTGGCCTCGCTGACGCGGGCATCGGCGGGATGTTCGTGGATGTGCCCACGACCCATCCCGCCTACTCTGCGGTGCAGGACCTCGTTCAACGGGGGATCATCGTCATCGGGGCGGGCGGCGAATTCTCCGGGAACGCGCCCCTCCTCCGCTACGACGCGGCACAGTGGCTGTCGCGGACGATCAAGAACCTCGAGGGCACGCGGTCCGGGGTGGACCTGACCCCGCAGGTGACGACCCTCACGACGCGCGTCTCCTCGCTGGAGACGACGCTGAACCGCGAGATCCAGGCGCTGCAGGTCCAGATCGCGCAGGTTGCCCAGGGAGCAGGGGCCGAGGCGGCGCAGAAGGCGCAGACGGCGTTTGTGCTCGGGGTGACAGGGGTCGTCCTCGCACTGGCGGCGGTGGCCCTTGCCCTCTGGTTCTAGCGTGCAACCGGGGGCCACGGTCCGCGCGCCCCCCTCACTTGCCTTCCCCCCGGCGGGGGAGGGGAACCGCAGGTGAGGGGGCAGGGAAGCCGGCGCGACCGGGCCTCCCCAGTCGGTTGCGGCCCCGCGGGAGGGGTCGTATAGTCTTTTATGCCCTCCCTTCGGCATGGGATTGACTTCCTGTTTGGGCAAACGAACGAGCAGCGCCTGCGCAAACTCCTCCCGCGTGTGGACGAGGTGAACGCGTGGGCGGACCGGGTCGGGGCCCTGTCCGACGCTCACCTGCGCGCGAAGACCGACGAGTTCCGGGCCCGCCTCGCCGCGGGGGAGACCCCCGATGACCTCCTCCCCGAGGCGTTCGCTTGCGTCCGCGAGGCGGCCGCCCGCACGATCGGGCTCCGCCCGTTCGACGTCCAGGTGATGGGGGCGATCGTCCTCCACCAGCGGCGGATCGCGGAGATGAAAACGGGGGAAGGGAAGACCCTCGTCGCGACCATGCCCGCCTACCTCAATGCCCTCGTGGGGCGGGTCCACATCGTGACCGTGAACGACTACCTCGCCCGCCGCGACCGGGCGTGGATGGGCCCGGTGTACGAGTTCATGGGCCTCACGGTGGGCCTCCTTCAGGAGACGACGCCCCCCGACGAGCGACGGGCGGCCTACACCTGCGACATCCTCTACGGGACGAACGCCCAGTTCGGGTTCGACTACCTCCGCGACCACATGGTCGTCAGCCGCTCCCAGATGGTGCAGGGGCCCCTCGATTACGCGATTGTTGACGAGATCGACAACATCTTGATCGACGAGGCCCGGACGCCGCTCATCATCTCCGGCCCCACCGCGGACACGGCCCGCCAGTACCGGGACTTCGCCCGGCTCGCCAAGCTGTTCAAGCCGGGGGAGGACTTCGAGGTGAACGAGGAGCAAAAGCGCCTCTCCCTCACCGAGGCCGGGTGGAGGAAGGCGGAGCAGCTCCTGAAGTTCGACAACATCGCCGACGCCGGGGCCACCACCGCCCGCTACCACCTCGAGACGGCGCTGCGGGCGCGGACGTTCTTCCACCGCGATCAGCAGTACATCGTGAAGGATGGGCGCGTGATCATCGTGGATGAGTTCACCGGCCGGCTGATGCCGGACCGCCGCTACTCCGGCGGGCTCCACCAGGCGATCGAGGCGAAGGAGAACCTCCCCATCCAGCGCGAGAACCAGACCCTCGCCCAGATCACGCTCCAGCACTACTTCCGCCTCTACCGGGGCCTCGCCGGGATGACGGGCACGGCGAAGACGGAGGAGGACGAGTTCAAGGAGATCTACGGCCTCGACGTGGTCCAGATCCCCACCAACCGCCCCCTGATCCGGGAGGCTCTCCCCGACATCATCTACCGCACGAAGAAGGGGAAGTTCGAGGCGGTGGCGGACGAGGTGGAGCGGCTCCACCAGGAGGGGCGTCCGGTGCTGATCGGGACGACCTCGATCGAGGACTCGGAGGACCTGTCGCGGCTCCTCAAGAAGCGGGGGCTTGCCCACCAGGTGCTGAACGCCAAGTACCACGAAAAAGAAGCCCAGATTATCGCCCAGGCGGGGAGAGCGGGGGCGATCACGATCGCCACGAACATGGCCGGGCGGGGGACGGACATCGTCCTCGGCGGGAACCCCGACGCCCGGGCGCGGGCCGAGGCGGACCCGGAGGGGGAGCCGGAGAGGTACCGTGAGCTCCTGGAGAAGTACCGGGCGGAGGCCGCCGCGGAGCGGGAGGCGATCGTGTCGGCGGCGGGCGACGACCCCGTCTACCGCAAGGCGGCGCTGGAACGGATCCGGGAGTGGTGCGCCGAGGTGGGCCGCCCGTTCCGGGCCGAGGAGTGGGAAGGCGCGATCAAGCGGGGAGGCCTCGCCGTGGTCGGGTTCCAGCGCCACGAGGCGCGGCGGATTGACGACCAGCTCGCCGGCCGCTGCGGCCGCCAGGGGGATCCCGGCTCGAGCCAGTTCTTCCTGTCGTTGGAGGACGACCTGCTGCGCGTCTTCGGCGGGGAGCGCCTCGCCACCCTCATGGAGCGCCTCGGGGTGAAGGAGGGGGAGGCGATCACCCACGACCTCCTCACCCGCTCGATCCGCCGAGCTCAGAAGCGGGTCGAGGAACGGAACTTCGAGATCAGGAAGCGGCTCCTGGAGTACGACGAGATCATGGCCAAGCAGCGCGAGGCGGTGTACGCGCTCCGGGAGAGGTTCCTCCTCCCCGAGGCCGGGGAGACCCCGGACGACGAGGCGTTGCGCTCCCACCTCGCAGAGATGGCCGGCGAGTTCGGGGAGATCCTCGTGGACCGCTACGCACCGGGTTCGGCCCCCGAGGGATGGGATCTCGCTGGGCTGAAGCGGGATCTCGCCCAGGTGCTCGCCCAACCCCCGGCGGAGCTCCCCCCCCGCCGGGAGGACCTCGTGGCAATGGTGCGCGACCTCGTCCAGGCCCAGCTCGCTGCCCAGTGGACGAGACTCTCCCCCCATTACCCCCTCATCGTGCGGATGGTCCTCCTCCGGACGATGGACGAGAACTGGCGCCAGCACCTCCTGGAGCTCGACGAGGTGCGGGAGGGGATTGGGCTCCGCGCCTACGGGGGCACGGATCCCCTGATCGAGTTCAAGCGCGAGGCCCATCGGCTCTTCCAGGAGATGATCGTGCGCACGGAGGAGGAGGCGCTGAGGTTCCTCCTCAACCCCCGCCTCGCCGTGCGCACCGAGCCCGCTCCGGTGCGGACGCCGGTGATGAGCGCCGCCACCTCCACCACCTCCACCACCGCCCGACCGGCGCGCAGCTCGACCGTGGGGCGCGAGGAACACAAGGTCGGCCGCAACGATCCCTGCCCCTGCGGCTCCGGGAAGAAGTACAAGCACTGCTGCGGCCGGTGACCGCCGTGACTCCTGATCTCGTCGCTGCGCTGACCGGGATTGGAGCTCTCTTTGCATACTTCGGGGTCGAGCGGGTCCGTGTATCAGCGAGGCGACGTGCTATCCCGTTGCGGATCGCTGTCACCGGTACCCGCGGTAAATCAAGTGTCGTACGGTTAATCGCCGCCGGTCTGTCAGCCGGAGAAAGGCGCACGCTCGCCAAGGCGACGGGATCAAGGGCTGCGTTCATCGGTCCGTCTGGAGATGAGCGGCTGATCGTTCGGCACGGTCCTCCTTCGATTCTTGAGCAAAAGAGGGTTTTGGCTCTAGCGTGCCGCGAGAAGGCGGATGTGCTTGTGGTGGAAGTGATGAGTATCCGTCCGGAGAACTACGCGGTTGAACTTGGGCGGATCGTCTGTCCTCAGATCCTCGCTCTCACCAACGTGCGCCCCGATCACATAGCCGAACTGGGGGAGTCCCTCCACGTCGCCGCGCGCGCGTTCGCCGATGGGGTACCACCCGGCTGTCAGCTCATGCTGCTCGAAGGGGTGATGCCCCGCAAGCAGCTTCTGACCCTCGAACAGGGTGGGACTCACGTCCTGACGGTGGCACCCGATGCGTACAGCGAGGCCGTAAGTGGCCTGGAGCTGCCTTACGCAGAGTGGGCTGACAACGTGCGTTTGGCATTGGCGGTGTGTGAGGTCGCTGGCGTGCCGCCCAGGACGGCTGTCGACGGTATGCGGAAGGTGCGGAGCGACTTCGGTGCCCTGCGGGCGTGGCGGCTGACAAGCGGAGAGGGAGTGTGGATTGCGGTCAACGCGTTCGCGGCTAACGATCCGGTCTCGACGATGTCCGTCTATCGCCGTGTCGTCGAGGCAGACCCGTGCCGCGGCCTGCCAGTGATTGGCGTTCTCAACGTCCGCGGCGATCGGGGGGATCGCACCGCTCAGTGGTGCCGCGTGATCTCGTCAGGATCTGGCCCCGATCTTGAGTGGCTGTTCGTGATCGGAGACCATCCGCAGCCTGTTGTCCGCCGCGTCCGGTCCCGTTATGGGGACCACGTCCAGGGGGTAGCGTCCCGTTCGCCGGAGAGGGTGTGGAACGAGGTAACGGGTTCCGTCCCGACGGGGGGCGTGGTTTTTGGGTTCGGGAATATCGGTGGGCTGGGCGCCGCCCTCGTCGAGTACTGGAAAGAGGCGGGTGAGCCGGAGTGTCTGTCGAGTTCCTTAGCATAGGGCTCGTCGTTGCTGCCTTGTTCGTGGAGTTCGTCGGGTTCTACCCGGGCGGGCTGATCGTCCCGGCCTACGTCGCCCTACACCTCGATCAACCCCTGCGGTTGGTGGGCACCCTGGCCGCAGCGCTCGCAGCGTGGGGGGTCTATGTCCTCCTCGCGCGGTGGTTCATCCTGTTCGGTCGACGACGGTTCGTCCTGCTGGTTCTTCTCGGGGCGGCGTTCGGGGTGGTCGGGTATCGGCTCGTCCCAGCTGTGTGGCCAACAGCGGTTGAGCTGCGCACGATTGGGTGGGTGATCCCGGGGCTCCTCGCTAACTCGTTCGAGCGCCAGGGCATGGTGATCACGCTCCTGGGAGTGACCTCCGCGAGCGTGGTGACGTGGTTCGTGGTCCGGCTCATCGTGGGGATATGAGCACGACGAAGACAACATGGAAACGGTGGGGTGCGTCCACGAAGAGCTGGCTCTCTGGTCGAGCGCTTGGGACGAAGACAAGCCGCGCCGCCCTCGTCCTCCTGGCTGCATTGAGTGTGGGAGCGTACCTTGCGGCGCAGTACGGCACCCCGGATACGGAAAGCGAGCTCTACCTCCAGATGGTCACCGCCGCGTTCTCGATGGAGAGGGCAACAGCGGTCATCCGCGACTGCCGGCTCGCCCGGGGGGTGGAGCTTAGTCCCGATGACGTGAACCGGACGGGGCTCATCGGAATTCAGTACTCACCGCTCACGACGACACTGGGTGATCTCGCCGCCAAGCGGACGACGACCAATCCGAATATGGCGGCGCTCCTCGTGCGCCTGCTCTACGAGGCGGGGGCGGAGAGAGGAGATGCCATAGCCATTGGGGCCTCCGGTTCGTTCCCCGCGCTCATCGTGGCGACCCTCGCTGCCGCCCAGGCGATGGGGCTGCACCCGATCCTCATCTGCTCGCTTGGCGCCTCCCAGTGGGGCGCGAACGATCCCCGGTTCACCTGGCTAGAGATGGAGGATTGCCTGGTGACGGGTGGTGTCTTCCCCGAGGCGTATCGGGCAGTGGCCGTGTCGTTGGGCGGAGATCACGACGCGGCGCTGGAACTGGACCCGGAGGTTCGTGACGCCCTCGTCGCGGCGATCGCCGCCCGCAACGTGCGGTTTCTCTACGAGCCTGATCTGGCGAGGAACGTGGCCGAGCGGGTCCGCACCTACGATGCCCACGCCGGGGGTCGGAGGATCGCGGCGTTCGTGGGGATCGGCGGCAACTGGGCGGACATGGGGGAGGACCCGGCCGTCTTGTCGCTCCAGCCTGGACTAAATGTACTGCCCTCGGTTCCAGAGGGGCCAGCGACCGGGGTTGCATTTGAAATGGCACGGAGAGGCATTCCTGTCGTTCACCTTCTCAACATCCGCGGGTTGGTCACTCGCTATGGGCTTCCGTGGGATCCTTCGCCCCTCCCATCTCCGGGAGAGGGGTACCTTTATGTGGAGGGCCCTTACAGCTCGCGACTTCTGTTCCACCTTACCGCGGCGGTGTACATGGGACTGCTGGTCTGCACTGCAGCTGTCTCTCTCTGGTGGGACCGGAGAAAGGAAGCGTCAGGTTGAGGAAAGGTGCCTGCCCCTGATTGTGCCGCCCCTGCTGGCGCTATATACTTTCCACAGGGAGGAGGTGGTTCCGGTAGCGAAGGCGATTGTGTTGGCGGTGGGGCTGCTGACTGCGTGGGGGGCTGCGGCTGCGGCGGATGAAGTGACGGCCCAGCAGGGAATGGTGTCCTCGGCGCACGAGCTGGCATCGATGGCAGGTGTGGAGATCCTCCAACGCGGAGGGAACGCTGTGGATGCAGCGGTGGCCACAGCACTCGCCCTGAACGTGGTGGAACCGAACGCCTCCGGCATCGGCGGCGGGGGGTTCATGACGATCTACCTCGCGGCCGCGGAACAGGTGATTGTCCTCGACTACCGGGAGACGGCGCCGGCCTCGGCGACGAAAGACATGTTCTCCTCCTCACGTGCTCAAGCAGAGCAGTGGTCCGCCGTTGGCGGGAAGTCGGTGGCCGTTCCAGGGTGGCTTCTTGGGATGTGGACTGCACTGGAGCGGTACGGGACGATGTCATTCGCCGACGTTGCTGCGCCTGCAATACGTCTTGCTGAAGACGGGTTCGTCGTCCACCCAATGCAGACGGGGATCATCATAGATAGCTTCCCGAAGCTGCTTGCCTACACGCCTCCTGACCTCCTTCCGTACTTGGATCAGGGGCTTCCGATTGAGGCAGGGATGGTCCTTCGCCAGCCCGCGTTGGCGGGTGCGTTCCGCCTCATCGCTGAGCAGGGGCCGGGTGTGTTCTACGGTGGGTCGATGGGGAAGGCCGTAGTTGCTGCGGTCAATCGTGCAGGTGGAGCGATGACGATCGAAGACCTGGCTGACTACCGGGTTGAGATCCGGGCTCCGGTCTCCGGGACGTACCGTGGGTACCGCATCTACTCGGTTCCCCCGGCATCGAGCGGCGGGACACACATCGTGCAGCTTCTCAACATCCTCGAGCACTTTCCGATGCGGGAGTTCGGTCACAACTCGACCATGGCGCTGCACGTGATGGCAGAGGCTATGAAACGGGTGTTCGCCGACCGCGACGCTTATATGGCGGACACTGCGTTTGCCGATGTTCCCCTGGCTGGCCTCCAGTCCAAGGCCTATGCTCAGGCGTTAGCTTCCACAATTGACCTCGCGCGGGCGACGACGGACGTGGCTCCTGGGAACCCGTGGGCTTACCAGACCGCAGGAGGACTCGATTTGAACGGTGAGTTGGGGGACGAGTTGTTCTCGACAAGCCACTTCTCTGTCGCCGACGAGGAGGGGAACATCGTTGCCTCTACGAACACGATCAACCAGTTCTTCGGCAGCGGTGTGTTTGTCCCCGAGTACGGGATCATCCTCAACAACCAGATGGATGATTTCGCGAAGAGCCCGTCGAGCGTCAACGCCCCCGAACCGGGGAAGCGCCCGCTGTCCTCGATCGCTCCCACCGTAGTGCTCGATTCCCAGGGGCAGCCGTTCCTAGCAGTTGGCGCTGCGGGAGCAACGCGAATCATCACCGCCATTGTCCAGATTATTGTCAACGCCGTGGACTATGGGATGATGATGGACGAGGCGATCGAGGAGCTGCGGATCTACAACTTGGCGACAGGAGCTCTGTACTACGAGAAGGGGCTTGACGCAGAGGTGCTTGCCGCTCTTGAGGGGATGGGCCATGTGCTTGTCGCTGCCGACAGAAGTAGCGCGTTCGGTACTGCGAATGGGATCCTCTTTGATTCCGCTGCAGGCGTCATGTACGGCGGCGCTGACTCTCGTCGGCTTGGAGCTGCTGTTGGGTATTGACACCCAGCTCCACCAGGCCGCCGAGGAGCTGTGCTGCCCTTGCCGGGAGTAGGAATCTACCCTGCCTCCGTGTGGAGAAGCAGGCTACTTAAAGGAGGTGAGAGGGCAGGTCAAACAGGTCAAAGGAGCGGGGCTGGGCTGGATCGGTGGCCCAGTGCGGAAGTCTGGAGAGCGTGGAGGTGGAGGATGAAGCGAGCGGTATTGTTCGGCGTGGGTTTTCTTGCAGCAGTGATGACTGCGGGCCTGCCTGTTCTTGGGCAGGCCACGGTCGCTGAGATTGGCCAGGTGGCTGTGGGCACAGAGGGAATGGTTGCCGCGGCTCATCCGCTGGCTGCGGAAGTTGGGGCAAGAATCCTTGCTCTAGGGGGAAACGCGGTCGATGCAGCGGTGGCGATGTCGTTCACGTTGGGCGTCGTTGAGCCATATGCGTCCGGATTGGGTGGCGAGGGGTACATGATCGTAGCCCTCACCGATGGCACACAGGTTGCGGTGGACTTTCGCTCCTGGGCCCCTGGTCAGGTGACTAAGGAAACCCCTGTCAACAGCTACGGTCCCAAATCCGTCTGTATCCCCGGCACGCTGGCGGCGATGGATCTCGTGCTGACCAAGTATGGAACAATGACGTTGTCCGAGGTCCTTGCGCCCGCGATCGAGCTCGCCGAGAACGGGTTCCCGGTGGATTCGGTGTTCGTTACCCGAGTGCTCGACGCATACAAGGACCTGTCGGATCCGAACTACGCCGAGGTTGGCAAGGTGTTCCTCGCTGACGGGCTCGTTCCGGAAGAGGGGTCGATCTTCAAGAACCCTGATCTTGCCTACACACTTAGGCTTCTCGCCGATGGCGGAGCACAGGTCTTCTATGAGGGCGAGATCGCGCAGGCGATCGTCGATGCAACCGGCGGCTGGATTACGATGGAGGACATGGCTGCCTACCGAGCAGTTGAACGGGAGCCAGTCCATGGCACGTACCGTGGGTACGAGATCCTCAGCGCTCCGCCGATCGTGGCCGGTGTGGTTGTGGTAGAGGCACTGAACATCATCGAACACTTCAACCTCGCCCGCTATGGGCGCTACGATCACCCTACAGTGGTGCACATCATCGCCGAGGCGCTCAAGCTCGCATTCGCGGACCGAGACCCGGTGGTCGGCGACCCTGACTTCTACGATGTTCCCGTGATTGGGCTCACCTCGAAGGAGTTCGCGGCGGAGCGTGTCAAGTTCATCTCGCTCGATTCGGCGATCGTTCCCGCGGAGACCCCAGTTGGAGATCCGTGGCCGTACAATACGACGGTCCAGTCTACCGATACGCTTGTGGGTGCCGGGGCCGAGTCGGGGTGCACCACTCACGTTAGCGTCGTAGACAAGGACGGGAACGCAGTCAGCCTGACCCAGACCCTGAGTTCGTTCTGGGGGAGCAGGATCGCAGTCCCCGGCTACGGGTTCATCCTGAATAACGAGTACACGAACTTCAACGCGTACCGCAAAGATCGGCCGGATGACATCAACGTGGCTGGTCCATACAAGCGGCCGCGGACCGTGATCGCTCCGACGATCCTCCTTGACAGAGGTGAGGTGTTCCTGGTCATCGGGACGCCGGGCGCAGGCCGCATTCCCGGCGTGATCGTCGAGACAGTCGTCAACGTGGTGGACTTCTGTATGAACCTCGAGGACGCGATCACCGCCCCCAAGTACTACAGCCGGAACTCGGTGAAGAACTTGGAGATTGAGGGCGGTTTTTCGCCTGAGCTGATCGCGGCCCTGCAGGCACTGGGCCACCAAATCAAAGAGTACGGTCCACTGGACGTGTACTTCGGGGGAACGAACGCGGTCATGGTACTGGCTGACGGAACGATGATTGGCGTCGCTGACATTCGCCGTCTGGGTGGAGCAGCTGCGCCGTAGGCTGAGTCAAGGCGGGGGGATCCGTCGGGATCCCCCCTTGCTTTATGCCCATCAAAGGAGGATGAACCAATGAGGTGGATTGCGATCTGGACCGCATGCCTTTTCGCGGCGGTGGGGGTAGCAGTGGGGGCGTCTCCTGTCCTGAACTTCGGTTTCGACTCGGGAACGGAGGCGCTGTGGACGGTGGAGTCGGGTTCCTGGTGTGTTGAGGACGGGGTGCTGACCGGACAAAGCGGGTTTCTCCTCTTCGATATGGACTTCCCGACTGATCGTCGTGTTCAGGTTGACCTCGTTGCCTTGGACGGCGAATCGGCGACTGTAGTCGGGAAGTACGCCGATGACACCCGGTGGGTTGAGGCTTGTTTCACGATGGACGGGGTAGCACTTCGGCTCAACTCGGTTGGCCGAGAGGCCTCGTGGTCCGGAACAGCGGCTCTCGCTCCTCAGACTACCGTCGTCTTAGCGTTCGTCGAAGACCAGGCGCGGGTTATCGTGAATGGCGAAGTCGTAATTCAAGCGCAGGACCCGGCCTTCGCGGAGTTCGGCGGCCGAGTAGGCTTGGCCGTGCAGGGCACGGCTCGCTTCGACAATCTGAGCGTGACCGCGTTTACTGGGCCCGTGGTCATCACGTCACTTGGGCAGAGCCCGGGGGCACTGATGATCCAGATCCTCGCTGACCGAGTCGGGCTTGAGAACATATATGAGCCAGTTGCATCATCAGAGTTGCTTGACGGCTCGGGGGCTCTTATCCTGATTGTAGGTGCAAGCTCGAAGGGCCTCGGCGCAGCCGGGATCTCGATCGACAGCGAGCTGGCCCGTGGCTGGGCTCTGGTTCATCGCGCGCGCGAGCTCGGATTGCCGGTGCTTGTGATGCACATCGAAGGAGCGGCCCGCCGCGGAGATCTGAGTGACCAGATTATTGCGGAGTTCGTGCCGGTCGCTGACTACGTGGTTGTGAAGGCCGACGGGAACGCGGATGGGCTGTTCACCACCCTGACCCATGCCCACAGTATTCCGTTGGCAACGGTCGCTGCGACAGCTCAGACGGCTGACGTTCTCGTAGATCTGTTTGGGCTATGGCATTAGCTGTTCGGGCGGCGAAGACTTGCGGATGGAGGGGGACGGCCCTTGTGGCCATCCTCCTTCTGTCCATGGTTGCGTGCGGGCAATCCCCAGTCACCCACGACATCCGCCCCGGATACGGAGTCACAGGGATTGGCTGGCTGAGCGATTTTTTCCCCCCGCTTCGGGGCGCCCCCGGTGATACCCGGATCTACGTGCTCGATTCGGGAATTGCTGGGGGCACCGCCCTCATTCTCGGGGGAACGCATGCCAACGAGATTGCCGGCATTATGGCTGCGGTGCTTCTCGTGGAACGGGCTGAGGTTCGGCGGGGCAAGCTGATCGTGATCCCTCACGCCAACAACGCGGCGTTCGGGTACACGGACCCAACCTGTCCGACGTGCGGACCCTGGGTCAGCTTTTCGTCGGGCAACGCGGCGCGTTTCTTCCGGTATGGCAGCCGCCTGACGAACCCCGCGTTTCAGTCACCGGATTCGAGTGAGTACATCCACCCGTCCGGTCTCTCGTTTGCCGGTTGGGAGGCACGGAACCTGAACAGGGTATACCCAGGCCGTGCGGACGGGACTCTGACAGAGAAGATCGCCCACGCTATTGTTCAGCTCGTCCTGGCGGAGGAGATTGACTACGTATTTGACCTCCACGAAGCAGGTATCACGTCGCGTTTGGCGTACACGCTTGTATGCCACCCGCGGGCGCTCGAGTTGGGGGCGATGGCGGTCATGGATCTGGAGCTACGCGGGATCTCCATGAAACTCGAACCTTCGCGGGAGGAGTTCCGGGGCCTCTCGCACCGAGAGTTGGGCGACCTGAGCAAGGGGCAGGTGTTCCTGCTCGAAACGCCAAACCCCGGACAAGAGAGCGGCCGGCATAACCCAGATGTCATCGACGACCCGCAGTACCCTGTGGCGCTGAGGGCCGGCGTTCACCTGTCGTTTGTCCAGGAGATCCTCGCGATCGGGTCGCGCCTCGGCTTGCCTCAGGTGGAGGTGGTTGGCGTGCCCGAATTCGAGAAGCTACAGAGCGATGGGCTCGCCGCGTGGCTCAATTGGTGACGTAACCGGAGTCCCAGTATGAGCACCTTCTTCCCTGAGGCGTGGATACTGGTGGCGATGGTGGGGACGTTCCTTCTCACCGTGTTCCTTTTTCGTCAACCGGTGGCAGTGTCCTTGGCCGCCGGGGCCGTGGTGGGCGCCATCGTAGCGGGGCAGGGGTTCCCGTTACGGCACTTCGTTGAGGGGACGTTCGTATACCTTGATACGATCCTTATTATCTCCTGTGCGATGCTGTTCATGCGGGGGATTCAGGCGTCAGGCCTTCTCGAGACCGTAGCCCACTATCTTGTGCTGGCCTTCAGAAACTGGCCCACGGTTCTCCTCGTGGTCATGACTGTGTTCGCGATGTCGGCGGGGATGGTTACGGGATCGTCCACCGCGGCCGTGCTGACAACGGGGGCCATTGCGGCCCAGGTGTTCGCCAGCATGGGCCTGAACAAGGCACGCGTTGGAGCCCTCATCGCCATGGCCGGCTTGCTCGGGATGATCGCCCCGCCGGTGAGCATTCCGGTGATGATCATCGGTGGCGGTGTGGACATGCCGTACGAGGGGTTCAACCTTCCGCTCCTCCTGCTCACGGTTCCCACAGCGATTCTTTGCTCCCTGTGGATCGGGTGGAAGGGGATTCGGCGAGTCGGCGATGCGTCGCAGCTCCCGCCCTCGGTGCACAGGGAGTACGGGTGGCGACTCTACCTTCCTCTGCTCGTTTTCGCGGGATTGGTTATCGCGGAGAACTCGTTCCCTACAGTCTTCCCTTCGCTCGGGCTTCCGATTGCGTTCCTCGCTGCGTACGCGATTTGTCCCCTGTGCGGACGTCGGTTCAACCTCCTGAGGACGGCGCGGCAAGCGGTGCATGATGCGCTGCCGATCCTCGGCATCCTCGTCGGTGTGGGGATGTTTATCCAGATCATGACTTTGACCGGTGCACGGGGGATGATCGTTGAGGGGTTCGCGGGGCTTCCGCGCTCCTTGTTCTACGGAAGCATCGTTGTGAGCATGCCGCTGTTCGGTGCGGTGAGCGCGTTTGGGTCCGCGTCAATCCTTGGGGTGCCGTTCCTCCTAAACCTCCTTGGGTCTGGGGTGATCGTCACCGCTTCTTCCCTCGCCTTGTTTGCGTCGTTGGGGGATCTGGTTCCGCCAACCGCGCTGGCGGGCTTGTTCGCTGCTCAGGTGGTGGGGGAGAACAACTACCTACGCATTCTCGCGCGCTGTGGTATGCCAGCTCTGTTTGTGATGGCCGTGGCGAGTGCCTCCTTGATCGGTGCCCCCACGCTGGAACGTCTGCTGTTCCAATCGTCGGGCGTGTCACGCGGGTTGTTCCTCGGCGGGGTTGTGGCGGGATTGGCTGCTCTCGTGCTGGGGCTCGAGTGGGCCAAGCGGCGAGTTGTCCAGAAGGAGAGCACATGATTGGCTGGGTGTACCGCCTCCTTGTGGGGGTGTTGGCCGTGCTCGTGATCTGGGATCTCCTGCGGGAGAAGAGCCTCCGCCGACAGGCCGTGGCAGCGATGGTGCTGGTACCTCTGGTGCTCCGGCTGCTCATGATCAAGTAGAGGAGGCCGAACATGGGCGTTCGCATCACGCGACCGTGGGTCACAGGAACAGCGTTCCTGGCGCTGGTCGCAGCCGTGGTCTCGGTCTCGGCGGTCTCGTTCCTCGATATGCATCGCGACCGGCCGATCTACCCGGGGCCGGGAGTGACCACGGTTGGGATGCTCAGCACCTACTTCGCAGGCCTTGCTGGGACGGGTTTGGATACTGAAGTGTACTACCTAGAGGGAAGCGCTCCTGGGGCCACGGTTCTCGTCCTGGGAGGAACTCATCCGAACGAGCCAGCGGGGTTCCTTGCTGCTGTGTTGCTGGTTGAGAACGCCATTGTAGAACGTGGGCGGCTTATCGTGATTCCGCGAGCCAATCGCTCCGGGTTCACGTGTACCGATCCTGGAGAGGGTCAACCGCAGACGTACGAGATAGAGACGCCGGGTGGCCCTCGCGAGTTCGTCTTCGGCAGTCGGGCTACGAACCCTATTCATCAGTGGCCGGACCCTGTGGTGTATGTGAACCGGCTTGGGCAGCGGCTTATGGGGGCGGAGGTTCGCAACCTGAACCGCTCATATCCAGGGAGTCCCACCGGCTACCCCACCGAGCAGTTGGGATATGCGATCGTGGAGCTCATTCAAGCCGAGAAGCCTGCCCTGGCAATTGATCTTCATGAAGCGTCGCCGGAATATCCTGTGATCAACACGATCGTTGCCCACCCCAGGGCACTGGGCTTGGCGGTGCAAACGTCCATGTTCCTGGAGCTCGAGGGGATGGACATCGGAGTCGAGGTGTCCCCCGAGAGCTTGCGGGGACTCTCGCACCGGGAGTGGGGGGACAACACCGACACCCTGGCTTTACTCTTTGAGAGTTGTAACCCAGCTCAGGGGCGGTTACGCGGTCGGACAGACACTGCGCTAGTTCTCACAGGGCAGGACAAGTTCTACGTTCGTGCGGGCGGGAGGAACGCTCTCTACGTCAGATTCACGGACCAAGGGTGGCCGTTGGAGGAGCGTGTTGGGCGGCACCTACAAGCCCTGCTTTCACTTGTCGAGATCTACACCGCGGAGCATCCCCAGGCACCATTTGCAGTCAAGGGTATCCCCCGGTTAGCGGAGTTGCGGAAGGAAGGACTTGGGATGTACCTGCATCCCCCCGAGTAGGGGGAGGCTTTAGGACCTAAAAAGGGTGATGGGCTGAGCATTCGTCGTCCTTACCTCTCCTGCACCACTGCTCTGCAAACCTCGTTGGTCACCATGCTGGTTGATCTTTGAGGCTGAAGCTCTATCATTGCACTTAGCAGTCCAAGGTGGTGAGTGCTAAGTGCAGGGACGGAGGGCAAGGCTGCTCATCGAGGTCGTGGACCGGTACATCCGGACCCGCCAGCCCGTTTCATCGCGGGAGCTGGTGACGGAGTACCGGCACCGGTTCAGCCCAGCCACGATCCGCAACGAGCTCCTCGCGCTCGAGGGGGACGGCTACCTCGTGAAGCCGTACCCCTCGGCGGGCCGGGTCCCCACTGCCCAGGGGTTCAAGTTCTTCGCGGAGTGGCTCCTCGACCTGGCGAAGCTGGAGGAGGGGCCATCGTCTGTCCCTGCTGAGCGGCACGAGGTGGAGCTGGGGATGCTCCCCGACCTCTTCCGCAGCGCGGCGACCCTCCTCGCGGCGATGACGCGGGAGCTGGGGTTCGTGATCCCCCCGCCGCGGGAACACATGCGCACGAGCTCGCTCTTCGTGCGGCGGGTGCGGCCGGGGGCGGTGCTCGCGGTGGCCGTGTCCGAGCTCGGCACGGTGGAGTCGCGGCTCCTCCCCCTCGACCTCGACCTCGCCCCCGAGGAGCTGGCGGAGGCGGAGGGGTTCCTCAGCCGCTGGCTCCAGGAGCACACGCTGGCTGAATCGCCGCTCGGCGCGCGGCCGGTTCCGGAGGGGTGGCACAGCCGGGCTGCCGTGGCGGCATTGGCGATCCTGCGGCAGCTGGCGGAGCGAGAACCGGACCATGGGCTCTACGTTGAGGGGTGGCCCCATCTCCTCGCCGAGCTCGCCGTGCGATCTCCGGAGTGGGCCCTCGATCGGGGCCAGGCGTTGCTGCACGTCCTGGAGGAAGGGACGGCGTTCGTGGACCTCGTGCGCGCACTGGGGGAGGACCGCGGGCAGGAGATCGCGGTGCACGTGGGGGATGGCTCGATCCCCGAGCTCGCTGACCTGAGCCTCGTGTCCGCCCCCTACCTCGGGGGGAGCGGGGTGGCCGGGGTGATCGGGCCGTTGTGGATGGACTATGCACGCGCCCTCTCCGCGGCGCGGTACGTGGCCGGCCGGCTGGGGGCGCTCCTCGCCGCCGGCGCGACCAAGGAGGAAGGATGATGGAAGACCGCCACGACGAGCCGCTCGTCGCCGAGGGGGGGGTGCCGGAAGCGCCGGGCGCGAAAGGGGAGGAGATTGAGCGCCTGCGTGCGGACCTCGTCCGGCTGGCGGCGGAGTTCGACAACTACCGCAAGGCCATCGCCCGGGAGCAGGAGATCCTCCGCGAGAAGGCGCGGGATGAGGCAGCGCTGGCGCTGCTCCCCGTGTACGACACCCTGCAGCGGGCCCTCCTCGCCCATGCCGCTGAGGAGGCCTCCCCCCTCCGCGAGGGCCTGATCCAGGTCCAGGGCCTGATCGAGGAGGCCCTGCGCCGGCTGGGGTGCGAGGGGTACGATTCGGTGGGCAAGGTGTTCGACCCCCTCTACCACGAGGCCCTGTTTGTGGAGGAATCCGATACTGAAAGGAATGTGATCCTGGCCGAGTTTGAGCGCGGCTTTGTGCGCGATGGCCGCGTGGTGCGACCGGCCAAGGTGAAGGTGAGTTTGGGAAGAGATCAGGAGGTGTCCGAACGTGACGGAGAAAGAGAAGATCATCGGGATTGACCTCGGCACGACGTTCTCCTGCGGCGCCCTCGTGCGCGGGGGACGGCCCGAGGTGCTTCTGAATGCTGAAGGAGAGCGGATCACCCCGTCGGCGGTGGCGTTCACGGACGGGGGGGAGGTCCTCGTCGGGCAGCTCGCCCGGCGCCAGGCGGTCCTCAACCCAACCCGCACCGTGCTCTCCGTGAAGCGGAAGATGGGCACGGATTGGCGGTTCCGGGTGAAGGTGAACGGGCGGGAGGAGGAGTACACGCCGGAGCAGATCTCGGCGTTCATCCTCCAGAAGATCAAGCGCGATGCGGAGGAGCTCCTCGGGACGAAGATCACGAAGGCGGTGATCACGGTCCCCGCTTACTTCAACAACCTGCAGCGCCAGGCGACGAAGGACGCCGGGAAGATCGCGGGCCTGGAGGTACTGCGGATCATCAACGAGCCGACCGCAGCCGCGTTGGCGTACGGCTTGGATAAGAACAAGGATCAGAAGATCCTCGTCTACGACCTCGGTGGTGGCACGTTCGACGTGTCGATCCTCGACATCGGGGAGGGCGTGTTTGAGGTCGTGGCGAGCGACGGCGATACCCAGCTCGGGGGCGATGACTTCGACCGGCGGATTGCGGACTGGTTGGTCGAGGAGTTCAAGGCGGAGACGGGGATCGACGTGCGCGGGGACCCCCAGGCGATGCAGCGCCTGCGGGACGCGGCCGAGGCCGCGAAGAAGGACCTCTCCAGCCGGATGGAGGCGCGGATCTCGCTCCCCTACCTGTCCGCTGATGCCAAGGGCCCAAAGCACCTCGAGCGGACCCTCACCCGCGCCAAGTTCGAGGCGATGATCTCCGACTACCTCGAACGGACGATGCGGATCGTTGATTCCGCCCTTTCCGCGGCGAAACTCAGCGCCAAGGACATCGACCAGGTGGTCCTCGTGGGTGGATCAACCCGCATCCCGAAGGTCCAGGAGCTCGTGGGGGAGGTGTTCGGGAAGGCGAAGGTGAACAAGGACATCAACCCCGACGAGGTGGTCGCCCTCGGGGCGGCGATCCAGGCCGCAGTGTTGGCCGGGGATATGCAGTCCCTCGTCCTCCTCGACGTGACCCCGCTCACCCTGTCCATCGAGACCCTCGGCGGAGTGGCGACGCCCTTGATCGAGCGGAACACGACGATCCCAGTGGAGAAGACGAAGACGTTCACCACCGCCGACGACTTCCAGACTCAGGTCGAGATCCACGTCGTCCAGGGGGAGCGGAAGATGGCCGCCGACAACAAGTCGCTGGGTCGGTTCCAGCTCACGGATCTTCCCCCTGCCCCGCGGGGGGTGCCCCAGATCGACGTCACGTTCCAGATCGATGCGGACGGGATCCTCAACGTGACGGCGAAGGACAAGGCGACGGGCAAGTCCGCCTCGATCGAGATCAAGGAAACGTCGCGCCTGACCGAGGCCGAGATCGAGCGGATGAGGAAGGACGCTGAGGAGCACGCTGAGGAGGACCGGCGGCGGGTGGAGGAAGTGGAGACGCGCAACCAAGCCGACGCCCTCCTGCACACGGTCGAGAAGACCCTCGGCGAGCTGGGGGACAAGGTCCCCGCCGCGAAGCGCGGCGAGGTGGAGGCGGCGATCCGCAGCTTGCGGGAGAAGCTCGATGGGCGGGCCGATATGGGCGCGATCCGGGCCGGGATGGAGGAGCTCCGCCGCTTGGCGGGGGAGGTGGCCGCGGCTGCCTACCAGGGTGCAGGACAGGCCACCCGGACCGACAATGGGGGCCCGACGCCGGGGCAGGGGGACTACATCCCGTACGACAAGGAGGATAAGGAGTAGCCGTTGCCCGAGGACTACTATCAGACCCTCGGTGTGAAGCGCGACGCCTCACCCGACGAGATCAAGCGTGCCTTCCGCCGCCTGGCCAAGGAGTACCACCCCGATGCCCACCAGGGGGACAAGAAGGAGGCGGAGCGCAAGTTCCGCAAGATCGCCGAGGCGTACGAGGTGCTCTCCGACCCCCAGAAGCGGGCCCAGTACGATCGGTTCGGGCACGCCGGCCCCGAGCAGGGGTTCGACTTCGGCCCGGGGGACTTCCGGCGCACCCGGGAGGCGTTCGGCGAGTTCTTCGGCGGGCGCGGGTTCGATGACCTGTTCAACATGTTCTTCGGGGAGGGGGTGCG
>Ga0265295_1003629_pt1 | contig 22127 bp, 16 predicted proteins | sample Munlansysbiofilm_FD_192503 | JGI IMG/M metagenome (GOLD analysis project Ga0265295, IMG submission 192503) | Leachate microbial communities from a municipal landfill in Southern Ontario, Canada - Methane capture system biofilm | ecosystem: Engineered > Solid waste > Landfill > Unclassified ...
GCTGCTTTCTGCACTTAAAGCTGATGGGGGAAAACTATCGGAAAAAGCTCGCGTGTGGGAAAAATATCCACAGGTTTTGCTCAATGTTCGTGTGCGTGAAAAAAATGGGTGGGATACCGTTCCAGATATTGTTCAGGTCATCGATGAGGTTTCGAGGCGACTCGGTGAAGAAGGCCGTGTACTCGTACGCCCTTCGGGAACAGAACCGATTATTCGCGTGATGGTGGAAGGACCAGAGAAGGCTATCATTGAACAAGAAGCGCGTCAAATTGCGCAGGTCATCGAAGCAACATTAGGCTGAGCATCATCGTTTTCGACACTTTTCCGCCGCAGGGAACATGCGGTGCGGGGGAGTGTCGTTTTTTCATGTTTTTTAGACGTTATTGTCTTGAATGCATGGGGAAATCATGTATAATGATCTAGGATTCATGGATTCATGATCAGTAAGACTGTTGGACAAGGTTTTACATTGAAGGAAAGGGGTGGGGGATGTTGGCAACAGTGCCGATCATTCGCTTTGAACATGTTACGAAACAATACGATGATGATGACCCGATTCTTAAAGACGTAAGCTTCGAATTGGAACGAGGCAAATTTTACACGTTGCTCGGCCCTTCTGGCTGTGGTAAAACGACGATTTTGCGTTTGATCGCCGGTTTTATTCAGCCGACATCGGGTCGTATTTATTTTAACGGTCGCCTGATCAATGACGTGCCGGCGAATAAGCGGCAGGTGAACACCGTTTTTCAAGATTATGCCTTATTCCCTCACCTTGATGTCTTTGAGAATGTTGCGTTTGGACTGAGAGTTAAGAAATTACCGGAAAAGATAGTCCAAGATAAAGTTTTAGAAGCGCTGCGATTTGTGAACTTGCAAGGTTTTGAACGACGTAAAATTCATGAAATGTCCGGCGGACAAAAGCAACGCGTGGCGATTGCCCGGGCGATTGTCAATGAACCAGAAGTGTTGTTATTGGATGAACCGCTTTCGGCGCTCGATCTTAAATTGCGCACCGAAATGCAATATGAGCTGCGCGAGTTGCAACGGCGGCTCGGCATTACCTTTGTATTTGTGACACATGATCAAGAAGAAGCGCTGGCCATGTCCGATGAGATTTTTGTTTTAAATCATGGACGGATTGAGCAAAGCGGTACACCCCGCGATATTTATGATGAACCGATCAACCGTTTTGTGGCGGATTTTATCGGGGAATCGAACATCGTGCCGGGGGTGATGTTAGAAGATTATCTGGTCGCTTTTGGAGGGAAAACATTTCGCTGCGTAGACGGTGGTTTTCATCCGCGTGAGCCAGTGGAAGTGGTCATTCGACCAGAAGATCTGGAGCTTGTGCCACCCGATCAAGGGCTCCTGACCGTTACTGTCGAATCACTTTTGTTTCGCGGTGTACACTATGAGATGATTGGTCGCGATGAGGAAGGCAATCGCTGGCTCGTTCATTCAACAAAAAAAGCGCAGGTTGGAGAGGTCATTGGGCTTGATTTTGAACCGGAAGATATTCATATTATGCGGCTCGGTGAGTCGGAGGAAGAATTCGACCGGCGGATTGAGGCATACGGGGTGAGTACGGATGACGCGAACGCTTAAGTGGACACTCCTTGCACCTTATATGCTCTGGCTTGTCGTTTTTGTGATCATTCCCATCGCGCTTATCGCCTGGAATTCGTTTTTTGATCTGGAAGGGCGACTTACCCTCGATAATTTCGTCCGTTTTTTTTCACCGACCTATCTTAAGATGTCGTTTATATCGATCTGGTATGCTTTTTTGATCACGTTTATATCGCTTCTTGTCGCCTATCCGACTGCTTACGTCTTAAGCCGCACTCGGCATAAACAACTGCTCCTTTTGCTCATTATCCTGCCTTCCTGGGTGAACCTGCTTTTAAAAACGTATGCTTTTATGGGTATCTTTGGTATGTATGGTTTGGTCAATGCTTTTCTATCGTTATTTGGTATACCACCGCAGGAAATATTATTTACAGACTTTAGTTTCATTTTTGTTTCTGTTTATATCTTTATCCCTTTTATGATCTTGCCGATCTATAATGCCATGGAAGAGATGCCGCGGGGATTGATTGAGGCTGCTCAAGACTTAGGGGCTTCTCAGTGGACGGTTCTAAGACGTGTGATCTGGCCACTTACTTTGGATGGTGTCAAAACTGGCATTCAAGCTGTGTTTATTCCTTCTCTGTCTTTGTTTATGATCACCCGCCTCATCGCTGGCAATCGCGTCATCACCCTCGGAACGGCCATTGAACAACATTTTCTTGTGACACAAGACTGGGGGATGGGCGCAACCATCGCTGTTGTCCTCGTCGCCATGATGGTATTGACGATGCGTTTTGCGCAGACGACACCGAAGGCATGACGCAAGTGGAAGGAGGAAAGCGTATGGAAGCGGGAGGGAGCCGCTGGTTGGGACGACTCTATTTGATTGTCATGTTCATATTTTTGTATGTGCCAATCGCTTATTTGATTGTTTATTCATTTAATGCTGGCGGACAAATGCATCACTTTTCTGGATTTACACTTGATTGGTACCGTGAACTTTTCTCTGATACACGGCTATTGATCATCGTGCTCAATACCGTGATCATTGCGCTACTTTCATCGGCTGTGGCGACAGCGATCGGGACCATTGGGGCTATCGGTCTTTTTTTTCTCATGCAGCGACGGGTGCGGGAAAGCCTGATCACGCTTAACAATGTGTTAATTGTGAATCCAGATGTGGTCATTGGTGCGTCGTTTCTTATTCTTTTCACTGTCTTAGGCATTCAGCTCGGTTTTATTTCGGTGCTCATCGCGCACATTGCTTTTTCGATTCCGATTGTTGTCTTAATGGTTCTTCCTAAGCTCTATGAAATGCCCAAAACGTTAATCGATGCGGCCACCGATCTCGGTGCCCCACCGCGTCAGGTGCTGACGAGGGTCATCATACCTTTTATCACACCGGGGATGATGGCTGGGTTTTTTATGGCGCTCACCTACTCATTGGATGACTTTGCTGTCACTTTTTTTGTCACGGGGAGCGGTTTTTCAACGCTTTCCGTAGAAATTTATTCGCGAGCACGTCATGGGATATCGCTTTCAATCAATGCGCTCTCCACCATCTTATTTGGGGTGACCATGCTTCTCGTCTTCGGCTATTATTGGATCAGTCAGCGCGGTTTGCGGCGTGTGGCGCTTTGGGTTAAACGTTAGTGCCTTGTCGCCTTTCATTCCCACTTCGGGAGGTGTAGATGCATGCAAGGGATTTTACGATTGTATGTGTTTGTAGGCATTTTTGTCTTACTGCTTTGGTCGACGGTCGGCGCGGTAGAGCGCTACGCTTATCAGGCGACGAACGATGCCATCATTGTTTATAACTGGGGCGATTATATCGACCCAGATCTCATTAGCAAATTTGAAGAGGAAACAGGCATTCGTGTCATTTATCAGACCTTTGATTCGAATGAAGCGATGCTCGCTAAAATCGCTCAAGGTGGTACACCGTATGATGTGGCGGTTCCCTCTGAATATGCGGTAAGCCGCATGATCGCAGAAGATTTGCTCATCCCGCTGGATATGAAAGCCATTCCCAATCTCAAACATATTGACCCGCGTTTTTTAAATCAGTCGTTTGATCCACACAATCGCTATTCTGTTCCGTATTTCTGGGGAACGGTGGGTATCGTCTATAATAAGGACGTGCTAGGAGAAGGCGCGATTACCCGTTGGGAAGATCTTTGGGATGCATCGTATCGGAACAGTATTTTACTTGTCGATGGAGCGCGAGAGATTATGGGCATGGCGCTGAATAGTCTGGGGTATTCGTTGAATGATACCGAGGTCGAGCATCTTTTAGAGGCTAAAGCAAAACTTGATGAATTAACGCCAAACGTACGGGCCATTGTGGGGGATGAGATTAAATTTTTGTTAGAGACGGATGAAGCGACCATCGGTGTTGTTTGGTCCGGGGATGCGGCAGAAATTATGAGTGAGAATGAAGCGTTTGATTATGTTATCCCTGAAGAGGGGACGAACTTGTGGTTCGATAATTTTGTAATACCTAAAACAGCGCGTAATGTTGCAGGCGCACATGCCTTTATCAATTTTATGCTCGATGCAGAAAATGCAGCGATGAATGCTGAATATGTTGGTTATGCGACACCCAACTTGGCCGCACATACCTACCTGCCCGAATATGTGACGAACGATCGTCGTTTTTATCCGGATGAAGTCACACAAGCAAAGCTGGAAGTGTATCGTGACTTGGGGAAGGTGATGCTTGGTCGTTATAATGAGCTTTTTTTAGAATTTAAAATGCATCGTAAGTAAAAGCATTGTGCCTAAGTCGGTTGAACTGTCTATAAAAAATATCTTGCGCGACGTTCATAAAAGGAGTAAGATAGAAGCGACAAGTGGTCTAATCTCCATATATTGGAAAAACCTTTAATGTGGAGAGCGGGGGACCCGACCTTTTTTGGGGTTAATCTGCATACATTCGCAGAAGGATGAAATTCTCTGCCGTCCTACCCGTCAGCTAACCCCGTCGGCCTTTGCAGAGAAGCACCCAAGTCTTTTGTATTGTTAAATGGAAGGGAACTTATGTTCCTATTTTTACGATGCAAAAGGCTGATCGACAGATCGATCAGACGTTTTCTTTGGGGCTTCGGTCTTAAAGGAAAGGGTGTGGTCGATTTTTTTATGTAGACTTTGGAAAAGATAATGGGAAGATGAACGACTGCAACGACGATGCTTATGCTTTAGCGCTCAATGATGTTCAGAAAGGAGGCGTCCCGTCACGCGCATTCGAAGATGGGGCGGGCTAAGAAGTGATGTGGGATACGGATGTTGTAATGGTTCTTTTGTCAGCCGTTTTATTTGTGTTTTTCATGGGATTGATTCGCTGGTTTGATCCCAAAGAACGTGTTTGATATTTTTTTAACGGTATCGAATATGTTGTTTTATATATAGAGGAGATGAAAATGTGAGGATGTGGGGCGTTTCGATGCATCGTCGGTCAAACACAAGATCTGGCAAAGGTGGCGAGTGATGTGATTTTTTTACTGATGCTTTCGATGATGCTAATGTTTTATTTGATGTATGTCATCTGGCGTCCCGAAAAATTTTAAGCATGTGTTGCGTATCGTTTCTAAGGCTCAAGCTCATCGCTAGGAGGCGAACGGTCTGTGATTGATATACTGATGGTGATCGTCTTTGTGCTGTTGGTAACGGTTCTGATGGTGCTTGTTGGGACGTATATGTATCGTATTTTCTTTTTTAAGGAAGCACCGTTCGATCGGCTCTTTCTACCCATTGAACGAATCATCTACCGCCTTTCCGGTATCGACGAACACGCATCAATGAACTGGAAGACATATGCGGCTGCACTCGTTGTTACCAATTTTGTCATGATGGCCCTCATGTACCTCGTCTTACGTTTGCAGGCTTTTTTGCCTTTAAATCCTGCGGGCATACCCAATATGCCTCCGGCACTGGCTTACAATACGGCGACATCTTTTATTACAAATACGAACTGGCAAGCTTATAGCGGTGAAGTTGCCATGAGTTATCTTGCACAAATGCTTTCGATTATTTATCCGATGGTGACATCCGCTGCAACCGGTATCGTCGCTGCCGTGGCCATGGTCCGCGGTTTGACAGGGCGTTCAGCCTTCCTTGGAAACTTTTTTGTTGACCTTGTCCGTGTTTCTTTGCGACTTCTTTTACCATTATCGTTTTTGGTTGCCTTGGTCTTAGTTGCGGAAGGTGCGGTGATGACGTTTAAACCTTATGTTGTGGCAACAACATATGACGGCTCTGTCCAAGTGATTCCCCGTGGTCCCGTTGCGGCGTACGAGTCGATTAAACATATCGGGACGAATGGCGGTGGCTTTTTTGGGGCCAATGCAGCGCACCCCTTTGAAAATCCTTCGCCGATCACGAATTTGATTCATATGTTGTCAATGATGCTGATTCCCAGTGCACTGATTTACATGCTGGGGCTCGTACTCAAGAAAAAGAAACAAGCTTGGGTTCTGTATGGCGCGGTATGGTTTATTTTTCTTACGATGTTTACCATCGTCTATACAAGCGAGCGGATGGGTGTTCCAGCATTGACCGAGGCAGCGGTAACCGGTGGCAATATGGAAGGTAAAGAGGTGCGTTTTGGGCTGGCTGCATCGAGTTTATTTACGACAGTCACAACGGCTGCGACTACGGGTTCGGTCAATAACATGCATGAGTCGCTTACGCCGCTTGGAGGGTTCGTACCGATTGCCCAGATGATGCTGAATAATGTGTTTGGTGGTGTAGGTGCAGGTCTTATGAATATTTTGCTTTATGTTTTGTTGGCGGTTTTTCTAACCGGGCTCATGATCGGGCGCACGCCAGAGTTATTCGGGAAGAAAATCGAAACGCATGAAATGAAAATGATGGCCATCGCGCTTCTTACCCATCCCTTTATCATTCTTGTCCCTACAGCTTTGGCCTTGGCATTGCCGGGTCCGGTTCAGTCCATTTTAAACCCAGGCGCACACGGTCTTTCGGAAGTGCTGTATGCCTATGATTCTGGGGCAGCCAATAATGGCAGTGCTTTCGCCGGGTTAGATGCCGATACCGTTTTTTATAATACGACGATTGGAACCGTGATGATGCTTGGTCGTTTTGTATCCATCATTGCACTTTTGGCTTTAGCTGGTTCTATGGGGAGCAAGTTGGCCACCGAAGACAGTGCAGTGTCCCTTTCGACGGATACGCCTTTTTTTGGGGCGATCTATGTGCTCGTTGTTTTTATTATCGGTGCTTTAGCCTTTTTCCCGGTACTGGCCTTAGGACCGATCGGTGAACAACTCGTGATGTGGTTTCATTGAGGAGGACGGAGTAAGATGCGTGAACACATGGATCATAACATGCCAGGCCAAACGTCTGAAGGGCAAAAGCCAAAGGGTCAACAAAGTGCACCGAATCCGTTTAGCCTTCCGCTTTTAATACGGGCTATCCAAGATGCTTTCTTAAAACTTGATCCGCGCAAAATGGTGGCCTCTCCGGTCATGTTTGTTGTCTATGTCGGGATGTTCGTGGTGCTGTTACTGGTGATCAATCCCGATCTTTTTGGACCATCGGATGTCGGTCGTGGCTATAACCTAGCCGTTTTTCTCATTCTATTTTTGACGGTTGTTTTTGCCAATTTTGCCGAAGCGATCGCTGAAGGCCGGGGACGGGCACAAGCCGAGACACTGCGTCGTACGAAGACGGAAACGATGGCCAATCTCGTATTAAAAGATGGTACGATCAAAGTGGTTCCTTCGAACACGCTTAAAAAAGGGGATCTTGTACGCGTTCGTGAAGGTGAATTGATTCCGGCGGATGGAGAAATCATCGAAGGGCTGGCTTCGATTGATGAGTCGGCCATAACCGGTGAATCGGCGCCGGTGATCAAAGAAGCTGGGGGAGATTTTTCATCGGTAACGGGTGGCACACGTGTGATATCCGATGAGATTTTAGTGCAGGTGACGGCTGGGCAAGGGGAATCGTTTTTAGATAAAATGATCGCTCTGGTCGAAGGTGCGGTACGCGAAAAATCACCCAATGAGATTGCGCTCACGACGCTTTTAGCTGTGTTGTCCTTGATTTTCCTTGTCGTCGTCACGACCCTTGTCCCTATTGCACGTTATCTCGGTGTGACGATCGACATCGCCACACTTGTGGCCCTTCTCGTCTCACTGATTCCGACGACCATCGGCGCACTCCTTACGGCGATCGGGATTGCAGGTATGGACCGCGTGACACAGTATAATGTGTTGGCGATGAGTGGGAAGGCCGTTGAGGCGAGTGGTGATATTGATACGCTTGTTCTCGATAAGACCGGCACCATTACGTACGGAAACCGAATGGCTTTCGAATTTATTCCTGTGGGTGGAGCGTTGCAGCAAGATTTGATCGAAGCTTCGCTTTTGGCATCGTTGTATGATGAGACGCCTGAAGGGCGGTCTATCGTAGAACTTGCACGGAAAAAAGGCGCTAAGGTGGATGAGACCTTTATCGCTAAGTCAGAGGGCATTCCCTTTAGCGCGGAGACACGCACGTCTGGAACACGGTTTAGCGATGGTACGGTCTATTTAAAAGGTGCGGTGGATGCCATTTTGAAACAGCTCACGTCCAAAGGGAAACATATCCCTGATGATCTTCCTTCTAGCGCCGAGCGGATTGCTAAAGAAGGGGGGACACCGCTCGCTGTCATCAAAGGAGAGACGCTTTTAGGGCTGATTTATCTTAAAGATACAGTTAAGGAAGGCCTAAAAGAGCGTTTTGCTGAACTGCGTGCTATGGGCATTCGGACGATTATGTTGACTGGTGATAACCCCTTAACAGCAGCGACCATTGCCCAAGAAGCTGGCGTCGATGATTACGTCGCGGAAGCAAAGCCCGAAGATAAAATACGCGTCATCAAGGAAGAACAAGCACGTGGGCGGCGCGTCGCGATGACGGGTGACGGTACCAATGATGCCCCGGCTTTAGCGCAAGCAGACGTCGGTTTGGCGATGAATTCGGGAACGATGGCGGCAAAAGAGGCAGCCAACATGATTGATCTCGATTCGGATCCGACCAAGCTGTTGTCGGTGATCGGCATCGGGAAACAGCTGCTCATGACGCGTGGGGCATTGACAACGTTTTCGATCGCGAATGATATCGCCAAATATTTCGCCATCATTCCAGCGATGTTCATGTTGACCATGCCGGAACTTCAAATGCTCAACATCATGCAGCTTGCGACACCTCAGTCGGCTATTCTCTCGGCGCTGATTTTTAACGCGCTTATTATTCCAGCGCTTATCCCCATTGCCATTCGTGGGGTCACTTATCGGCCGTCTCGTCCAGATAAGCTTTTAGCACGTAACTTGATGATTTATGGCATCGGGGGGATTGTGGTTCCTTTTGTTGGAATTAAAATGATTGATCTGATCCTACATGGCTTGTTCGGTGTATAAGGAGGGGCGCAAGATGTTTAGTAAAGCGCTACGGTTGTCACTTCTCTTGTGGATCATCGTTGGGCTCGTATATCCTTTTCTTACCAATGTTTTTGCGCAAATGCTTTTTCCGTATCAGGCGAACGGTTCGCTGCTCGAAGAAGATGGTCTGATCCGAGGTTCACTTCGTATCGCCCAGCCTTATTCTGGTGATCAATGGTTTCACCCACGTCCTTCTGCAAGTCATTATGATGCGCTTGATTCAGGGGGGACGAATGCTGATGTCGCACGATCCGATTATCAGAGCGATGTCATCGCACGTGCTGAGGCGATTCGCGCCGAAAGTGGCGGCGTCGTGACGGAAGTGCCGAATGATCTGGTCACCGCATCCGGCTCGGGGCTGGATGCCGATCTTTCTGTGGCCGGCGCTCTTGCACAGATCCCCCGGATTGCGCGTGTGACAGGATTAAGTGCAGAAGAACTTCGGGCGCTGGTTGAGACGCATACGCATCCACGGGAACTTTATATGTTCGGTGAAGCACGTGTGAATGTCCATGAGCTGAATCAGGCCTTGCGCGCGCGTGGTGTACGATGAAAAGCGTAGGTGATTGGCATGTCTGATGAGACGTACGAAAAAGGAAGAAAATCGCCTGAAGAGATTTTAGCTGAGATAGAAAAAAGTGAGCGCGGATACTTCAAACTTTTTATCGGCGCTGCACCCGGTGTGGGTAAGACATATATGATGCTCCGAGAAGCAAACGATATGTTGAGTGAAGGCATTGATATTGTTGTCGGGATCGTCGAGACCCATGGAAGACGGCAAACGGCAGAGCAAATCGGTGCTCTGCCCGTTTTGCCTTTGAAGGAAATCCAATATAAAGGGCGGATCTTTAAAGAACTCGATGTTGAAGGTATTATTAAACGGCGGCCGCAATTTGTCATCGTCGATGAATTGGCGCATACCAATGTCCCTGGAAGCAAAAATAAAAAACGCTACGAAGACGTCATGGAGATTTTGGATGCAGGAATCAGTGTGCTTTCGACGATGAACATTCAACATTTGGAAAGCCTTCATGATACCGTACAAGAACTGACGGGCGTAAAAGTCAGAGAGCGTGTCCCAGATTGGATCTTGGATGAAGCGAATGAAATTCAGCTTGTTGATATTCCGGCAGAGAAACTGATTGAGCGTTTAAAAGCTGGGCACATCTATAAAAAAGAAAAAGTAGAGCAAGCGCTCCAAAATTTTTTTCGGCCGGGCAATTTAAATGCTCTGCGTGAACTGGCCTTGCGTGAACTGGCCGACGATGTCGATGAGCGATTAGAGCATTACAAAGAAGAGGTTGGACTGGAGGAGATGATCGGTGCCAACCAAAAAATTCTCGTCCTTGTTCACTACGGGAAAAATGCTGAACGATTGATTCGGCGCGGTTGGCGTATTGCGCAACGTTTAAAAACAGACCTCTACATTCTCAACGTGCCTTCGAAACCGGTTGATGCGTTAAGCGAAGAGGAGCGCAAAAAGTTACGAGAGATTGAAGCGCTGGCTCGAGCGCTGGAAGCAAAGTTTTATGTACGCGCCAAAGGGGGACGTCGAGCCGTCGATGTGATGATTGATTTTATTAAAGAGCATGGCATCACGCAAGTCGTTATCGGCGAATCGGCACGTTCCCGCTGGCAAGAGATTATCCGTGGATCGATTGCCAATCGAATTATGGAAAAGACAAAGTATGTCGATGTTTTGATTGTTGCCGATGGTGTAGAACGTTGAGTGGAATGTATTCTGCTCATTTGAAATCGACCCTACGTCCAATCATATAAAAGCCGCTCCCAGAAAGAGCGGCTTAAGCATGTCTCTTATGAACTGTTTATATGATGCGACGAGTTTGTCTGATTCAATCAGATGTTTATCCATAATACGGAACGAGGTGACGACCTTGAAGGCGGTAGTACCAAATATTCAGTTCTCCAATATGGCGAGAGATGGTTGCCACTTCATCCATTGCTTTAAAAAATTCGTCTCCCTCACTTTCTAGAACACGTGCGTAAGCTTCTTCGTATTGTTTTTCTAATGTTTTGATACGCTCGGGAATGATACCAGCGAGTTTTTCCAGCTTGTAACGTAGTGCGTCATTTTCGATGTGCTGCACTTCAATCGGAGCGTCGGTCAATGGAACTTCCAAATCGATCGTCTCATCATAACGGAAAGCCAATGCGTTCATCGACACGCCTCCTCTATCCTCTGTTATACAATATACGATGATCAATCTATCTATGTTATAACACATTGTTGTATTGAAGGCAATGATTTGAATAAAGTAATATGTGCGGAATGAATGTTAATCATGCACTATCATGGATCTTCACGATGCATTTGATGGTTGTCTACGAAATGTTCATATCAAAATAAGAACAATACCATCGAACATAGCTATTGATTCGATGAATTAATACGCTTAAAATGTGTTTAGACACTTTGTTCTGGAACGTTACAAAACGTCGTGTTATGAACATGACGCATAAAGTGTGAGAGATAAATAAAATAAAAAGGAGTGGAGCAGATGATGACACAGTTGGCGCAAGCCATCGAAAGTACACCGGCTTTGAAAGATGCTGCTTTTTATGTAGAAGGTATCTTAGAAGAAACGATTCGTCGCACGCCGGGGGAGGTTGAGTTTCATCAATCGCTTAAAGAATTTCTCCCCTCGATTGTTCCAGCGATCGCCGCTCATCCAGAATATATTCGACTCGGTCTTTTGGAACGGCTGGTCGAGCCAGAGCGAATGATCACGTTCCGTGTACCTTGGATTGATGATGATGGTCATGTCCGGGTCAATCGCGGCTATCGTGTTCAATTTTCAAGTGTGCTCGGGCCGTATAAAGGTGGGATTCGTTTTCATCCGACGGTCAATACGAGCATTATGAAATTCTTAGGATTTGAACAAATCTTTAAAAATGCTTTAACAGGTCTTCCGATCGGTGGTGGAAAGGGCGGTAGTGATTTTGATCCCAAAGGAAAATCAGAATTTGAAATCATGCGTTTTGCCCAAAGTTTTATGACTGAGTTTTACCGTTATATGGGGCCAGATATCGATGTCCCGGCTGGAGATATTGGTGTAGGCGCCCGTGAAGTAGGGTATATGTTTGGACAATATAAACGCATTCGCGGCGGTTTTGAGGCCGGCGCTTTTACCGGAAAAGGCGTCGGTTATGGAGGAAGTCTCGTGCGTAAAGAAGCAACAGGATACGGCTGTGTTTACTTTATCGATGAAATGCTTAGAACGCGAGATAAATCACTTGCGGGTGCGCGCGTTGTCATCTCAGGATCGGGGAATGTAGCCCTCTATGCTGCAGAAAAAGCAGCTTCTCTTGGTGCGACCGTCGTGGCCATGAGCGATTCGGATGGATATGTCGTCTCTGATGAAGGTCTTGATGTGCAACGCATGATCCAATTAAAAGAAGTGGAGCGGCGGCGCATTAAAGAATATCTCGAGTATGACAAGGCCGCACAATATCACGCAGGAAGCCGCGGAATATGGACGGTTCCTTGTCAGGTGGCTTTACCGAGCGCGACTCAAAATGAGTTGGATATCGAAGATGCCAAGGCCCTTGTCGAACATGGGGTATGGGCTATTGGCGAATGCGCTAACATGCCGACAACTTTAGAGGCAATAGAATATTTTATGGCAAACGATGTGCTCTTTGCGCCGGGTAAGGCAGCCAACGCCGGAGGTGTAGCCGTATCGGCATTAGAGATGGCGCAAAACAGTATGCGCATGTCGTGGACGGCCCATGAAGTTGAGGATCAGCTCCGACATATTATGCATCATATCTTTCGTCAGGCCCTCACCACAGCCTCACAGTATGGGATGCCTGGTAATTTGGTAGCTGGTAGTAATATTGCAGGGTTTATTAAAGTTGCAGAAGCGATGATCGCGCAAGGTGTCATCTAAAAGATTATTGTTGATCATAAAAACAAAATGTCGAAGCGTTACCCGATGGAAGGGAACGCTCTTTTTTTTATGGTTGTTTCCTTTATGGACCTAAGGCATAATAGGAACAGTAAAACGTAGGCAGGAGGATGTCCTTTGGAAGCGTTCATTGTTCACTACGGTCTATGGTTTTTATTTGTTGCACTGCTTGTTGAGATGATTGCTCTACCTGTACCGGGTGAGACACTCATGCTTTATACCGGATATTTGGTCAGTCAAGGCAATTTTTCTTGGGGATGGTCCGTGGTCCATGCGGCGATCGGAACGATGATAGGGATAACGATAGCTTATGCTATCGGGTTTCGATTGGGCGAACCATTTATCCGTCGCTTCGGACGATGGGTGCATCTCACGCCAGAACGTTTTGAACAGGCAGCGCGATGGTTTGATCGTTACGGTTATCCGTTGATTGCGGTTGGCTATTTTATTCCTGGGGTTCGGCATGTGACGGGTTACTTTGCTGGCATGATGCGCGTTCCGTATCATCATTTTGCTTTTTTTGCTTATTTGGGAGCTTTATTTTGGACCATGCTCTTCATTTCGCTCGGTAAATGGCTTGGCGCAAGCTGGCACCTTTATCACGCAGCGATCACTCGATATGCGTGGTGGGGTGGCATTGTCTTGGCGGTTGTCGTTTTTATATACCTTGTCGTTCAGTATTATCGACAACGCATATTGCATCGAGAGCAGTTATGGATCGAAACACTTTTATCAAGTACCAAAAGCTTAAGGCGTATTCGTATACGCTTGATCGCTGGTCTATTTCTTGCATTGATGTTATCGTTGTTTCTCGCTGACTGGATCGAAGATGCACTTTCACATCAAACTGGCCCCTTTGACCAAGCGGTGACGCGCATTGTTATCGGGATGCAGGAGGATCTTGGTTTTTTAGCTTTTAACAAAGCTGTACTGCTCGTCTCTTTACCGACGCTTCTTGTCGTGGGGACGATCGTTTTGGTTTTGATATGGCGCTATACGGCGACTCCGAGAATCGAACTCGTTTTTTTTGCTGTGCTGTTTTTTGGCGCGTATGGTCTTCATCGTTATGTTGGGCTTACGACTTATGCGTCGATGTGGAGTGGATGGCTTAAGTTTCCTGATAGCACCATGTTTTTAGCGATAAGTGTTTGGGGTTATACACTGTATCTTTTCATCCGTATCTTTTTTTCTCGAACAAAAAAGAAAGTGCTGTGGTCCGTTCTTCTGAGTCTCATGATTGTTTTCTATTGGTTGTATTTGATGATCGGACAAATATTAGCGGGCATCAAACCGAGTGCTTTGGTAGCTGGAGGTGTGTTCGGGTTGATTTGGCTGATTTTGAATGTACTGACGCTGGAGATGATGCGTCATATTCAAGAAGAGGTCGAAAGACGTTTGTCCCATTCATAGGAAGCGAGTCCTATCTTAATAGTCGGGGAAGCCTATGGTATCTAAGATTAAAATACGATAACTTTAGACAAAGAGTGCTCTTTTTCGTCATGGTTAAAACGTCATAGGAGGTGTGTGGGAGGGGGGCGTGTGCAAAGCAGTGGGTTGTATGGTCATGAATTTGATTGGCTGATGTTAACGCAACATAGTGATATGCTTGCTTGCGTCGTGACCGCCCCCCAACAGGAAGACTCTACGTACAGCGCTCTTCAAGTGCTGGCTGCCCGCGGCGCAGGTCTGTGGCGATATGGGTATACACAGTCATCCATTATTGGGAAAAAGGTCGGTGATGTTTTTCCTGTGCATGTCGCGCAGGCGATAGAAAAGGCTGTTGATGTGGTGGCGACGTTTGATCAAGCGACGTGGACGGAAGTAGACTGGGCGGGTGATCATCTTTTATGTGTATGCATACCCGTGCGTGTGAATGGTCGACTTACGTATATTGAAATCAATATGATCCCGAATGTGGTCAAGAGAAGAGGAGGAGGCTCAGATCTTTCGATGAAAACCATGACGATGGATCGTGCGGTCAAAGAACGCGATTTTAAAAGGATTCGTTTGATTCAAGATCTTATGTCAGGTGTAACACCGGATATGTTGATACGTTGGTTCGAAGATGCCGGTCGAAGTAAAGAACATAAAGACTGGCTTTTGACGATGAAGTCGGTATTGGATGAAGTCTTAAAGCAGTGGCAAGAATCATCTTATCAAGTCGAATCAGTAGAGGATTCTGTTCATACAGTAAACTTCAAAGACAAAGATGTTCCTAAGGAAAGGACTGAAAAGCATACTGCGGAGCAAAGCTTTGATGCTGAATGGCAAGAAGAATGGGTTAAACAAAGGATTGATCGCTTTCCACACCTTACGGAACGTGAAAAAGAAGTTTTGTGGCATATTGTTTCAGGTAAACGCAATCGGGAGATCGCAGAGGCGCTCTATATTAGTGAACATACCGTGAAAAATCATATCTCTAATATTTTTTCGAAACTTGGTATCAAAGACAGGATGCAGTTGATAGCATTGATTTACCGCGCGTAAACGTTTTCAAAAACGGCTGGCCAAAACGTCCTCGATCGTGTACAATAAATGTAACTAAGGACCTAGATGTTCTGTGATTTTCTAACCATCGTTCCTGTATCATATGGAAGGTTACAATTGTATAAGAGTGAAAGCTTCTTGACAAAGGTACACCATTCGAAAGAATGGGTCGCAAAGCCGTGAGCCTAAAGCAGTAGATGGTCTACTGTTATGGTTGTCTGGTTGCCGGATGCGTGACGCGCGGTGTGTCTTTGTGGGCACACTTTTTTAGTTTTTGAAATCGGTTTTAGCCAAGAAAGGTGATTTTGTCTTATGGCAATGGAAGAGCGTCACATCAAAAAAATACGTTGGGACATCAAGCCGGAGAAAATTGTTGCCACATTGTCTGAAGCCAATGATGATGGACTTAAGACAATGGATGAGACTTCGGAACATGTGTGGACCCCAGGTGGCTGGACATTAGAACGTCTCATCCAGTATTTGCAAAAGCATGGCGTCCGACATGGCTATAATTATACAAGTATGAACGAGTTTTTAAAAGGACAAGTAGGTCCATATGTGCTCGCTCAGGCCACCCCGTCCCACCATGGAGAAGATGCTCGTGTGGAATGGATGGTCGAGATCGAAGATCGCGATCTGCGCACAGATGTAGATGAGGAAGATGCGATTGATTACCGAGCTTTAAAGATGCGCCCGAGTGTGCCTGCGCATACAGCTTTAGGGCGCATCATACCACCCAAAGCAGGCAAGCCAGGTGAAGACGTTTTTGGTCGTCCACTCTTGCCCAAACCGGGTCGGGAACTCGATATCGTATCTGGCGAAGGCGTAAGCGTTGACGCGTCCGAGGGTGTTATTTATAGTACGCGTGCGGGTTATCTCAATGTTAAACAAAAAAAGCGTCGTGTATATGTACAAGTCTCACCGGTCCATACGCACCGTGGCAATGTTTCACTCGCCACGGGTAATATCGAACTGCATGGATCGCTTGTGATTCAAGGGGATGTAGAAGAAGGCATGCGCGTTTGGGCCAGTGAGGACGTACGGATCGAAGGAAGTGTCCATTCTGCTCAAGTGATTGCAGGTGAAGCCCTTGTGGTGACTGGGCCGGTCTTTCGTTCTGCAGTTATTTCTGGGACAAAAGATTTATCTCCCCTTGGGATTCGTGCTTTAAATGATTTGAAACATGCACTCATTCGGCTCCTACGCTTATTGGAGCAAGTGCGGATGAATCCTACGGTGAGCAAACGATTGGAAGATCCGCGGTATTTCGAAAGTATTATTCGTAAACTTGCAGAAAACCAAGATAATCTCTTAAAAAATGCTTTAAAAACATTAAGGCCTTTTTGGGATAACCTTATCCGAAACAACGAAGAGGGTAAGGAAGACAAAAAAAAGTGGCTGATGCTCTGGCGCCTTTTTATTGGCTCGTCTTTTAGCCAGACACAGCCACCCATGCTTTTAGATTTTACTGAGGCTGTGCGTATGGTCGTCGATGTGAGCGAGCGTTTCCCGGATGGACTGGTCGATAAATCGAGCATTATGCTGCGCTATGGGCAAAATGCCCATATCTTTGCGCTGGGAGATGTGCACATCGGCGAAGGGGTGTACCTCAGTGAGATTCAGACGTTTGGACATCTTAAAGTACGTGGTTTCGTACGCGGGGGGACGATCGTCGCAGAAAATGGTGCTCAGATCGAAGAAGCGGGATCGGAGGCTGGTGTAGAGACAGTGATCAAAGTAGGACGCGAGGCGCGCGTCTATTTTACGCGCGTCTTTCCAGAGGTCACCGTGATGATCGGTGATCAGACGTATCGTTTTACAGAAGCGCGTCAAAACGTCCGCCTCCTGCTGCATGACCATCATATAAAAATGGATGTCGTTTAATCAATGTGTGATCCATGGGTGTCGGCGGCTTCCCAGTCTGTATGAAAACTGCCTGGACGATCGATGCGCTCGTACGTATGCGCACCGAAAAAGTCGCGTTGTGCTTGAATAAGATTGGCAGGAAGATAGGCGGCGCGTAGACTGTCATAGTAAGAAAGCGCAGCGGATAGCGCTGGCACAGGTAAACCAATGCTCACGGCATAACGCACCGCATGGCGCAAATAAGGTATCGCTGTTTGAAGTCGTTCGACAAAATAAGGCGCGAGCAGCAGATGATCCTGAAACGTTGGATCATCATAAATGCGTACGATATCGTTTAACAGGCGGGCGCGGATGATGCAACCGGCACGCCAGATGCTGGCAATATCACGCAACGGCAATTTCCATTGGTAGACCTCTCCCGCCCTTTTAAGCAGGTTAAACCCTTGTGCGTAGGCAATCATTTTTGCGGCAATGAATGCTTCATGAAGCGTTAAAGTCCATGTTTTGATGTCCTCGGACGACATGGTTTGAGGAAGTTCGTCTTTTAAGACTGCCGGTTGCAATATAGACGCAGCGCGCAGGCGATCTTCTTTCAATGCGGAAAGAACTCGAGCAAATACTGCCTCGCTGATCACCGAAAGGGGCACGCCTTGTTCTAAGGCTTCTTGGGCTGTCCATCGGCCTGTACCTTTTTGTTGAGCGCGGTCAAGGATACGATCAACAAGCGGTTCACCGCTTTCAGGATCTTTTACTCTTAAGATGCGTGCTGTGATTTCGATTAAGTAACTAGAGAGTTCGCCTTGATTCCATGTTTCAAAAATGGATGCTAAAAAATCTGAGGTCGTCTTTAAACTGTGCTTTAATAAATGGTACACTTCGGCGATGAGTTGCATATCGGCATACTCAATCCCGTTGTGTACCATTTTGACATAATGGCCCGCACCTCCTTCACCCAAATATGCCACACACGGATGGCCTTCGTATTGAGCGGCAATCGCCTCTAATATGGACGCAACACTGGTATAAGCGCGGAGCGAACCCCCGGGCATCAGAGAGGGCCCAAAGCGTGCTCCTGTTTCTCCACCAGAGATACCGAGTCCAAGGAAATGGATGCCTTTAGCTTCGAGTGCTTTGGCTCTTCTTTCTGTATCGTGAAAATAAGCATTACCACCGTCGATGAGAACATCTCCCGAAGTGAGATAGGGTAGAAGACTTTGAATCACATCATCCGTTGCTGTTCCAGCTTGTACCATGATGAATATTCGGCGCGGAGCATGAAGATGCGTAACGAACGTCTCAATAGCGTCATATCCACGGATGGGAAGTGCTCCTTTTTCCTCTAATAAGGCATCTGTTTTTTCTTTGGAACGATTGTAGACGGCGACGGTAAAACCATGCTCAGCGAGATTTAAGGCCAGATTTTTACCCATAACGCCAAGACCATACACACCGATATCGGATCCCATGACTCATCACCCTTCTAATGCGTATCCATCTTTTGTTATTGTCGCACGAGAAAAACAAAAAGGCAAACCGATGGTTGGTGATCTCCACTCACCGTAAAAGAGGTGGGCTTTCCCGAAGTTTATTGTAGACGTCATGTAACATGTCAGAGCTTTGTCAAGGAAACGTTTATACCTTGTCACAGTTAACCGCTTTAAAGTCACCGCAAATGCTTCAAAGGGTGCTACAATAAGGCTAAAGCGAGGCACGGATAAATGTTCTTATTTGATATTCATGATCATCTATGGTTGATTATCAATCGCATAACCTATCCGTGTCTACCGCATCATTTGATCAAGGAGGGAAATAACGTATGCTGGACGTCCTTCTCTTAAGTCGTATTCAGTTCGCGGTGACCATTATTTATCACTTTCTTTTTGTCCCGCTGACGCTCGGACTTGTCTTGTTGGTGGCCATTATGGAAACGCTTTACGCCTCTACAAAACAAGATCTTTATCGCCGTATGGCGGACTTTTGGGGCAAACTCTTTGTGATTAATTTTGCCCTTGGTGTTGTGACCGGGATCACAATGGAGTTTCAATTTGGAACGAACTGGTCTGAGTACTCAAAGTTTATGGGAGACATCTTTGGTGCGCCGCTAGCGATTGAAGCGTTGGTTGCCTTCTTCTTAGAGTCAACCTTTATCGGCATCTGGATTTTTGGACGCGAACGTTTCCCTAAATTAAGAGCACTTTCAATGTGGATGGTGGCATTAGGAACGACGCTGTCTTCGCTTTGGATTATCACCGCCAATGGTTTTATGCAAAACCCAGTTGGATACACCATTGTCGATGGTCGAATTCATTTAGAAAATTTTTGGGCGGTGTTGTTTAATCCTTACGTTTGGTATATCTTAATGCACACGCTCGTTGGAAGCTACATCGTCGGCAGTTTCTTTGTCCTTGGTGTGAGTGCATATCACTTGGCACGCAAACAACATGTTGAGTTTTTCAAGAAATCTTTCCAAATCGCCCTCATTTTGGCCATGATTGCGACCATTTTGGCACCGATTACCGGTGATTTATCTGGTAAAAATGCTGCCCGTGTGCAACCGGCGAAAGCAGCGGCGATGGATGCCATTTGGGAATCGGGAACGGGGGTAGCGTTTGAACCATTTGCCATTCCTGATCCCAAAAATGAACGCAATCTGCTCTCAGGGATTAAGATCCCCTATTTAGCAAGTATTTTATTCACCAGCAATTGGGATCCGAATGGCTATATTTTAGGGCTTAAAGATATTCCTGTTGATGAACGTCCACCGGTCGCCTTGACCTTTTGGAGTTTCCGCACGATGGTTGGATTGGGTCTTTTCTTTATCGTTGTTGCGTACTATGCGTTTTATTTGCAGAGGAAACGTAAACTGCTCGAGACAACATGGTTCTTACGTGCACTGCCCTATATGATTCCGCTACCATATGTGGCGATCAATCTCGGTTGGGTCGTGACGGAAGTGGGGCGACAACCGTGGATCGTCTATGGTCTTATGAAAACGAAAGATGCAGTCAGCCCGATCGCCATTGGGGATATCCTCTTCTCTTTAACTGGATTGGTTATTTTTTACACATCCCTTATTGTCGCTGACGTCTATCTTTTGCGTAAACACGCCATCGCTGGCCCTGAACCGGCTCAAGAAACGCAAAGTAAACCACGCACAGGTGGTCAAACAGGCATGAAACCTGCTGAGGTCTAAGGAAGATAAAACATGGCGATTGAAATGGTAGATTAAGACAAGGAGGGTACGCGATGTTCACACATGAAACGCTGGCGATTATCTGGTTTGTTCTTTGGGCGGTACTGTGGATCGTCTATTTTGTACTCGACGGATATTCGCTTGGTGTCGGGATTTTGTTTCCATTTTTACAACGTTCGGAGCAAGAAAAGAAACAACTGCAAGAAACTATTGGCCCTTTCTGGAATGGCAATGAAGTCTGGTTGATTACGGCGGGAGGTGCAACATTCGCCGCATTTCCCCTCGTTTATGCGAATATGTTTAGTTATTTGTATGTGCCCTTGTTTTTGATTCTCTTTGGTCTTTTTTACCGGGCCACCGGTCTTGAATTCATGAGTAAAGATGGTGGTCGATTCTGGAAGTGGAGTTGGAAGTGGGCCTTTTTTGGAGGAAGTTTTGCTGTCGCATTACTGCTCGGTGTGGCTTTTGCCAATATGTTTTACGGATTGTCCTTTACAGCAGAAGGGTCGCAAACATCGCTGTTAACACTGTTAAATAGTTATGGGATTTTAGGTGGGCTGACCTTCCTAGCGTTTGCGGTTCAGTCTGGAACCAACTGGATAGCGCACAAAGTGAGCGGTCCGCTTGAAAAAAGAGCTGAGCGCATGGCACCAGTTGTCTGGTTTGTAACGACAGGCCTTTTTGGAATCTTTCTGACGGCAACAGCCAATCAGACGACGATTCTTGAAAACTTTAATCGTTACCCGCTGCTTTATATCGTGCCGGCATTGGCTGTCATCAGTCTTCTTCTCGTGATTTACTTTGTTTTAAAACGTCAACATTTGTTTGCATTTTTCGCCAATGCCCTGGTCATTGCTTTGACCATGGCCACTGGGTTTATTGGTATGTTTCCGCGGATGCTTATCTCACGTACCGATCCAGCAGCTTCGATTACGCTTTATGAGGCAGCAGCGAGTCAGCTCACCCTTTCCATTATGTTTTTTGTAGCCATGGTCTTTGTGCCCATCGTCATCTTGTATCAGCTTTGGGCCTATCGACTATTTCGCGTAAAAATTACGCCAGAGGATGCAAAAGGATACCATTAATCATCTCACTTCCATTATCGATAGCCACCATGCTTGACATCATGTGCTGCGATCATAGACGATCTATGATCGCAGCTTTTTTTGTTGACTCCTTTTTGTTGACATCTGACTCGGAGAGATGTATAATAACAACGTAGTTTACCAATGGAAACATTATTGCTATAAGACGAACATTCTGAGCCAATGAAGTTTAATGATCACGTTCTAACCGTAAAATTAAAATACACCGATGCATCGAGCACAGATGCTTCGCAATGGTGATGAGGAGGGGCAATCATTGTTAGAAGAACAAAGCACCGTCTATCCAGCAAAAGATGGAGGCAAGCAAGGGGCGGGTGCGCACCTTGAGGATACGGAGCATGATAAAAGGCGGCACGACGCAGCTGAACGAGCGCTTTATGAAGGTAGGCGTGGTTTGCGCGGTCTTATCCCTTTTTTAGGTCCTGCTTTTATCGCTTCGGTTGCTTACATTGATCCGGGTAATTTTGCAACCAACATTGCCGCGGGTTCGACGTACGGATATATGCTCCTTTGGGTTGTGTTTGGTGCAAACCTC
>Ga0265295_1003630_pt1 | contig 22117 bp, 24 predicted proteins | sample Munlansysbiofilm_FD_192503 | JGI IMG/M metagenome (GOLD analysis project Ga0265295, IMG submission 192503) | Leachate microbial communities from a municipal landfill in Southern Ontario, Canada - Methane capture system biofilm | ecosystem: Engineered > Solid waste > Landfill > Unclassified ...
ACCCCTTCTTCTCGACGCGCGATGCCGGGACGGGGTTAGGTCTTACCATCGTGCACCGCATCATCGATCAGCATGGCGGCAGGATCGAAGTAGCAAGCACGCCGGGACAAGGTACGTCGTTCACTGTCGTGTTGCCCGCTGAAGGAACAGGAGCTGACCGATGAAAGAACGCGTGCTCATCGCGGACGACGAGAAGAACATGCGCTGGGTGCTGAGCCAGGCACTCGTGGCGGAGGGTTACGAGGTCGTCGAAGCCGCCGATGGTAAAGAGGCTCTCACCGCCGTCGCGGAGCTGGAGCCCGGCATCATGATCCTCGACCACAAGATGCCTGCACCGGATGGGATGGAGGTCCTGCGGCGCCTACGGGCCAAGGGCTACCGGTTCCCGATCATCATGCTCACGGCCCATGGCAACGTCCAGACAGCGGTCGAGGCGATGAAGGCGGGTGCCAGCGAGTACCTGACGAAGCCGTTCGATCTCGATGAGCTCAAGCTCAGCATCGAGAAGGCGCTGGCCGTCCAGGCGCTCGCGTCAGAGGTCGAACGTCTGCGCGAGGAGTTGGACCGCAACTGGGACATCGAGGGGGTCGTTGCTGCGGATCCGGCCATGCTCGATCTGCTTGGCACCGTCGAGAAGGTCGCCCCTACAGGTGCGACGGTCATAGTCTATGGCGAGTCGGGTACCGGCAAGGAGCTCGTGGCGCACGCGCTGCATAGCCTCTCCTCGCGAGCGAACAAGCCGTTCGTATCCATCAGTGCCGGCGCACTTCCCGAGACGCTTCTGGAGAGCGAGCTCTTCGGTTACGAGAAGGGTGCGTTCACCGGTGCGGTCATGGCCAAGCCGGGGCGCTTCGAGATGGCCAACGGCGGCACACTCTTCCTCGATGAGATCGGCGATATCTCGCCGGCCGTGCAGGTCAAGCTTCTGCGCGTGCTACAGGAACGCACGTTCGAACGACTGGGTGGCACGAGAAGTATCGAGGTCGACGTGCGTGTGGTGGCAGCGACCAACCGGGACCTACAGCAGATGATCGCCGATGGTACTTTCCGGGAGGATCTCTTCTACCGTCTGAGTGTCGTTCCGCTCACCATTCCTCCGTTGCGTAAACGAGTGGCAGACATCCCGCCACTCGTCGCGCACTTCATGGATAAGTTCGGTGCGGGTACGCGCACGATCTCTCCACAGGCCATGGAGGCGCTTGTTGCGTATCAGTGGCCCGGGAACATCCGCGAACTCGAGAACACCGTCGAGCGCATCACGATCCTTTCGCACGGTGAGGTGATAGAGGCCGATGACCTTCCGATCGAGGTGCGATCGGGCGTCAGCGTCGTCGACGCGGGTAGCCGGTGTTTCGTGCTGCCTGAGGGCGGTATCGATCTCGAGGAGACCGAGCTCGACTTGATACGACAGGCTCTCGACCGGACGGGCGGCAGCGCGCCGAAGGCAGCAAAGCTACTCGGTCTCACGACACGTACGCTCGAGGCTCGGATGGAGCGATATGGACTGTAGTACCGGGCCGCTGATGGCGATCGGACGTTGGCATAGGTATTGCACGTTCCAGGGCGTCACGTACCCGGCCCCCGGAGTCGTCGAGTGAAGCGCGTCAGGCCCTATGGAACACTCATAGCACTCGCGTTGACGCTTGCCGTCATCACCGGGATAACGGTCGCTATAGTGAATCATGGCGCCAGGCACGCCGCGTGCACGATCCTCACTCCGGCTGGTCTCGCGGTTCTGGGCATGTCGCTGGCGGTGGTGCTGATCGCCGGACGCGCGCTCACGCGTCAGGTGCGGCGCGAGGCGGACCACGCGGTGCCCACAGCCGAGCGGCGCGCATGCCCCGAATGTAAACGCGAGGTCTACGGTGCCTGGAGGATGTGTCCGTACTGCGGTGCGATGGTCGATGACCAGAGAGCGCCGAAGAGTGGGGAGGTCCCGGTATGACGATCGTCACACGTCGATTCACGACCACGGGGATGCACTGCCCGTCCTGTTCGACGCTGATCCAGATGGACCTCAAGGACGTCGCCGGGGTATCCGGAGTCACTTCGGATCATCGGACGGGCGTGACCGAGGTCACCTACGATGACTCCCTTACCGGCTCGGAGCAGATAGTCGCTGCGGTGATGAAGGCTGGTTACGGCGCAGAGCTCGCCGGAGAGTAGAGATGTAGCGCTGTCAGAGATGGACGAGAATACCCCCTCGGGGTATAAGTGGTGTTGACAGTCAGTACTTCTGAAGGGGGTTGGGTCGTGGGCGAGACCGCATCGTTGTTCGCCGCCCTGGGGGCAGGCTTCGTCACCTTTCTGTCGCCCTGCGTTCTCCCGCTGATTCCTGGCTATATCGCGTTCATGACCGGGATGACGACGGCTGAGCTCACCGCCGAGGATCGCAAGGTATCGGCTATCCTTATCCCCTCACTACTGTTCGTGCTGGGCTTCAGTATCGTGTTCGTGGCGCTTGGTGCATCGGCGTCGGCCGTGGGCTCGTTCATGAGTCAGTACAGTTCGATCCTGGAGAAGGTCGCGGGTATCGTCATCATGCTGCTCGGCTTCTTCATGCTAGGTATCATCAAGGTGCCGTGGCTGTACGGTGAAGCGCGGTTCGAGATGCAGAAGGCCAAGCGCTTCGGTGGACTTGCGGCACTGGTGATGGGTATGGCGTTCGCATTCGGTTGGTCGCCGTGCGTGGGCCCGGTGCTTGGATCGATCCTCATGATGGCTGCCGGTGCCGAGGTCGGCAGGGGTGCTTTGCTGCTGGCGGTCTACTCGCTCGGACTCGGCGTACCCTTCATACTTGTGGCGCTCCTGCTTGGCCGGGTCAAGCCACTACTCAACTGGCTCAATCGTCACTCGCTCATCATCAACCGCGTTGCTGGTGTCATCCTGATGATCCTCGGCCTGCTGATCATGACAGGCTGGATCGGTCCGGTCGTCGGTTGGCTATCGAGGTTCATTCCTAAGTTGGGTGGATAGTCGACGCGTTGCCGCAGCGGGTACCGTGTTCTAGGATGGGTTGTCGGAGCGCGGGTACCCTGGAGGCCGCATGAAGGCGCGCGAGCGCTTCACACTCACCAATCGGCTGCTGTTGCTCGCGGCGCTCATCGTCGTGAGCACGACAGTCCTTCTGGTCGGAACGTCTGCTGCGGGCGTATACAGTATGGCGTCCAGACAGACGTCTGCCAGGCATGCTGCTTACGGGGACGTGCTTGTCGCCCGCATCGGCAATCGTATCGCGGCTATCCACGTCGAGATGAACACAGCGTCGAGCGATCCGGCGCTCAAGGTCGATGAGGAGAGTATCATCCGCAGCGCGCTGGCGGGGATCGCACTCGACGACACCGGATTCATCGAGGGCGCAGTGCTGCTGCGGGAGCCGACCGCTACTCCGGTGGCCTGGCCCGGGGAGGTGTTGGACGAACAGTCGTTCTCTGTCCTCCGGTCGCTGGAGCGGCCAGCGGACGCGGGCACGATCGTGTGGGTTCCACCGGAGGGTGAATCGCGTGGCATGCTCTGGGCGGCGCATACCGTCGTTGCGTCCGACGGTACACCGCGTCTGCTTGCGGTTCGTGTTCGGACGTCGCTCATAGAGGGGGAGCTTGCCGGCACCACGGAGCTTTCGGGCAATCCGCTCGCGGTGGTGTTCGATGGCGAAGGAGTCCCGGTGTTCGCAAACACACCGATAGACACCATCGATATGTCGGCGGTCCAGTTCACGCCAGACGCATCGTTCGAGGGCAGGGGCCGCGTCACTATCGAGGGGACCGAGACCGTGGTCGGCGGCTATTCGGAGATCTCTGACCCACACGATCTTGAGTGGCGAGTCGCGATCCTCGAACCGGAGTCGCGCGCCTGGCAGGACACCTGGACAGCACTGAGACCGGGGTTGCTCGGCTGGGTGACCGCACTCGTCATCGCACTTGCGGGAGCGCTGTGGGTCGTCAACCTCTCCACGAGGCCGCTGCGTCAGCTCGAGCGCCGCGCCCGTGCCATCGGCGCAGGTGACCGCGTCGAGCCTGAGGCTATCACCGGAGACGATGACATCGGTCGGTTGTTGGATGCGTTCAACTCGGTCGTGATCCGGTTCGATCGGTTGACAGACTCGGTCGAACTCCTTGCTCGTACGGACGACCGCGAGGAGCTGTTCGCGCATGTGGCTGCGTCGGTCGCGCACATGTACGATCAGGCTGACGTCGATGTCTTCCTGCTGTCGGAAGAGGGCGATCTGGGCCTGACCGTAGCGTACGGGGCGCTGGAGGGGCAGAACGGTACTCACATCATCGCGCCTAGTACCGGGTGGCTCGCCGAGTGTCTTTCCGGAGGGCTGCCGGTATCGGCGGTATACGATCCGACCGATCCGCTGTTCTCGCTACACGGCGACGGCGTCGTTGCAGGCATGGCTGCGCCTTTATGGGCGGGCGCGGAGTGTATCGGGGCGGTCGCGGTGATGCGGCAGAGCGGAGGCCCGTTCACCGATAGAGAACGCGAGACCCTCCGTGCGTTCGTTGCTCAGGCTGCCGTTGCCCTCCAAAACGCCCGGCTCTTCGATGAAGAACGCCGCTCGCGCCGCGAGGCGGAGGTGCTCCGGGAGATCGCCGAGCGAGCGGCATCGCCGGTCGATGTCGAAGAGACGCTTCGCTACGCTGCTGCATCGGAGGCCGACCTGCTCGGCTTCGAGGACTCGGATGTCGTCATCCTCGATGACTCCGGACTCTACGGACTCAAGGGTGGCGGAGCCAGCGCGGACTCGGTGTGGGTCGATGCATGGAGAAGTGTCAGTGCCGAGGGCCCAGCAGCCGAGCCCGTGTACGTGAGGGTCGACGATACTACACCTGAGGTGTGCGCTGCTCTCATGGCCAGCGGTGCACTCTCGGCGCTCATGGCGCCACTGTTGTGTCAGGGGCGAAGCGCCGGTCTGTTGCTCTGCACCACGATGCACGCTTCATCCGCGCCGGGTGTGAAGGGTCTCGAGCTCGCCCGTACGATCGGTGCCGAGGCGTCGCTGGCGCTGGAGAACGCCTACCTGTTCCAGGCCGCTGAGAATCGCGCGGACAATCTGGAGACCATCTTCCGGATATCTAATGCGGTGGGCTCATCGCTGCAGACACGCGTCGTGCTCAACCGGGTCCTCGATGTCGTACAGAAGATACTATCGGCCGATGCGGTCATGCTCATGACGTACGACAGTCGTCGGAAGATCATCTCCGTGCCTATGGCCCGCGGTATCTTACACCGGGATATGCTCGAGATCGAGTTTCACCCCGGCGAGGACGTCCCCGGCCGTGTGTTCGAGACACGTGAGCCGGAACGATACGACAGGATCGCGCATGCTGATACCCGTCTGCTGAACGCGGCTTCCGCGCAGGGACTGTCGTCGCTTTTGGCGGTCCCGCTGCTCGCACGGGGGCGGAGCATCGGCGTGCTCATGGTGTTCGCGCGTGGGGAAGATGCGTTCAGCAGTGAAGAGATGGACCTTCTGCGCACCTTTGCCGCGCAGGCGGCGCTCGCTATCGACACAGCCGAGATGTACAGCCGGGAACACCATGTGGCGTCAGTGCTGCAGGCGAGCATCCTGCCTTCTGGTCTACCGCACGTCCAGGGGCTCGATACGAGCAGTGTCTATCTGCCCGCCGGGACCGACTCCGACATAGGTGGCGACTACTACGATCTGTTCGTGACACCCGGAGGATCGGTGACGGTCGCCATCGGTGATGTGTGCGGCAAGGGTGTCGTGGCCGCGACCAAGACCTCGATGATCAAGTATGCGGTGCGCGGTATGGTCGCCGCCGGCCTCGGCCCGGCGTGCATCCTGGAGGAGCTCAACCGGATGTTGCTTGAGGCGGGTGATCCCACCAGCATCGTGACGCTGTGGGTGGGCCAACTGGAGATGGAGTCGGGGCGGCTCACGTATGCCGATGGCGGTCACCCACCGGCACTCCTGCGGAACGCATCGTCGGACGGTACACGGATCGAGCGGCTGGGTACGACCGGTCCGCTCCTCGGCGCTGTCGAGGGTACCTCGTGGGATGAACTCGAGGTCATGCTGCCTGCGGGTGCCATGCTTCTGCTCTACACGGACGGTGTCACCGAAGCCCGCCGGGGCTCGCAGTTCTTCGGCGAGGGGCGTCTCACTCGAACGTTGCGTCCGGGCGGGACTGCGAGTGCCGTATCGCAACGTCTGCTCGCTGCCGTGCAGCGTTTCTCCGGTGGTGCGCTGCGGGATGATGCTGCCGTGCTGGTGGTTCGGTTCGGCGAGACAGATGCTGGTGTTTCAGGGGATGAGTAGAGTGGGATATGAGCCGATGTGTGCCCGGCGGAGTGTGGGAGAACACGCATGAAGATCGTGACCGAGCATGATGGCGACGGTCTAGCGTGTGTCGTCCAGCTGGAAGGTGAGATCGACATTGTGTCGGTCCCCGAGGTGCGCGACGCCCTCGAGTCCGCCATGAACCGTGGCTGCTCGAATCTCGTGCTGAACCTCGCGCGTGTCACCTATCTGGATAGCTCGGCTCTCGGTCTGCTGGTATGGGCCGATCGCCAGTTGAGCCCGCGCGACGGACACCTTGTGTTGGCCGGTGCCGACCGTAACGTGTCCCGGATACTCAAGATATCCGGACTGGTGGCGGCCGCCCCCGGGATATCGGCGGCGGATGATCCGAGTACTGCACTTGCCGAACTCGAGCTTAACGCCGAGCCGGAGTCGCCCATCTGGGTCCGGGAGGTCGAGTTCCCTGCGGTCCCCGCTTCACTCGCGCGTGCGCGCGCTGAAGTCTGTGACATGCTCGAATCGCTTGCGATCCCCGAGCCGGAGTTCTTCGACATCCGCGTGGCGGTGGGTGAGGCGCTTGCGAACGCTATCCGGCACGGATCTCCGCGTGGTGACGCAGACCCGGTCTCGGTCAGCGTCGAGGCGTACGACGATCGCGTGGTGCTAGTGGTCACCGATCATGGTGCGGGGTTCGACGGCGAGACGTCACCAGATGGCGATCCGTATGCCGCTTCAGGTCGCGGCGTCATGTTCATGCGTGCGCTTATGGACCGGGTGGAGTTCGTACGGCAGCCCGGCGGTGGGACTGCAGTGACTCTTGTCCATCACATCGCCCCGGCGGCACAGTAGCGTCGATAGCGAGGATGTCATTAGGAACCGGATTGGGTATCCTGTCGGGGGTGGGTTATCCGAGGGAGGACGTGCTATGGAGTTGATGGAAGCTGTTCACGGTCGCAGGTCGATCCGTATGTTCGATGGCCGATCGGTCGATCCGGATCTTCTGAGTGAGTTGCTCGATGCAGCGACCTACGCACCCTCGCGGATGAACACGCAACCATGGCACTTCCATGTTGCGATCGGTGAAGCTCGCGACCGTGTCAGCGAGGTGATGGCGATGACGACTGCACATCTCGAGGAGTACATCGATGTTCTCGGTGTGGACGCAGTCGAGCATGCAGCGCGATTCTACGCTGATCTGGGCCAGGCACCCGTCATCATCGGGGTTGCATCCCCCGTCGTGGAGGACAGCAGCGAGGCATGCGACTACGCGATCTCTGTCGGTGCCGCGATCGAGAACGTCTTGCTTGCTGCATACGGGGAGGGAGTCGCCGGGTGTAGTATCTCATCGCCTCACTGGGTCCGTGATCAACTCTCCCAGGTCTTTGCCGTGAGGGAAGAGTGGGAGATCATATCCCTCGTCGTGCTCGGGTTCGCTGCCGAGGAACCGCACGAGCGCGACCGACACACCGATGTGGTGACGTACCTCACGTGAGCGGGACCCAGCTCGAAGCCGTCTTCTTCGACGTCGGCAACACGCTACTTTATCCCTCGCCAAGTGTATCCGAGGTGTGCCGGAGCATTCTTGAAGATGCTGGCCATCTCCGTGATATCTCAGTGATCGACTCATACATGCCGCTCGTGGATGCGTACTACGAGGAGCGCTACGCCGAGGACGATGCGTTCTGGACGGACGAGGCGCGTACGACGTCGGTCTGGGTCGGGATGTACTCGCTGCTCTGCCGCGAGCTCGGTATCGAAGAAGAGGCCGCGACGATGGCCCGTCGGGTATACGATGAGTTCGGGCGCCCGGATCGATGGGCTCTTTACGACGATGTTCGTCCGGCATTCGAGCGTCTTCGCGATCGCGGTCTTCAGGTGGGGATCATCTCGAACTGGGACTCACGGCTCCAGGGCTTGCTCACCGGTCTTGGCCTCGCCGACGTTCTTGCCGATGTCGTCGCATCCTCGGCTGTGGGGCTACATAAGCCCGACCCCAGGATATTCTCACTTGCATGCGAGCGGCTCGGCGTACGCCCCGAGCGTGCGGCTCATGTCGGCGACCATCACTATGCAGACTTCCTCGGTGCGAGCGCGTTTGGTATGACGCCGGTGCTGATCGATCGGCATGGTATCGAGGCGGACCACGGCGTGATCCCGATCGAGACGCTGGACCGGCTCGAAGAGGTCCTCGGGCTCGACTAGGGCTGTTCGTAGGGCTGGTCCGGTGGAGTCTCGACCAGGACTTGACTGTTTGGCGACTCTACGTGCACAATCTTGAGTGTCAGGCCGTATATCAGCACCACATCGTCGTAGCAGTCATCGTAGCAGTAGAAGGAGTCGTGGCCATGACCCTCAATGAGGCGCGTAAGCGCTATCCTCTCGTGCCGCACGAGATCCTCAGGTGGGCGATCGATAATATCGCTGACGCGAAGGATCTGGAGCGGGGACTCTTCCGTTTGGACCAGGCGAAGAGCATCCAGCTCAGGTACGGCGTCTAACAGTCCCGTCGCGCGCGGTCAGCTGTGCGCGAGCCATACCAGAAGGACGCCCAGTAGCACGAACGTCGTTGCTGCCACCGTCCAGCGCAGGTATGCCTGCTCAGCTCGGACGAGGGGGTCTTCGGCCATATCCACGGCTGCTGCTTCCAGGCTATCGGCTGTAGGCGCATCGGCATGGTCCTCTGTATCTCCGAGGCGTCCGACCGCATCTGCTGCGCTTACCAGCAGATCGCCGGGGGTCACCCGAAGCGCTGAGGTGTCACGATGCGGGGCAAGTCGTGTGAGTGCGAGCCAGCCAGCGAGTGCGATGAGGCCGGGCCAGAGCGCAGTCCAGATGGACGCAGGGGCGAACGCGGCTTCGGCAGCGTGATCGTTCCATGACGCCGGCCAAAGCCAGGCCGCGCCTGCGACCAGCGCGAGGAGTGCCGACCATAGCGCTACCGGCACGCCCACTGGCCGGCTCTCGATGCGGTCCTGGCGTGTCGCGAGCACGAAGAAGCGTACCATGAGCGCGGCGGTGCCTACTGCACTCCACGATATCAGCGTATAGACAAGGTCCGGCACAGGGCCCGAAAGCGCGTGTACCGCATCCTTGAGTGCGTACTTCGCTACGAACCCGCTTGTGAGTGGAGCTCCCACGAGTGCGAGCGCGGGGAATCCCAGTGCCACCAGTGCGGCCTTGCGTTGCGCTCCCTCGAGGCGAGCGACGATGTCATCCCCCAGAACGAGCGCCGCCTTAGCAAGCCCATGGTGGATCGAGAAGGCGACGACGGCTCCGGTAGCGAGCACTGCGATACCCGGGTCGGAGAGGCCTGCGCCTGCCGCGATCGATATAAGGCCCAGCTGGCTTGCGCTCGAGTAGCCAAGAACGGCGCGTGGGTGAGTGGTGAGGACACCGAGCACAGCTGCACCGAAGGCTGTGGCCAGTCCGATGAGCATCACGGCTGACGACCACTCCGGTGCCATACCACCGGCGGGGAGGAGGCGCAGCATCGCAAGCGCGCCGACTTTGGCGGAGGCACCTGCAAGTGCAGCCGCAGGTCCTGCGGGCGTATAGGTGTAGCTCAGTGGCAGGAACCCGCTGAAAGGCAGCGTGCCGATCTTGAGGGCGATCATCGCGAGCACGAGCCCTGTGATCAGCGGCGCCGAGGGGAGTTCCGCGAGTACGGCCGGGTAGTCGGCAAGCAGTGTCGTGCCGGACTCGACGGCGAGCAGTACGAGCGCGGCAAGCAGTACTGCTTCGCCGATGACGGTAAGCGTCAGATAGATCGCGCCGGCGCGTCGTGACTCGGCGGATCCCGAGTGCACGATGAGTCCCCATGCGGGGATGGCCATCAAAGCGAAGCACAGGTAGAACGAGATAGCGTCGGCCGCGACGGCCACACCGATCCCGCCGATGGCCGAGGGGATGAAGTAGGCGAAAAGTCGTCCTCGGCCCCGGGTGTCCAGTGTTGCGGCCGTGTAGAGGCCGGAGAGGATCCATACGGCACTGAAAAGCAGAAGGAAGGGGAGCGATATCTCGTCGATCGCAAAACGAAGCGTGCTGATCCCCGGCATCGTCGTCATCATGGCATGACACCCCCAAAGCTCGGAAGGACCGCCGACATCGCCCAGTGGGCGGGGGATCCCGGCACACCGGCAGCGAGCCCCATGACGATCGACACGACAGCCACGAACACGATCGGCCAGAGCATCCGGGGATCGCTCTCGAGGCCGCCTGTAGCGTCCAGGTCGCCCTTACGGAGTGACGCGAAGAGGATCGGTACCATGTAGCCCATCGCAAGCGCTCCTGCAGCGACATAGACGATGAGCGCCCACGTGGATCCGGACTCGACCGCACCAGCGCCGAGCATCCACTTGCTTGCGAAACCAGCAAGCGGTGGGATGCCTGCGAGTGCGAAGGCTGCCACTGCGAAGGAGGTCATGGTGATGGGCATCCGCCGTGCGACACCACCCATCTGGCTGAGCTTCTTCACGTGGACGGTCTCGGCGAGGCTGCCTGCGGTGAAGAACATGGTGATCTTCATGAACGCATGATGGGCGAGGTGTGCGAGTGCGCCAGCGGCTGCTAGTGGTGAGCAAAGCGCGACGCCGAGCGTGATGTATGACAGCTGCGCGATGGTCGAGTAGGCGAGCCGCTTCTTGAGGTCGTCCTGGCGGAGTGCGATGACGCTTGCCACGATGATAGAGATCGCGGCCAGCGCGGAGAGCACCTGCGCTGCACCGAGTGATGTCGCAAACTCGGGACCGTAGAGTTCGTTCACGAGCCGGATGATGCCGAATACGCCGGCTTTCACCACGGCGACCGCATGGAGTAGTGAGCTGACTGGCGCGGGTGCGACCATGGCACCGGGCAGCCAGCCGTGCAGCGGCATGAGCGCTGCCTTCACGCCGAATCCAGCCACCATGAGAGCGAAGATGGCACGGAGCGCAGTGGTCTGCCCGGTCACACCTGCGAGGGCTCCTCCGGGGGTGAACGGCGTCTGGCCGGCCAGGACCGTCAGCCAGGCCACACCGATGAGGAGGGCGGTTCCTCCGGTGAGTGCATAGATAAGATATTTGCGACCGGCGGCGCGCGCCTCGGCGGTACCCGAGTGTACGACGAGGGGGTATGTGGTGAGCGTGAGGATCTCGTAGAACAGGAAGAGACTGATGGGGTCGGAGGCGAGGGCCACGCCGTTGGCGGCCGCGATGCACAGTGCGAAGAAGCCGAAGAACCGGGCGCGGTCGCGGGCATGATCCATGTAGCCGATCGCGTAGATAAGCGTGACGAACCAGAGCACGGACGCTACCGTCGAGAAGAGCATCCCGGTGAGATCGGCATGTACGCCGAAATCGATGCCGGAGAGCAAGGGGATCGTCGAGGCGACGACGTCGCCCCCGTAGGCCCCGTATGCGAGCCATACCACGATGGTGGCCGAGACCGCAGCGCCGATAAGGTTCACGGCGTTACGAGCGTGCGAACGAGCCTCGCCGAGTACGAACGTGACGATGGCGATCAGGGTCGGGAGCAGGATGGGGAGCCAGACTGTCACGGGGTCACCCCCGCATGCAGCATGATCGTGGAGATGCCCGCGAGTGAGTCCACGAAGGGTGCTGCGAACACGAAGAAGAGCGCGGCCACGGCGAGCGCGAGCGGGAGCCACTCGAGCCGCACGGGTGCGTGGGTCGGGCGTACCTCGGTCGGGGTATCGGACAGCAGGACCGCGAGTACGCGGAACATGTACGCGGCGGCGAGCAGCCCACCGAGTCCGAGTACGAGGGCCCACCACCACTGACCGGCACCGATCGAGGCCGAGACGAGCTGCCACTTCGAGCCGAACCCGCCGCTGGGCGGCAGACCCATCATGGTGACCCCGGCGAGAGCGACGGTGGCCGTCAGGACAGGCAGCGTACGAGCAGCTCCGGTCATACGGGCGATCTCGTTGTGACCGAAGCGGTCCATCAGACTGCCTGCGCCCAGGAACAGTGCCGTCTTGGCGAGGCCGTGTGAGAGCGCGTGGAGCAGTACGCCACCCAGCGCGGCGGCAAGCACGTCGGCGCCGCTATCCGCAAGTGGGAACACGATGAAGAGGTAGCCGATCTGTGCGACCGTCGAGTACGCCACCCACTGCTTGATCCGGGTCTGGCGCATCGCCTGGAGTGATCCCCAGATGATGGCCATCGACCCCAGTATGCCAAGCAGGGTGCCGGCTCCCGGGATGAATCCCGGAGGCATCACGGAGAGCATGAGGCGCAGGATGGCGAAGTAGGAGGCTTTGACCACGAGTGCCGAGAGTGCTGCGCTGACCGGCGTGGGGGCGGACGCATGGGCCGTGGGTAGCCAGAAGTGTGCGGGGACGAGTGCTGTCTTAAGCACGAGTGCCGCGACCATGAGCGCGAGGCCGGTGGCTGCTCCGGAGTCGGGTGTGAGCGTCGCACGGAGCATCTCCATGTCCAGCTGACCGGTCGAGGAGTACAGCAGCGCGACGCCGAGCAGGTAGGTCATCGCGGCAAGCATGCTAGCGAAGAGGTACCGGGCACCGGCTCGCAGCGCATCGGCGTCGCCTTTGAGTGTCACGAGCGCTACCGCTGAGATGCCGATGAGCTCCAGGCACACATACACGTTGAAGACGTCGCCTGTCAGGAAGAGCGCGTTGAGCGAGGTCCACATGAAGAGCCAGAGTGTCCAGAAGAGGCCGTGGCCGTATGACGTACCACAGTCCTTCGGGAAGTAGGCTGTCGCATAGATGGTGACAGCGGTTCCCACCACTGCGGTAAGCAGCAGGAAGAGGGCGGCCGGACCGTCAGCGACCAGGTCGATGCCTATAGGTGCTCCCCAGCCACCGATCTCGTACCGGAACGCACCACCTGATGCTACCCGGTAGAGCAGCATTCCCGAGAATAGAGTGATGATGATCGACGTGAGTACCGCTACGATCCTGTCGACACTGCGCTCCGTGACGAAAGTGATCGCCGCTCCCGCGAGCGGCGCGATGATAAGCAGGGCAGGGAGGTGGTCGACCAATGTCACGGGTGGTCACCTTCCCGGGGGTCGGTATCCAAGTCGTCGAGTCCCGTAGCCGAGAAGTAGCGTTTGGTGATCGCGAGTCCAAGCGCCGTGAGTGCGACCGTCACGACGATACCCGTGAGCACCATCGCCTGCGGTACCGGGTCGGGCGTGCCGCCGGGTGCACGGTTACCCAGGCCGATCAGCACGAGGAAGGTGCCACTTCCCATGAGGTTCGCACCGATGACCTTATGGACGAGGTGGCGGCGGGCGAGCAGCGCATACAAGCCGATCGCGAATATCACTGCGCCACCGAGTGAGTAGATGAGATACGTGCTCATCGGCCGCCTCCGTCTTGTCCGCGTGAGGCCGATGCGAGGAACAGGCTCGCGAGGCTTGCGCCGATCGAGAGGGTCAGCAGCCCCTCGAGCAGAAGCAGGAGTGTCTTGCGTGCGCTGTCCGGATACTCCAGCAGTGTGCCACCGTTCAGGATCGGCAGTAGTGCGATAGCGATGAATGCGAGCAGGCCGATGGTCAGTGCGACTCGGATAAGCGACTGACGTACCCACGCGGGTCTGTCGTACCCGGCGAGCGCGAGCAGGATCCCGCCGGCTCCGAGGACGGCGCCCGCCTGGAACGCACCGCCCGGACCGGACGAGCCCACCCATACCAGGAAGCCTGCGATCACGATCATGAACGGCGCCAGCAGTCGCGTCAGCGACCCGAGCAGCAGCCCTGACTCGCCCGTGAGACGTCGGCGAGACTCGCTGGGTGGGACGCGAAGCGAAAGTACGGCAACCGTCGCAAGCATGAGGACCGATATCTCAAGAAGGGTGTCGTAGCCACGGAAGTCCAGTAGTACCGCGGTGACGACGTTCTTGATCCCGATAGTCTCTGCGTTGGCGTTCATCTGTGCAGAGAGTCCCGGCGCTGTGGACGGGAGGCCGATGATCGTGGTGGCGATGATGCCCAACGCGGCGAGGCTCGCAAGCAGCGGCATGATCTTGAGGCGGTCACGCATCGGCTTCCTCCTCGGTGCTCGACGCGTCTTCTTCGGGGTAGGGGGTCGGGCGGCGGCGGAGGTGGCCGGCCGCATCCAGGAGGAGCGCTCCGGTCACGCCTGAGCCGATCGCAGCCTCGGCAAGCGCGACATCAGGTGAGCCGAGGCGGATCCATGCCAGCGACATGAAGAGACCGAAGACCATGAACATGACGATCGACTTGAAGAGCTTTGCTTCGGATGTGGACCCGATGGCGATCCATGCGAGAACACCGACGAGCAGGATGTCGAAGAGATGCATCATCGGTCATCACGCGTCCACGGGTGGACGCCACCGTCGATCGCTGCGTTGGCGACGAGGTGACAGGCAGTGGCGCTGGCGAAGATGACGAACATCCAGATGAGGATGAGCTTGACGACTCGCATCCAGGAGTCGGCCTGGAGGGCCAGCCCTGCGATGAGCAGACCGAGGCCGAGGTTGTCCGACTTGGTGAGCGCATGAAGTCGTGTGTATACATCGGGGAAGCGAACGAGGCCGACAGAGCCAGCGAAGAAGAAGAAGGCGCTACCGACGAAGAGGACGCCGCTCACGATATCCCTCAGGAGTTGGAGACTCATCAGTCGCCAGCCCCCCATGCGCGCTTGACGAAGGCGACAGTGGATATCGAGGCGAGGACTGCGAAGACGAGTGCCATATCGAGAAGGCTCGGTATCTCTTCGATCGCACTCAGAACGAGCGTGAGGGCGACTCCCGATGTCCCGAAGAGCATAGAGGAGAGCATCCGGTCGGCCCCGGTCGGCCCGCGTTCGATTCGGTACAGCCCGAGGATGACGGTGATCATGATGATGACGGCGAGGATCTCGAGCTCGAGTATCACGTGCGCTCACCTCCGGGGATACGCTGTCCGAAGAGCGTTCCGACGATAGTCTCGAGTTCGTGCAGGTCGGCTTCGACGGACGTCGTCACATCCAGGGCGTGTACCTGCAGGGAGTCTCCGATAAGCCGGGCGCTGAGCGTGCCAGGCAGCAAGCTGATCGTGTTCGCGAAGATCACGCGGGGTGCGGTGCCGGTGAGATGCAGCCGGTAGTCGACGAAGCCGGGGTCGATGGGCATCGCTGGGGAGAGTGCGCGGCGGGCTACGTCGAAGCCGCCTGCGATCGAGTTCTTCACGAAGTACGTAGCGTAGGGCAGTACGCCGATAACCCTGAATCCGGTGGCCTGGGGCGGAGCCAGTGGGATGGATACAAGTCCAGCGATGACCACGATCGGCACACCGAGCCTGAGCGATGAGAGGTCTCCCTCGGTAAGGATCATCCATGTGAGTGCAAGGGCACTGGAGCGCAGCAGGAACGAGGAGAGGATACGTCTGGCACTCCCTGTGGTCTCGTCCATAGCTCTGTCACCGTCCCCGTACTCGCTCGTTTGGAGGAAGAGCGCCGTCCCGTGCGAGCGAGTGACAGGGGCCGGTGTGACGCGCGGGCCCGCCCGTTTCCGGACAGGCCCGCGTTGGTTCCTGGAGGCGACGCCCGGATTCGAACCGGGGATAAAGGCTTTGCAGGCCTCTGCCTTGCCACTTGGCCACGTCGCCGTATAGGGAGCAACGAAGGGGCTCCGCTATCAAAGAAGGCCGGCCGATCGGGCTATCGTACCTGCCCTTCGGGCCGACCTCCGAAGTGTCTTGGAGCGGACGACCGGATTCGAACCGGCGACCCCAACCTTGGCAAGGTTGTGCTCTACCAACTGAGCCACGTCCGCGCGCAAGGGGTAGACTACCACGGTCTCAAATGGGCTTGCAACAACCTTCTGGGTACCCGGTCGGAGTGGGTGGAGGAAACCTCGTTGGGATTGGCCGTGATTCAGGGCTAGCGCATGGCGGGATGCCTGCTACAATAGTCGTCGCTGCAAGCCGGCGACCATGGGCGCTTAGCTCAGGGGGAGAGCACTTCCCTGACACGGAAGGGGTCGGAGGTTCAAATCCTCCAGCGCCCACCATGGACTACGAAACGCCCCTTCGGGGTCTCTGCGGAGACACTCGAAGGGGCGTTTTAGTTCTTTGCCGGTGCCCAAGCCCGAGTAAGGTCTCTCCAGGAGTCTTGTCGTGGACAACTCCAAGCGCATATCAACCCGTAGCGACCTGGCGTGATCAGGGACAGGTGGTCTCGTCGCCGTAGGAGTCACAGGGGAACGGATGCTCCTCCGAGACGATAAAGGTACCGGCGTGCGGCAGAACCCGTGCTGTCATTGGTGTCGTGACCGATGGGATAGCGTCTCCGTCGTACTGGATGGGTAGCGGTGGGTCGGCTACGATCCGGACCTTCGCCGCAGTATGGACTTCGATTCCCGGTCGCTCCGGGTGTGGCTGAAGGCGGTCCACGAGTGCCGCCCAGATCGCGGGCAGTAGTCGCGCAGGAGTGGATGCGGTGAGAACGACGACCTCGAGGAGTCCGTCCTGCGCATCGGCACCGTGCGTGACTTCTATATCGAACTGGATACGGGCGAGGTTCATCACCATCACGGCGATCCCGTCGGTCTCGATCGTGCGATCGTCGAGCTCCAGTACGAAGCGGGAGACCCTGGGGTTCAGGTTTTGGAGGGCGCCGAGGAGGTACGCCCCCTCGCCGAGCGTTGGTTTGAGCGTGCGTGCCGACTCCATGATCGTCGCATCGAACCCGGCGCCGGCAGCGATGGCGAAGCCGGTGGTGAACTCCCGTCGGGCGCCGGTTCCCGGAAGTGTCAGTTCGGCGAGGTCGATCCGGACGGTGCGTCCGGCGATGAGTGTGATAGCGAGTTCGGTCGGGTCGAGCGGAAGTCGCAGGTTCCGGGCTAGCAGGTTGGCGGTGCCTGCGGGGTAGGCAAGGATCGGGATGCCTGTGTCGCGGAGCGCATAGGCGACAGACGATACGGTTCCGTCGCCACCGGCAGCCACCACGCGCGCATAGTTGTCCACATCGCGAAGAAGATGGGCGACCTCTGTGCCCTCGTGTAGGAAGCGCAGTGTCACGTCGACGCGGTGGGAGCCGAGCTCGCGAACGAAGTCGTAGAGTCCGGGGTCGCCGATACCCGAGCGCAGATTGGCGATCATGAGCACGTTCACGACATGACTCCTCGTCTGAGCGCCGCCCATCAGCTACACTCGAACGGCGTTTTGCCCGCTCGAACCAACGGTTCGCGCTCCCGGACGTCTGTAGACCGGAGATACCATTGTACATCCGTGACCCAGAGGCGCTTGCCGCCGCCATCGAGACGCTTCTCAAGGCGCGCGTGGTGGCGCTCGACACCGAGTTCATGCGCGAGCGTACGTATTTCGCGCGCCTGTGTCTTATACAGCTCGGCACCGAGACCGACACGTTCCTTGTCGATGCGATCGCCCTTGAAGACCAGCTCGAGCCGCTCGGTCAGGTGTTGACCGCGCCTGGCATCGTCAAGGTGGTGCATGCGGGTTCGCAGGATGTCGAGACGCTGCTTCGGGCGACCGGCAGCACCGTGACTCCGATCTTCGACACACAGATCGCCGCGACGCTGGCGGGTTTCCCGACGCAGGTCGGCTATGCGCAGCTCGTGAAGGACCTTCTCGGCGAGTATGTGGACAAGTCCGATACGTTCACCGACTGGTCTGCCCGGCCGCTCAGTGACACACAGCTCGTCTACGCTGAGGCCGATGTGTTGCATCTTCCCGAGGTCTACCGCCAGCTGCATGAGCGGCTCGCGCGTGAAGGGCGGCTCGACTGGCTGGCGGATGACTTCGGGCGACTTGCCGATCCAGCGACGTATGATGTCGATCTCGGGGTGCAGTACAAGCGGGTCAAGCGGGCGTCTTCGCTCGACCGTCGCAGTCTTGCCGTGTTGCGCGAGTTGGCGGCCTGGCGTGAGAGCGAAGCGCAGCGACGCGACATGCCGAAGCGGTGGTTGATATCCGATGAGAGTCTCATCGAGATCGCGCGTCGCCGTCCAGTCTCGTCTGCGGAGCTTGCAGACATCCGAGGTGTGAATGAGAAAGTCGCTGTGAGGAGCGCACAGGCTGTGCTTGCCGCGATCCATACCGGGATGGCCGTTTCCGACGGTGAGCTCCCGCGCATTCCCAAGCGTGCCCGTGTATCTGCTGACGCTCAACCGATCGCGGATGTACTCTCAGCCGTGCTGCGCCTGCGTGCGCGCGAGCACGGTGTGGCGTCTAGTTTGATCGCATCGCGCGAAGATCTGGAGCGGTTCGCTTCTGGCGATCGCGAGGGTCATCCGCTCTCATCGGGTTGGCGTTACACGCTTGTGGGCGCTGAGCTCGCTGCGATCGTGGATGGTTCGATCTTGATGCGGATCGTGGACGGGAAGCTTGCGCTGTTTCCAGTGAATCCGGACGTGGCTGAGGGGGGTGGCGATGGCGGCGCGTGAGACTGCGCTTTCCGTATCGGACGCCATGGCGCACGCAAAAGGCGCACTCGAGGCTGTGCGATTGCGTGTGGTCGGCGAGGTCTCCGAGGCTACCATCAAGCCCGGCTACAAAGCGATCTACTTCTCACTGAAGGACGGATCGGCGGTCATGCCGTGTCTCATGTGGCGCGATCAGTATGACGCCGCAGGCGTGAAGCTCGAAGACGGGCATCTGGTCGAGGTGACCGGCAACTTCACCGCCTACGCTCCCAAGGGGCGGATGCAGTTCCAGGTACGCTCGGTCACCATGGCAGGTGAGGGCATGCTGCGGCTCGAGGTCGCGCGGCTCGCCAGCGCCCTGAAGGCGGAAGGGCTGATGGCCGAAGCGCGGAAGCGTGCGCTGCCGTCGTTCCCGATCCGCATCGGTGTGGTCACCTCACCGCGCGGCAAGGCCGTCCATGACATCATCCGAACGCTGCGGCGTCGCTATCCGGTGGCCGAGGTGGTTCTCGCAGGTGTGCGAGTGGAAGGTGGCGGTGCCGCCGCTGAGATCGTCCGGGGCCTCAAGGCCCTCGCGGCGGAGCCCGGTATAGACGTCATCATCCTGGGGCGAGGTGGGGGAAGCTACGAGGATCTGATGCCGTTCAACGCCGAGGAGGTCGCTCGCGCGGTCGTTGCGTCCCCGGTCCCGGTCGTCACCGGCATCGGACATGAGCCTGACACGAGCATCGCGGACATGGTCGCCGATCTTCGTGCATCGACGCCGACGGCAGCTGCCGAGGCGGTCGCACCCGACACCGTCGAGGTCGCACGCGCCTTGGAGGAGCAAGGCTGTAGGGTCGGGCGCGCGCTGACGCATCGCGTCGCGGTCCTCGGACACCGGCTCGGACTAGTGGCGAACAGACCGGTCTTCGCATCCGCGGATGCCGTACTCGGTCAGCGTGCGCAGAGTGTGGACATGCTTGCGATCGGACTCGAGCGAGCCATCCCGTCGATGCTCGAGCGGCGGGCGGAGTCCGTCTCAGGTTCGCACGAGGCGCTGCAGCGCCTCGGACGACGGCTGCTGGAGCCTGCGGAGACCGCGCTGGAGCGAAGCAAGGAACGAGCAGTCGCAGCCGGCTGGGACGTGCTCGAACGAGCCGAACGCGATATCGGACAGAGTGCCGCGCGTCTCGAGGATCTTTCACCACTTGCGATACTCGGGCGTGGATACGCGGTATGTTACGAGCATGATGAGGCGATCCTTCGTTCGACTATGGGCGTGGCGCCGGGAGATCACGTGGATGTACGACTCGCCGAGGGGACCCTCGGCTGTATCGTCGAGACGCTTGGATCGGAGGAGTAGATGGCAGAAGAGGTCATCGCACCAGGGGCTATGACGTTCGGTGCGGCGCTCGCTGAGCTCGAGCAGATCGTAGGAGCTCTAGAGACGGGGCAACTGGAGCTCGAGGAGAGTCTGGAGCGGTATGAGCGCGGGGTGGCGTTACTGGCTGCGTGCCAGAAGAAGCTCACCGAGGCGCGACAGAAGGTGACAGCGCTCATCGGCGAACTCGAGAGCGACGATGACGAGGGGGGCGAAGTCTGATGAGTGACTGCGTGTTCTGTATGATCGCATCGGGCAAGATCCCGAGCACGATCATCTATAGTGACGACGATGTCGTGGCCTTCGATGACGTCGCACCTCAGGCTCCCGTGCACACACTGATCGTGCCGAAGGTGCACTATGGGTCCCTCGCCGACGATGTGCCCGACGCGATACTGCTTGCGCTCCTGCGGGCGGTTCCTGCGGTCGTCGAGGCCAAGGGTATCGCCTCGAGTGGGTACCGTGTGATCATCAACACTGGCGATGATGCCGGCCAGACGGTGCACCACCTGCACGTGCATGTGATCGGCGGACGCGCCCTTGGGGAGGGCATGGTTCGTCTCGCGGAAGGGGAGTAGCGCAATGGCAGCACGCCAGGATGTTTGTATCGTGGTCGACTCCACCGGCGATATCCCCAAGGAGGTCGCGGAGAGGTTCGATGTCACGGTCGTGCCGATGAGCGTGACCATTGAGGGTGAGACGTTCCTTGACGGCTCTTTGTCGCAGCGGGAGTTCTTCGATCGGATGAACGGATCGAAGGATCTTCCCACGACATCACAGCCGTCGGTCGGCACGTACGGAGAAGTATTCAGATCACGGCTCGAACACTACTCCGAGGTGGTCTGCTTCACCGTGTCGAACCGTCTTTCGGGCTCGCTCGAGTCGGCACTGGAGGCCGCACGTGCGTTTGACGGTCGAGTACACGTACTCGATACGCTCAACCTCTCGTGGGGGGAGGGCTGTCAGGCTGTCGAGGCGGCTCGTGTCGCTGCGGCGGGTGGATCCGTGGAGCGGATCAAGGCGCGCTTCGAGGAGTTCCGCGCCGGCGTGCACATGATCGTCGGGATCGACAGTGTCGAGAACCTGGCGAAGGGTGGCCGCATCGGTCGCGTAGCAGCGTTCATGGGTAGTCTGCTCAAGATGCGTATCACGTTCACGGTCACTGATGAGGGTACGTTCGAGCCCGTCGGTAAGGTGCGTGGAGCGATGGCCGGCCTGCAGTCGAGCGTTGACTGGATCGCGACGAGGATCGATGAACGGCGTCCAGCCGACTTCGCCGTGCAGCATGCGGTATCGCCGGAGAAGGCGGCGTGGCTCGAAGAGGCTATCCGTGCGCGGTTCAACGTCGGGGAGCTGCTCGTTGTGGAGGCAGGGCCTGTCATCTCGACCCACACGGGGAGCGGCTGGGGTATCACGGCAGTCCAGTCCTGAGTACTCCCGCAACGGAAACAGCCTCGACCTTCGGGTCGAGGCTGTCCTTATTCCTTCCCAGATTACCCCTGAGTCTTCAGGCGGCATGGCACGGCAGACTCGCCGAGCATCGGGATGCCGGTCGCCGATGAGCCGCAACCGCGGTGGGACGGATTCCCCGTGACACCGCATGTTAGGGAAGGGAAACTGTTACCTACACGCTACCCCCTCGTTGGCTGGAAAGCAATATCGCTCGCGTGACGAGCGCCACTGGCGTCTGTAGCCCTACCGTCCACCGAAACAGGGGAGCCGTTCGGCTGGCCTGACCGTGCATGGTGTCGTCGAGTGGCTACGATGGGTGCATGTTTGAGGGGCAGCATCGGCTATCCGCAGTATGTAAGTGGCCCGATAGACCGCATTCGCCGAGGAGAGGAGACCGACCCGATGACGGAATCGAACGCAATCGAGTCTTTGTCCCAGGAGTACCGTGTGGTGCAGCCACCCGCCAGGGTCACCGAGCGCGCACACATCCAGTCGATTGAGGAGTACGACGAGCTTTACCAGCGCTCGGTCGAGGACCCCGAAGGCTTCTGGGCCGACATGGCCGAGCAGATGCTCCACTGGGAGAAGAAGTGGCACACCGTTCTCGACTACGACTTCGACAAGCCTTACATCAAGTGGTTCGTGGGCGGCAAGACCAACGTCGCGTACAACTGCATCGAT
>Ga0265295_1003631_pt1 | contig 22115 bp, 18 predicted proteins | sample Munlansysbiofilm_FD_192503 | JGI IMG/M metagenome (GOLD analysis project Ga0265295, IMG submission 192503) | Leachate microbial communities from a municipal landfill in Southern Ontario, Canada - Methane capture system biofilm | ecosystem: Engineered > Solid waste > Landfill > Unclassified ...
GCACGTTGGCCAGGTGAAGGACGGCGGCGGCCGCCGCGGCCGACTGCAGGAACGCGCGTCGGGACAAAGACGCGGATGGTTGTCGCTGGGTTTCGGTCATGGCCGTTTCTCCGGTGTTCTCTCAAATCATGGTTCTGGTTTACCTGACGCGGATGGCGCCGCTGCCGGAACGGACGAGCAGACTGCCCGATCCGCTGCCGATCGTGCCGCTGATGTGGTTCTTGGCCGGCTTACCTCGCGCCGCGATCGGCTGGCTCAGGCGAACCGAGCCGCTGCTGGCTCGCAGGTCCACCTGGCCGGCGAAGCTCCGAGGCATGACGACACGGACGCCGCCGGAACCCGATTTCAGGCCGGCGGCCACGTCGCCCGGCGCATCGGACGAGAAGGCCACGGAAACCTCTCCGCTGGTCGATTCGGCCTGGAGCCGCTCGCACGAGATCTCTCTGGCGGCGACCTTGCCGCTGGCCGAGCGGAGGTTGACCAGCTCGGCCCGCACGTCGTGGGCGGTCACGCCGGCGCTGGCGGAGTTCATTCGGATGCTCTTGGCCTCGATCCGCTGGGCGGTCACCGAGCCGGACGCCGCGCCCATCTGGCAGGTCCCGATGGTCGATGCATCGATCAGATGGAGGCTGCCGCTGGCGTTGTCCAGACGAATGTCGCCGCGGTCGATCTGCTCGCACCGGATCGCGCCGCTGGTGGACTGCAACTGGATTGAGCCGGTGATCCGCGCCGCAGCGATCGGTCCGCTGGCGGTGCGTGCGGTGACGGCGCCGATCAGATCGGTCAGGTCGATGGCGCCCGAGGCACTGTCGCAGTCGATGTCGGTCTGGCGGGGAACGTTGATCTCGTAGCTGACGCTGACGGACCGTTTGCTCGCGGGGGCGGGCCTGTCGACCTTGATCTGGACCCCGCTGTCGGTCCGCTCGAAGCGAACGGTCACCTGCTCGGCCAGTTCGCGGGCCTGTTCCCGCGTCGCGGCGCGGGCGACGATGGTGGCGACGACGTACGCGTCGTTGGTCTGGTGTCCCGTGACGCGGATGGAGCCGTTTGCCGTCGAGACGCCCAGCGCCGAGCCCGACCCGAGCGGATAGTCCAGCTCGACCTTCCTTTCGGCTTTGGCTTTGAGCGCATCATCGACGGATGTGCTGCATCCTGCGAGGAAGAACACCGCTGCTGCAACAGCAGCCATTCGTCCGATCCATCGTTCCAATCGCATCATCGATTCCTTTTCTCGTGTGTGCTGCGATGTCTGGTCCTTCATGCAGGCCATGGTACCGATTCCCGCGTTCATACGCTACAGGCAACCGCCGCAACGCCGATGGCTCTGCCCCGGCCTCGACGGCGTCACGACCCGGCTAACGGGCCACCGTGATCTCATAGCGGACGGCGTCTCGTGGCCGGCCGCCCTTCGGTGGGGCCACCTCGAGGACGGCCTTCGATCCGTCCAGGCGATAGACGAATGCCGTCTGGTCGCCGGCAGGGACTTCGACGCCGTGAATCTCTTCGAGCCGGGCGGGCAGCGAACCGTTGTGCGTCGCGGCGTGGTGACGCAGCGCCTCGATGCATTGCAGTGCGGCGACGGTTGCGTCGAGGCGGTACGTCAACTGGCGGACGCGCTCGAACCCCGCTTCCATCTGCCGCCGCATCATGGTGCGGACGGCCTGGCTATACTGCCGGCTGGCGTCGAGACTCTTCAGTTCCGACGAGATCGGCCGTTCGACGTCGATCAGAGGCTGCGGCAGGGCCCCCAGGGCCGCGTGCAGATTCGCACTCCCGGACGCCTGGGCCAGGTCTTCGACGCACCGAAGCACCATGGCCGCTATGGCGACGCCGACGGTTCCCTGTACCACGGTCGGGCCTTCGCCGATGTGTCGGGCCATGGCCAGGCCGGTCCGGATCGTTTCGATCGCATTGTTGTACCGCTTCTGTGCAACCTCCAGTCTCGCGCGGAGGCAGAGCAGCCTCGCCAGATCGCGGTATCCGCCGAGGTTGGCTGGCATCGTCCCGGGCTGGAACGGCGGCCAATCGCATTTGTCGCACCCGGCTCCCCGGCTCGTCAGCTCCAGGCTGGCCCGTGCCTGTTGCACGAGAGCATGCACCTGCGCCTGCGGCAGTTCGCTCAGGGGGGCGGCGAGCCAGCGGCGGATCTGCTCGCCGTTCGTCGCCTGCGGCAGGGCCTGAGCCGCCTCGGCGTAGAGTTCGGCCCCATCGCCGTCGGTCAACTCGTTCGGCTCGAAAAGCAGCGACGGGCCGGCGGCCGAATCGAACTGCGCCGGAGCGATCGCCAGAGCGACCACCCGGGCCGAATCGCCCTCGGGGGCGGCTGCCGAGCGACCGGCCTGTGCGGCCGGTAACACGGCAAGCGTCGCCGCGATCACGGTCAGGACAGTCGAGCACATCATCGCATCGTCTCCTCTTCTGGAATACCGCACAAGGCCGGATTCCGGCTGCAATGGAATCGACTCCAACTATAGACGCACGCCTCTGCCTTTTCATCAAAAAAGTCAGGGACCCTTCAATGGGCCGCTCGCCGCCGGCGCGGTGAGGTGTTTGTGCGTGCAATCGGTCAGGTCGGACCGCAGAATCACAGCACCGAGTCGCTGCGAGCGTCGTATCGAACGATATGTGAGAGTATCGTAGGGGGATATGACTATGGCTGCTGCGAATCGCAGGAAGGTGGGCCCGCGCGAGCATCTCGGGCTTCTCTTCGCTCTGGTGCTTCTGCTTTCCCTGTGGTTTGTCCGCCACACGGCGCGGGATCCAGCCTCTCTGTCGGTCATGGACGGCCCAAAGGCCTCGGGGCCGCCGGGAACTTCGGAGCCGAACGAGCCTCAGGCGAGCCAGCCGGACCACAGCCATCCGGCGTTTGGCGAGCGCGTCGTGGAGCGTCAGAGGATGGTGGATTCGCAGATACGGGATCGAGAGGTCAAAGACCCCAACGTGCTCAGGGCGATGCGGATCGTGCCCCGGCACGCCTTCGTTCCGACCCGGCAGCAGCGGTATGCCTATGAAGACCGCCCTTTGCCCATCGAGGAGGGGCAGACCATCAGCCAGCCTTATATCGTGGCCTTCATGACCGAGGCCCTGAAGCTCGATCCGAATTCGACCGTGTTGGAGATCGGCACCGGTTCAGGCTATCAGGCGGCCGTGTGTGCTGAGATCGCCCGTCGGGTCCATACGATCGAGATTGTCGAACCACTCGCGGAGATCGCGGCCGGGCGTCTGAAAGAACTGGGGTACCCGAACGTATTTGTCCGGGCGGGCGATGGATACTATGGCTGGCCCGACAAGGGGCCCTTCGATGCGATCATCGGCACCGCGGCGGCCGACCGCATTCCGCCGCCGTTGCTTGCGCAACTCAAGCCGGGGGGGCGAATGATCCTGCCCGTCACCGGCGAGGTGGGTCTGCAATACCTGATCCTGATCGTCAAGGATGCCGAGGGACGACTCGACCAGCGGAAGGTGATGCCCGTGCGATTCGTGCCGATGACCGGACAGGTGCAGAAGCCGGAATGAAACCCGCGCGGATCGGGTCACCGTGGGGTCCCTGGACGTAGATGCTGCTATGGGTTGCCTCCCGCCGCGTCGGAGAGGGCGTCACCTACCGCCGAGATATCTCTGCCAACGCCTCGAATCGTGTTACACCCGAAGGAGGCGATCGTCAGAACGGCCAGCACAAGCAAGAGCACAGCTTTCTTCAACATGTGCGAGACTCCTTCATCGGTTCTTCTTCGATCCGTCATTATCCCAACCCGGCTCTATACGACCGGGGGCACCGGGGGTTCGTATCCGAGGCCTGTCACGGTGACAGGTGCGAAGGGATCAGTACCACATCTTCAGGGCTTCGGGCAGCACGCGAAAGTCAAAGCTCTTGCCCCGGCGATAAAGATTGCCGTCGAGCTGGGCGTGTCGTTCCTGCGGCATCTCGATTCGAATCTGACGGCCTTCCTCGTGTCGGCCGAGCCTGTTGCCGTCCATGAAGGCGGTCGCCAGAGTCTGAACGAGCCGGCCTCGGCCGGAGTTGATCGCCAGCAGGTGAAGCTGACGGTCGTCGAAGGCCGCGTCCGGCACCATTCTCAGCCCATAGCCGTAGTAGGCGATCTTCGTGACGATGGCTGTCACGGCCCTTGGAAAGGCAAACGTCCGGTCGTCGATTGTGATCGTCATATCGATACGCTTCAGGCGGGTCAGCAACGATCCGAACGTAGCCATGGCATAGGCTTGCGGTCCTCGTACCCCGTCGGCCTGAAGCGTTTCGCGGCGGTGGATGATATCGGCTTCGAGTCCCACACTGGCCATGAAGGCCTTGACGGTCCCATCGCACAGGATCAGGTCGAGGGCGTGCCGCCGGCCGTCGCGGATTCTTCGGGCGACGCGCGACAGTTGCGGGGGCAGACCCAGCGCATAGCGCAGGGCGCAGCCGGAGCCCAACGGCATGTATGACAGCGTTGCATCGCCGGAGACCGCGTTGATGATGTCCGAGAAGGTCCCGTCGCCGCCGGCAACGATCATGACGTCCACTTTCGTCGCAAGGTCCTGCGCGCACTGCAGGAACTGCTCCCGCGACGCCGTGTCGAGCCCTGCCACCACGGTGCCACTGCCCAGGACCTTGGCCGCCTTCGCCAGGGTCGCCGCCTTGCGCGCCACACTGGCCGAGCCGGACTTGGGATTGGCGATGATGCCGAATTTCATTCGTCGATGCGATCCTTCCTTGTCCCCGTGTTATCCCACACGGATCGGCCGCCCATCCTATCGAGGAGGCGGGGGCGGTGCAATGGCGTTTTCAAGGTACGCGAGCCGCACATCGCCGGTCATTCGGTCGTCACGGGCTTGCCGAAGCCGATGGTGTCGATGAACACCACGCCGCTGCCGCCGGGCGCCGGGTTCTGGCGGTTGCCCACGCCGATGGACATCGTCCTGACGCTGTCGGTGCGAACGCCCGCCGACTGAAACTCGTTCAACGGGATCCGCCATTGGCGCCACCCGGGTCTTGCGGTGGCGATGGGGTCTGGGTGCGGGACGACCTGCAGCCGGCCGGCGCTGTCCTCGATCGCGAGGTAGAGAGGGTCGGCGGAATTGCCTTGCGGCTGCGCGACGCCGATCTCGGCAAGCTGCCACGGGCCGGTGACGTTGCCGGTCGTCGTGACGTCAGAGAACTCGGCGCCCGTTGGGATCGCCGGATCGTGACTGGTCAAGGCCAGGCCGATGTAGACGTTGGCCGGCATCGCGATGTTCACCGGCGCTATGGCAGGGACATCGATCCATGAGACGCCGTCGGCCGAGCGCTGCGCGGTGAAGACGCTGCCGGTTCGCGTCAGCTTGACCCAGTGGGGGACCGCCAGGCCCGCCGCATCGGAACTCTCACTGTCGGCGTTCGCCACAGGACGGCGCTGGAAGGAGACGCCGTTGGCCGGTGTCACGACCACCATGGCGTGTTTCGAGCCCGGTTCGAGGGTCTCGCGAATCATCGCGCCCGCTTTGGCCCACGCGTTGGACTCCAGCAGGCTCTCGACGCGGACGACGATGGAGCCGTCGCCGGACAGGCTCCGGTAAGCGAAGCGGAACTCGTCGGCCGAATCCCAGATGTCGGCGCCGATGCCGTTCATGAGGATCTGGCCGTCGGCGGTTTCGAAGAACGCCGGCGCCCTGCCCTGGACGTGCACCACCAGAGCATCGGCGCCGTGGCCGGTCCAGTCCTGAGGCGTGTCCCAGGTCCGCGCGGCCTCGGAGTACCAGGGCGAGCCGGCATTGTCGTATTGCAGGGGCATGGATTGCCTGCCTGCGTGGACGATGGTTCGCTCGGCAAACGGGGCCTCGATGTACCCGACGATCGAGCCGGTGTTGTTGACCCAACCGTCGATCCACGTGTCAAAGATCGCCTGGCCGGTATCGAGGTCGTCGGTGTAGTCCTCGAAGTCGTCGATGACGGCATATTCCTGGATCGAGAAGCTCCAGACGTCGCCGGCCCAACGGGAGAGGGTCTCGGCCTCATTGACCTCGACGACCTGCCAGTGATAGGTGCCGCCGAATTGGAGACCGGCCGGAGCGAAGCCGGGTATGTCCACCGTTGCCGCCGGGGCGAGGGCTTCGGGGTCGGTTCCAAGATACACCTCGTGCGAAGCGGCTTCTCGCCCCGCGCGCCAGGAAAGGGCGATCTGCGGGGGCAGTTCGACGGCGCCGTCGGCCGGCTCGGGCTCTCGCGGAGATACGGGGATGGTTGTGAAGCGGACCTCGCTGAGGCCGTATTGCTCCATCGTGCCGTAGTTGCTGTTGACGATGAGACGGATGTACCTGGCCGCCACGCCGGAAAGGTCGATCACCGTGTTGCCGACGTAATCTGCTCTGGACGTTGCCTGAGCGAACTCGTAGTCGCCGAGGGCCGTCCAGTCGGCGCCGTCGGTGGAGTACTCGATCGTGACGCCCTTGACGCCGAATCCCAGAAGCCTCTCGAACTGGACGTTGTAGTTCCAGACGTGCAGTTCGTACATCTTGAGGACTCGCTCGAATTCAAACTGAATCCACAAGGGCTCTTCTCCAGCGGGCTCGGCCAGCCACATGTCGTTGGCGTCGATGGAATGCCTGTCGTCGGTGCCGAGCCCGGAGCCGTTGACGGTGTCCTGTGGTTCGGCTCCTTCATCGGAAATGCCGTTCGTCGTTGCGGTGATGTTCGTGACCGGATAGGCGAAGGGTTCGGTTGTAAAACTCCAGACGTCGCCCTTGAGGATGGCACTATCGGGCGGGGCGTTGACTTCGTCGATTCGCCAGTAGTACGTCTGCGCGAAGTCGAGAACGCCAGGCGGATCGTATGCGGCGGCCGCCTGGCCCGGGCTGACCAACACACCGGTGGGATCGTCCCGCTCGGCCTCGTTGACATCGTCGAATGCCGTGCCAAAGTACACGTCGTGCGCCGCGGCAAACTCGCCGGCCGTCCAGCTCAGCACGACATTGCGCGGCACGTCGATCGCCTCGTCGGCAGGACGCGGAGTTGTCGCGAGGCCGGGGCCGCCTGGTCCTTTCATCAGGGCCTGAATCTCCGCCTGGGTCAGCGCCCGGCTGAAGAGCCAGACGTCGTCGATTTCGCCCCGGAACCAGTCGCCCGTTGCGTTGAACACGTTGCCGCCAATGTTAAAGAAATAGGAGGATGTGCCGCTGGTCATACCGCCTTCGTCGCTGGCCTGTTCCTGGCCGTCGATGTAGAGGGCGATTCTCGTCGCGTCGCCTGCCAGCGCCAGATGATGCCAGGATGGGTAGGGAAAGCCGTAGTTGGCGCCGATGAACGCCCAACCATTTCCCGCCATCCAGGTGCCGAGCTGGCCGCCGTTCTCCGTCGTGAACCCGAATTCGACCAAGTCATTTTGCCCGAAGAGGCTGGAATAGACTCCGGTGTTGCCCGCACTAACCCAGCCGGCCATGGTGAAACCCGTCAGGCCGTTCAGCAGGCTCTTGCCGGTGCCCACATAGGCGTCCTGGCCGTTGAATTGCAGGGCGCTGCCGTAGAGCCCGGCTACCCACGTCGCGCCGCCGCTGACGGCGCCGTCGTTGCCGTTGGCCGAACCGTCCGCCGCCAGTGTGTCCGATCCGTCGTCGAACGACCACCAGCCCAGGAGGGCCGGGTCCCTGGCGGGATCGAAACGACCATACGCGGTGCCTGTCAGACTGAAGAACGAGACCATGACGAGAAGAACCAGAACCGGTTGCCTGCACATGACGATCCTCCTTCCCACAGAAGTCCCACAGGACTGTGCCCTGATGCAAACGCTTCCAACGGGGTTCATTAGACCAGACGAGGCCCGCCGAGGCAAGCGAAAAGGGCTGCGAGCAAGGCCCACAGCCCTTTGGAACAACCTGTTGACGACGCCACAGTCAGTGGCGAAACGAGCCGATTCCTACGGTGCCGGGCGGACGTAGATCGTCACTTCCGCCACCGTCACCTCCATCGCGCCGGGCGTCAACGCGCCGGCATTGACATTCTCGCCGCGAACGCGCCAGGTCACTGTCGTGCTTCCGGGCCCGATGTTGCCGGGGTCGGGATCGAACCAGGCGGTCCACGTCCCTCCGGCGGCCGAGGCGGCGGCGGCCTCGAGTTTGAGTTCCGCCACGAAGCTGGTCTCAATCTGGTGCGAGTACGATCCGTTCAAGGTGACCGGGCCGGTAACGCCCGTGGGCACGTCGAAGGTGATCTCGAACGTCCTGACCGCCTGCCAGGCGGGTTCCGGTTCCGGCGTGGCGCCCGCCCCTTCGTAGGTCCCGGCGTCCACCTGACTGCTCTGGATACGGTTCTGGCCGGCCAGATCCAGCGGATGGCTTTCGCTGGTGTTGCCGTCGGCGTCGACGTCCGCACGGTCCGTGGCGACCAGGGCGTTGCTGCCGTGGTTGATCCCCTGGGAGGTGGATTGGAGACGGTAATCGCTGCCGGCGTCGATCCATTGGCCCTCGATGCTCCAAAGGCCGCGGGCGACGAATCGCGGATCGACATTGAGATTGCCCGTGCCGGACCAGCCGCCCTGGATGATGCTGCGAGTGATGCCGACGGTCGATGGATCGTCGCTCCAGACCAGCGAGGCGCCGCCGTCATTGTACACGATGCTGTTGTGGACGTTCATCGTCTCGGTTGGAGTGAGCCCGCCGCCGTAGCTGAAGTTGTACAGCACGTACTCGCTGGGCCACGGCCCGGTGTTGTCGGCCAGCGTGCAGTTGGAGACGGTCACGTCGGCGCCGCCTGCGGCCATGTTGCAGACGGCCGAGCCGCCGCCGGCGCCGTTGCTTCCGGCCGAGTTGCCCGTCAGCAGGCAGCTCGCCAGAGTCGTGCCGCTGTCATGGTTGTACAACGCGCCGCCATACAGCAGGGCCCGGTTGCCCGACAGCTTGCAGTTGGCCAGATACGGCGACGCGCCGAGTGCGGCGATGCCTCCACCGAAGAGCGCGGTGTTGCCCTGGATGGTGCAGTTGACGAAAACTGGATCGCCGGCCTGAATGAAGATCCCGCCGCCGTAGTGGTGGGGATAGGGCCCGTCGGCCTGGCCGTTGGCAATCGTCAGGCCGTCGAGCCTGGCGCTGCCGCCGATCGTCACGACGTGGTAGCTGTTGTCGTCTCTGTTGAGAATGCCCCACAGATCGTTGTTGCTCAGATCGCCGCTGAGGATGGTGGCGTAGGTCGCGGTATTCCTGGCATCGGGGTTCGCGGCCCCATAGCCGGCATAGCCGCCTCGCAGGATGACGCCGTCGGGGATGTCGAACGATGCCCGTCTGTCGCCGGGAATCTGGCCGCCTCCCTGGTCCGGTGGATAGGTCCCGTCGGCGATTCGAATCTCATCCCCGGACGCCGCTGCCGCCAGGGCGTCCTGCACGTTGCGAAAGGCGCGGAACCACGTCGAGCCGTCCGGCGACGGCCCGGTTGCCGAGCGATCCACATAGATCACTTTGCCGCCGCCCACGGTGAAGGAGATTTCGATTCCCAGCGCCGGGCAGTAAAATGTCCACTTGCCGTCGGACAGCGGGCCAAACGTGCCCTCGAGCCCGCAGACCGGCTGCCAGATCAGCGGGCAGACCGTCGGGGCCGGGCCCTGGAACCACAGAGTCACCGTCCGATTGAGCGTGTTGACCGTCAATTCGGGTGTTCCGCCCAAGGCGATCCGGGCGACGCAACTGTTGCCATAGCTGGGCGCGTCCAGCGGACCCTGGAATGCGATCACGCTCGACGAGCTTGGGGCCGGGGGGGTGAGCGTCCAGGATGCCGGCGGCGTCTGGCCCATGATCCAGGACACGCTCGCGGCCGCGGCCGTCCCGCCCAGCAGAACCACCAAGGCGATGCACGTAACGATGCTGCCCGTCTTCATCTTCGTACCCTTTCAACGAACGCGTCTGAATGATTGACCGTGATACGAACGAGAACCCAGGTGCCGCCGAGGTGCGGAGGTTTCAGTGGTCCCCGGCGATAGGGAAAATGCCGTAAGCGTCCGCATCGCGATGATGCGTCCTGGCCCTTGCGGTCTTGGCCGGCATCCGCCCACCCTTCTCCTTTCTGGCTCGGCCGTCATGACTTCACCGACGATACGCTGATTCCATCATAGCCGATTGGCATCGTCAGATCAACGCTATTTCGGGCAGGGTGGGCTTTGTGTGCCTGTTTTACGGGACGTTGCGGGATCGCCGGCGTCGCAGCCAAGGCGGGTCGCGGTGGGCGAGAAGGGCCCCCGAGCGGGCAGGTGCTCTGGTGGGCGACGATTCCGGGAGCGCAAGAACCAAGGCGGCTGCGGACCGCTTACCGCAGCCGCCCGGATCGCAGGATTCTCGTACAGGGGGGCCGGCTGGAGGCTCTCGATCTACTGGAAGAGATTCTGGAAGACGTTCACGGCCCCGGAGAAATACGCGTTGGCCTGCCCCCAGAACACAGACAGGAAGCTGTCGGACTGGAGTCCTGATGTTGTGGATTGGCTGGCGATTCCTTTCGGGCTCGCCGCCACCTGATAGCCGTTTGCTCCTGCGGAGGCGCCGCTGTAAGCAACCCCCGTCCCACAGATAGTGCTTCCCTGGCTGACGACCACCGATGTGCTCTGGGTCAGGACGGCGCCGGGGCTCTTGTAGCAACGGCCCCGCGGGCCCGCCAGGGTTACACTCGATACGATCAGCAGGATCGCCGCAATGAACAATGCTCTCTTGACCATCTCTTACTCTCCTTTCTCTCACTCGTTGACGACCATCCCTGCGCAGAACCCTGCCGTTCTGCTGTCCGGAGAATTGGCGAAGTGCTTTGGAAGGGCAACGACGGTGCTGGAAGGGGATCCAATGGCTGCCCCCACCCCGCGTCTGGCCATCCCTGACCTACGACTGCACCTTTCCTCTGGGCGTCTGACGTTGCCGTCGGCAATCGTCGGCTGCACACTATCCACTTTCGAACGGTCGTCAATTGTGGCAAATACGTATTCGATGTAATTATTTTCCGACGACATCGATCGGGCCGACGGGGCCAGGGGCATAGGGGATTCGATGAGGACTGGCGCCGTGTGGACGGAATCGTGGGCGCAGCGATAGAGCTTGAACGGGGCCGATGGGCTGCTACAATCGGGGCATGAAACGATTGTATTGGACGCAGCCGGAGACGCTGGAGGCGGAGGTGGTCGTTACTGTGCTGGAGGGCAACTGTGCGGTCACTGATCCGATCCTGTTCCATCCGGATGAGGGCGGGCAGCCGCCGGACACGGGCACAATCGGCGAGGCAAGCGTTCTCGGCGTCGAGGTGGTCGATGGTCAGGTCGTGCACCGGCTCGACCGGCCGCTGCGCGACGGCAGATACATGGCGCGCGTGGATCGCCTGCGCCGAGAGCACACCGCCGGCCACCACACCGCCCAGCACATCATCTCCGGAATCGCGCAGGAGCGGTTCGGCCTGCGAACGACCGGCGTGCACATCGGCCTGGAGCGGTGCACCGTCGATTTCGATCGCAAGGTCGAGTGGGAGACCGTCATGGCGTTGGAGCGCGAGGTGATGGAAGTGCTGATGCTCGACGTCCCCGTCGAGACGCTGTTCGATCAGGCCGACGTGCGTGTGCGGGACGAATTGAAGCCCATCGAAGCCGACGTGATTCGCGTCGTGAAGATCGGCGCCTGGGACCAGTCCGCCTGCTGCGGGGCCCACGTGCGGACGACGGGGCGGATCGGCATGGTGCGGCTGTGTGATATCGAGAGCAAGAAAGACGGAACGCGGCTGTTCTTCCTGGCGGGCCGCAAGGCGCTCGAATACTCGCAGCAGGAGACAAACGTCCTGCGGGAACTGCGAAAGGCGGCGAGCTGTTCGACGCCGGAGCTTCCGGCGATCTTCGAAAAGGCCCAGACACAGGCGAAGGACCTGGCGAAGGAGGTCGCTCGACTGTGGATGCAGATGCTGCCGAGTCTCGCGGCATCGGCGCAAGTGCTCGAAGTGCAATCGTCAAGGGTGGGCGTCCAGGTGGCCGAGGTTCCGGCGCAACTGGTCGCAAAATTGGCGGGCCTGATCGCCGAGTCCACCGAGGGCGTGGGAATCGCGGTCAGCGGCACGCGCCTCGCGATCAGCTCCAGAACACTCGACGCGGCTGCGCTGCTCAGGACGATCCAAAATGCCACCGGCGGCAAAGGCGGCGGCTCGGCCGACTCGGCCAACGGCAGTCTCGGCCGGACCGTCACCGCCGACGAGATTCTGACCGTTCTCAAGAGCTGACCGGTTATATGGGGAGGTCCAATCGAGACTATGAAGAGCACAAGCTGCGATTTGATCTGTGGTGCGTTCGTCGTTATGGCGCTCCTCGTCGGTGGTCCGGCCCAACCGTCGGGCGCCGCTGACGCGATGACGCTGGCCAAGTCGGAGACGGGGTACCTTGTGACGCTCGGCGAGACCCCGTGCGTGCGATTCACGACGCCGGAGGTGGCAACGTGTGATCCGCCGCGTGTGGAGGTCGCCGAGGCCGCTGACGGCTGGTGGCACGTCCGCATGACGTGGGACGTGGCCGAGCCGGTTGCGCAGGACGAGCTTGCGGTCCGATTCGATCTGGCGATCGAGCCGGACTTCTGGTGGGCGCCGCACCTGGCGCCCGAAGACGGCTACGTGATTGCCCAGCACGTCTTTCGCGCACCGGCGCTGATCGTCCAGCGCAAGTCGCTGACGCTGGTGGTGGCGCCCGATCTCGACGCGGTCGGCCGGCGGGCCGACAATCCCTGGTTCATGGACTACGATGCGACGCAGAACAAGATGTGGCTGGGCATGACCCTCACGGACATCCCCGAGCACGTCCTGTTCAGGAAGGCGACAGGCATGACGTTCGCGCCGGGGCCGGTGGAGCTGAGCTTCTTCGTCACCGCCTACCACGACGACGGCGCCGTGCGGAACCCCTGGTCGAAGATCGCAGCTTTTCAGTGGCAGCGGTGGGGCAGCCCGTTGCTGGCCAAGGGCGAGCCGCTGCCGGCCCCGCTGACCAACTATGTGAAGCATACCTACGACTGGGCGTTCAACGGCTGGGGCCGGTTCGTCTGGCAGGAATTTGACCTGAACGGCGTGCGCGTTGGCGCGCCGCAGTTCATCGTCAACATCTCACAGTCGCCTAACCATCCCGGCCCGTGGTATCAGCGGGAGTTCCTGTCGATCTGGAACCAGGCGTGGTTCTCATCGCTGCGAAGCGCTTCGGGCCTTTTCCGCTACGCCCGGCAGACGTCGGACGACGAGCTTCTTCGCAAGGCCCGCCTGACCAAGGCGCTGGCCCTGGCGGCGCCGATGAAAGACGGCCTGTTTTCCGCGGTGATCGGCACGGCGAACGAGACGGTGGAGGTCGATGGCAGGAAGCTGCCGCGCCCGCGAGGCTGGGAGCACGCCTCCTGGAGCAATTCGAACCGCAGCCCGCACGACCACGGCATCTCATCGCAATGGTACCACGTCCTGGACGCGAGCTGGACGGCGCTGCTGATGCTTCGGTGGTACGAGGATTTGGAGCGGGACGAGCGTTTGCTGAGGTACGCCTGTGCGTACGCGGACCGGCTGCTGAGCCTGCAGGACGCCGAGGGCTTCTTCCCGGGCTGGCTGCATCCCGAGACGCACCAGCCCGGGCCCGTGATGAACCGCACGCCGGAAACCAGCATGAGCGTGACATTCCTGCTGAAGCTCTCCGAGATGACAGGCCGGATCAAGTATGGCGACGCGGCCGTCCACGCCATGGACGCGGTCGTCGAAGAGATCGTTCCTGAGGGCCGATGGGAGGACTTCGAGACGTACTGGTCCTGCTGCGGGTGGGGACGCGACAAGTATCTGGGCAAGAAGATCGCTCGCAACGCGATGCACAAACAGAACAGCCTGTCGATCTTCTGGACCGCTGAGGCGCTGCTGGCGACGTTCCGCACGACAAACGAGCCGCGGTATCTCGAATGGGGCCGGCGTACGCTCGATGAGCTGTCGATGGGCCAGCAGGTCTGGCAGCCGCCGTTCATCTACGTGCCCGCGCTGGGCGGCTTCGGCGTGATGAACTGCGACGGCGAATGGAACGACTCACGCCAGACGCTCTTCGCCGAGCTGTTCCTGGACTATTACCGCGAGACGGGCGAGCCGACCTACTTCGAGCGAGGCGTCGCGGCGCTCAAGTCGGGATTCATCATGATGTACTGCCCGGAGAACCCGACCGTACGGGCGATGTGGGAGAAGGTCTATCCCTGGTTCGGGCCCAAGGATTACGGCTTCACGATGGAGAATTACGGACATGGCGGCCGCACCAGCCCCGAAGGCGAAGGGATGGGCGTCTTCACGATCTACGACTGGGGCAATGGTGCGGCGGCCGAGGCGGCGATGCGCATCGGCGATCGCTACGGCCACGTTTACATCGACCGCTCGCGCCGCCATGCCTTCGGGATCGACAAGGTGCAGGTCCGCCGCTCCGGCGCAGGGTGGGAGCTGATCAACGAGACCGCCGAGGCGCGACCTCTTCGCGTGGTCTTCGACGATGGCTCCGTGCAGACCGTCTCGGTCGCAGGCAAGGCCACCATTCGCCTGTCCGACCAACGACAGGCCACGCCGGCTCAGCCGTAGAGCGGCCGGCTCACATCTGGGCGTTGGCCCAGCGGATGGCGGCGCGGAGCAGTTGGTTGGCGTCCTGGAGGTTGAGCTTCTCCTTGATGTGGGCTCGATAGGTCTCGATGGTCTTGACGCTCAGGTACAGCTTCTCGGCCATCTCCCGCGTTCCGTAGCCCTCGCCGATCAGGCGAAAGACCTCGAGTTCGCGGTCGCTGAGCCGATCGACGGGCGAGGCGCCTTCTTCGCCCGGCCCGGCCACGATCTTATTGACCATTTTGGCGGCCATGCCCTGGCTGACATACGTCGTCCCGGCCAGGACCCGGCGGATCGCGGCGACCACCTCTTCAGGCGCCTCCTGCTTCATGATATAGCCTCTGGCCCCGGCGCGCAGGGCCCGTTCGGCGTAGAGGGCCTCGTCGTGCATGGACAACGTCAGGACGGGCAGGGCGGGGAACTGTGTCTTGATGTCCTTGATCAGGTCGATCCCGCTGGTCGTTCGCAGGGAGATATCGACGATCACCAGATCGGGGTTCAGCTCGCGGATGGCTCGCATGGCCTCGTGGGCGTCCTCGGCCTGTCCGCAGATGTGCAGATCGTCTTCCTGGTCGATCAGTTGCGCCAGCCCCTGTCGGACGATGGGGTGGTCGTCCACGATGACGATGCGATGTTTGGCATACTGGTTCGTTTTGCCCTGCATCCTTGCGGCCATGCCTGGTCTCCCCTTCGTCTGCTCATCACCTCGAATCGAGGGCGCCGGCGGCCTTGTGTCCGTTCGCCTGGGCTGGCCCCAGAGAGTCTCAGAAGGATCGCATCGGTCCCCTGGCCCTGATCCTGAGCGAACCCATTATAGGGGCCGATATGGCCCGATCAACACAAAACCGAACCATGTCGGCTGGCGCACGTTGGGCATCTGCCCCCGGAGGCCGGGCCGGCTGCGATGACCCCAAAAAGCCTATTCAACAGTTGGGGTATCGGGGATTTCCCGTATGTCAACCAAGGCGAAACCGGGGGCCGGAACCAGCGAATACCCGATTCCCGCAGATTCGCCATCTGTTACGATGGCATTCAGTCTTATAGACGACTAATAGAAGGGGATTACTATGGATGATGCAAGACTCTTGAAGAGATACGCGGCCGGCGACGAAGAGGCATTCCAGCTACTGATGAACCGCTATCGAGACAGCGTCTATGCCTTTTTGCGTCGGTTTCTCAGCCGGTCCGACCTGATTGAGGACGTCTTTCAGGAGACATTCCTCCAGTTGTTCGTCAGCCGGGATACCTTCGATGTGTCCAGACCGCTGCGGCCGTGGCTGTTCACCATTGCCGCCAACAAGGCCAAGGATGCCCTGCGGCGCATGCAGCGCAGCGAGGTGACGCAACTGGGCAACATGTTCGACAGCGACGAATCCACGATCGACGACGTGCTCAACACGCTGGATCACGACGAGCGGATGCCGTACGACGATCTGCTCCGCGACGAGCGGGCCGCCGCAGTCAAGCGGGTCATCTCGCGCATGCCCGCCAAGCTGCGTGAGATCATCGTGCTGGCCTACTTCCACAAGTTCGCCTATGCCGAGATCGCGCAGATACTGAACATCCCGATCGGGACGGTCAAGAGCCGACTCCACACGGCTGTCGGACGCTTCGCAGAGGATTGGGAGGCCGCGACCCTGTGTGAAATGGCGAATTGACCGTCTCGTTGGAGCACGCGACCGAACCGGCAGAGGTGACGGAATGACAGAGAGGCCGGGCCTGCACGGGCCGGCAGTGAAATATGGGGTGTGAGCGGACGTGTTCTGGGCCTCCGCTCACGCCCCGACGGCGTCAGAAGGTCCGGCTGGAAAGCCGCCTGAGGATTTCAGATTTGTTGTCCCAGCGGTGCGTGTCGATCTCCCTTTCGGCGAAGAAGTCGTCGGCCCGCAACTCCCACCACCATGCCCACATTGTTCGTATCCACGCTCTCATCGCTCGTCCCATCCTTCCCGTGGTCCTCGGTTCTCAGGTTCTTCCCTTCCGGCCCACGCCGGAGCTATCGGAGCGCTCTCTACCTGTTAGAGGCACAAACCAATAGCGCGGTCACACCCGATTTGCAGGGATTGATAGATGAGACCGCGCGCAACTGCGCGGCGATTGTCGGCCGGTCCGTAGACGGCGAGCACGGCAAAGGGCGAATCCGGCCTACAACTGGCGTTTGATCGCCTGGGCGTGGATCGTTTCGAAGATGGCCTTGATGAACTCGGCGTCAAGGCCCACCTTCTCGGCCTTGGCGACGTGGTCCTCCAGCAGGTTCTCCCACCGCCCAAGCTGCAGGACCGGGACGTTGTGCTGCTGCTTGAGCCGGCCGATCTCCTCGACCCACTTCATCCGCTCGGCGAGGTCCTCGATAATCTTCGCGTCGATGTGGCTGATCTCCGATCGCAGCCGGGCCATGTGCCGCTTCAGGTCGCGGTCGGTCACGGTGGCGTCTCTCGCGCGCAGCCTCTCGAGCATCCGGCAGAGGTCTTTGGGCGTCAGTTGCTGCTTGGCGTCGCTGAGCGCCTCGTCCGGGTGAATGTGCGATTCGATCATCAGCCCGGTGATGCCCAGGTCGAGCGCCATCTGGGCCACCGGCTCGACGAGGTGGCGGGCCCCGGCGATGTGGCTGGGGTCGCACAGCAACGGCAGGTCGGGCAGCCGCCGCTTCAGCTCGATCGGGATCTGCCAGTTGGGCTCGTTGCGGAACTCGGTCTCGACGTATGTCGAGAACCCGCGATGCAGGGCCCCCAGCTTGCTGATGCCCACGTCGAGCAGCCGCTCGAAGGCGCCCAGCCACAGGCCCAGGTCCGCGTTGATCGGGTTCTTCACGAGCACCGGGATATCGACGCCCCGCAGGGCATTGGCGATCTCCTGCACGCTGAACGGGCTGACCGTGGTGCGGGCTCCGATCCAGAGGATGTCCACGCCGGCCTGGAGGCACAGCTCGACGTGCTCGGTGTTGGCGACCTCGGTGGCGGTCGGCAGGCCCGTCTCGTCCTTGACGGCCTTGAGCCAGTCGAGCCCGACGGCGCCGATGCCCTCGAAGGCGTTCGGCCGGGTGCGGGGTTTCCACACGCCCGCCCGGAAGACCTTGACGTGCGAGCACTTGGCCAGGCCTCTGGCGGTGGTCAGCATCTGCGGGAGCGATTCGGCGCTGCACGGCCCGGCGATCACCCACGGGACCTGATCCTGCGGCAGCCACTTGTCCACCGGGGCAATCGCCCGGCTGAGCTTCTTCAAGGGTTCAATGCCGTCTTTCAAAACCGTCCTAACCTTACCAGGGGTTATCCATTGCCAGTCCAAACTCCCACGATCACCCCATTATACCCGCCCGGCCCCCCATTGGCAGCCCGCAAACGCCGAAATTGGCTTTGTTTCGCACGATGGCCCAGCGGCAAGCCGCGTATCTCTTCTCGACTCCGCTCGAAGCAGGCTCCTCTCGTATCTCGTATCTCGTGCCGCCGGGGGCGGCTTGTGTAGAAGTGTAGATGCGTCCATCGGAGCCTCCCGCCTCCAGTCTCCAGCCTGCCGCCCCCCCAATTGGCTTTGTTTCGCACGATCGCCCAGGCGGGCAAGCCGTATCTCGTCGCTCGTTGCTCGCGGCACAGCCGGGACGCCCGTCGAAGCATGCCTCCCGCCTCCAGTCTCCGGCCTCCAGCCTGCCCCCCCCCAATTGGCTTTGTTTCGCACGATGGCCCAGGCGGGCAAGCCGTATCTCTTCTCGACTCCGCTCGAAGCAGGCTCCTCTTGTCGCTCGTCGCTCGTGCCGCCGTCGGCGGCTCGCGTAGATGTGTCCACAAGAACCTCCCGCCTCCGGCCTCCAGTCTCCGGCCTCCGCTTTCCCGCCCGACTCCACCCATCCCACACCACCCAAACCCTCCCATATTAGTTCTATGAACATCATACCAGCCCCGCCCCATCCGTCAAGCGAAAAAGGCGAAAAGCGGACGCACCGCCAGGATTTCCTGATCCCCAGTCCAGCATCCGCCGATAAACTGAGGAGAGACTCCGATAGGCACCTTGGAAGGTGGCAGCGAGCCGAGGATTCCGAAAGAGGTGTCGCAGTCGCAATCGTGCTCCGACACAGATGTACGATGAGACAGTGATCGAGCCAAGAATTTGGAGAGCATGGCGATGTCTTCAGCATCTGTAATTACCACGGTAGGAGAGATTCTGAGAGAATTTTCAGGACTGACGCTTCACTATGACCCTCCGCCCACAGCGATTACAACGGGCACCTTCTGCCCAACGAAGAGTGTGGGGCTCGATCCGTGCGTGGCAAGGTGGCTGCTCGAAGATTGTCCGGATGGGCTATATCGGCATCAAGCAGTTGCTATTGCGCACATTCTCGCTGGTGAGAATACGGTCGTGGCGACTCGCACTTCCTCAGGGAAATCATTGATCTACTATGCACCAGTCTTCAATTCGATATGCAGGAATGAGAATTCCACGGCCTTATTGATCTACCCACAAAAAGCACTGGCTAATGACCAATTGGTGAAATTGCAGAGCCTTATTTCAAGGCTACCGACGCTATCGAGGAAGCTACATAACGCTCCATGCTTCGTCAGTCGGTACGATGGAGCGACACTATCGGATTTGAGGCCATCTGTGCGTGCCCAGGCGCAGATTGTCCTCACAAATCCGGATATGCTGCACGTCGCACTCCTTCAGTATCACGCGAACCACTGGACGCGATTCTTCAGTAATCTACAATACGTGATCATTGATGAGTGCCATGAGTACCGTGGTATTTTCGGTACAAACGTTGCATATGTCCTCCGCAGATTGCGTCAAGTCTGTGAACTGAATGGGAGCGCACCGCGTTTCATTGCCACCTCGGCGACAATTAGAGATCCTCAGGAACACTTGGAGAAACTCACGGGCGTGCCCTTCATACCTGTTGGGCCTGAGAGCGACGGTAGCACACAGGGACGGAAGAAATTCTGGGTTCTGAATAGCACAGAGCATTTTTATGATTTCGGACGCAGAATTGCCCTCGAGTTGGCAAAGCGCGGTCTCAGCGTACTTGCTTTTTGCCCCAGTCGTTTGGCAGCCGAACGGATGATGGCGAGAGTATTGTCCTCAAAGGACGACGAACTCCCCTTCGTACGTGTCTATCGAGCAGGTCTTTCGGCCGAGCAGCGAGAAGATATTGAACGAGGGCTACGCAACAAGAGTGTCCGCCTTGTATTCTCGACAAGTGCCCTGGAATTAGGGATTGATGTTGGCGCTCTTGACACTGTGGTGTGTATCGGCTTGCCGAGCAGCATGATGAGCTTGTGGCAGCGAGCAGGTCGCGTTGCGCGCGCGGGGCGCGAGGGCGCGATCATCCTCGTGCCTGCGGATACACCGATTGACTCGTACTATGCCACGCACCCTGATGAGCTATTCAGCAAGGAAAATGAACGTTTGGCTCTTAATCTGCACAATCGGCGCGTCGTATACTGCCATTATGCCTGCGCGGTGAATGAAGTTGGTGGTGTTGACGACCGCCTGCAGCTTGCATGCCTTGGGGAGGCCATGCGATCTGTGTATGATCTTCGGGCAAAGGGTGGCCTTGACGAAGATGTCTTCTACCGTTCGGATCCCCACATGGCCGTCAACATCAGAAGCATGGGAGAGGGCCCGTATACACTGCAATCCGCCGGTGAGAAGATCGGCGAAATCGATGAGTTCCACCTCCTGCGCGAAGCATATCGAAATGCCATCTATCGCCATGGAGGTGACTCATATCGCGTGAAGGATGTTATCAAGGGCAAACGCCTTGTTATCTTGGAGAAAGTCTTCAGTTGGAACGAGACAAATGCCTTCGTTCAGAAGCAGGTCCGCCTCAAGCGCCGCCATAAGATCGCAGAATATGGTCAGTTGTTTGTGTCTACCGTTGATATAGATGTGACTGAGTACATAGTAAACGTCATAGAGAAGGACCGGTCTGGGAAACTGGTGCAGCAATGGCAAGGGGGTGCTGGAATGCCTGTGCACACGTTGCCCACTGTTGGCACGCTTCTGGGGATCAGGACGGACCTGTGGGAAGACCTTGCATGCCGGCTCGGCGCTGATGCAAAGGGGGCTCTGTCTTCGTGCGAACGCTTGTTTGTCAGCCTGTTTCCTACCATCAGTGGCCCCTGTGACATACAGGATTTCTCTTCGTTCAGTGACATAGGCAAAGACAGTATCGCCGTTGTATACCTTTACGACATGGTGTACGACGGGGTCGATCTCACGACAGGTGCATTCGACAAGATGGATCAGCTCATAGCAAAGGCTATTGACAGAGTCGCTGCATGTGATTGCGTGGTGGACTCAGGATGTTTTCGTTGCATCGCGAATCCTCGCATTGACGAGAAAGCCAGCAAGTCTGCGACGAAGACACTCCTATTCGTGCTTCAAGAAATCATTGAGAAGAAACAACCGAGGATCACTGAACAGTCGGTCTCAAATCCAATGATCTGCGAGATTCAGGTCTTATGTTCGGTTTGCGAAGCGATGATTGCTAAAGGTGATCGGTTCTGTAAGAACTGTGGCACAAAAGTAGGATGAAATACAGATGGATATGCACGATAGCGTCCGTGAGTGGTATCCGAATGTTTCCATCGGTGGTCGACGAATTACACGAATGGAGGAAACACCAATTAGTTCATTTCATCTGTCCAGTGAGACAGCATGGACGCTTGGAGCAGACAACGTGGGATTGTTTGTGGGCGGAATAGACTCTCTTCGCTCAATTGTGGAAAGCTTGCAAAGACTCGAATCGTCAGGAACAACACCAAAGTGGATAGTCATCAGTGCTTCGAAGAGCATCGCAGCCCTTGTGGTGCAAATGTGGGTGACCCCTGATGATGAGGATATTGTGGTGAAGATGCCAAGTCTACCACAACTTCGGAACAACATAGTGCTGGCGACCCCCGAATCCCTGAAGAGAATCGATGGCAGCGTGAATCACCACATTGCAGGGGTAATACTGATAGACATGCTATGTCACGTGCATCGGGCACGCCATATGCCAGGTCCTGCTGGCCGTTTTGTTAGCAATGACCGTCCTCAGATGATCGTGGACTTCCGAAATTCAGTGGGTTTCAAAGGCTGGGTACCACCACTGATCCTTCTGACCGAAGAACGTGCCAAGTCTGTACACACGGATTTCATTGCGCGCGCATATTGTCTGGATGGTTTCTGGTTTCTCGATGGACAGACATTTGGAGTAGAGCACAGTGACCATGTGAGGAATTGAGGTTCTGCACAATTTGTTAGAAGTGGTTGGTTGTGGCCGGTGTATGCCCACAGGCCGTCTTCGGCGTACGGCGGAAATCTGGATTTCTTCGAGGGGGGGAAATTGTACCAGGATATGCAGCCAGTCGGCTTGCACGACGAGATCCGTACGGATCAGCATGGGGGGAGGCTGTGCAGGGGTTGCGGTTTGGTTGGGCACTTGTTGGCGATTGACAGGGGGGCGTGGGGATGGGGAGGCTGGGCGGCGGATGAAGATTGTGATTGCGATGGATTCGTTCAAGGGCACGCTGGGCGCGGATCGCGCGTGCGGCATCGTTGCCGAGGCGATCGTTGCGGCCCGGCC
>Ga0265295_1003632_pt1 | contig 22112 bp, 22 predicted proteins | sample Munlansysbiofilm_FD_192503 | JGI IMG/M metagenome (GOLD analysis project Ga0265295, IMG submission 192503) | Leachate microbial communities from a municipal landfill in Southern Ontario, Canada - Methane capture system biofilm | ecosystem: Engineered > Solid waste > Landfill > Unclassified ...
ATGTATCCTTAACGAGTAAAATTGTGTAATTATGCATTTTTCAACCTAAATCTAAAAATCAAATGTCCCAAATATTAAAATATGACGATATTAAGCCAATTATCGTGTTTTAGCCAAGAAAAAAAGGTTTGAAATTGTATCAAACCTTACGTTTCAATATGGGTAGGGGTTACTCATTTGATCAACCACGATGGTTGGATTAATAAACTCAGGCAAATTATTGTATAAAACTGGCGTTCCAATAATAGTAACGACATTCCCGATTTGAATATCTTGACGACTACTTTGATAGATATGGATTCCGCTTGTTTGATGATATTGGTCACTGGATTGAACGTAAAAATTGAAATTTCCATTTGAATTCGAAAAAGTGTTCGTGACCGTACCCCAGGTCTTGTATGTGCCTATCGCGGTCCCTGCAATTAAATCCTGATTGATTTCATAGATTGATGAATAGTCATTACTTTCCGCAAAATAGCCCGCGCAGTCTAAGGGATTATTCGCCCGTGTATTAAAGATATCATCTTTTGCATGATTAAATAAAAAACCGCCAATCAAGAAAAGATTAAGTGAGGCAAAGATTAGTGGTTTTTTTATTTGTCTTTTATCCATAGTAAACTCCCTAGCATTTGTGAAGCATTATAATATGATTTTTACGCTCAACCTACAAAAAAATGCGTAATCACGATTTTAGTGGTCACGCATTGTTGATAAAAGGGTTCTATTAAATTAAGTGGGGAAAATTGTATATAGATGACTAATTTACTTACTCACTATGTTTTCTTTTTCTTTTTCAATGGTTGCCTCGATAAGACGGTCCTTTACTCGTTTTATTTTATATGTCGCTAGATTAATAAAAAGTGTCGGAATGAGTAAGACAATTAAAATTACAGCAAAAGCGAAAAGTGGAGCAAAATCAAGACTACTTGTCACGACGCCCGCAATAAATAAACTAAGGGACGTTAAAAAGGCAACTGCTAACATAAGTGAATAAACTATTCCCCACCCCTGAAGATACTTTTTATTTCTTTGATGAAGTAGAATCTCATATTTAAAGCGTTCCGGTTCTTGTTCTAATTTTGTGTATTGATCCTTTAAGATAATTTTTTGATGACGATTCAATGATATAATTATCCCTCCAACAAGGGGCGATACACATAAGATAAAAATATTAATAATATAGTAATTTGCCGGTTCTTTAAAAAGCATTCCGCCAACGGTAAAAAGAATGACAAATATCATAAAATATTTCATAGTTTTAATCGTCTTTTGTGAGGTAAGATATACTTCGTAATCAAACTTTTGAAAAAGTTCACTATCAGGAAACATATAACGCATTTGAATACGCTGTTCTTCCAACATACTAAATTTATCTTTTTTCATCGCACTACTTCCTTTACTTAAGTATAAAAAATTTAGAAGCTATTTGCAAAGTTTCGCATAAATTAACATCTTTTACTTTAGTAAAAAGAAATTAGGCAACTTTAGTTAAAAGTTTCTTGTACGTTAAATCAATTAAGATTCCCCCAAGGGGAGCCGTAATTAAAATCGATAATACCGCGACACTTAAAATAAGGGAACCAACCCCTAAACCTGCAGAAAGCGCAATCCCACCAATTGAGGCTTGCACAGTCGCTTTTGGAAGATAGGCCATTGTTGTAAATAACTTTTCTTTTTTGTCTAAATTGGTAAAAAGAGTTGAAATATAAACACCCATCATCCGGAATATTAAGGCACCTACCTATAGAGGAGAAAACAATTGGCAGAATGGTTTGATCATCAACGTAAAACAAGTTTATTTGAAGCGTCCGTCATCAAGAAGTGTTAAAAATTCCTGATGTGTCTGGGAGCCCCCTTAAGCAAATAACAATAATTAACGAGTGAATACCCCCTATGTATCCTTAACGAGTAAAATTGTGTAATTATGCATTTTTCAACCTAAATCTAAAAATCAAATGACCCAAATATTAAAATATGACGATATTAAGCCGTTTATCGTGTTTTAGCCAAGAAAAAAAGGTTTGAAATTGTATCAAACCTTACGTTTCAATATGGTGCCTCCGGTCGGACTTGAACCGACACAGTATCTCTACCAATGGATTTTGAGTCCATCGCGTCTACCATTCCACCACGGAGGCACACTAATGGCGCGCTTGACACGATTCGAACGTGCGACCCCAACCTTCGGAGGGTTGTACTCTATCCAACTGAGCTACAAGCGCATGGGTTAATAATATAAGTTTTTCGCCTAAAAGTAAACAAATTATGTTTGTTTTCATTAAGTGAAAAGATTATCTGCTCAGTCGAGGTATTCCTTCAGTTTATCTAAAACACGCGTGAGATAAAGTTCATCGATATGATCAAAATTAGCGTAGCGATATGAATCAACATCTAAGACACCAATAATTTTATCATGCTTGTTAAAAAGCGGGAGGACGATTTCACTATTGGAACCACTGTCGCAGGCAATGTGGCCGGGGAAAGCATGGACATCTTTGACAATGATTGCTTTTTGTTCACTAAAGGCGTGTCCACATACACCGCGGTTAAAGGCAATCGTTTCACAGGCGACTTTACCTTGGAAGGGCCCTAAATATAGTTCGTGCTCATTTGTGTAGTAAAAACCCACCCAAGAGAAAGTAGTAAAATGTTCTTTAAGTAAGGCGGTTAAATTAGCCATCATACTTAAAGCGGGAAGCTTACGGTCGAGTAAACCATCTAAAACTAGAAGTATTTGTTCATACACCTTTTGCTTATCGATTTTTTTGTCTTTCTCATCAATACGTTCAAGATTAATGTGGCAATAACCATCCGGGTTTTTATTTAAATAATCTTGGTGATAATCTTCAGCTAAATAAAAGTTATCAAGTGGAACGACTTCAACCGCAATTTTTTCACTATGACGAGCTTGTTCTTGTTTGATTTTAGTGAGAGCTAGTTCTTGTTCGGCTTCATTTTGAAAATATATGCCACTTCGATAGGAAGTGCCGTAATCACCACCTTGATGATCAACCGCGGTGACGTCAATAATTTTAAATAAATAATCAAAAATCTTAGAAAGCGAAACTACACTATCGTCATAGGTTATTTCTACCGCTTCAACTGCGCCTGTCCGTTGCGTTTTAACTTCTAAATAACTTGGCTTTTTAATTTTGGAGTTAGCGTAGCCACTAATGACTTCAATGACTCCATCAAGTTGACGGAAAAAGGCTTCAATGCCCCAAAAACAGCCACCAGCAAGCACAATTTTATTAATCATAACTTTTTACCTCTTTACTATTTTACTATTAAACACGACTATTTCATTAAGATATCCGCTGACTTGATAAATATTATCTTTGTTTTTGACATATAAATCAATTGTGTCACCAAGCCGACATTCACTAAGGTAGTATATAAGAAAACTTGCAATACTATTCTTATTTTCAACATTAAGCGCATTATAAATAAGTTCAGCGTAACGCGCATTATTAAAGTGCCCGTTTGTATCAATCTCACTATTTCTTACTGTATGCGATAAGACTTTTTGCTCACTTCTTTCAACTTGCTCTAAACGCGGGAAGTCGTCAGAAAAATAGTTAGCGTTATTAAATGAAGTAAGCGGGTATTTATAGACGTTAGATGGGAGCATACGGCGATTATTTATATCAACGAGTAACCAGCGTGAACGAGCAACAATACATAAATCACCACTAAGGTCGCTTAATTCATAAATACGGTCAAAGTAAAATCTTGTTGGAATAAGCGGCCATGTCTTTATTGTTAAATCACTAGCAAAAGCGACTTGCTTACGTATTTGTACTTCATTTCGAGCAATAACCCATATCGCTCCAAGAGAGGCCATATGATTAAAGCCTGCATTAAGTAAATAAGCATGACGGCCGGCTAAGTTTTGAAATAAATCGAGAATCGCCATCGGGGTTAAATCTTCAAACTTATCGTAGTAGTTGGTCGTTGTTGTATATGTTTTTGTATATGTTTGTAGTTTATCCATCATTTCTCCTAAAGAAGCGGGGCGAATATTCTAAGAAGATAACCAAGTAACTTTATTCTTAGACTTATTGCATTATTCGTCTTTTCATCAATTAATTGTGACTTTTTATAAGCTTTTACTAAGTCTTTTCTAATCTCCACTGCGGTAAGAGGATCATAGGCGAAAAGAGCGTTTTCATAACTTAAATAAAAACTACGATAATCAAGGTTAATCGAGCCAAGTGCGAATACAACGTCATCACTCACAAAAATTTTCGCGTGATTAAACCCAGGTGTATATTCATATATTTTAATACCCGCACCAATGAGCTGTTTATAATAACTTTTAGCGACATAATTAGGAATTTTCTTATCAGGAATGCCCGGCAAGAGAATTTTGACATCAACACCGCGTTTAGCAGCATAAGTCAGAGCCTTAATAAATTCATTATCAATGACAAGATATGGACTAGTAATATAAACATAGTCTGTTGCCTTATTAATAATTTCTAAATACACATTAAAGCCTGTATGTTCTTCATCAAGCGGGTAATCACTATAAGGAATCACAAAGTTGTTCACTTCTGTTTTAGGATTAGATTTAACAAGGTACTTACTCTTATCAAGCGGGCTCAGACTTTCTTGATCCCACATCCCAAGGAAAGTAAGACTAATTGAGTTTACTGCGTCGCCTTCAATTCTCATCATCGAGTCTTTCCAGTAACCAAAACGCGTAATCCGGTTAACGTATTCATCGGCAATGTTCATCCCGCCGACATAGGCAATATGTCCATCAACAACAATAGACTTACGGTGACTACGATAGCTTTCACGATGGAAAAAGGGTGTCTTTTGCACAGAAAATACACGCGTTTCAATCCCGACACTAGATAGTGTTTTATGGTAAGTATAAGGAAGCGAGAGCATTGCACTAAAGCCGTCATATAAGAACTTAATTTCGACGCCTTCACTCGCCTTTTGGCGAAGAATGGAGAGAAGTTCTTGTAACAAGGTGCCATTTTTAACAATGAAAAACTCTAGAAAAATAAAGTGTTTGGCATTACGTAAATCATTTAAGAAATCCTTAAGGCTAGCCTCACCTGACTCATAATAAGTAAGCGGGTTATTTTTAAATGTTGGGCAGGCTGCACTGTAGGAGAGATAATTAGCAATCCCGGCATAGCGACTATCAACTTTTTCCAGTTCATTAATATTACGTTGATTAAATGTTTGTAGTTGGCTAATTTCTTCTTCTTGCACTTTAATGCGCCTTTGCATCCGTCGGGGGAAAGAATCAAAACGAATAAGAATATAAATAGCCGGCCCCAAGATAGGGAAAACAAGAATAATAATAAGCCAAGCATTACGGTAAGGAGTATCACCCTTACGCACAACCATGATTAAAAGGGCAATGAGGCGTAAAACAAAGTCGACGCCGTAATAAACAACGTAATACTGGGCAAAGAAAATCGCAAAAGAGATGAAAACTGCCACTTGGACGAGAAATAAAAGTGAAAATAATGTTGCCCGTGAAAAAATTTTTTTCATAATCCCGCGACTTGTTTTATTTAAGTTAACTTGCTTTTTCATTTACACATCCTTTCTATGGTTTAGCCTTATTAAACATCTAATTTATTATATATATTATTGCTCTTTTTTAGTTTTGTGATCGTAATAGTAATAAAGACCGAAGCCTCCTAAAGTAAGAGCCCCAACACCAATATAAAAGTAGGGTGAATAAAAGACATTATAACCGCTCGCCATGACTTCATTACTTTTAATCGTTTGATAATGCCGACCAATAAGATCACTACTTGTCACGTAATAGGGGCGAGTAGGAGTCCCCCAGTCATCATATTTAAGTGGGTCATTACTTGCTAAGTCTTTCTTACTTTCTTGGTAGGTAAAAATATGTCCTTCGTCATCTATATAGCCAAAATAATGGATGACAAATATTTTCTCAACCATTTCAATATTTCCTATTTGCCGTTTCGTATTAAAAAGGATGATATCGCCTTCTTCAAGTTCACTCACTTTAACCCTTCTTGCTAAAACGTAATCATTAACCATAATTGTTGGTTCCATCGATGCACTAGTGACACGGTAATAGCCAACACCAAACACCTTAATCATCCCATGCGGGACGACAAGTGAAAGCGTAATAAAGAAAATAAAGAAAGCAAAAAAGCCAGCATAAACAATGCGGGCTATTTTATCAAAAGTTGTTAACTTTACGTTTTTCTTCATTATTTACTCTGCCGTGCTTTAATAACCTTCATTCTCACAAATTCTTCCCGTTCTCTTTCTTCTAAGACTTCGGTAATAAATTTGATATTCGTTGCTAAGTCAGGAATGACAACATTCTCAAGCGCATTCGCCCGTTTTTGCGTTCTTCTAATCGCGTTAGCAAGTGCGTAAACAGCATTATCAATTTCCGCGAGTCGAACTGTTAAGTCGCGCGCTTTTTGGAATGTTTGATAAGCATAGTCAAATTTAGAGTTAGTGGAGCGTAGACCATATGAAAGTCTATACTTTGCCGGTGTATGTGTGACAACAGGAATATCAACCCCCATAACGTTACGGTAGGTAACATGGAGGCTATTATCAATGGGGATGGCTTTAGCAATTTCATTAACGATACCTAAAGTAATATTAGCTTCTTGTAAGGCTAAATACGCTTTAGAGTAAGTGGAAGTAATTTCATCACGAATTTCGGCAACACGCGGCAAGAGTAAAAGCATTTCCCGGACGAGAATGTTCTTTTTACGGTCCATTAACTTTTGGCCAATGACCGCTAAGTCGAAAGACTTTTTCAGAGTCATTAAGTTACCTTTTGTCGGAATTGCTTGATTGATCATTATTTGCCTCTTGTAATAATTTTGCTAACTAAGCTTGTCGATTTTAAACCAAAACGCTTAGTCGCGCGTTCTTTGTTATAAAACTTTTCAATATATTTATCATCAACGTTACCAAGTTCACCTTTAGGTAAAACACTAAGGAGGTCCCAGCCTAAATCAAGTGAGAAAAAGATATCACGGTTTTGATCAGCTTGGTTTAAGAAGTGTTGTTCAAACAATTGACCAAATAACATGTAAGTTTGATCCATCTCATTAAGTTCGTCTTCCCCAATAACGGCAGCAAGTGAACGAATTTCTTGGACTTTCGCATAACTTGAAAATAATTGATTCGATAAATCTTGGTGATCTTCACGTGTGAATTTCGCGCCGATTCCGTCTTTCATTAAACGCGAAAGGGAAGGCAAGACACTAACTGGCACAAAGATGCCACGACGGTGTAATTCACGGTCTAAAACAATTTGACCTTCGGTAATATAACCGGTTAAATCAGGAACAGGGTGCGTGATATCATCATTAGGCATCGTTAAAATCGGAATTTGTGTGACCGAGCCCTTACGGCCCACAACCATCCCGGCTCTTTCGTAAATGCTGGCTAGTTCACTATATAAATAACCAGGATAGCCTTTACGACCAGGAATTTCGTTCATCGAAGAAGAAAATTCACGTAAGGCTTCACAGTAGGCGGTCATATCTGTTAAAACAACAAGCACATTATAATCTAGTTCATAAGCTAAATATTCCGCAGTCGTTAAAGCCGCTCGCGGCGTTAATAGCCGCTCAATAATTGGATCGTTAGCAAGGTTAGTAAACATCACAACTCTATCCATGACATGCGAGTCGTCAAATGCTTGTTTAAAATAATGCGCGACGTCATGTTTTACACCCATCGCCGCAAAGACAACACAAAACTTTTCATTTTTGTTGTCAGCAATTTTAGCTTGCCGGACAATTTGCACGGCGAGTTGATCATGCGGTAAGCCCGTCCCAGTAAAAATAGGGAGCTTTTGTCCACGAATTAGCGTTGTTAAGACGTCAATTGAAGAAATGCCCGTTTGGATATAGTCACGTGGATAAACACGCATGACAGGATTGAGTGGTTCACCGTTAACATCTTTTTTTGTACTAGCAAATACGGGACCAAGTCCATCAATAGGCGTCCCAGCACCGTTAAAAATACGGCCTAAAACTTCGCGTGATAAGGAGATTTCTAATGGTTTTCCGGAGAATTCAATTTTAACTTCATTTAAGCCTATGCCTTGTGTGCCTTCAAATACTTGAATCGCCACTTTGTCACCAGTAATTTCGATGACTCGGCCATGTCTAGTTTCGCCGTTTTTTAACCGGAGTTCGACGACCTCTTCAAAGCCAACACCACTCACACCTTCTAAAAATACGAGTGGGCCATTAATTGCGGAAAGACCTATATATTGTAATGCCATGTGTGCCCCCTTACTCGATACTATCAACCGCGTGGAAGATATGTTCTTTCAAGCGGATGAAACTTTCAGTATCATCGTTTTTGATTTGGTATTTCATTTTGATTAGTTCATCAAAAATACCTGTTCTAATAATGAGTGTTAAGGCTTTACCCTTAGCGATAAATTTGGCAGCTTCATCATATAAATATAAAATAACGTCGACCATGGCTTGTTGTTTAGCAAGCGGGACAAAAGTGTCTTCCTCATGGAAAGCATTTTGTTGTAAAAACCCTTGTCTAATCACACGGCCTATTTCTAAAATTAATTTTTGATCATCGGGTAATACGTCATTACCAATGAGCCGAATAATTTCCATTAATTTATCTTCTTGCGCTAAAATTGTTCGAATGCGTAATCTATCGTTTAAGAAACGAGGTCCAGCGTTATGGTTATACCATGGTGAGAGGTCACTAAGATACTCTGTGTAGCTTAAGTGCCAGTTAACCGCGGGATAATGTCTTTGATAGGCTAAACTCTTGTCAAGCGCCCAGAAACATCGCACAAAACGTTTCGTGTTTTGTGTGACAGGCTCAGAAAAGTCTGCTCCTTGTGGGCTGACTGCTCCAATGATAGAAACTGAACCCTCAGTATCATTAAGATTTAAAACCATGCCAGCTCGTTCATAAAATTGAGCGATCCGGGAAGGTAAGTAGGCTGGGAAGCCTTCTTCTGCCGGCATCTCTTCAAGGCGGCCGCTAATTTCACGTAAGGCTTCGGCCCAGCGTGAAGTAGAGTCGGCCATTAAGGCGACGTGATAACCCATGTCGCGATAATATTCAGCAATGGTAATGCCAGTATAAATACTAGCTTCACGAGCGGCGACAGGCATATTCGAGGTATTAGCAATAAGCACTGTCCGCTCCATTAATGATTTATGTGTGTGCGGGTCGATAAGATTTTGAAATTCTTCTAAAACTTGTGTCATTTCATTGCCGCGTTCACCGCATCCAACGTAGACAATAATATCAGCATCACACCATTTGGCGAGTTGATGTTGCATCATTGTTTTTCCTGCGCCAAAACCACCAGGAATTGCGGCTGCTCCACCCTTAGCAAGAGGGAAGACAGTATCAATAATTCTTTGACCCGTAATAAGCGGGACTTCTAGTGGTAACATTTCCTTACAAGGACGCGTAATTTTAATTGGCCATTCTTGGCTCAAACCGATTTTATGAATAACATTAAAACGGTCTTTAACTTCGATAATTGTGTCACTAATTTTATATTTGCCATCCGGCATTGCAGTAATGACATTGCCTTTAAGTTCTGGCGGAATCATTATTTTATGCATAATTGCGCCTGTTTCTTGGACGGTGGCAATTATTTGCCCAGGCCCGACTTTATCATCTTTTTTAGCGATAACTTTGACTTCCCAAAGTTTTTCTTGATCAAGCGCGCCTACTTGGCTACCGGCAGAAATATAAATGCCTTCACTTTCACTTATTGTTTTAAGTGGTCGTTGAATGCCATCAAAAATATTACCAATAATGCCAGGACCTAGGGTAACTGACACAAAGGTCTTTGTCCCGACAACTTCATCGCCACGTTTTAAACCTGAAGTTGATTCATACACTTGAATAATTGTTTCCTGTTTGGAAATCGCAATGACTTCACCCATTAAACGCCGGGGTCCAACATACACCTTTTCAAGCATCGAAAACACTTCAGTGTCACGCACTTTAATAACAGGGCCATTAATTGCATAAATTAAATTTTTCATTTATTTTTCCTCCCTATCACTAAACCACTTCGCATTATCATAAAACCATTTTTGGGCTTCACTAATACGGTTTTTAAACGTTTCATCAATGACATTTTTTCCATCTTTAGAATAAGCAACGAATCCGCCAATGAGACCTTCGACTTCTTCAATGTTTTGATTGTTGAGTTTAGCTTTGATCGTATCGTCGTGAGGGTCAACTTGAATGAGTTTGCAATTATTTAAACCATGATGTTTAACTTTTTTATCGATCCAGACGCTATATTCAGCACTTTCACGAAACCTAGTTAATTCACCTTCAAGGCGCGAAAATAGTTGATCTAATAATTCGCGACGTTGCCGCATAATTTCTAAATCTTTTTCACGTTGAAGATGAGCAATTTTAAAATGGTATTCCCGTTCTAATTCTTGCTTGGTAGCATCGATTTTGATGTCTTGTTCTTCTTTAAGTTCTTGTTCTATCGTTACTTGTGCTTCATGTTTAAGTTTATCGACATCTTCTTGAAGTTGGGCAGCTAACTTTTCAACTTCTTGATCAATAATACTTTTAAAGTACAAATAAAGACTGTCTTTATTTTCGTATTTCATCTTTATCCTCTTTCAAGTTTACACCGACTGCTTTACTCACATAAGAATCGATTTTCTCACCAATTTTTGCATTTCCGTGGCGGTCAGGAATTTCTACAATCAAACTATTCGTATCACGAAGTTTTAACTCTGAAACAACATTAGGTGCAAGGTCGATAAGTTTTGTCGTCACTAAAATAATTGCAACATTAGGGTCGATTGTCACTTCTTCGAGCCGCTTTAAAAATACATCACGGTCGTGAATGACTTCGCCCTCAATGCCAACAAGGCGCATCCCAACGAGCGTATCGCTGTTATCACTTAGACAATAAAACTTTTGCACGATTAATTCACCTAAGCAATCACAGGAATATTATTAAGAATTAAAATAGAAATAAGTAAACCGTAAATCGCAACCCCTTCGCCAAGAGCAACGAAAATAAGTGACTTACCTAAGTTTTTCGGGTTTTCCGAAATTGCACCAATCGCAGCCGGTGCGGCGGCGGCAACAGCAATACCAGCGCCAAGTGCAGATGCACCAGTGGCAATGGCGGCGCCTATGTAGCCAAAAGCGGCAGCTTGGGCATAAATTTCACCAGTAATAGGTGAATCAGCACCAACTTCTGCACCTAGAACACTAGGAGCAACTAGAACAGTGCCCAAAATAAGTGCAAAAAATAAACCGATGTGTACTAACACGCGTGTTTTTGCCTTAAGAGCAGTTGTTTGGCCCTTAAACACTTTAACAAGTGGTAAAGAAATAAGAGCTAAGCCTACTAAAACTAGACCAAAGATAATCCATTCTTTCATTTTAAATACCTCCTTAAAATAGTGGATTAAACATATTCCCATCGCCTTCAAAATAACGCGAGAACATTTCATAAAATTCGAGCCGTAATACTTGAATACCAACAATCAAGCCTTCAAGCCCCATAACAAAGAGGTTACCTGCAATCATGACGAAGATTGATCCGGCCCCACTTGTCATTTGCATAAGTGTCGCAACAACGAGCATCATTCCGGCGTGAGAGAGGACGAATCCTCCGACCCGTAAGAATGAGAGCGTGTTGGTAACGTATGATAAGACTACTTCGAATAGTTCGAAGAAACCTTCAATGAGAAAGCCACCGACACCATCAGGAAACATCTTGTGGTGATTGAGCTTACGCTCGAGTGGTTCTTTAAGAAAAATAAGAATAATAGGAATAACAATAAAAATCACAATCGTGACTGGGTTAAAAACATTAGGAACCCCTAAGAGCATTTGCATAACAATCGCGGCAAGAATAAAACCATATAACATAAGGCCACTTAGTCCATTTGAGGAGAAAAGGGCGTCAGCATATTTTTTAGTTTTAAATTTAGCAATTGTATTAATCAAGATGACCGTGAGCAAAATCGTTGCCCCAATGGCAACTGTTGCCAGTAATAAGTTCATCGTCATCGAATTATCCATAGGATGAATAGGATGAATTTCACGACCAAAAATTCCACTTAACCAGGCATAAAACGGTGTAAGGAACGCCGTCTGGCCAAATGTTTCGCCATACACGACACCAAAGAAGGCCGAGAAAATTCCGACTCTAGTTAAAATTGGTGCAAGAGCATTTTTGGTAAACTTTGTCATTAAAAGCCCAATTAAACTGACGGCTAATCCTTGACCTAAATCACCAAACATAATGCCAAATAATAGTGAATACGTAATAGCAACCATCATCGTTGGATCAATATCGTGATATGAAGGAACACCATACATCTCAACAAAAAATTGGAAAGGACGAGAAAACCAGTTATTAGTTAATTTGGTTGGTGGACTGAAACGTTTATCGGCTTCGGCATCTTGGATTTGAATATCTATCTCAGGCATGCCTTTAAAGTGGTTTTCAAATTTCTTAACTTGTTTTTGTTCAATAAAACCCGTTAAAGTTACTCTTTCACCTAATCTAACAGCGTGAGAGCGAGCCACATATATATCGCTTAAAAACTGTAACTCACCCATGACTTCATCAAACTTACCTTCGCTTGATTTAGCATAATCATGAAGTTCGTTTTTAAGACCTTCAATTTGATCTTTTAGCCGTTTAATTTCTTCTTCTAGGGCGGCACTAGCCTTATCAGGTGTCCCATGCACAAAGTTAGGAATATGAATTCTTTGGAAATACATTGAAGTGAAAATGTTATCAATTTCCATCTTATATTCATTCGTTGTTAAGTATAAACACCAAATCACCCCATCGCGTTCGGCAAAGGGGAGGAAGATAAAAGGTTTTTGATCATAAAAGCGCAGACGATCAGCAACGTCGATAGGGAGTTTGCCAAAACGAAGAGCGACAAAACGGGCTTTAAACAAATCTTCAAATGGCGTTTTCATGTTCTCAATATTGCGAACTTGGAACAAGGCATCTTCATAGGTTTTAATTTCTTCTTTAATTTTTTGAATCGCACTGTATTTAGCGGTAATCTTCTTATGTGATTGTTCAATAAAGGCTTGGATTTTATCAATTGAAGAGGTAAAACAAACGATTTTTTTTGTTTCGAATTTAAGATTTACGAGCTTTTCAATTTCATGCAAATCGTTAATCAGCGGTTCACACGGGTTAGACGCTTCATAAGCCCCAGCTCCGTGGACAGTTGAAACAATTCTGTTAGGATCGACAGCATGAAAACCATTAAAAGTGACAAAGTTATTTAATAACTTATCAAGATGCTCTTCCTGTGTCGTTAAGTTAACGAGTTTTAGTTTACTAATCATATTTGTACCTCTTTAAAACACTAGCATTGTACGAATTTCGTGTTCGTCAATTTGATAGCGGATTCCTTCAATAATGTGTGTCAAATTCTCAACTTCTAATTCACCAAAGAATGTATAAGCAAGAAAGACAGCTGGCGCGGCTGTTGAATAATACATAAATTTATTAGCAATATGGAAACGAAGGTGATCGTTAAAATATTCTAAGTAAATTTGGTCTTTGTCATCCATAAACGGACCAACACCAGAAGCGACAATTGCTTTTAAAATATCAGCAGGATCTTTAATTGCAATAATTTCGTCGAGTTTCTTTTCGACAATACGGGTTGAAGGAATTAAAATTGCTTTTATATCGTTATCTTCAACACCATAAAACTTTTTAAGACGATAAACCTTAATCATGTTTTCCATCTCAATACGTGATTTAAAGGCGTTTTCTAAACTCAACTTTAGTTTACCTTTGTAATTAGCACTTATTTGTTTGAATGCATAATCGTAATAATCACTTTCAAACAGTGATTCAAATTCATAGTAGCGAATGTCTTCATTTTTAACACCGGCGAACATTTTTAACATTTTTTGATAACGTGTGCCTTCAAGTGCTGCCACTAGTTGTTCCATGTTTGAAGTTTTCGTTAGTTTCACAAAGTCAATTTTTGAATAATGATCAAAATAATGAGGAATTTGCGAAACTACGTCATATTCATCGCTAGAAATAAAACTACGAATGACCGCAAGAATTACTTCGTGTTCCATGTGGACTAGACTAATTGAATAAAAGGATTTATCTTTTAATGTTAAAAACTTAATCAATTTAATTGTTTGATTAAATTTTTGTCGTTTAATTAAACCTTCGAGTCTAGAACGATTAAGACTAGCTTCAGGAACGTTTGCAAGAATTTCCTTGTATGCATCATGTTTTTTTAAATATGCTGCAACATCAGAAATTGAGCGTTTTTTTAGTAGTTCATGATAGTCTTCTGCTCCTAAATCATTTGCGTGAAGTGTTTTAATTTTAGTAATAAGTGCGTTATCGATAAAGGCCATACTTTATGTCCTTTAATCCTTTAAACAAAACTCAACTAATTGTTTGAGCCATACTTCTTTTTGTAATTCATAAAAAGTTTCGATATTTTTTTGTTTGTTGATTGTCGTACTCTCAATTTGCGCGACACGAGTTTCATAATTTTTGATGATTTTGGCCTTGATGATTTCAGCATTTTTAACTGACTCAGCATCATATTTTCTACCAAGAATTACTCGCATTTTTTTGGTGTAACTTGAAAGTTCACGTTTTTCTTTTTCAAGCGCGTTAATTTGAGCTTGGCCTTCTTTATCAAGGGCTATAATTTTGTCGACGACATCATCCATAATTAAACTCTCCTTTCAAGTCTACAAACTTCCCTTTTTACAATATAAAAGGAAATAAACCCTATGGGTTGTAACTGCTTAAGTATAAACCCCTTACTAGGTTTAGTCAAGGCATAAGCGGGTTGAGCAGGTATTAATTTCTCGAACGTTTTTTGTGTCAAAAGCAAGGATATTAAAGAGTAAACTTCTTTTTTTATAAGCACTTTATGGTGGCTTTTCTAAAATGAGAACTAAATGGGTGTAGAAGAGTGATGTTCTTTTATTTCTTCTTGATTTTGTATTACTAATCCTCGACTTTAATCAAGCAAAAGTGCTCCCAAAAAGTCACAATATTAATTTGAAAATCACCAAATATAAAATGAGTGTTTGAAATTTATATATTGGCCTTCACCCTAACAAAAAATCCCAGTCATTTCATCATTATTTTAATGATTAGAATTCTGGGAATTTATTTGTTTTTTACGACTAATTAATCAGACTTTCTCGCTCTTGGTTTGCCAGTGTATGATTTAGCAGTATTTGTCCGTGGGCGTGAAGTTGAGCTTGAACCTTTGTAGCCACCTTTATTATAAGATCTCTTTTCGCCACCTTCACTCGCCTTACTAGCACCAAAGTCATTACGTTTACCTTGGTAACCCGTTTTCTTAGGAGCTGGACGGCCGTCACCAAATTCGACAAATGGTGTTTTAGATTTTGAAGTACTTCTTGTATTAAATGCGGCTGGACGACCATAACTTCTTTTTTCTCCGCCTTCAGTTGATCTGCCTTCGTAACTACGTGGTTTTGAATACGAACGAGCTTCACCACCTTCACTTGCGCGTGGGCGACTGCCTTGGTAACCAACAGACTTTGTGTAAGGACGTTTTTCGCCGCCTTCAGTTGATCTACCTTCATAACTACGTGGTTTTGAATACGAACGAGCTTCACCACCTTCACTTGTACGTGGGCGGCTACCTTGGTAACCAGTAGACTTTGTGTAAGGACGTCTTTCGCCGCCTTCAGTTGATCTACCCTCATAACTACGTGGTTTTGAATACGAACGAGCTTCACCACCTTCACTTGTACGTGGGCGGCTACCTTGGTAACCAGTAGACTTTGTGTAAGGACGTCTTTCGCCGCCTTCAGTTGATCTGCCTTCGTAACTACGTGGTTTGGCGTATGAACGAGCTTCGCTACCTTCACTTGTTCGTGGGCGACTACCTTGGTAGCCAGCAGATTTTGTGTAAGGGCGTCTTTCGCCGCCTTCGCTACTGCGTGGACGGTCATAACTACGGCCTTCACCTTCTTTACGAACATAAGTTCTTGGCGCTCTAGTTTCGTTAGAAGCTCCTTCGCTTACAGGCCGGCTTTTGGCTCTTGATCTAGGTTTATCAGCATCATTGAAAGCTTCTTCGCTGATGTTTTGGAATAATTTCTTTTTATCGGAAGTTTCAGATCTTCTCTTACCAAAATTAGCAGGAGCGTTATCAACGAAATCTCTTTTACCATCACGTCTTTTTTCAACTTTAGCTTTATATTGTTTAGCATCATCATTGCCAACATAACGGCGGTTACTTGGACGTTCTGGACGTGAAGTTGTTGATAAACTGCTTTTTTCTTGATTTTCAGCGACGACAACACGTTTGAATTTGCTATCTTCACTAACTGGTTTGAGATCTAAAACAGTAAGTTTAAGACCTGTATGTTTTTCAACAGCTTTTAAAAGTGCTCTTTCACCAGGGCTGCAAAATGTGTAAGCCTCACCAGATAAGCCTCTACGGCCTGTCCGACCAATACGGTGAACGTATGATTCTGGACTTTCTGGTAAATCAAAGTTAATGACATGTGTAAGGTCATCAATATCAATTCCGCGTGAAGCAATGTCAGTGGCAATGAGAACACGAATCCGTTTGGATTTAAAATCATTAAGCGCTGTTTGGCGAGCACTTTGTGATTTGTTGCCGTGAATGGCGTCAACTTTGACACCATACTCAACTAAATCTTTAACGAGTTTATTAGCGCCGTGTTTAGTTCTTGTAAAAACTAGGACAGATTCTAATTTTGCATCAGTAAGTAAGTCGAGCAATAACTCAAATTTTTGTTTCTTATCAACATAAAATAATGAGTGATTAATTTTATCAATCATCATTTCTGGCGGCGCCATAATGAGTGTTTTCGGATTAATGAGTAATTCACCGGCAAGTTTAGCAACTTCTGGCGAAACAGTGGCAGAAAACATCAAGGTTTGACGTTCTTTCGTAATAAAACCTTTAATGTGTTTGACATCTTTAATAAAGCCCATATCTAATAAGGTATCAGCTTCATCAAGGACAAAGTAGCGGACATCACTTAATGAAACGATTTTTTGTCTCATTAAATCAATGAGGCGACCTGGTGTAGCAACAAGAACGTCAATGCCTCTTTTAAGCATCATCTCTTGGCCTTTTTGGCTTGCACCACCATAAATTGCCCCGGTTTTAATATTTAATTTACCGGCGTAAGTTTTAAAACTTTCTTTAATTTGCTCGGCTAATTCACGTGTTGGTGAAAGAACGAGCGCTCTAATTCTGCGGCCATCATCACCCGCTTCCTTAGCATTAGCAATAAGTTGAATAATAGGAATCGCAAAGGCCGCGGTTTTTCCCGTTCCTGTTTGCGCACTCGCTAATAAGTCATGGCCGCCTAGGATGATTGGTAAGGCCTCGACTTGAATTGGTGAAGGTGTTTCATATCCTTCTTGATCAATCGCCGCTAAGATTGGGGCAATGATGTCTAGTTGTTGAAATGTCATTTTATCTCTTTTCTATGAACTTCTTGTTCATGGGATGAAACCAACAAAAAAAGCGCTGGTATGAAAAGCTAAACAGCGCTATTTTGCATTCAACAAACTAAGAGTCTATATCCTATTTGATATGTCAAACTGTCGTTTTTCCGACAGGCGTTATATAACTTTGTGGTCTCTATATTTATTCATCGTTTAAGACCTAGTAGAGTTTAGCATAAATATAAAAATAAACACACAAATATATAATTTAATTTTTACATTGAAAATGATTGCTATTTTAGATGTTGTTTTTTAAGGCGCATCTTTAAATAAATATTATTGTATGGTTGTTTTAAACAACATTAAGGAAGAAAAAGTCGTTATCAATTGTCATTTTTATAACTAATAATGTTTTCAATATTAAAATTATATATAATAATAGAGAAAATTGATTGGAGATACAAAATATGTTCTTTATTGAAACAAGTTCCCCATTATATGGGTCTAAACATTTGCTTGGTCTTTTTATGATGATTGTTCTTAGTGCGGCCTACCTTGTTCCGCTTATCGTGTACAAGAATAAGATGAGCGAAAAGACAAAATTACTAATACTACGACTAACAATTGCATTTATGTGGTTGATTGAAGTTTTAAAATTCGTCATTCTACTGCGGACTTATGGCAACATTCCCTTAGGTGAGTTCCCTTTTGCTCTTTGTAGCATGCCGCTATATTTATTTCCTTTTGTCGCTTTTGGTAAATCAAAATTTAGTGATTACTTAAAACCAAGCGCCTTTATCGTTGGTCTTTTAGCCGGCGCGATTACCCTTTTATATCCTTCTAATGTTTTAGGCGGAGCGTATCCGTGGTTTAGTTTTAGTGAAGCACTATTCCCACTTCGTAGTTTTGTCTATCATACAGTGATGATTCTATTTGCGGTCAATATGCTTATTAGCGGTGTTTATAAAATAAAGAAAGGTGATTTAGTTAAAGCCATTGTCGTTCTTCTTACTTTAGCAACAATTGCGATTACATTAAATAGCCTCATTCCTAATGCCGACTTCTTTATGCTTGGCATGGGTTATGGTAGTCCTTTTGTCTTTTTAAGAGATATTTCGCCCTTGCTCTACATTGCTGTTATGATTGCCTTAGCCTTATTTATCATTAGTCTTGTATATTTACCTTTCGAATTTAAAAAAGTTAAAAATAACAAATTTACTCTAGAAGAGAAAACAGTAGATTAATTTTTTAGCCAATCCGAAAGTAATAGAAAAGTGTAGCCTTTTGCTACACTTTTTATGTTAACTACCTTGCTTATCTTAAAGATTGTGCCGCTAGTCCCCACGTCTTAACTTGATTTAGCATTTCTAGGAGTTTAGTTTTATTGTCGTCACTAGGATTAAAGTTACCGTGCATAAAATCATGGGCGAAATTTAGCGCAACTTCTGTTCTAACATTGGTAATTTTGACTTCAAGAAGCACATTTTTTAAGTAAGCAAGTGCCCTATTTCCATCACTTGCCCCATAAGTAATAAGACCAGCGACTTTATGTGTCCAAATTTTAGGGCTAATCATAATAGCGTTTTTGATTGTTGCAAGCATACGAAAATTAAATTCTTGGGCAATAAAGACGAAAGCATCAAAGGCAAGAATCTTTTCTTTCCATTTGCTAATATCGTCCCCTTTTTCGCTAAAGGCTAATAACGAAAGCTGAAAATTACTAATATCAACGATTTCATAATAAGTCTCATTATCTTCACTTGCCATCGTCTTCACCCAATTTGCTAACTGCTTAGTGAAAACATGATCTTCCGTAGAATTAATAATGACGGCGACATTAAAGTTGTGGTTTTCCATATTTAAATCCTTTTATCTTATATTTTTTATCGAACGATAAAGCCGACAAGAAAAATGATAATCGAGAAGGCAAAAAGGCCAACATGTGTATAAAAATAAAATTTGATGGCCGGAAGCTTATATTTAATTAAATAAACAACAAGAGGAATTGTTAAAATAAGAGAAATTCCCATTCCCGTGAGCGACAAAGAAATAAATAGTAAATTAACCCAGCCATTTGAATTAGCAAGTTCACCTAATAGTCCAACAAAAAAAACTACTAAAAAAGCTGTTAAAATAATATTAATAATACCTAAGACTTTCGGGGCTTTACTCATATTTAATCCTCCGATTAATAAATGTTTATATTATTTTATAATATTACAAATATTTCTAATCATTAAATGCTCATTTATTTATTTCATAAGGGAAGGTTTAGGAATAAACTACACGAGCAATAAATGTGGCGAGCATATCAGAAATTACACCTACAGACTCACGTCTATTTTTATTAATCCATGTTTGGACAGTGCGGTAGCACCCATATGTTATGAAGTCTGTTAGATAATCAAGATGCTCAGTATTGTAGCGATCTCTTAATTGGATAAAAATATATTCTCTTATTTGCGGTGAATTTAAAAGCTTTTTAGGAAATTCAGGATCAACGTTATTGTTGACAAGGAGGCGCGAAAATTCAACGTCTTCTTCTAAACGCGTAAGGATAACGATGAGTAACTTACGGTTATCTTGTTGATCGGATGTTTTTAGTTTAGCTAAATTCACATAAATGAGGTCAACAATTTCTCCTTCCATTTCGCCAAGTAAAGAAAATTGATTTTCATAATAACGATAAAATGTTGAGCGGTTAATACCTGCGACTTCACATAGTTCGCGAATTGTAATTTTATAAATACTTTTCTCTTTTAAAAGGGCGACTAGGCTATCTCTTAACAACTTTTTAGTCAACACTATCCGTTGGTCTTCTCTTTTTTCCATTATTAATTCTCCATCATTCTTATGTAAAATGTCGCATATCTAACACTTTTTATGTTCTTGTTGAATAGTAGGCCAAAACGTTGAAATTAGTTTGGACATTGTGATTGTTATTCAACACATGTCTCATTATAATACGTTTGTAACGCTTAATGCGATCTTTTTAAAGGAGAATATCATTATGAAGAAAATTGCACATTTTTTAGTTAAGTATAGACTTTGGCTTTTAGGCTTTATGGTTGCCTTCACTGGTGTAAGTGGCTTTTTGTTGACTAAAGTTAATATCAACTATGATTTATCAAAATATTTACCAACCAATTCACAAATGCGCGTTGGTTTAGAAGTAATGGAAGATGAGTTCCATGACGGGGACACTTCGACAATTAAAATTGTCATAGAGGGATTAGATGGACCCGCGAAGACAGAAGTTTATAATGTTCTGCAAACAGTTGGACACGGAACGTCAGTTGATTTTGATGCGACTAGTCCTGATTATAATAACGGTGACTATACTTTATATTACGTTAATATCCCTGCTGATGCTTATTCACCGCTAGCAAAAACAGTTTACGAGGAAGTCGATAGTAAACTTGCTAACTATAAAACACTATATGAAGGCAAAGTTGTCGAGGCCCAAGATAACTATATTGTTAAAATGGCAATTGTCGGAGTCATTATTATTGCCGTTGTTCTAGTTATTTTAAGTAATTCTTGGTTTGAACCGCTTATTTTTATGGTAACAGTCGGGATTGCTGTCATTATCAATATGGGCACGAACGCCATCTTCCCCTCAGTCTCCAATATCACTTTTAGTATAGGGGCTGTCTTGCAACTAGTCTTATCAATGGACTATGCCATTATGCTCATGGATCGATACCGCCAAGAAAAACTACTTAATCCTGATAATAAACTAACTGCGATGAAAAACGCCTTAAGTAAAGGAGCCCAAGCGATTTTATCTTCGTCAATCACGACAATTGCAAGTCTATTATGTCTAGTGTTTATGAGTTTTTCCTTTGGTTTAGATTTAGGTTTAGTGCTCGCAAAAGGTATTTTATTTAGTCTTATAACAGCCTTTACCGTCTTGCCTGCCCTAATATTAATGTCAGATAAATTAATCGAAAAAACAAAGAAAAAAACCTTAACTATTAAGTTTAATAAAGTCGCGGATGCTGGTCATAAAATGCGTAAAGTTACGCTTGGTCTTTTTCTTGTCTTATTTGCCGGCAGCACATATATGAGCTATCAAACGCCTTTTAGTTATCATCTTCCCCCGATGACAAAAGATCATGCCTTAATTGAAAAGCAATTTCCAACGAAAAACAAGATTGTCATTATGTATGAAAATGGCGACGAGGCAAAAGTTTTACCATTTGCTAGTGATGTCTTAAATTTATCAGGTAGCGTTAAGCTTGATGCCTACGCCACAACAATAGGGGCGGAGCTCGATGTTAATACACTTTCCTCAACACTAAATATCGACCCTTTAATCGTTAAAGGCTTTATGCATGACTACCAGAATCTCCCGCTTATTGATTTAAGTCTAAATGAATACGCTACTTTCATTAGTGAAGAGTTGGCCCTTAATCCTAGCTTTGCGCCAAGTTTTGATGTGGCTTCACTTGAACAAATTGCCATGCTTCAAACATTTACCGATTTAAGTGTCATCACTGCTTCTTATAATGCGGCCGGCATAGGCGCATATACACAAATGGATGAAGTGAGCGCGAACAATATTATTATGATGTATAACACTAACAACGCACTCCCACTTGATAGTTTGATTAGCCTGCCGACGTTCGTAAATTATACGCTTGAACTAAGT
>Ga0265295_1003633_pt1 | contig 22092 bp, 11 predicted proteins | sample Munlansysbiofilm_FD_192503 | JGI IMG/M metagenome (GOLD analysis project Ga0265295, IMG submission 192503) | Leachate microbial communities from a municipal landfill in Southern Ontario, Canada - Methane capture system biofilm | ecosystem: Engineered > Solid waste > Landfill > Unclassified ...
TTCCCATCATCCGCTTTTTTGCAGTTATGGAAACGTTATAAAAAAGGTTATAAAGAATATCAATTTTGAGGTTTTGGTTTAGTAATCTTTACTGACGTTTACATTGCCTGCAATTTACTTGCAGAATTATGATTTGATTTTTTGGCGGCAATGTAAAGTCGAAATTTATCACTGTAGCGTTTTTCCAACTTTCCATCATCCGCATTAGCGGTTATGGAAACGTTAAAAAACGGATTACAAAAAATCGGAGGTGCTAAAATGACACCTCCAATGCAAATAAACTTGGACTACGTTATACACCTTTTACATTTACCTAGCAAAGTCTTATTAATGTTATGTTATCAAGTGTATTGAACTCCCAAATACAATTTTTTAATCTTTACAATTTTGCTAACAACTTAGTTCTTTCAACAAGAGTTATCAACTCGGCAACATAGCCATAAGTATCTTCGCCTTTAGCTCTCTTAGCCCATAACAATACATGATCGTAACTTGCACTACCTTTAAATTCAGAGTCTCTCAATAACATTCCAAACTCTGCTACAGAAACAGCCAGCATAAAGTTTTTAGAATTTTCTGATTTTTTAAGATCTCTTACTGTAACTTTTTCTGTAATTAGTCGGCTAAAATCCTGATCTGGTTTTTTATATCTAATTTTTAAGGTCATTATATCGTTACTTTTAACAACACTACTTGTTTGATAATTGAGAGGATCGACTTTGTCAGATGATTCTGTACCTTCAGCTAAAACAATTTCATAAATTGCAGTTACAGTATGTCCACTTCCTATTTCGCCAGCATCCTTTTTATCATCATTAAAATCTTCTTTATTAAGCATTCTGTTTTCATAACCTATTAAACGATATTCTTTTACTTTATTAGGATTAAATTCAATTTGGATTTTAACATCTTTTGCGATAGTATAAAGTGTTCCCCAAAGTTCTTGTCCAAATATTTTATTTGCTTCCATGATATTATCAATATAAGCGTAATTTCCATTTCCTTTGTTAGATAATTTTTCCATTTTAGAATCTTTGTAATTACCCATTCCAAATCCCAAAACAGTTAAATAAATACCTAAATCTCTTTTCTTTTCGATAAGTCTTTCCATTTCACCATCACTACTTGCACCAATATTAAAATCACCATCAGTAGCTAATATTACTCTGTTATTTCCACCTTTAATAAAATTATCTACAGCTATTTGATATGCTAACTTAATTCCTGCACCACCAGCTGTTGATCCACCAGCTGCTAATCCATCAAGAGCAGCTAATATTTTAGTTTTATCTTTTCCTCTTGTAGATGGTAACACACAACCAGCAGCACCGGCATAAACAACTATCGAAACCTTATCTTCAGGTCTTAGTTTATCTACAAGCAGTCTAAATGATTTTTTAAGCAATCCCAATTTATTATCAGAATTCATTGAACCAGAAACATCAATAAGAAATACAAAATTACAAGCAGGTATATTTTCGGTTTCCATTTCCTCGCCTTGTATTCCAATCATTAACAATTTACTATTTTTATTCCATGGGCAGTTTCCAAGTTCTAAATGAGTACCAAACGGATGTTCATTCTGTGGATTTTCATAATCGTAATCAAAATAGTTTATCATCTCTTCTACTCGTACTACATCGGCATAAGGCATTTGAGAATTATTTATAAATCTGCGAACATTTGCATAAGCTGCTCTATCAACATCAATCGAAAAAGTTGATAATGGATCATTTAATACAGCTTTAAAACCATTTTCTTGAATAAAATCATACGATTCTGTATTATGCTGAACATATACATCATCATAAGCGGCTTCAGAATTTGTACCAAAATAAGAACGATTACCAGAATTTGATTTATGCATCAGAGATACAGACGAAACTGGTTTTTCATCTTTACTAGTAGCATCCAATATAATATGATTTGTATTATCTTGTACAGCAAGTACTTCAGCTATCATAAAAATTGTCATTCTATGAAAATCATTTTTCCCAAGAATTATATTCTTTTCAAAAAACTCTGAATACCCTTTTACATTAACTCTAACATTATAAGGACCTTCATCAAGATTATCAAATTTAAACATCCCGATATTATCAGTTTTTACGGTTCGGATAATAATACCCATTTTATATAATTTTACTTCTGCATCAGAAATTGAATTTCCACTTGCATTATCGCTAACACTTCCTTCAATTGTTGCTGAAAATAATATTGAAGCAAAAAGCATTAAAAAAATACCAATTAAAAAAATCTTTGTTTTCATAATTATTTGTTTTAAAATTAAAAATCTTCACTATGATGAAAACTGAATATATTTTCCATAAATAAATAATTAATAATTGTCAATAATTTGACTCTCAAAGGCTTATTAAAAAGCAAATAATACTTATAAACAATTTTAAAAATGTTGTTAATTTATTGTAAAACAGAGGCTTAAAAAACCCATAAAAACTTAATTAACTGATACACAATGTTGTAAATTATGAACAAGTTTTATAAACATTGTTGATACTTGTAGAAAACTAATTAAAAATAAATTTGCATTATAAAAAGCTAAGTCTGATATAAAAAGTTTAATTAAATCCTAAAAACTTAGTATAAATTTAATAAAACTAATCAACATACTTATCAACTTTTTTTAAGTTTTTAAGATGAAACTTTAAAATGATAAGTATTATAAACATCTGTTGATTAAAAAATTAATTAGCTGATATTCAACCAAATCTTTGTACTTTTGTTGTTTATAAAAAGTGATAACTAAATAATGCAACTAAAATATGCTAAATTTGTTACAATTATTAGACTTATCAACATGCTATTATAATAATTATATTTTAGATAAATTAATTAAATATTAATATTATTATGAATTATTCAGATTTAGAAAATTTTGGTTTTTTAAAAATTGACATGCCCAAAGATATAAATCTTAAAGAAGAAATTAAAAAATTAAAAAAGGAAAAGAATGCGGTTATCCTTGGGCACTTTTATATTGATGGTGAATTGCAAGATATTTCAGATTATATTGGCGACAGTTTACAGTTATCGCAGCAAGCTGCAAAAACAGATGCTGACATTATAGTTTTTTTGGGTGTTCACTTTATGGCAGAAACGGCAAAAATACTTTCACCGAATAAAAAAGTGATTATTCCCGACCTTAAAGCGGGTTGCTCCTTAGCTGATTCATGTCCGTCTGATAAATTTGAAGAGTTTATAAAACAATATCCTGGGCATACAGTTATTTCGTATGTTAATACAACTGCAGAAATTAAGGCTCTAACTGATATTGTTGTTACTTCATCAAATGCAAAACAAATAGTTGATAGTTTACATAGAGATGAAAAAATTATATTTGGACCTGATAAAAATTTAGGAAACTATATTAACAGTATTACTGGTCGAAATATGATTCTTTGGGATGGTGCTTGTCATGTTCATAAAGCTTTTGATTTAAACGTTATTTTGAAACTTAAAGCCGAAAACCCAGATGCTAAAATTATTGCTCATCCAGAATGTGAACAACCTATTTTAATAGTTTCGGAACACATTGGAAGTACTTCGAGTTTGCTAAAATTTACTCAAACAGATTCTGCTAAAAAATATATAGTTGCTACTGAATCTGGAATTTTGCATCAAATGAGAAAAGCAAGTCCAAATAAGATTTTTATTCCAGCTCCAGCACTTGATTCTACTTGTGCTTGTAACGATTGTAATTTTATGAAGCTTAATACAATTGAAAAATTATATAATTGTTTAAAATACGAACTCCCTGAAGTGAATGTGGAAGAAAACTTAAGAAAAAAAGCTGAGAAATCTATAATAAGAATGCTTGAAATATCAACGAAACTTGGTTTGTAATTTACAAGTATAAAATTTAAAACTTAATTTTGAATAATTGTATTTTGTTGAATTTTTTTATAATTTTGAGATTTAATTCAAAATTTAATTAATTATATATTTAGAGATATGAAAAAAATAACATTTTTATTTATTTTAGTGAGTATTTCATTACTAAGTTTTGCTCAACTTAATGTAGGTGGGCATTTTGCATATAATAGTACTTGGCTTATGAATAAACAAGTTTTTGATGCTGGTGCTGAAATGGATGTCGCCGCTTCCTTTGGTAGTTCTTTTGGTATTATTGCAGGATATTATTTTTCTGACCAGTTTGGTTTAGAAACAAATATAAATTTTAACAAACTAAAGCAAAATTACGAAGGAAGTATTAAGTATTTTTTTACACTCGAAGATGAGAGAAATGCTTATAATTCAACAACTGTATTAAATACTCTTGATATTCCTGTTTTAATGAAATTTGGAAAAAATACTTATTTTGAATTAGGGCCAATGCTTCAATTTGTAAATAAAGCAACTTATTCAAGAACATTTGATGAAACTGATGTTTTAAAACCTGGTATTTATCATGGCATGGCATATTCTTTCGCAAATAGAGAAGATATAGCTGTTAAATCAAATTTTAAAAATGTTGGAATTGGTGTAGCTTTTGGTTTTGGAGCTAATTTTAATATTATTGAAGATGCATTAAAGTTGAATTTCGGAGTAAGGTTTAATTATATATTAACTGATATGCAAGGAATTAATGGTCTTGGTGAGAGAAAAGATAGTAATTTTGTTACTGCTGATGAGAAAGATAATTTTAAAACTAATCCTTTATATGGTGGTTTAAAAATTGGCTTAGTCTATATTTTTGAGTAAAATAAATATTATAACTTGTTGTAATTTAAAACTGTTTTTGTGCAAACTAAAGCAGTTTTTTTTTATAAACTAATATTTTAAATTGTAATAAAATCAATAATTTTATAATTATTTTGTTTTATGTGTGTAGTTTTGTACAAACTCATATAGATTATAAAAAGTGAAATTTATTAAACGAAATATTATAACATCTACAAATATTTTTGTATCAGAACTTTTAACTAATAATAAGTTAAGTGATGAAACAGTTGTTTATACAAATTTTCAAACAAATGGGAGAGGGTTTGCACAAAATAAATGGTATTCAGAAGAAAATAAAAATTTACTTTTTTCAATTATTATTTTTCCAGAAATGAATGTAGAGGGTCATTTTTGTTTAAATATGATTATTTCGCTTGCAATATGCGATTACCTACTTTTAAAAGGTGTTAAGGCAAAAATAAAGTGGCCTAATGATATTTATGTAAAAGATAGTAAGATTGCTGGAATACTGGTCGAAAATTGCTTTTACGGTGATATAATTAAGTCTTCTATTATTGGTGTTGGATTAAATTTGAATCAAATATTTTTTCCAAAAGAAATTCCAAATCCTGTGTCTTTAAAAAATTTGACAAATACAGATTATAATATTGATAAAGAAATAAGAGAAATATCAAATATTATTTCTGATAAAATTAAAAAGTATAAGAGTCTTGAATTTAGTGAAATTAGAATAAAATATTTGGAAAATTTATATAGGTTAAATGTTGATTCATTATTTAAAAAAAGTAATGAAATATTTACAGCAAAAATTATAGATATTCGAAAAACTGGTCATTTAGTTATTTGCGATAAGAATAATAAACTGCAAGAATTTTATTTTAAAGAAATTGAATTTAAGAAAGAGGTTTTTTAGGTGGTTAAAAAAAGGATTTGGCGATGTTTTGGCACAAGCCAAAACTCTCAGTAGCTTTTTTTGAATTTTTAATTATTGAAAAAAACAATTTTTTTTCTCAAATATTATGTATCTTTACCGTGATAATATTAAAGTTGGGTTTAATAATAACACGGTAAACAATGTATTATAAAAGATTTTTAGAAGAAAAAGTAATAAAAAGTTTAGAACATTTTCCTGTGACAGCAATTTTAGGACCTCGTCAATGTGGTAAATCAACAATGGCAAAACACTTGTTGCAAAATTATGAGCAAACAATTTATTTGGATTTAGAAAGACCTTCTGACTTACAAAAGCTTGAAGATGCAGAATGGTTTTTTCAGACGAATAAATCAAAGCTTATTTGCATAGACGAAATTCAAAGAAAACCTGAGCTTTTTCCCGTTATCCGTAGTTTGGTTGATGAGTGGTCAGATTTTGGTCACTTTTTAGTGCTTGGTTCGGCATCTCAGGATTTAATAAAACAAAGTTCTGAAAGTTTAGCAGGTCGTATTTCATTTCATCGTTTAACACCTTTTCTTTATCAAGAAATTGAGAATGTTTATTCAATGGAAGATTATCTGATAAAAGGTGGATTTCCTAGTAGTTTATTAGCTGCCGATATGGATATATCAGAATCTTGGCGAGATAATTTTATTATAACTTTTATTGAACGTGATATTCTACAATGGAGTAATATTATGTCGGGAGCAATGCGGCGTTTGTGGCAGATGTTGGCTCAAAATAATGGACAGGTACAAAACTATGCTCAATTGTGTGATTCACTGAATGTTAGCTTTCGCACTTTAAAAAATTACCTTGATTTACTTCAACAAACATTTATGCTTGAATTTGTTCCTCCCTGGTTGTCAAATCTCAAAAAACGCATAATTAAATCGCCAGAGTTGTATCTTAATGACACAGGATTAATATGTGCCTTTTCTGATATTCGCAGTTTTAATCAGTTAAGCGGTCATGTTTTGCTTGGTTCTGTTTGGGAGTCGCTTGTTTTGCAACACATAAAAGCAATATATCCAAAATTAAATGTGTTTTTTTATCGTACTACGCATGGTGCTGAAGTTGATTTTGTACTTGAATATGTCGGAAAAACACTTGCTGTTGAATGCAAGGCATCGCTTAGTCCTAAATTATCTAAAGGTAACTACATATCTCAAGTCGATGTGAAATCTGATAAATTGCTTGTAGTAATTCCTTCTAATGATGCTTATGAAAAAAATAAGCATACTTATATTGCATCACTTCAACATGCTTTGTCATTTGTGAAAGCATATTTTGATATGTGAGTTTATGTCTGATGATTTTGAGGCCACCTACATTTTATCTTCAATCGATTTAACCTTACCTTCTAATCTTCCTGTAGGTTTATTGGTTTGGATGTCAAAACTAATAGTTGCGTAAACTCTGTCAGAAAAAGGTTCAAGAATTTTGTATGATTTGTTTACAATTTCTAATGCTTGTTCAATGTTTTCGGTTTCTACTATGGTTCCCATTGCATTTAGTTTGTAGTCGTAACCAGATTCATAAATCATTTTGATTATTTTGCTAACAAACTCACTTACACTGTCCCCTTTATCTGTCGGAAACATTGCATAATTCATTAAAACTGACATATTTTATTTATTTATTGATGATATTAGTTCTCTAGTAATTGTTCTTTCGATAGATTTTGCAATTTCGATATATGCTTTGTTTGTAGCGGTTTGATAGTCTGCACCAGAATATTCATCTGATTTAGTTTTACGAAAAACAATATTTCCAGCATTATCAGTAAGGTCGAAAGTATAATTTGCAATAACTTCATACTCACCATAATACTCTCCGTTTTTCAGAGTATTACTAGTAATTTTTAGCGTAAAATCGGGTTTTAAATTTGGATTTATTGAAAATTCATTACTAAGCATTCCTTCGAAAGTTGATTTTAAAAGTTGGTTTTTACGGATTTCATCAAATTCGGTTTCTTTGGATTCAATTTTTAATATTGGTTTTTCGACACTTACTCGCATTTTATTTTCACTTGCAGGCATGTTTTTAATAATGCTACGTACTATATGGTCTTTTGCAGCACGCGAAAAACTAAGCATATCTATAGAAACAGAAAGAGTTTCATTATTAGGTTGTGAAGATATTTTTCGAATTGAACAATATACTTTTCCATCATTTCCTGAAACTTCTGAGTTGCGTAAAAGTCCAGCACCAGTAAAGTTAATTTTTACTGGAATACCTGATACTGGTTTATTGTTTTTATCAGTTATTGTAAAAGAGAACGCATCAGTATTAATCTCAACAGCTTTTTTTACTTTTATTTCTTCGCTATTAAATGTAATTTTTAAATTATTAACAAAATCTGCTATTGCGGTAAAAATCTCGTTTCCAAGGTCTTTATCTTCTCCATTTATATTTGTGATAGTACTTTCACCAAGGTATGGTTTTAAAGCTGTAAGAGCCTCTACATAGAATTGAAATGCATTATAATGTAAATCACGTCCAAGTAGTTCTCTTCCTTGATAATATTTATTTTTTGCATCAAGAATACTTTGTTCTTTTTGTTGGGCTTTTTGTGAGGCATAAGTGTTTTTAGAAAGGCGGTAATATACCCAATAATATTCTTCGTTTTCCCATGTATCAACTAATTCGTAATCTTCGAGTGTTTGATTTGTAGAGGCGGTTATATCGCTCGAAAAATTTTCATTTAGCTTATAATTAGTTTCAATTATTGATAAAACAGAAGTTGACTCAATATTTACAGAAATACTGGAGGCAAGATCGCCAAGAGCTTTTTGTTGTGCATTTGCTTGGTAGTCGGCGGGCAAAAAACCTTTTTTTGGTGATGAGCTTACACCAATGTAGTATATTGAGGTTTGAGGTTTGCTAATTACCCATTCGGGCATTGGTTTTTTTTCGTAATTATATTTTTTTCCAATTTGGCACGATGATACCAAAACTAATAATTGTAGTAGAAGAATTATTTGTATTTTTTTCATTTTAAATTTAGTTTTCATTAACATAGTTGTTTACTTCATTGGAAATAATTGCGGCAGCCTCGTTAATAGCTTCGGTAGATAATGTGTTATAATCTTTAATTTGAGATCTGGAATCAAGAAGACTATTAAGTCTATTGGTGTCGGCATATTTATCATTAACATAATCTTCAGATGAAGATGTTTTTAAGTATTTCCAATGTCCAGGCACTAAGTTTTTGCGGTCACCAGAGTATTTGGCATAGTGAATATCATCTCTAGTAGTAATGTTTTTTGAGCTTGTAACTTTGATTTCGCCTGTTCGTTTGTCAATTAGTTTAAACATAAAATTCATGTTGAGTGTACGAGACATTTCATACTCATAATAAGTAACTTTATCATATTCGGTTTTATATTCGTACTCTTCGGTTTCGCGATTTAAAACTTTAACTTTTTTTCGTAAATATCCTTTTTTTTCAGTTGTTTTTAACTCACCTTTATTATAAGTAAATTTAGATATTTCACAATATAGGCTGAAGTTGGTTTCTGATGCTCTGATTTGTGTGTCTGAATAAATTAGTTTTATAAACGGATTATTAAAATTTTGTATATCAGTAATTACTTTACTTTCTAAGTTATTATCAATTCCGCTCGAACCAGATAAGTTTTTAAATTTTTCTATTACTATGGTTATAGTGCCTTGTTTTAGGCTCTCGGCTTTAAGGTCATAAGAGTTTTTATATGCTCCAGCACCTTTAATAATTCCATCAAAAGCATAATATGCCTGGCGGTATTTTCCTATATCCATTTTTTGTTGTGCATCTCTATATTTAGGTTCATAAGTAGCTGTAATTAGCTTATCTTTTGAATCTTTATAATTGGGTTGAAGTCTTACAATTTCTTTAAATATGGTTTCTGCTTGAGCAAATTTTTCTTCAGTAAGTAAAGTTGAGCCTTCATAGTATTGATTTTCGAGAAAAATATTTTTAACTTCTTCGTAATAATCCTTATAAAAAGATGGAAAATTCAAATCTATACCTACACCAGATATTTTATTGTAATAATCTCGTGCATCTTCGTAAAGATATACTGCTTCTTTATTATTTTGGTTATTATATGATTGATTAAAATTAGAAAGTTTTTTACTTAAACTCATTTGTCCGGTACGTTTTAATCCAGCAAATGCTTCAATATTTGTATTTTTAATTTTAATAGCTTGATAATATAACTCTGCTGCCTCGTAGTATTGACCCATGGCTTCGAGTTTTGTAGCTTTTTTTGTGTATCGTTGAGAGGCACATCCTCCTAGGATAATTAACATGCTTAAGAATACGATAAAAATTATAAATATCTTCTTCATAAATAGTGATTTTAAATTTACCTCAAATATAGTTTATTTTAACAAATCTTTCTTTAATTTAATTACTTTTTGGTTGTTATTGGCATCATAGTTAATAATAATTTTGTCTTTATTTTTATATATCTTAAAGTAATTAACTTTGTGCTTTCTTAAAAATGGTCTGTAATTAATCCCCGATAATACTGATACTTGAATGATTCCATTACTATATGAGCGTATGTTTATTCGAGCGTTATCATCAATAATAATTCCGCTTAAACGAAAATTATCTAAAGTTTTAACATTAAGTGTTACAATATCATTTTTGCTTTTAATTTTGACAATATCTCTTAAATTTTTATAGAGTTTTGGATATTGGTTTTCAAATTCAGGGTTCATTGTAGTAATTGCTGCCATTATTTCTTTTCCTTTTAACTTTATTTTGCCATTTTCTAATATTGTAAGAAATGCACATAATGATGCAATATTGTCGTCATATTTTTTTGATAAAAAACTTTGAGTTAATTCGTTTAGTGTTATCGCAAATTCGTAAGAGCTTTTTTTATCATATATTTTACTCTCGGCAAGATAAGGGTGAATGGAGGCAAAATGTCCCGAAAAAATAATTTTATCATTATCTTGATTAATTATTGGTTGTTGATTTACATAAGATTGTTCGCTTATATCCGTTTTATCAATAATTTCTCCGTTGGTATTGGCAGTTATATAAAAGTAATTATTTGCTAAATTGTTTTCTTGAAAAGCCTCTGAATTTTTAAGCCATAAAAGCTTCAAATTATTGTCTAAAGCTGCTATAAACATCTCTCGATAATGTTTTGTTGTAATCCCACTGTTTTCAAAATTCAGATTATTGTTATAATATCCTGAAATAAATATTTTATTATTTTCGGCAAATATACCTGCTGGAATTAGAAGCCCGTCTCCATTAATTTGTTTAAAATTTGAGATTTTTCCAGCTTCATCACAATAACATACAAATATGCTTTCATTTTCGTTAGAGAGTCTTATTAAATCCCCATTTATTATAATAGAATCTTGCATATTTCCTATTGCAAAAAATCCATTTCCAGATTTAATAATATCATTTTTATAGTTTGTTCTAACAAGTCCTTGATTTATTAAAATTTGCCAAATTTGCTCTTCTTTATTATAATTCAAGTGGCTGTTATTTAGTTTTAAAACACTTACATCTGCTTTTATATACTCTGGCATACACGCACCAACTGGAGCATTTATAAATGTTGGGTCACAAATTACATATCTTTCGTTTTCTATTTCGAAATACATGCCATCAGTTTTATTATTAAATTTAACGGCAGTAGCAATGTGTCCAGGATAGTTTAATCCAATAACTTGAAGGTTTAGATACTCGTTTATAAGATAGCTATAAAAAACAGATCGATCTTCGCAATCAGCGTGTTTGTAATGAAATATCTCTTCGGGAAAAAAGAATTTTTCGTATCCAAATTGTTCTCCATCGGTTTGATAACTAAATGCTGTTTGAACAAAGTGCAAAAGAAAATTTGCAGCCTTAATTTCGTCCATATTTACAATTGCCGAATCAATATAGCGGTCCAAAGATTCTTTTGCTGTATGTGATATTCCTGCATCGAAAAATATTTGAATTTCTCCTTGGGGGTAATCAGCGTAAAAGTCAATAAGGTTTTTATTGTAGTTGATTTTAAATTCGTAGTTTTCACTGTCATAATCGAAGTTAAGTTCACGTGTTAAACTATTTTCCTCGAATAAAGGAGCAACATAAATATTAAAATTCATTATACGGTTTGCACCAGGATAATCTTGTTTATAAGTGTATAAAGTTCCTATTTGACAATCTTTTTCAAAAACATAATATTTTAAATTGTCGAATATGAAATATGAATATCCGTACATTAAATTAACGACAGGAACCAATAGATGTATATTTCTTTTTTCGTATCCTACTTTTATTTTGTAACCAGTTTTTGATAATAAAAACCAGCTCAATAATCTTTGTTCATTAGGTGTTGATAAAATAGAACCAGCAATTTTTTCTGTCAATTTAAGAAAAGCAAAATCGTTAAGGTTTAGTTCGTTTTTGTACTCTAACATTTGTTCTATTAATCTATAATGGTCAGATTCGGAGGTTTGTGTCCAAAAGTTTGAAATTTCTTTTTCGCTTACTTCGGATAGTTTAAGAGTATTAAACTTTTTCGGATAGATAAAATCTAAATTTGTTCCATAAAAATCAATTTGGAGATAGGCATAATCTTTTTTTGCAGTTATTGGTTGAGGTTTTGGAAGTGGTCGTAATTCCATCTCAATTTTTGATGCTTCTGCCAATTTTATTTCGGTAATTTTCTTTTCGGCAACTTTTTTTATCGGAATATTGTTTTTGGGAGCATCAAAAACGGGAATTTCTTTAGGTCCAGGAATCGAAGCTGGTTTTCCTTGCTTTAAGAGTTCAACATTTTCCCAATCTTGTTTCAAAAATTTAGAAAATTCGTTATCTCTATCTTCTTTAAATTTTTCGAATGCTTTGTTTTCTTGTTCGATATAGTCTTGATAGTTTTTTTGAAACTCTTCATAACTGAGACTATCATTTTGAGCAAATACAAATGCAGCTGATATAAGTGCAAATAAAAAAAGTAATATTTTTTTCATAGTTTAATTATTTATGGTTTAATTTACAAACAATATTTATGCCATTGGTGTTTGATGTAAAGATAGTAATTTTGGTTAAATTTACAAAAGATCAAACATTTTTGAAATTGTGATTTTACAGTTTTTGGGGAGCTTAAAAAGATTAAAAAAAAGTTTTTTTAATTTTTTATTAAAGTTCTTTCAAATATATAATATTTTTTACACATTTACACCGAATATTAAAGGACATATTAACATGATTATTTTATTATTATGAATACTGGCAAACTTAGAGTAATACAGGACTTTGAAAAGTTATCAAAGGAAATTCAGGAACAGATAAAGCTTACATATCCTGAGGGATTTAGTCAGCATCTGATACAATTTACCAATAAAGAGGGGCGACTTGTTAGTGCTTTGCCTTTTGAAACTGACGAAAAGATCTATTTAGTAAGGATGACAAATCAAGAAGCAATAGAGATTATTCTTGAAGATGATGACTATAATGATGCAGGTATGTTGAAGGTTGCAAGTAAAGAAGAATTTGCCGATAAATATGCGGAGTTAGATTATATGAGCGATGCAGTAAATGATGATGAAGAAGATGAAGTAGCCGACACTTTTGTGGAGCCTTATGATGATGATGATGATGATAAAGAAGATGATTAACACTGTTGGTTTATAATGACTCAGATACTGAGTTTATAGATTACAATAAAATTGGTAATAAAAAGAGTGGTAAGGAGTTTTCTTACCACTCTTTTGCATTATATTAATGTTCGATTCGATAAAAATTTTGAGATTTTTCCCTTTAGTCGCATATTTTCCTTAGATAAATTATCATTTCGACAGAGGGGAGAAATCTTTCTATTGTATAATCAAATCTTCGATTTTATCGGGCATCAATATGTTCATAACATAATTTTTTTGCCTCACATTTATATCAACAGCAAATTCTATCGCATCCTTATTTAGAATGATTTATGTTCTTCAACATTTATTCTAAATAATATAAAGCATAACACGCTGAAAAAGAGAACAATAAGTGTGTGTGTTCAAATTAAACAAAAATTAAATAGAATTAGTCTAAACAAAAACATTATTTAGATGTTTATACTTCCAGAAGAAAATATTTAGAGGATTTTCGATAATTAATATTAAAAACAAACATTAGTTTTCGCAATATTCTCTTAAAAAGAAAAAGTTTTAATAAAAATATAAATTATGAAAGCACCAATTATTGTTTCAGTATTGTTTTTAGGAATCATGTTATCATTTAATAATTATTTATATAGCCAAGTTGCTATAGAAATTAATGGTTATTTAAAAAATACAGTTTCCGCTAAATCATCCACTAATGATTTGGAAAATTTAAGAAGTCTCTATTATGATTTTAACACAACTGCGATTTTATCGAAAGATAATGTAAAAATAGTAGGCGAAGACAGTCCAAAAGCAATTTTCATTAATCTGTCTGATATAGATGCGGTTTATGAAAAGAATCCAAAATTGTCAGAAATAGAGATATTGATAATTAGTATAGAAGGTGGAGAATATGCGAAGTTGGATTTAAACAATTTGAAGCATTTATCAAAACTAAAATACATCGTTTTTAAATCTGATGTTGCAGTTAGTTCAAAAGACATTAACTCCTTTATTGTCAATGCAAGAGATGTTAATTATACTTTACTTTATGATAATAGTATTCCCCAATAATCATTTAATAAGCACTTAAAAAATACAGATATGAAACACATTTTACTTTTTTCGAAATATGCGAGAATTTCCTTAATTTTTACATTCATTGTGCTACTATCAGGTGGCATAAGTAATTTAAGCTCGCAGGTAATAAAATCGTTTACTCAAAGGAGTTCTCAATATACACCTGGAAAATTTATTTATAATGTTAAAGGTGATTTTGCCTTAGTTGGTAATACAAATTTAACATTAGCGAGTTATGGAGATAATAACTCTAACAATAATTTGATGATGTATGTTGATGTTGATAGTGATGCTACGACCTTAAATTCGTCTTCAGCAAATCTTAATTTTTCGATTGAGAATGGAGCAGATCCAAATTGTTCTAATATTGTTTATGCTGGTCTTTACTGGACAGGTAGAGCACATAACGGTGGAAACAGCCCATTAACTTTTTCTGTAACCAAAGGAGGAGTAACGGTTGAGTTCGATAAACAAAAAGTTCTTTTAAAAGGACCTGGAGCATCTAGTTATGAAACTGTTGTTGCTAATACAAATGATATTTATTATCCAGTAACCAATCATGGACAAATGTATTCGGCTTACGCTGAAGTTACTGATTATGTGCGTCAGCATGGAATAGGTAATTATTTTGTTGGTAATGTTGCTCTCAGAGAAGGTTATGGAGGTAGTACAGGATATTATGGTGGATGGGGAATGATTGTTATTTACGAAAATTCCAAAATGGATTGGAGAGATGTTACGGTTTTTGATGGTCATGCTTATGTCGCTGGTGGCGTTACTGCTGATTATACTATTCCAGTTTCAGGATTTAATACAACCCAAAGTGGAGATGTAAATATGAAACTTGGTCTTATTGCAGGTGAAGGTGACAGAATTATAGAGGGTGATTATTTGCAAATTCGTAATCATGCAAATACAAATTGGGTAGATATTAGTCATACTGGAAACGATACAGATAACTTTTTTAACAGTTCGATTTTTACAGGAGGAAATTCCAGAAATCCTAATCTTTTAAATAATACAGGTTTGGATATTTCGATGTTTGATATTCCCAATGCTGGAAATTCTGTTATCAAAAACAATCAAACTTCTGTTAATTTTAGATATGGAACTACTCAAGATACATATACAATATTTATGCTTGCGATGTCTGTAGATGCTTACATTCCAACACCTGAAGCACAAACAACAATTCAAAGCATTAATGGTGTTCCTTATCTTACAGGAGATCCATTAGTGGCTCAACCAGGAGATGAAATAGAGTTTACAATTGATGTTAAAAATAAAGGAACAGAACCAATTGATAATTCTAAACTGATAATTCCGATACCTTTTGCATCATCTTATGTAAATAGTTCTATTCAGACATTTTTTACTCCATTGCCAACACCTAATAATTTGTACTATAATCCTTCTATGGGAGCAAATGGTTCAATTGTTTGGGATATTGGAACTTTGCCATTACCAGTAGATCCAAATGACTTGCTTGGAACATTAACTTATAAAATTAAAGTTACCGAAGATTGTGTAATCCTATCGAACGTTAACTGTGATCCAGAAATAATTATTAGTGGTTATATGAATGGAGTTGGACAAATAAGCCATACCGCTTTTACAAATCTGTCAACTATGCAAGGCTATCAAATGTCGGGAGGTTGTATTGGAGAACCAATTCTTAATCCTTATGTGTTTTCAATTGACGCAAATTCTTATGTAACTGCAAATTGTGCTGTAACTCCATCAGTTCTTGAGTTTTTAAAATGTAATGTTGGTTCAAGTATTCCGATTACAGAAGTCTCAGGACATTTGCCTGCTGGTTCAAGATTTTATAATGAATATCCAGTAACAGGAGCTTCTGTAGAATATACAATTACTAATCCGTTTCCTGCTACAACTGGTATAAGTACATATTATGCTATTCCTCCAGGTGCGACTTCATGTTATTTTGAGTTTACTATTGAGGTTGTTGATATGATAACAAGTCCAGCAGCTACAAGTCCAGTTGTATATTGTCAAAATGAAACAGCAATTCCTCTTACAGCAACTGCAAGTAATCCTTCTTATATTTTATATTATTATTCAAGTTTAGGTGGTACGCCTCAATTGTCAATTACTCCATCTACAGCAACAGTAGGAACTTTTACATACTATGTTTCTGAAGGTTTGAGCGGGTCTTGTATTAGTACTAATCCTGTTCCAATTGAAGTTATTGTTAATCCTTTACCTGTAGAACCTTCTGCTGCAAATTCAGATAATGCTACTGTTTGTTTTAATAATAGCGATAATATTATTCTTACGGCAACTGGTGGCTCTGGGGATATTTTAAATTGGTACACTGGCTCTTGTAATGGAACACTTATAGGAACAGGAAATAATTTAAGTATTGCTTCGCCAACTGCAACAACAACATATTATGCAGCATGGGAAAATTCTTGTGGAATATCAACTTGTGCCGAGACAACAGTAAGTGTAATTCCTGAAATTATTGTTAGTCTAAATGTTACAGCCGAAATAAGTGCTTATAATGGCTCGGATGCAGAAATCACAGTGACTGCTAGTGGCGGAAATGGTGGTTTTACTTATTCTCTAAATAGTGGAGTACCTCAAGCGTCGAATGTATTCAGTGGTTTAACATCTGGTACTTATAATATCACCGTTTTTGATGACTTTGGTTGTTCTGTTATAACACAAATAATTGTAAATAATGCATTGCAGATAATTGCTGTGGATGATAGCGGTACAATTAACGGATATGACGGCGGAATTGTTGTTACTAATATTCTTGTTAATGATCTTTTAGATGGTTTAATATTAGATCCATTAGATGTTAATCTTGGATTTATAAGTTCAACCGATCCAAACATTAGTTTGGTAGGAACCGATGTTGTTGTTGCTCCGGGAACACCAGCAGGAACTTATTATCTTGTTTATGAAATTTGCGAAATTGCAAATCCAACAAATTGCGATCAGGCAACTGTAACAATTACTGTAACTGCAACAACAATTATTGCTGTTGACGATTTTGCTACTGGTGTTAATGGTACAACTGGGCAAACAGATGTTCTAAATGTTTTTGATAACGACTTATTAAATGGTAATCCAGTTAATCCGGCTGAAGTTATACTTACAGAAGTAAGTCCAGATCCAACGGGCACTCTTACTTTAAACCCTGATGGTTCTGTTGATGTCGCTCCAAATACTCCTGGTGGAACTTATAATTTAACTTATCAAATTTGTGAGGTTTTAAATCCAACAAATTGTGATCAGGCTGTTGTTACTGTTGAAATTATTAAAACATCAGATGTTTCAATTGTAAAATCTCAAATTAATCCATCAAATTTACCAGTTGGTTCTATAGCTGGATTAATTACAGTATCTCCATCCGAAATTACAGCAGGAACTAAAATTTATTATTTTCTATTAGTAGAAAACTTCGGACCTGACCACTCTATTAATGCACTAATTACAGATATATTACCTGCCGGTATTACAAATCCTGAATACTCACTCAATTTTGGAAACTCATGGCTTCCATGGAGTGGAACAAGATTAGTTGCTGATTTTCATTTCCCAGGAGTAAATAATATTCTTATTCGAGGCGATGTTAATCCAAATGCAACCGGAACTCTTACAAATACTGGTACTATTTATAGCTCAGAGACTTTTGATAATGATCTTACTAATAATGAATCTACGCTTGTTACAACAATAGTGCAATCTGCAGATTTGAATCTTTCAAAACAGGCAATAGGAACCTCAGTAGTTATTGGTGGCGAGATTGTTTATCAAATAACTGTTACCAACTATGGACCTAGTGCTGCAACAAATGTAATAATTACCGACATAATTGATCCTACTATTATATCTTCAATTGAATATTCAATAGATGGTGGAGCTACTTGGTTAAGTCCTTGGACAGGAAGCTTAAACATCGGCACATTAGCTGATGGCACTAGTTATTCTATCAGAATAAAAGGTACAATTATAGATGCTACTCCTTCTCCAAATGTTGATCCTATTCCTAATACAGCTTCGGTTACTTCTGATGTGCCAGATCCTGACCCGACGAATAATGAAGAAACTATTTATACTCCATTAAACGAAGAGGCAGATGTTTCTTTATTAAAGACTGGTCCTGCTTCTGTAGTGGCTGGTGAGGAAATACAATATACAATTGATGTAACAAATAATAGTAATACTTTTGATGCCCTCAATGTGCATGTAAATGATGTTATAAATCTCGCTATTATCATGGATGTTGAATATTCTGTTGATGGTGGATTAACTTGGTCGCCTTGGACAAATTCATATCTTATTGGAACAATGACGCCACTTTCGACATTTCAATTATTAATAAAAGGAACTGTTCGTAGTAGTGTTACTGCCGATATTCCTAATACAGCAGTTGTAGAGTCAAATACACCTGACGACGATATCACAAATAACACATCTACAATTATAACTCCTGTCGAAGTGGTTGCAGATCTTGAAGTTATTAAAATTCAGATTGATCCTTCAATTATTCCTATTGATTCTACTCAATTATTTAATAATCCTTATGCTCTTATGATAAGCCCACTCGAAATTACGGCGGGAGATTCAATTTATTACGTTGTAGTTTATACAAACCATGGTCCAAGTGATGTTACAAATTCTGAAATTACAGATTTATTGCCAGCAGGGATATCAAGCTTAGATGCTTCAAGATGTCAAGCGAATTATGGCGCATGGACAGGTTCTGGAAATCAAGGAACAATTGTAGCTGGAGGAAGATGTTTGATTATATTTAGAGGTGTAGTTGAGGAAGATGCAAGTGGTAATCTTATTAATACAGCAAGCATTACAAATACTGACGGCATAACTGATCCTGATCTTACAAATAACGTGTCAACTGTAATTACGCCAATTCGGTCACAAGCTGATCTTGGCATTGTAAAAACTGTTAATAACAGCACTCCTTACGTAGGTGATGATGTTGTGTTTACTTTAACTGTTACGAATTATGGCCCCACTGATGCTGATAATGTTGTAGTTACAGATTTGCTACCTAATGGTTACACTTATGTTTCTCATAACACATTGTCTGGCACTTATAATAATATTACTGGAATTTGGAATATTGCAAATATACCTTTCCCAGGAACTGTAATTTTAAACATTACTGGTACTGTTAATTTACCAGGTGTTGGAGTTAATTATCTAAACATTGCCACTATAACTGGACTTGACCAATTTGATCCTGATCCAGGTAATGATGAGGATGACGAAATTACTAATCCAGTAAATGTTATTATTGCAAATGATGATAATGGCGGACCAATAAATGGTTATGATGGTGCAGTAAATATTCTTAATGTTTTTGGAAATGACTTGTTAAACGGGTTTGCAGTAATTCCTGCAGATTTAATATTGACCGAAACTCTTGCAGATCCAACAGGAAATCTTATTCTTAATCCTGATGGTAGCATAGACCTATCTCCTGGAACACCTGAAGGAACTTATACATTGACTTATCAGATATGTGAAATTGCAAATCCAACAAATTGTGATGATGCAATTGTTACTATTACAGTGGAATCTCCTGCAATTATAGCAAATGACGATAATGCTGGTGGCATAGACGGAAATACTGGAGCTATTGCTGTTTTAAATGTCTTTGATAATGATCTTTTAAATGGAAATCCAGTTAATCCTATCGAAGTAACACTTGCAGAAACTGTTCCTGAACCAAGCGGATACTTAATATTAAATGCTGATGGAACTGTTGATGTAACTCCTGGAACACCTGAAGGAACTTACTATTTAACTTATGAAATTTGCGAAATTGTAAATCCTTTAAATTGCGATGATGCAATTGTAACAATTACTGTTGCAGCAGCTTCGATAATTGCGAATGATGATTTTGCCTACAATATTAATGGTTATACTGGAGAAGTATCTGTTGTTAATGTATTTGATAACGACCTGTTAAGCGGTAGTCCAGTTAATCCAGCTGACGTTACTTTAACAGAAACGGTACCAGATCCTAATGGATATCTGACTTTAAATGCTGATGGAACTGTGGACGTTGCTCTTGGAACACCTGAAGGTACTTACATCCTAACTTATGAGATTTGTGAAATTATTAATCCAACAAATTGTGATGATGCAATTGTTACTATTACTGTTGCTGCCACACCAATTATTGCAAATGATGATTCTGCAAATGGTGTAAACGGATATACTGGACAAAACGGAATTCTGATTGTGTTTGACAACGATTTGTTAAACGGAGATCCTGTTAATCCTATTGAAGTAATATTAACTGAAACTATACCAGAACCTAATGGATATTTAACTTTAAATCCCGATGGTAGTGTAGATTTAGCTTCTGGGACACCAGTAGGTACTTATACCTTAACTTATCAGATTTGTGAAGTCTTAAATCTTACTAATTGTGATGATGCAATTGTTACTATTACAGTTGCCAGTGCAAGTATTATTGCAAATGATGATTATGCTTATAATGTTAATGGTTTTTCTGGCGAAACCTCTGTTGTAGTTGTATTTGGTAATGATTTATTGAATGGAAATCCAGTTAATCCAATTGAAGTAAGTCTAACAGAAACAATTCCTGAAGATGATGGATATTTGGTTCTTAATCCTGATGGTACGGTTGATGTTCTTCCCGGTACTCCTGCTGGGACTTACTATTTAACTTATCAAATTTGCGAAGTTTTAAATCCTAGCAATTGTGATGATGCTCAAGTATTTGTTACAGTACTAGCTTCGACTATTGGTGCAGTTGATGACGATTTTACCACAAGTCCTGTAGATTGTGAACTTGGCGGAATAGCTGGAAATGTTCTATCTAACGACTTGCTTGATGCCAGTCCTGTCGATTTTAATGATGTAATTATTACTTTAACAAATGATGGCGGTATAAGTGGAGTTACAATTTCAGCCAATGGTGATTTGAATATTCCTGCTGGTGTAGCGGTTGGTTCTTATAATATGTCTTATGAGATTTGTGAAGTAATTAATCCTTTAAATTGTGATAATGCTAACATTATAGTTACAGTTTATGATACAGAGGATCCAACAATCACTTGTCCTGCCGATGTTGCTGTAAATAGCGATGCTGGTTCTTGTGAAGCAACAGGCGTTGTGATTGGCACTCCAACGGTTAATGATAATTGTGGAGTAAATACAGTAACTGGGGTAAGAAGCGATTTGCTTGTATTAAGCGATCCTTATCCACTTGGAAATACAACAATTACATGGACAGTAACAGATTTTAGTGGAAACTTTGCAACTTGTGAACAACTAGTAACAGTAACCGATATTGAATTACCAACAATCACTTGTCCAACAGATGTTTCAGTAAATACAGATGCTGATGATTGTAATGCAAGTGGCGTAATTCTTGGCACACCAACAACAGATGATAATTGTACTGTTGCCAGTGTAACAAATGATGCCCCTGCAACTTTCCCAATCGGAACAACGACCGTAACATGGACAGTAACAGATGGTTCTGGTAATATTGCGACTTGTGAACAATTAGTAACAGTAACAGATATTGAATTACCTACAATCACTTGTCCAACAGATGTTTCAGTAAATACAGATGCTGATGATTGTAATGCAAGTGGCGTAATTCTTGGAACACCAACAACAGATGATAATTGTACTGTTGCCAGTGTAACTAACGATGCTCCTGCGACTTTCCCAATCGGAACAACAACCGTAACTTGGACAGTAACAGATGGTTCTGGTAATATTGCTACTTGTGA
>Ga0265295_1003634_pt1 | contig 22086 bp, 22 predicted proteins | sample Munlansysbiofilm_FD_192503 | JGI IMG/M metagenome (GOLD analysis project Ga0265295, IMG submission 192503) | Leachate microbial communities from a municipal landfill in Southern Ontario, Canada - Methane capture system biofilm | ecosystem: Engineered > Solid waste > Landfill > Unclassified ...
GGAGAGCTCTGAAAAGAGTACTGATACTTCTGGTTGAGGTGGTGCTGACTGCCTCAACCGGTTCAATTTCCCCGAAATATATGGCTCAATTTGAGCGAAATAGGTGGCTCAGTTTTTGCGGAACAACGGCTCAGTCAGTCCGAAATATCCATCATACACATATACCATACTTGGGACATTCAAGAAAAAAGGGTTGGGAAATTACAGCCATGCAAGTGCTTGGTTCTTGCACCGTCTTGAAGCATTGTGCTGTTTGCGTGGGAGGAACCCAAGTATCCAATTGCTCGAACATTTTGAAGGATGCCAACTTCTTGGAGAATTGGCAAATGGCATTCGGATTTTTTCTATATCGGTTCTTGTGCATAAGAGGTTTCCAGGTGCTCTGATGAATGAGTATGCGTCGAGGTTGGAATATATGTATCGGTATGGTTCTATTTATCAGTATTGGTTCATCTAAGAAAAATTCATGTTTTTGGGAATTTCGGGAGTTACGGTTACTGACTCTTGGAATAAAAAGGAGTATACATCAACGCAATGAACAATGAATCCACACTGAAGAGAAAGCATACCAGAAATGTACGCGCTACGCGGTACATCAGTGCAGTCTTGTGTGTTGAACAAGCTGTATATGGTTTCATCTATTCAGAGAACGGATCGTCGTTGCAGACTCTCTATTTCAGAAGCTCAATGGTAATTGGAATTCTCTTCCTGTTGAGTTGGCTGATTCCTTTTCTTCTGCCTATCAAACCAGGTATCTTGTATGATCTGTTTGACATGATACCTCTTGCTACAGGACTGGGTATTGCCTATGCACGCATGCTTTATGCTACGCATGTTTCCCAGAATATTCCTACGGTGTATCTTGCAGTGCTCTTTGGAGGGGCGGTCATCTTCCTGCTTGAGTACAAACAATCACTCATTCTCTACGCTTCCATCACCGTCATTTCCATCATAGCCTCCTATGACAGACTCCCTCTGGAAGCGTCCATTCCGTTCCAGGCAGATTTCTTGGTCAATGGAGTCATTGCATGGGCAGTTTCAGCACTGACCTATGCCAATTTTCTGAAGACTGAGACACAGCGTGAGATCATTGAGGAAAAGAACAGGCAGCTTACCCAGCTCAGCGAAATGGATTGGTTGACCGGTCTGTACAACAGAAGAAAGCTTGACGTATATTTGGTGGGTTTTACGAAGTACCAATATGCCATCCTCTTCGATCTCGATTTCTTCAAGACCGTCAATGACAAATACGGCCACCAGAAAGGCGACCGCGTTCTTGTTGAACTTGCTTCCATTCTCAAGACTACGATCAAGTCGGATGATGTGGTTGGCCGGTGGGGAGGGGAGGAGTTTCTCATTCTCACCAATGAGGAAGGTCCTGAACTGGCAGAACAACTCAGGCATGCAATTGAAATACACCAGTTTGCCGACACCATACCGGTGACGGCAAGTTTTGGTGTTACTGCATGCAAGCCGAAGCAGAGTGTGCATGAACTCATCAAATGCGTAGACCTCAATCTCTACCAAGCAAAGCAACTGGGGCGAAATCAGGTTGTGTACTCATAGGTGAACCTATCCAATGTGCGATTGATGGTTGCATACAGGCTCTTTTCTGCAAGAAAGGCAGAAACAGCTTGGGCGAGGACTTGTTGTGCCTCTTCGGAAAATGTGGGACGGTTCAGGTCCCCATACACATACTGTACAGCATCTGTTTTTTTCGTGAAGGGAAACGAAACACGTATCGTCCCTACCGAATGATGCCCTGTTCTGAGACCCAACACTACGGTATGGGGATCAAAGCCTGCCATACCCATCGACCAGCCTTGGGTTTTCACCTCAATCTCAGCTTCATAGATGACTTCCCCGATACTGTACGTTTCGGTGACACGATACCCCTTCAGGACATAGACGGGAGTGTACTGCATGGATGCTCCTTTTTAGCAATTTGTTTATCGACGCTGCAAGTTGGTATAAATTACGTCGCTACGCATAGTGTACTACGCGCATGTCTCAATACGAAGAGTATCAGAAGCATTTTCTGGTCAGAACGTTCTGTTTCTTGCTGGATGTATGTGATAGGTACGGTAAGAAGAGAGCAAAAAGAATTAAAAAAATTTGGTTGACCGGTTTATAAAACCGGTTTAGTATATCTATGTACCAAGGTAACACAGGGAACGTACGCCCTGATTATCCGGTAACATCAAAGGAGATCGAATCCATGAAAAAACATTTGTTGGTTGTTCTGATGATTGTCTCTCTGGTAATGAGCACTGCACTCTTCGCTGCAGGGTCCAAGGAAGCAGCCGCTGAGAAGGAAGTCTACTTCCTCAACTTCAAACCAGAAATCGCCGATGTATATGAAACCAAGATTGCTCCTGCATTTGAAGCAGAAACCGGCATCAAGCTGAAGGTAGTCACTGCAGCCAGCGGCACCTATGCCCAGACGCTGAAGAGTGAGATTGCCAAGAGCAATCCTCCGGTAATCTTCCAGACCAACGGCCCGGTGGGCATGAAGGAAAGCAAGGGCTATTCTGCCGATCTGACCAACACTGGCTTCTACAAGATTCTCAGCGACAAGTCCATGGCTCTCACTGATGAGGGAAAAGTGCTTGCCGTTCCCTATGCAGTGGAAGGGTATGGAATCATCTACAACGATGCCATCATGAGAAAGTATTTCGCACTCTCCTCGAAGGCTGTTTCCATCAACAGTGCTGATGAGATCCGCAACTTCGCAACACTCAAGGCAGTTGTCGAGGATATGACCAAGCACAAGAGCGAACTGGGTATCCAGGGCGTGTTTGCTTCCACCAGCCTTTCTGCAGGCAACCAGTGGAGATGGCAGACCCACCTCGTAAACGTTCCTCTGCACTTCGAGCTTCGTGATGCAAACATTGCGGCAGGCAGCAAGGTTCCTGAGATCAAGTTCACCTACAGTGCCAACATGAAAAACATCTGGGATCTGTATCTGAACAACAGCACTACCGCTGTAGGTCTGCTCGGTTCCAAGAGTGTTGACGATTCCATGGCAGAGTTTGCCCTCGGGCAGGCCGCAATGGTCCAGAACGGAAACTGGGGCGCTAGCCAGATCCTTGGAGTCAAGGGCAACAAGGTTGCTGATGCAGACATCAAGTTCCTGCCTATCTATACCGGCATCGCTGGTGAAGAGAAATCAGGGTTGAACGTTGGTACCGAGAATTACCTCTGCATCAACAGCAATGCAAGTGCTGAACAGCAGGCAATGGCCGACCAGTTCCTTACCTGGTTGTTCTCCAGTGATACCGGCAAGCAGTTCGTCAAGAACGATCTGATGTTCATCACTCCGTTCAATACCTTCAAGGACGATGAACTGCCGACCGATCCCCTTGCCAAGGAAGTCATCCGCTGGATGAATCAACCTGGTGTGACCAGTGTACCTTGGGCCTTCTCCGTCATTCCTTCGGAAGAGTGGAAAAACCAGTTTGGTGCTGCTCTTGCTGAATACAGCGTAGAAAAGAAGACCTGGGCACAGGTGGAGAGTGTTGCTGTCGAGGCTTGGAAGACCGAATACGCGCTTACCAACTGATAGCAATCGTCATGAGGACAAGCCGCCTGCCTTCAGCGTAAGGCTGGGCGGTTTGCCCATTTCGTTGGGAGACATCCATGCAGAAATCCATACAAAAATATTTTGCACTGTTTGCGTTGCCCGGACTGCTTTGCTTTGCCATAGCATTCCTCGTACCGATGGTCATGGGCGTGGTGCTCTCATTCTTCAAATTCAGCACCGTTACCGACGGAACGTTCATAGGACTTGAGAACTACCGAAGAATTTTCATCAACAACGATTTCACTTCCGCTCTGTGGTTCACCATCCAATTCACCATAGTATCGGTGATCACCATCAATTTGGGTGCCTTTTTTCTTGCCCTGTTGCTTACACGGGAGATAAAGGGAACCAATCTGTTCAGAACCATCTTCTTTATGCCCAACCTCATTGGAGGCATCGTACTCGGTTGGATTTGGCAGGTCATCATAAACGGTGTGCTGCTCAAGAGCGGCGTTACCATCGTCAGCGATCCCAAATACGGTTTCTGGGGCTTGGTTGTTCTGATGAATTGGCAGAACATCGGCTATATGATGGTCATATATATTGCAGGAATCCAGAACATACCCCATGATTTGATCGAGGCTGCACAGATTGATGGTGCAGGAAAGATTACCATGCTCAAGTCGGTCATACTTCCATCCATCATGCCATCGATTACCATCTGCTCATTTTTGACCCTTACCAATGGGTTCAAACTTTTCGACCAGAACCTTGCACTCACTGCAGGTGATCCGGGCAAACAGACCGAAATGCTTGCACTCAATATCTTCAATACCTTCTACGGACGCACGGGTTTCGAAGGGGTAGGCCAGGCAAAAGCCGTCCTCTTCACCATCCTGGTTGCCCTCATTGCCCTGACGCAGCTTCGGCTTACGCGCAGCAAGGAGGTGGAAGCATGAGCATCAAAACCCAGAAAAACCAAGCGAACATGGCATTGGTCGTCGTATTGGCTGCTCTTGCCTTGCTCTTCCTGGCCCCGATTCTTGTGGTATTGATCAACTCCTTCAAATCAAAGTTGTTCATTTCCAACGAACCCTTCTCGTTTCCCAACGCAGACACGTTTGCCGGCAACGAAAACTATATCAGCGGATCGAAGAAAATCAAATTCTTCAATGCATTCGGCTATTCGCTGTTCATCACCGTGTTTTCGGTCATCAGCATTTCCTTGGTTACCAGCATGCTTGCCTGGTACCTTACCAGAGTGAAAACAAAATTCACCAGTTTTGCCTACTACCTGTTGGTCTTCTCGATGATTGTTCCGTTCCAGATGGTTATGTTTACCATGAGCAAGACAGCAAACATGCTTCACTTGGACAATCCGATTGGCATCATTGTGTTGTATATCGGATTCGGAGCCGGACTGGGGACCTTCATGTTCAGTGGGTTCATCAAAAGCATTCCGATCAGTTTGGAAGAAGCTGCCATGATCGATGGGGCAGGACCGGTGAAAACATTCTTTCTCATTGTGTATCCGATGCTCAAGAGCACCGCCATCACGGTGGCAATCCTGAACACGATGTGGGTTTGGAATGACTATCTGCTCCCGTATCTGACAATCGGGACTGAGTACAAGACCATCCCTGTTGCAATCCAATACCTGAGGGGTGGATATGGGGCAGTGGATATGGGAGCAATGATGGCTATGCTCGTATTGGCCATGATCCCCATCATTCTATTTTATCTTTCTGCTCAGAAATACATCATTCGTGGAGTAGTGGCAGGGGCAGTGAAGGGTTGAGGTAACGAACATGAACAGTACTAATGTGCGTAATGCAGGAATTTTGCTTCATATCACCAGCCTTCCTTCTGCATATGGCATAGGAGATCTCGGTACTGGAGCCTATGCCTTTGCCGATTGGCTCGAGAAAGCACACATCAACCTCTGGCAGTTGCTTCCGCTTGGTCCAACCGGCTTCGGCAACTCTCCCTATGCAGCACGGTCTACGTTCGCTGGCAATGAGTTGATGATTGATATTGAGCAACTTGTGCGCCAGGGATATCTCAAAGGTTCAGACGTTGCTCCTCATCCGCAGTTTCCTGAAGAGCGGGTCGATTTCGATGCAGTACAGCAGTGGAAACTTCCTGTGCTCAAACAAGCTGCAACCACATTTATCAAACATGGCAAAGACAAGCAAGCTGACTTTATCGAGTTTTGTGCAAAGCAATCCTTCTGGCTGGAAGACTATGCCCTGTTCATGGTGCTGCTGGAGCATTTCCAGGATGGGCGTTGGTTCAGTCATTGGCCCAAAGTGTATGCCACGCGTGAGAGTAAAGCACTCATGCAGTTCGTTTCAGATCATGAACTTCAGGTCATGCAATGGAAGGTCCTGCAATTCTTCTTTTCCCAGCAATGGGAAGCCTTCAAGCACTACGTGAACAGCAAGCACATACAACTCATTGGGGATGTTCCCATCTTTGTGGCTGCTGACAGCGCGGACACCTGGAGCAATTTGCATCTGTTCAAAACTGATGCAAAAGGCCAATTCCGTGCAGTAAGCGGAGTTCCCCCCGATTTCTTCAGTGCCACCGGTCAGCTTTGGGGTAATCCCGTGTACGATTGGAACGTCCTGGAACAAGAAGGGTATGCGTGGTGGCTCAAGCGTCTGGAAAGACTGTTTTCGCTGACCGACATTCTCAGGATCGATCACTTCCGTGGGTTTGATGCCTATTACGAGATTCCAAGTGGAGAGAAAACTGCAGAGCGTGGAGAGTGGGTGAACGTCGATGGCGATGCCTTTTTCAAGGCAGTACGAAAACGTTTTGGAGAGGTTCCCATCATCGCTGAAGATCTGGGGATCATGACAGAATCGGTGAAACGTCTTCGGGATGGCAATGATCTGCCGGGAATGAAAATTTTCCAGTTTGGCTTCACACGGGACAAGGAAGGGAAGCCCAATTACTACGATGATTTCTTGCCTCACAACTGGGGAGAGAACTTTGTTGTCTATACCGGAACCCATGACAACAATACCACCGTCGGTTGGTTTGCTGCTCTTGGCAGGGAGGACAAGGACATCGTCCTTTCGTATCTTGGGTGCGAGGAGAGCGATATGCTCTGGTCAATGTTGCGCATCCTCATGCTGAGCCATGCCCGTACTGCAGTCATCCCCATGCAGGATGTACTGGGCAAGGGTGAGGAAGCAAGGATGAACTATCCCTCCACTTGCAATGATCGGAACTGGGGTTGGCGTATGCCCAAGCATGCATGTACGGATTCTCTTGCTCAATCGTTGGCTCATCTGGTGGAAATATCAGCCAGAACAGGTGTGTGTGCCGACAATCTTATGTAAGCTGACCTCTTTCCCCAAGCAAGGGCGGAGTTCATGTACCTTCCTTTTACAGGGCCGGGTCCTCAAGGGGCCCGGCCTTGTTCATGTGCGTATGTTTTGCTACATTTGGCATATGGAAGGAGTGTACATCGGAACCTGTTCCTGGAAATATCCCTCCTGGGAAGGCCTTGTCTATACACAGGCTGGAGAGAACGAGTACCTGGCACAATATCAGAGGACCTATCGAACCGTAGAAGTTGACCAGTGGTTCTGGTCCTTGGGAAGAAGCAGCTATGGGCTTCCTGACAGTTCTGTGGTTGTTTCCTATGATAAGGCTACAGACCCCTCTTTTCGCTTTACCATCAAGTGTCCCAATACCTTGACCCAGGTATTTGCCTATCAGAGCAAGGATGAGCGAAACCAATGGTTCCTCGATGCGGAGGTCTTCTATCAATTCCTGGAAAGTCTTACCCCACTCATGCCGAAAATCGGGATGTTCATGTTCCAGTTTTCATATCTCAACCAGCGCATGACAGATGGACGTGATGCTTTTCTTGAGCAATTTTCCCATTTCATCTCATTGCTTCCCGATTCTCTGCCGTATGGACTCGAGATTCGCAACCCGGCTTGGATAGACATCGACTATCTCAGAAACCTGGAGAAGATGCGAGTGAGCCCCATCCTGCTTTCCGGATATTGGATGGAGGATCTTGCAAAGACGCTTGCTTTGGTAGGAGAAACATCCATACCCCAGCTCTGCGTCCGTTTGCATGGTGATGACCGTTCGGGCATAGAGCAAGCAACCGGCAATGTGTGGAATGCATTGGTTCAATCGAAACAACAGGAACTCGAGGTGATAGCGCCGCTTTTGTTCAAATTGGCGAAGGAGGGGAGAACCATCTTTGTGAATGTGAACAATCACTATGAGGGAAGTGCACCGCTTTCCATCGAGAAGCTTATGGCTTTGCTAGAGAGGAAAACCATATACGAATGAGGTACAGTGTGGTAGCGTAGAGATAGGAAGGGAGGCCCTCATGCACAGAGAGGATGACATCCTCACTCGCGATGAGCAATTATCGATTCCGATTATGGCAGCAATTGCCATGCGTTGCCCTTCATGCTGTACAAAAATCACTTCACAATTCAGGAGGTCTCTATGAAAGCCCGGATAGTCTATCTGTCCCATGGGGGTGGCCCGCTTCCCTTGCTTGGTGATGAATTGCACACCTCGATGGTTCAGTTCCTCAAGGAATTGCCGACCCTTTTTCCAAAGCCTAAGGCCATCGTGGTCATCAGTGCACATTGGGAAGAGGAAGTTCCTACACTCACAGCTGCCGACTATCCTCCACTTTTGTATGATTACTACGGGTTTCCGCGGGAAGCCTACTCAATAAAATATCCAGCCAGCGGAGATCCAGCTCTTGCAAAACGCATCGCTTCCTTGTTGGGTAATGCAAAGCTCGATGAACAGCGAGGCTTCGACCATGGCATGTTCATTCCCCTGACCTTGCTCTATCCGGATGCTGACATACCCACCATCCAGCTCTCATTGCTCTCCTCTCTTTCAGCTAAGGATCATTATGAGATGGGGGAGGCACTGCGTCCCCTGCTTGAGGAGGATATCCTGTTCATCGGATCTGGATTCTCATTTCATAATATGCGCATGTTCTGGAAAGACGATGATGACCAGAATCGTGCATTCCAACAGTTTCTGATAGATACCTGTACACTTGTGGAGGATGAAAAGCAACGGAAAGATGCGCTTCTTGCTTGGGGAAGTGCCCCCTTCGCTCGCTATTGCCATCCTCGGGAAGAACATCTGCTTCCCTTGCATGTCTGCCAAGGTCTTGCCGGCAAACGTGCGGAACTGGTTTTCAACAAGCAGATTCTGAAACGTGAATCAGTAGCTTTCCTTTGGAGCTGAGTATGAAATGCAGGATTTTCCAAGTGGACGCTTTCACTACCGAGCGGTTTTCAGGAAACCCCGCAGGGGTGGTGTTTCCCGCCGATGGCTTGAATGACCAGCAGATGGTGTTGCTTGCACGCGAACTGGGCAATAGTGAAACAGCATTCATTATGAACGATTTGCAAACCGTACGATACTTTACGGCAAGTCAGGAAGTTCCGTTGTGCACCCATGCCACGGTGGCGAGTTATCACATCATGACAACACTGCTAGGGCTCCCTTGTGGAAAGCATACGATGCAGTGCAAGGCAGGTGCGCTGTCCATTCAGGTAGAAGAGCGTAGTGGTCACCCTCTCATTGCAGTACGTCAGAATGCGGCCACGTTTGGTCTCTGTCTTTCTGAGCACCAGATGGGCCTGCTGGAACACGCACTTGGGATCAGCGTCGGCAATGCGCATTTTCCTGTGCAATGGGTATCAACAGGAAACCCAAAGATTCTGGTACCGATCGAAAATCGGAAGCTTCTCTCTTCGCTTAAACCAGACCGGAGTGCTCTAATTGAACTGGGAGTACGATTGGGTTGCCCAGGTTTTTACTGCTTTACCTTGGATGACACGCAAGAGGGTGTTGATGCGCATGCAAGGATGTTCAGTCCTGGCTCGGGGATTGACGAGGATCCAGTCACCGGCAATGCAGCTGGTGCGCTTGCTGTGTATTTGAAACGGTATGGCGAGCATAACCGATCAACTGCTGTTGTGATCAGGCAACAGGACCATGCAGGAAGGTTCGGATACATCAATGTTCAGCTGGATGGGGAAGTCCCTACCATCACCGGTTCAGCTGTTTTGGTATATGAGGGATATATGGACTGGTAACGAGGAGGCACCGTATGCATGAGGAGAGCCGATATGACAATGGACAGGTTGAAATGATGCAGTCAGGAAACATCCTGACCCATTATTACAAGACTGGCATCGTGAAAAGCCAAGGTCCCTTGAAAGATAACCTGATGGATGGGCAGTGGCACTTCTATCGGGAGAACGGCATGCTCCATGAAGTAGGTACGTTCAAGAAAGGGGTGAAGCATGGGCCTTGGGTCCGATACAACAAGGCCGGATCCTTGGAGTATGAAGCCCTGTTCGAGGAGGGAACGGAAGTATCGAAACGGCTTTATCACTAAGGGCGTGAGCTTTCAAATCACCTGAGTGGTGGTATACTGTCAACAGCACACATGTCGGCCAATACGGTCGGCCAAAGGAGCATATGATGAAAGGAAATGGATTGAAGAGACCTGTTCTGTTCATGCTGGTCCTGTGCCTCATTGCAAGCTTCACGTTCGCACAACCGATGATGGAAGTGCCGAGCACTGAAAAGCTTGTCATCCTGGCAACCACCGACATTCATGGCAATGTATGGGGGTTCAGCTATGAAAACGACAAGGATACGACCAACACCGGTATGGCAAGGATCGCATCCTACGTGGAAGAGGTTCGTAGTCAGGAACCATATGTCGTGTTGGTAGACAATGGGGACACCATCCAAGGCAACATCATGACTGATGACCTGTACAACAAGCGTGAGGGAGAGCACCCTGTCATGCGAGCAATGAACCTGCTCGGATATGACAGCATGACGCTGGGGAATCACGAGTTCAACTTTGGCGAAAACCTGATCAAACGCATCCAAACATTGGCGAATTTCCCGGTTCTTGCAGCAAACCTTGCACGCGTAGATGGTACGATGGCTACGGTCCCGTACACAATCATCGAGCGTGGTGGGCTGAAAATCGGCATCATCGGGTTGACCAACCCCAATGCCCCTCGTTGGGATGGGGAGAAGACAGACCCATTTGTGTATGCACCGGTAGGACCGGCTGCAAGAAGAGTGGTGGACATCATCAAGGACAAGACGGACATCATCATCGTTGTCAGCCACGTAGGACTTTATCCTGAGTACGACGAGGAAGGCGGCAGTGATGGGGCTAACGCAATTCTGGCGCTCTGCCCAGAGGTTGATGTCCTGATCGTAGGCCATGATCACAATGCCATCAAGGAAATTGAAGGCACCACCGTCATTGGAGGAGCACGCAATCTTGGTCGTGAGGTCATTCGCATCGACCTTTCTTTGGATGATCAGAAGCGAATCATTGACAGGAAGATCGAACTGGTGGATATGGCAAACTATGAGCCGAGTGACTTGATACGCAAGAATGCATTCATTGCAGAAGCTCACAAGGCAACCCGTGACTTCATCAGCGGTGGAGCTCCCTCTGCAGATGGAAAGAGCAGCGGAGGCATTTTCGGCAAGGCAGCAGTGGACTTCCAGCCGAAGAATGAGATCATGGGCATTCCGGAAGGAAAACTCCGTGATACCGCCGTCATGGATCTCATCAACGATGTACAGCTGCAGAACAGCGGAGCCGATGTCTCTGCTGCAGCACTCTTTGCAGATACCAGTGACATCAAGGCTGGGGATATCAACTACGGAACCATATTCGGCATCTACAAGTACGACAACACCCTCTACAGGGTGAAGGTGACGGGCAAGGAGCTGAAAGCCTACATGGAGTGGTCGGCAGCCTGTTACAACCAGTGGGTGGAAGGGGATGTTTCGATCAGTTTCAATCCCGAAAAGCCCGGATATCTCTATGACATGTTCAGTGGCGTGGACTATGAGATCGATGTCTCCCAGCCGGTAGGGCAGAGGATCCGCAATGTGCGCTTCAAGGGAAAGCCGCTTTCCGACACACAGGAACTTACCCTTGCAGTGAACAACTATCGCTACTCCTCAGCGCTGAAGGCCCAGAAGTTGGTTGCAGGAACCAAGGAGTGGGAGAGCCCGAACTCCATCCGTGACATGTTGGTTGAGTACATCAAGAGCAAGGGTGTCATCCAGCCGAAGGTCGACAACAACTGGAAGATAGTAGGCGTCAACCTTGCAAGCCCCTATCGTGACCAACTGGTGAAGATGGTCAATGAGGGAAAGCTTGAAGTACCGTATGGCAAATCGTTGAATGTCAACGAGCTGAAGAAGCAGGGAATCATCAAGTAACGAGCAACGGAAAAACGGAGGTGGCCAAAACCACCTCCGTATTCTACTGATCAGGATCCTGTAGATCCTTGTTTCTGCGTTTTCGTACACTTTCAGTGAGCAAATACTCTATCTGGCCATTGATGGAGCGAAAATCATCGTCCGCCCAACGAGCCAACTCTTCCCACAGTGATGACGACAGACGCAGCAATACCTGTTTCTTAGCCTTATCCTTTGCATCCATACGTCATTTCCCCTTGATCAATAGATCGAGCCGCTGTTCACGATCGGCTGGGCATCACGGTTTCCACACAACACCACCAGCAGATTGCTTACCATGGCTGCCTTGCGCTCCTCATCCAGCTCGACCACATTGTTCCGGCTCAGCTGCTCAAGGGCCATCTCCACCATGCCAACTGCTCCTTCCACAATCTTCTGGCGTGCAGCAATGATGGCAGATGCTTGCTGGCGTTGCAACATGGCTGCTGCTATCTCAGGAGCATAGGAGAGATGGGTGATCCTGGCCTCAACAATCTCCAGTCCTGCTATCTCCACCTTGCTCTGCAGTTCCTGCATCAGGTCATGAGCAACCTCAGTACTGCTTCCTCTCAAGGATTTCTCATCGTCCTCGGAATCGTAGGGGAAGAGACGCACCACATTACGCAGAGCAGAATCACACTGGATGGAGAGATAGTCTACATAGTTGTCAACATTGAAGACAGCCTTTGCAGTATCTACCACCTTCCAGATGACCACGACTCCTATGATGATGGGATTACCCAGTGAATCATTGATCTTCTGCTTGTCGTTGTTCAACGTCATCGCTTTCAGGGAAATCTTTTTCTTTGGGAGTTGGATGGTATAACTGGTGACTGCCTTGCCTGTTTCAGTTTGCTGCTCCGTCTTTGGTGCCATGGTTGACCCCTCACTGGCTGTAGCAGGATTGATGGCGGTGACAAACGGATTGACGAAGTAGAAGCCGTCTTTCTTGAGTGTTCCATAATACTTGCCGAACAGGGTAAGCACCAACGCTTCATTCGGTTTGATCACCTTCAATCCGGCATAGAGGATGGGACCTATGATGAAGCCGTACAGGGCGGAAGCAATGATCACAACAACCCTTGCAACAACAGGGATGTCCCAAATCATTGCTCCGACAAAGATAAAGGTACAGAGAAGAATCGTCAGAGAGTTCAAGATCAGAAAAGCCATACCATTTGCTTTTCGATTGAGGACTTTCTCCTGGGAGTAGACAGATGCGTTCATGGGAATGCCTCCATAAGGAAATACATAAAGATATCAAAATGATATCATCTAGATATTCAACCCTTCTGTTGTTTTTGTCAAGAGTACAATTCGATTTCCTACCTGAAGACAGAGAGTGGATGCTTATGTGCAAGGTGTGTACTAGGTAGCCAGAAAGAATAAACAATGATATATAAAATTGAAGAAAATAAAGACAATATTGCGTATGTGGTGCAGAGAAATCTCGCATATGCCAAACCTTGTACATTTCTACCAACCTAGCAAACCAGTAGGCTCTGTGTGCAGACCTTCTTTTTTCTGCTATACTGTGTGAAGATACGATCAAGGGAGTGGCTATGGAACGTTGGAGCATACAGGATGCAGAAGCGTTGTACCGCATCAATGAGTGGGGCAACGGATACTTTCATATCTCTGAAAAAGGTGAGGTGGAAGTTCGCTTGAAAGACAAGTCTCCGGACTCTTCTGTCAGCCTGCTTTCCATTGCCAAAGGCTTGCAGATGCGTGGAATGAAGCTTCCCGTGTTGTTGCGCTTCTCCAATATCCTTGATGACAGGATCCAACATATCAACGAAAGCTTTTTGCAAGCTATCGCCGATGTTGGATACCAAGGTACCTATCGTGGTGTCTATCCCATCAAGGTGAATCAGCAACAACAGGTAGTGGAAGAGATCTGCAAATACGGCAAGCAGTATCACCATGGTCTGGAGACAGGCAGCAAGGCTGAGTTGATCATAGCACTTGCTCATATTGATGACGCCGGCGCCTATGTTATCTGCAATGGTTACAAGGATGAAGAGTATATAGACCTTGCCCTCAGAGGGCTTTCCTTGGGTATCCAGACAGTGCTTGTCATAGAGATGCCGGGGGAGGTGGGAATTATCCTGGAGCGTTCCAAAGCCTTGGGTATCAAGCCGAACATAGGAATACGCATGAAACCCTCGACGGTTGCAAGTGGGCACTGGACCGACAGTGGAGGAGACCGCAGTGTCTTTGGTCTGAATACCACTCAGGTCATTGAGGTGGTTGACCGCCTCAGAGATGAGTCCATGCTCGACTGTCTCAAACTGCTGCACTATCACTTGGGAAGCCAGATTCCTACCATACACGATATTCGCGTGGGGGCGACTGAGGCAACGCGCGTATATGCAGGGCTCATCCACGAGGGTGCCCCCATGGGACTCTTGGATATCGGGGGTGGTCTTGCAATTGACTATGATGGTACCCATTCAGATTCAAGCAACAGCAGGAATTACTCCACCAAGGAGTATTGCGATGACGTGGTTGAGGAAATCATGACCATCTGCAAAGAGGAAGAGATTGCTCATCCTACCATTCTCAGTGAATCCGGTCGCGCCTTGGTTACGTACTATTCGGTGCTGTTGATGAACGTTTTGGATACCAATACGTTCCGCACTGCTCCCAAGGATTCACCTTTCGAACAGGATACTTCGTTGCCAGCTCTGGAAAATCTTCTTTATGTACGCACGATGCTCAACGAGAAGAATGCTCAGGAGTGTTTGAATGACCTGAACTACTATCGCGAGGAGAACCGGAACAAATTTCTGTACGGAAAGGTGAATATTCGAGAACGTGCTGCCGCCGAGCACGTCTACTGGGAGATTGTTGCTGAAATCCAAGACAAGTATGGCATCGCAAATGCTGCAGAATTCAAGAAGCTCGAACACCAGCTCTCTGATATCTACTATGCGAACTTCAGCCTCTTTCAGTCCTTGCCTGATGTGTGGGCGATCGATCAACTCTTCCCGATCATGCCCATCCATCTTTTGGACAAGAAGCCTGACCGAAAGGCAGTGCTTTCTGACATCACTTGCGATAGTGAAGGGAAGATAGATCGGTTCATAGCAGAGCATGACACGGCAGACACCCTTGCTTTGCATACGCCCCCAGAAGACGATGACTACATCTTGGGTGTGTTCCTGGTTGGCGCATATCAGGAAACGCTGGGCGATCTTCACAACCTATTGGGAGATACCAATGTGGCAACCGTAACCTACGAGCATGGCGGTTTCAGCCTGCATAATGAACTGGAAGGGGATACTGTTGCCGATGTACTGAGTTATGTGGAATACGAACCAAAGCGTTTGGAAGGAATGATCCGTGCAAAAGCAGAGAAAGCGGTGGAAGAGGGGAGACTGACCCCTCTTGAACGCAGAAGAATCATCTCAGCCTACACAGCCGGCTTGAGGGGTTATACCTACTACGAAACCGACCAAGAGGAGTAAACGATGCAGAAAAAACGTCTGATGATCATAGGTGCCGGTGGGGTGGGCAATGTTGCAGTACGCAAGTCCGCCAGAATGGAAGAGCTTTATGAAGAGATTCTTCTGGCAAGCAGGACAAAGGCCAAGTGCGAAGCCATCGCCAAGGAAGCGGGGCCTGTACCGGTGAAAACTGCACAAATAGATGCAGACGATGTTGCTGCACTAGCGAACCTTATCAAAACATTCAAGGCAGACGTCGTATTGAATGTGGCGCTGCCGTATCAGGACCTATCCATCATGGAAGCCTGCTTGCTCTGTGGTGCCCATTACGTGGATACGGCCAACTACGAACCCAAGGATGAGGCTCATTTTGAGTACTCCTACCAGTGGGCATTCGAACAGAGATTCAAGGATGCCAATCTGACAGCCTTGCTGGGCAGTGGGTTCGATCCAGGGGTCACCAACGTGTTCACCGCCTATGCTGCCAAGCATTACTTCGATGAGATGCACTATCTGGATATCGTTGACTGCAATGCCGGCGATCATGGCAAAAGTTTTGCCACCAATTTCAATCCTGAGATCAATATTCGTGAGATTACCCAGAACGGAAGATACTACGAGCAGGGTGAGTGGGTCAGCACACAGCCATTGGAAATGCATCAGAGTGTCGACTACCCACGTGTTGGGGCAAAGGAGAGTTACCTGCTCTTCCATGAGGAGCTCGAGTCCTTGGTCAAACACTTTCCGACGCTCAAGCGAGCACGTTTCTGGATGACCTTCGGCCAGCAATACCTGACCTTCCTCCGTGTCTTGGAAGAGGTCGGAATGACGAGCATCAAGCCGATCATGTTCCAGGGGATGGATATCCAGCCCCTGCAGTTCCTCAAGGCTGTATTGCCTGAGCCAGCCTCGCTGGGAGCAAACTACCAGGGACAAACTTCCATCGGGTGCCAGATCAGGGGGATAAAGGACGGGAACCCAAGGAGCCTGTATATCTTCAACAATTGCAGTCATCAATTGGCTTACCAAGATACGAAGTCCCAGGCTGTCTCCTATACGACCGGTGTTCCCGCCGCCCTTGGTGCAAGTCTGGTTGCACGGGGAGTCTGGAACCGAAGCGGTGTGAACAATATGGAGCAGTTTGACCCCGATCCCTTCCTTGCCGAACTGGGACCGATGGGACTTCCTTGGGAAGTGGTGGTTGACGGCAAGCTGGCCTTTGGGGTGTGATGATGATAGACCCCTATGCCATCACCCATACTCCGGCCTTCGTGCTTGAGTATGAGGCTTTCCAAAACAACCTGAGCCTGATAAAGGAATTGCAAAAAGAGTTGGACATCTCTTTTCTGTTCGCCCTGAAAGGGTTTGCCATGCATGCAGTTTTCGGTGAGCTCGCTTCGTGTGCCCAGGGAGCCACTGCCTCCTCTCTGAATGAAGCACTGCTGGCCGCTCCTTACTTTTCAGAAGTGCATGCCTATGCTCCGGTCTATCAGGAACGCGAGTTTGAAGCCATAGAGCGCATAGCGAGTCACATCACCTTCAATTCGCTCAGTCAGTATGAGAAACATCGCAAGAGTGTCAGGAAGGCTTCAATGGGGTTGAGAGTCAACCCACTGTACAGTACGGTCTCCACGGCACTCTATGATCCCTGCAGCCCTGGTTCCAGGCTTGGCATCTTGCCTGAAGAACTGAAGAGCGTTCCGGAAGGTATTGAAGGCTTGCATGTGCACAACCTGTGTGAGAGTGGCGCCCAGGACATGGCGTCAACCCTCGATTCACTGGAACTGCACTATGGTCATCTGCTGGACAAGCTTGTTTGGCTGAATCTCGGGGGAGGGCATCTGGTAACGAGGAAAGGGTATGATCTGGATCTTTTTCGTACAACGATCCGCTCATTCAAGCAAAAGCATCCCCATCTTTCGCTCTTCTTTGAACCAGGCGCTGCTTTTGTGTGGGAAACCGGCTCATTGGTCACCACCGTGCTGGATATCGTGAAGAACAGGGGATATACCACACTCATGCTCGACACTTCGTTTGCTGCCCATATGCCCGATTGTCTGGAAATGCCCTACGCACCGAATGTGGTGGGAGCCAGGCAAGGAGAGAGTGGGATACGACTGGGCGGTTGCAGTTGCCTTGCCGGTGATTGGGTAGGGTCCTATACCTTTGCAGAAGAACCAAAGGTGGGGGACCGTCTCGTTCTTTTGGACATGATGCACTATACCATGGTAAAAACCACCATGTTCAACGGCATTGCCTTGCCTGATATCGGCATCATGCAAGAAGGAACGTATCGCATCGTGAAATCATTTGGATTTGATGAGTATCAGAGAAGACTCAGCTGAGGAGGAGACGATGGACCATTGGTTTCTCGATTCAGAATTTCCCAATAGCGAAGCGCACAATGCAGCGTTTCATGTCATTCCTTTCCCCTTGGAAGAGACGGTGTCCTACATGGGAGGGACATCCGAGGGTCCAAAAGCCTTGATCGAGGCATCCTCACAACTTGAACAGCTGGTGGAAGGATATGCAAATCCGGGAAAACTCGGAATTCATACCACCCAGGCCATCGATTGTTCCGCCTCAGCACAAGAAGCACTCGATGAGGCATCACAGCGGATGCTTGCAGCCGGAAAGCTGGGTTCTGTGCCTGTCTTGCTCGGAGGCGAGCACTCGGTAACAAATGCAGCCATCCCATTCCTCAAGGAGCACTACGCCCACCAAGAGGTAGGGTTTCTGCAGTTCGATGCCCATATGGATTTGCGTGACAGCTACGAGGGAAGCAAGCTCAGCCATGCAAGTGTCATGCATCGTGTCGTGGAAGCAGGATTTCCCCTGTTTCAGATAGGGATCCGAAACTACAGCGAGGAAGATCTGGAAGCAAGAGACAGATTCAAGGTCGGTCATCTTGATGCTTCTGCACTCTACAAAAGCAAACTCGACGGGAGCTTTCTCTCTTTGTCTCTACCTCCGAAGTTTCCCCGCAAGCTCTACATCACCTTTGATGTGGATGGATTCGACCCAGGACTGATGAGTGCAACCGGGACCCCCGACCCAGGCGGGCTGACTTGGTGGGATGCCATCAACTTGCTGGAGCAGTTGACTCTTGGGCGCTCCATCGTGGGGTTTGATGTGGTCGAGTTGGCAGCCTCTGTGTTGCATCATCCTGCATACACGGGTGCCAAACTCACGTATTTCATGATGGGATTAGCTGCAGAGCGCAACGCCAAGTGCACGTGACGCTGCCAAAGCCTCATCATCAGGGGAGTCTTGGGCGATGACTGGCTCCGCTACAAGGTTCGCCCCTGCATCGAGCGTTGTCTGTTTCCAATCCTCCATCCACTGGCCATCGCCCCAACCGTAGGAGCCGAAGAGCACCAGCTTGCGCTCAGAAAGATGGGAGAGCAGGCTTTCAAACATCGGTTCGAAGACTTCATCCTCCAACCCCTCAGAGCCCATTGCGGGGCATCCAAAGGCAAAGCCGTCATAGCTGTCCAGCATGTCTGCAGAGAACAAGCCGGGCTGGATGATCGTAGTCGTACCTCCACAGGACTTCACACCTTCGATGAGAGCGTGAGCCATCGCTTCAGTATTTCCTGTGCCACTATAATACATTACTGCTATTGAGTTCATGAATGCTTCCTTTGCACCGTAAGTTGATCGAGGGTCCATCCCTTTTGGTGCAGTGAGAGATAGACTTTGGTGCACTGTTTATACTGTGCAAAGATGCGTTTCGCTGAATCCACGTCGTTATAGACTTTCCAGCAACCATCACAGAGACCTTTGCAACCCTGATTTTGGATGAATGCCTTCACATCGTGGGTAGGGTACCCCAAAAACAGTCCTATTTCATGGGGGAAGGGTTGCTCTGCCTCGTCTGCCAATCGGGACTGCAGATGGCTGAGCAAGAGCGGACAGCTGCCGATTGGATATCCCAACGGACAGAGCAGCGTCTGTGCTTCCTGCTCCTTGAGTTTTTCTTCAAGCAACTCAGGCCGATGTACGTATAAGAGATGCAAGTCATTCCTGGTAGACAGGAGCGTTATCTCCACGCCTTTGCCATTGAGTGTGTGGTTCCAGGAAGCAACCTGTTCGATTACGCCTTGCGTATCACGACTAAGATAGGATATAAGGTTCCCGACTTTCAGGGCAGCTAGGGTTGGGGATGCATAACGCACCAAAAGTTCGTCTGACACGGCCTTCCTCAGTACATAGTAAATTAGCATGCGCTAACATATCTTTGATACACGAAAGAAGGCGGTTTGGTCAATACCTAGTAGAAAGATAAGAATTAAGTGGTGCTTCCTTCAGTCATCTCAATGAGGCGTTGCATTTTTTGTGACAAGGAGGAAGCTTTGCCAAACTGGGTGTCTGCTTTTCTCTGTGCCCAGTGATAGATGAGCCGTGCATCCTCGAGATTGCCGACCTTCCGATAACAACGACCGATATGCACCATCAGTCCGATCAACTCAGCTTGCGTAGCAAAATCTTCTTCCGTTTCTAGATAGGAACGAACGATGATGTAGTGTTCCAACGCTTCGCGGTAGTTCTTCATCCTTTCAAGACAGAATCCGAGTGCACAACGGGCCATGATGGTCTGGTTGGATACCGAACCGCTCAACTCTTCCAGAAGGCTGAGCACATGCCTGCGAATGACAACCTCTTTTGTATACTCCTTCCTTGCATGCATGATGTCGGCCTGCAGGCAGAGAGCATCAATATAGAGATCATACGAAGGACCATTTTCTTCAGACCAAGGCAAAGCAAGCAGGGACGCAACAATCCCTTCCGCTTCCTCCTGCTGGTTGTTGTCCAGATATGACTGTCCCAAGGCAAGCAAGGCTTCCAGGGTAAGATCACTACCATCCCCATGGAGCGCTTGGTTCGTCTGGTAGATCTGTTGGGCTACCTCAAGTTCCCGCTCACTCTCTTTTGCCTCAAGGTATGCCATGTTCAGTTCACTCATCAAGCGTACATAGTGCTGATTCATCGGCCCATGTGCATTGAAGTAGGCAACCCGCTTCTTCTCAAGGTCGGCAATGTTCTGTTGTACTTTTGCAAAATACACCGGGTCATCGAGCTCGCTGGTCAGAAGCAATTTGGCAAAATAGTTTTCCATACCTAGAGTATATACAGCCAAACGGTCTTCCTACAAGCTTGTTGCAAGTTTTGTACAGCGCAATGCAAGGTAGCAGTCATGGATGTAGCTATCCAGCATCATGCATCCAGAACGATCGGTATAGAGATCTTCGATTACAAAGCCTGCTTTGGTAAGGCCGCCGAGCAAATCACTCAAGGTATGGCTGAACTCTACGGTATCATGCTTGGAAAGCCGTTTTTCAAGTTCTTTCTTTCCCAAACTCTTGAGATCGCTGTAGGGAAGGGTGTACTTGACCCGAAGTTTGTCATGCAAGGCCTTCTTCTCGTCAAAGAGATAGAGTACCGGGTTGGTAACCGATGTGAGAAAATGACCACCTTGTTTGAGAACCCGGTAGCAATGCTCATACATGCTCTGCACCTGATCGATGAAACAGGTGGAAGTGGGGTTGAAAATCAAGTCAAAACTTTCATCTGCAAAGAGGGAGAGATCTCGCATGTCAGCTTGCACAGCCTTCAGGTCCAAACCCAGCGATTGGACATATGATACATCCTGGGCAAGTTGCTTTTCAGAAATATCGAGTACGGTGACATGCGCTCCTGCAAGGCTCAAAAGCACTGCTTGCTGGCCGCCACCCGAGGCTAGGGCGAGCACGTGCTTGCCTTGCAGGCCAGCTACCCAATGGGGAGGTACTTGCTTGAAAGGGGAGAGTACCATATCGAGTTCACCCTTGCGTGCTTTCTCAATCTGTAGTTCAGTGACCCCATCTGTCCAGATATTCTTTTGTCCGACTTCCCAATCCCATGCCTGGGCATTGCGTTCTACATAGGTATCCATGGCCAGACCATAGCACGGAAGACACAAGTATGCAACCAACGAAAAACAACTGTTTTTATTGTAGAAATTTAGTAACGAGTGGAGTATAGGTAAGGACTCCTTTCTCCTGATGTGAGTGCATAAGAGCCACCGAACAGTGTCGGGTCGTAAACGGATGGACAGGAACAAGCTGCGCTCCTCGTGCACGACGAAAGAGCGTCACATGTGCTTGGAAAGAGGTATCTTCGACAGGGATATGTTCCCTCATCAGATGGGATACCAATTGGTGCTGCAATTCATGCAGTTCCTCGGAATGCGATACCCCTGCCCAGATGACATCCCCATCACGTTTGGGAAATCTCCCAAGATGGGTAAACGTCAGATCAAGCGGGAAAGTTGGGATACTCTCCAGGAGGGACGCGAGTGTTTCAACCAGGGAAGGATCTCGTTCACCAAGGAAGCATAGGGTAAGGTGGAGGTTTTCCCGTCGTGTCCGTGACCCTTTGGTCAAGGAAGGTTCAAGTCTATCCTGAATCTTGTAAAGGTTGTCTTTGGTTGCTGCATCGAAAAGGACACCATAGAAGAGTCGCATGCCTTGAGTATAGGAGGGAAGAGCAGGTTTGCCTAGAAGCAAAAGAGACCTCCCTGGTTTCCCAAGGAGGTCTACATAGCGGCAAAGGGACTTGGACCCCTGACCGAACGGATATGAGCCGTTTGCTCTACCAACTGAGCTATGCCGCCGTAACAACTCTTGCACTATAGCCAAGTGAAGAACCTTAGTCAAGAGGGTTTTTCTCACTTTTTTCCCCCGCTATTCTGTGATATGCTCACCTCTATGGAAAAGAAACAGTATGTGTGTCCCAAATGCGGTTGCACCCACTATGAGAGCGATCGCT
>Ga0265295_1003635_pt1 | contig 22082 bp, 27 predicted proteins | sample Munlansysbiofilm_FD_192503 | JGI IMG/M metagenome (GOLD analysis project Ga0265295, IMG submission 192503) | Leachate microbial communities from a municipal landfill in Southern Ontario, Canada - Methane capture system biofilm | ecosystem: Engineered > Solid waste > Landfill > Unclassified ...
CCAACCGAAAAAATAGCGATTCTTTATAAGCTCAAAAAGTCATAGTATATAAAGATTGGAGCCACCTTGGAGATTCGAACTCCAGACCTGCTGATTACAAGTCAGCCGCACTACCGGGCTATGCAAAGGTGGCAGTATTTCGAGCGTATGTTCCCATTCTTTTTATTACTTTCCGTAGTCATCCTTCATAGACTGTGGCTGAGTACATTCTCGAACCGACACATTTATTATATAACATGTGTTCGCGACGCCTATTATCCAATTCAATCATGGTGATTAATATGGCAAACGCTGACACAAAAAAGATGGTCCGCTTAGATTATAAAGCATATCTGGCAGACGCAGAAAGGCTCTACGACACAACGATCGAACAGGTTGCAAAAGACGCAGACTTATACAACGAGAAATACACATACGCCCCGATGGCATACATCGTCGGCTCAAAGAAACTCTTCCCGGCCCTTGATGCAGCTATCGCGGTAGCAGAGGTAGGAAAAGAGACAGAGGTCACAGTTGCATGCGAGGAAGCAGCAGGTGTAAGGGACCCCAAGCTCATCGAGATCTACCCGGCAAGGGACTTCTACAAACAGGAGATCAACCCATACCCCGGACTCCAGGTCACACTCGGAAACCGCACCGGAACAGTCATGTCTGTAGGCGCAGGTCGCATAAAGGTCGATTTCAACTCACCTCTCGCAGGTCACGACCTCCTCTACAGATTCACAGTCACAGAGATTATCGAGGACCCGACAGAGAAAGCAAAGGCGATCATCGAGGTCAACTTCGGCGATGCGACTGGTTTTGAGTTCGCGTTCCCCGGAGACAAGGTCTCAGTCACACTCCCAGAACTCACAAAGTTCCACCAGGAGTGGCCCGTTGCAAGGTTCAAGATCGTTACAGACCTCAGAGAGGCCTTTGGTGTCGACACAGTCGAATTCATCGAGATCTGGACTGCAGCGAAGAAAGAAGAAAAGATCGCAGAGTAAACACTCTGAGTCTTTGTTTCAAACCTTTTACTTTTAAACGATTTCATACACGCGCAGGTGGCCTAGTCTGGATATGGCGGCAGCCTCCTAAGCTGCAAGCCGGGGGTTCGAATCCCCTCCTGCGCGCCATCGTAAATATTTCCCTTGGATACTGGCTTATCTTCCGCGGGGGTACGCACAATTGTTGATTCGCGTACGCACGGAACGGTGTTCGACCACATGGCTTTCACATGTTCTACTGCTTTCGATTCCTTCATTCTAGCATAATATTTGTTAGTGGTAGCAGTGGAACAGTGACCCATCAAGACGGAGACCGTCTCGATGTCTATATCACAATCTAGCAGGAGCTGGGACAATGACGTACGGCAACGGGTGTACGAAAACCCGATACCGGTTATTTCTAGATCACAGATATTTTTTTCTGAATCCATCGAATCATAATGGAACGAGAGAATTAAATATAATTTTGAACAGAACGGTCGATTATAAAGTTCTATAAGTTAAATGGATAACCATTTTTAAATAGTTTTTACAACCTGACTTCTATGTAACGTATGGCTAAGAAAAAGAAGATTTACATTTACGATGATTTGTATGTAGGAGTTTTCTTATTCTATATTTTAGAATATAGTAGAATTTTTAAAAGTGAATTTTTACCCATTGCAAATAATAGAACAGGCGAATCAACGTTATGGTTTCTAGAATCGAAGGTTTGATAGATATCCAAGAAGAAACCAAACCAAGGTAGATTTTTGGATGACATTAACAGAACCAGGAAAAACGAACGCAGAATTATTTGTCAAAATCATAAATCTCAACAACGGGAAAATACCCGGAGAATCGCAAACAAAATTCAGATCGCCTTCGGAAAAGGTGGATACAATAAAAAATCAGTGATATGAATGAATAAAGTAGCAGAAATAATTATAGCCCTTTTTATTATAGGAATATTAGCAATTGCAGTCGTAACCGTTATTGAAAAAACAAATATAGTAAATAACGTAGTAGATTCCGTACAATTAAGTGAAGGAACAGTAATTATTGAAGTCAATTCTGATAATCTGATGTCTTCTCAATATAAACTGTATGAAGATGGAAAATTGATTAAAACATGGTCTATGGGAGCATTGTCAGAAATGACAATAACATCAAATTTAACTTGGCTGGGGTTGAATAATTCAAGCATTCACACATACAAAATCGTTTCAGACGGCGGAAGTTTGAATAAAGATTATACATCAACTCAATCTGTTACACTAAACAATACTGATTTAAAAACAATAACATTCTGGGCTTAAATTATTAAAAAATAAGAGTTGAATTTGCATATGAGTCAATTTTTCAAAGATCTAAATGGCGATGGAATAGATAATTTAAGAATATACCAAGGAGCCTTCCTCGGGCTTTGGGGAGGCGTAGGCGTGATATTATTTCATGGATATAAAAATGTAAATTTAATTGAAATAATACTATACGCCATACCTTTCATTGCAATACTATTTTTTGGATATGTAATAAGAAGACGGAGAAGAATGAAATCAAGGTTCTGACAGAATCAATTAAAAAATCTGAAGCAATGATATGACTGAATAAATACTTAATGATCTCAATTTGTGCAATAACTGGTGGAGTATACGGTGGATTGAATAGTTACATGCATGAACATGTCGATCGGACTGGAAAGATTATGATAATTTCATACCTATTGTTATTGTGTTGATTGTTCTATCATATGTAGTTTTAAGATGGCATAAAATAAAATTAAAAGATTATAGCTGATATTCGGAAGTCCGACATGGATACATCATTTATATCAATAGAAAGCAATTTTACTCAAGATGAGCTTAATCTCAATCTTTTCGAGTGATTTTCAAAATAATCGAGTAAAAGATAGTTAAATATAAAGATTTTAAATTCATATATATCTTTTATGACATTAAAATCTGAAGAAATGAACGAATTACAAGGATTTTGCAATAAAAATTTACAATATAATATAATTTTGATTGGAGTAATATTAGGTTTCGATGTTTTATTAGGTTTAGAGATCATATCCAGTTCTTCAACAAATTCAATGTTGAATGAATCATCAATGGGAATTTTATTCGTATTGATTAGTATAATTATAGGATTCTATTCAATAATACGTTATCAATCTGTTTCAATGAATATGTATCAAGAATATCTCTTTTGTAAATCTTTTTCAGAAGAAATCTACGAAAATTCAATATTAAAAATTGTCGATAGAAACAAAAGATTAACTTGTTTGTCAATATACACAGTATTTACATTTTTATTGGCATTTTTATCATTTCTTTTAAAAGATTATGGTTATTTATCTTTAATAATTTCGATAATATTTATCTTAATAGTTTTATATTATACGATAAAAAATCTGAATAAAAAAATACTTTTTAAAAAAGATTAAGCAACTTTTAATAAAAAGTTTGAAGAATTTGAAAAACCGAAGAAGAATTAATATGTTTTTATTCTTTTTTAGGTAATTCAAATGTTCCTTTTTTCCAATAATATATCCCTATTGCTGCATAAACTATTCCAGAGCCTGAAATAGACCCTATTGCATAACTGATATCATCGGTAAGGAGAAGCCAGACATATATGATAACTATCGGAATCCAAAGTAATAAATATAATTCAAGCAGACCTAATTTACTTATTTTCATCAATTCCCATATCCATTATTGTAGATGTTATAAGAACGGTTGAGATATTTAACATTGCTCTCGAATTACATTTATATCGAAGATAATGGCAAAAAAGATATTATAATCTTTTTTCCAAAATAATATATTCAATATTCCTTGACTTGACGGTTTGATCATTTTATTATTATTATTATGTTCTCTTATTTTTATTGTTATTAATCGTCAATCTTTTTTTAATTTTTATTAATGCCTACATAAACGAATGTTCCGATGAGCACTGTTAGAAATACAGTTGCTATTGCAATCATTGAATCTATGACTGATAGATATTCTAAAAGCTTAGTGAACTAAAAAGGTCAGGAATGCCAATATAGACGTATTCTTTATCAGTAAATTAAACGACAGTTTGACAAATGGGCTCTGATATCATTTAATACGAATAATTAAGATTCAGATATCATTAACTATATTCTTTAACATAGGTGGCTTAGTATCATTAATTATGATATCATTCAGTTTTTTTAAGATATGTATTCGCTGTTCGCTCTTATCGGTGTTTATGCATATCTGTTTTACGACATTTAAGCAATTTTTGAAATTTTGTCTGATATTCCTTTTAAGAATACATCCGATCTAATGCATAGCCTGTAATATATTTCTGGTCCAGCAGGGGTCCTTCATATCCTGCTGGACCATGTGATGTGTTTTCGTGAGGAACTCTCACGAAATTGTTTGTACACAAACTCCCGAAAAACAAGATTTTCAAATCTTACCTTGAGATTTTAATTTTTCAAGCATTTCTTTTACTTCTTTCTCTCCAGAAAGGAAATGCTCGGTCTCCGCGGAATCAAGATAACGCATGAGAGTTACAAGTTCTCCCATGTGCGCTTTTTCCTCATCCCTTATATCAGATAATACGGCTTTTGCAACAGGGTTGTCTGTAGCGAGGATATGTGATTCATACACCGTAATGGCTTCCAATTCTCCGGCTATATCTAGTCTGAGTGCCTGGGCCAACTCTTCTTTCGACATTTTCTTATCAACATTACCAACAAATGGATCAGCAAAACTTGGCACTTAAATCACCGTGAAGACATCAGCTAGTTAGTATTTCTAAATTGTGAATGTTTTTAAAAGATGAAAAAAGAGTAAAAGGAAATGATATGGTTCTACTTCGATAGATATTCGAGAATCTGTTCATGGTATTCTGATTATGTGAGCAGTATCATATTTATCCCATTCATCGCCGACATTCATGGTATTGCTTGTTGTTTCGCAATAATAGTATTTCAAGCCGTCAATCAGATAATATGTTCCGTGAGCCGATAATACGTTCACTCCGGTAGCCATATGTCCATCGACATATCCGTTCAATTCCGAATAAAGCAATAAGACCACATTATAACCAAGCGCTTTCATCAATGCAGCATACAGGATCGCAGTATCCTCGCAGTCTCCGGCATCGTCGTAAAGTGTCTCATACGGGTATTTCCAATATTCGCCGACCCCTTTGCTGACTTCATCTGTTATGTATTTGGTGCTTTGAACGAATTTCAAGACAAAGTTAGCGCGTTCCAAGTTCGTCATATATTGAGATTCTTCAGATAATGTACTTGTAAAACTTTCGATCACGTCGCTGTCATATTCAACGAAGGCAGCATCAGAGCTGTCATTTATGTGGTGTCTGCCCGATAGGTTGTATTCGCTATAGGCATTGTATGCGGATACAGATGCTTTCCAAGTTATTCCGTAACTTTGTCCGTTGTATACCCATTTGAATTCTTTTACGACTATATCTGAAGTTATCGTCTCGGAATGTTCGTATGATATTCCGTCGATCGATCTGCATATGATCTTTACAACATATGTTCCATATGATAGGTTGTACGATGCTGTGCTTCCGGTCAGCGTTGTTGCTATTCTTCCTGTATCCTTATCTATGATCATCCAAGTCACTGTTCCGGATGATTCTATAGGACATTTGAAAGTGAATGAGTCGTACTCGTTCGTGTAAATACAATCACATTCGGATCTGGCATTTATCTCTATGTCTCCATTCACTGTAAGCGTGTATGTGGAGGCAGAAGATAATTTGGTCCCGTCTGAGAACCAACCGTAAAATGAATAATCAGAAGATGGATCAGCGCTGATTGTGATCTGTGCGCTTTCTCCGTAATATCCGGCGCCGGTAACAGAATCAATGCCTTTTCCGAGATTTATATCGACACTGCGGGTTATTCCCGCTTTTGCATAAAGATCTTCGTCAGAATTGATGTTGAATTGATATGTAGGTGACGTTGATCTTAGTTCATTTCCTGAGAACCACCCTATGAATGTATACCCTTCTTCTACTTCTGCATCAAGAGATACAAGAGATCCGTCACTATATTCTCCTTCTCCGGAAGTAATTATGATACCGTCACTTTGATCTATGCTGAGCTGATGATTTGTAGGAATCAAGAGTATGATCGCGACGATCACTATTGCTATAATGGAAACAATGATCAGTTTCTTTCTATTTTTATGCAGAAATGAATATGTAGGACCGGAGTTCACTTTTTTGTCAGTATGTGACTTAGGTTTAGGTGATGTGTGAATCGTCTGTATTGTTGTTTTTTCCATATCATTTATATTGACAGGAAATCCGCACACTTTACAGAACAGATCTGAATCATTTATCTCCGTACCGCATTTTTTACAATACAAGTAACTCAAGTTCTGACTGGCTTACTAAATATATATCTGTCGTGGTCAGATTGTTGATTGCTTATGAACTAGTCACTATTTTATTGGTTGTTACAATAAAAACATTATTATGAGTTAGGACGATTGGCAATAATTTATAAATCTAAATAAGTATCTATAAATATAGATGGCGGAAAGTGGTACTGGATGAGAGACAAAGAGAAAAGCGATCAAACCAAGGACGGAGATGGATGTTATGTTTGTTCTTGCTGTTCATATCGCTGGAAATCCAGAAAAGAGAACGGGCTTCCACGTAATTGTCCGTCATGTCGTTCTACGGTTTGGATGAAGTCTTTCGAGTTGAGGGCATGTACTAGGTGCGGTTATGAATGGAGTTCCACGAATCAGAAACCTAAGAGATGCCCGAGTTGTGGTACATATCACTGGAATGAGATCCCTGTTTCATACCATTGTTTGAAATGCAATTATACGTGGATTGCAAAGAGGGATTGGCCTCCGAAGAGATGTCCAGAGTGCAGGTCCACGGCATGGAATTCTAAAAAGGAATCAAGTCATATGGGTCCGAGTCAATATTCTCTACTCATGCAATTGGATATTTCAGATATGGACCCTGCAGAGGTTGAGGGCATAATCGAGAGATATCGCAAAGGTGAATCCTGTACGAATATAGCTTTGAATTCTCCTATGCCATTCAGTATAGTATATGAGATAATACGCAAAGAGTATCCGATGTCTAATTCGATAAGAGTTTGATCGTAGAAAGTTTTTATTCAGAGCATGTATTGATCACGGTAATCGCCTTTTCTTGATCAGAGGCACAAATATCGATATCGGGTGAATATGAATGCTTAGAACATTACCACTGAATACTGAGAATCTATATCTCAGAAAATTCGAAGAAGGGGATATACAGGCGGCATTCGATAATTGGATGTCTGATAAGAATGTCTCAGAGTTCCTTACTTGGAATACTCATAAGAATGTAAACGAGACAAGAAGGATCATAAACAGTTGGATTTTATATTACAAGAACGGGACCATGGATTGGTGTATCACTCTGAGGCCCGATCTCGTTCCTGTCGGAAGTATCACAGCTGTTCAGGATTTTCCTGAAAAACAGTATTGCGAGATAGGATATTGCATCGCAGAGAGATGTTGGAACAAAGGATACATGTCCGAAGCGATAAAAGCAGTTGTAAGTTATATTTTCAGTTCAACGGATTATATGTGGATACAGGCAAGATACGATTCAGAGAATGAGGCATCCGGAAAATGTCTTAGAAAATGTAAATTCAGAAAAGTTGGAGAAGTCACAGGTAAAAATAAAAATGGCAAAGAAAGACAGTACGTCATAATGCGCATAGATCGTCCATGATTTATTTTTTGATTCTAAGAAGAGTGAATGTTGTCATATTGTCATTACGATCTTCGACATTTTCATGAGCTAATATGAGTTTGTAGAACTCACCGGCGTTCTTCCTGCAAACGACAGCTGATGTTTCAGGAAGGTCTCCTTCATTCAGCATTTTTGCTGCAAGAGCTGTATCCTCCACTTCTATTCTATCTGTGTCAGGATATAGTTTGTCGAGGTTGTTCTTGGTCTGTAATAAAGCTTGTATGTGAGATACCAATGCATTTATCTTCACGTTTTCATTTTTAATGAATACGCAGTGATGTATCGGAACGATGTCGGTTTTGAGGCTTTCGATGTTATCCTTCCCTTTTAGTGCTTCCTTTGTTTCCATAACAGGTCCGGCTGTTATATTGGACGAAGCAACGACACCGTAGTCCGACTCTCCTTTTTCCAACGAATCTACTACGCCTTGTGAGGATATCAAAGGTAATAATTCGTAATCGGACCACCCTTCTGCTTTTATGAATTTCATAGAAGCTTCTTCGGAGTTCGAGAACGGAATTCCCATATAGCCTATCTTGATCGTCATTTACAGTTTCCCGATATCAATGTAATAAAAGGAACTTTCGGTCTGTTCGACATTCGGTTTATTTAGTGAGAAGTTGTTTCAGATAACGTAAAGAGACGGATCATATGAGTGATGAGAATTATCGGAAGTGTAAGACATGCAGATTTTGCATACATTCCAATGATATTTGGGTCTGTTCGATGAGTGATAGTAGGACACAGGCTGAGGCCACATGTGAAAGATATCGTCCAGGAAGCTGTGAGAATTGTTCTAACCTCAAGGTTTCAAAGGAATCAATAATCTGCGGATTGACGAAAGAGGAGACGGATACATTAAGCGTATGTTCCGATTATAATCCCAACGGAAGACGCTCAGTATGAAGAGTTGCGTTGTTTATGTCCGCTGAGGGCGTTTTTGACGCTTGCTTTCGCAACACTGTTCCCAGATATGATCTTCTTTGCAGAATCAGGCAATCCATAGTAGATTATGTTGTCTGCTACTCCCGTGTTCACTTTCATTTCTTTTCTTACTGAAAGGTATGCGGATTGCAGAGCACCCACAACAGAGTTGATCGAGTCTGTTATATCATAGATATGTTTCGAGATGTAATCCTTCTTGTTGATGAAATCTGTGCAGTCCTTTAGGTATGGATTGTAAGTGTTGTCCATATAATCTTCATCGAGATCGTCAACTGCATCCATGACGTACACCATAGTGCTCAATTCGATGAACAGATCGCTCAGTTCTTTCGTTGCATGTCTTTCTGCGAAATCATTCAATGCAACAGATAGAGACTGCCCGAATCTATTTCCCATTTTGATCGCATCTGTGCATCCTGATAGTTCAAGAGAATGCAGTTCTTCGAATCCTTTTCCTACGATATTATCATACTCAGGATACATTTTTTCGGCTTTGCTTATAGCTTTACTTAGCGTAAGGGAGATGAAATTGGTCTTCATCGAAGGTTTATCGATAGTATCATCGACAAGTTCCCATTTTGTGAGTAGGATCGTATATGCTGCCATCTTCCTGAAAAGATCCGAATCGGCGTTCGGTTTTTTGAATACACATAGAGGTGAGTTCTTTGTTCTGGCAAAGTCGATGACATCTCCAGCTACAGCGTTAAGGATTATGGTATTGAATGTCATGTCATAATTCACGGCTGCTGTTGAAACGAGCCCGAATTCAGATTTCAACTGATGGCAAGTTTCGCAGTAGTATCTGCGATATGTTGCGAGGTCTGAAGAAGACATTTTGCTGTACATCGGAAGAGTGTATCCAAACATGACGTTCCTGTGTTGCCAATATGGTTCGAACCTTTAATATATTTGTAAAGGGTACGCGTGATAGAACCGATGCCAGCATAATCGGTAGGTGAAAATATGTCGTACGATGCATCAACTGTTGAAGATTTGACTGCAATTTATATGAGCCAGTCGCCCTCAGCCTTTACTTCTATCGCAATGGAAGCACATAAGCCCAATGATCACTCATCCCGTATTGATGAAGAAGAACACGGCGGAGATTCAAAGTGCGATTATTCATGCTGTACAGAAAGCGGATACTGCAAACCTAGCTGTAATTTGGTATTAGCCGGACTTATTGTTGCTTGCTGTTGCTGCTGTTGCTACGTTACGCACGGATTCAATGGTGTTTGGCCGTATTGGCCAGCTTGATCTCTGAGATCATCACCGATATTTCGGTGATTCATTCACTATGAAGCCGTTTATCTCAATAATAATAAAACCGACGTTGTCGTGCAATATAAGTTGCAAACATTGTTATCATACGCCAGAGGAAAGGGTCAGCGGACACATTTCTCTCAATATATTGGAAAAATTATTTCGTACAGCTTCTGAAGAGTATGAATCGGTTTGGTTCATCTGGCACGGCGGAGAGCCGCTTATGCTCTCGCTTCAATTCTATCGTGATGCTATTGCATTGCAGAAGAAGTACTTCGGAAAAGATACTCACAGGGTAGGAAACACAATTCAGACGAACGGTATCCTTTTAGATAGAAAATTCGATAACTTTTGCAAAGAGAACAAGATCAATGTAGGTGTTTCTTTCGAGGGCCCGTATAATGATGTTCTGAGGGAAAGGTCTTCAGATGTTTTGAAGAATCTTACCTATCTTTCGGATAAGGATCATGTATTCACGGTCGGATCTACAATATCATCCGGAACAGAGTCCAAACAGACTGAGTTATATGAATATTTCAGAGATATGAAGATCAATGTTTCATTCTCGCCGGTCATTCCGTCAGGGTGTGCGGCAATTCACAGAGAACTCGTTCCAGATCCAGATTTGTACATCAGATCGAGCATAGAGGCATTCGATAAGTGGCTGTTCGATAAGGATTCAGAGATACCGTTGATTCCTCATTATCTGTATCTTTTGAATGCTTTAGGAGAACCAACCGAATCCGATTGCGCTCACACATCATGTCTAACCAAATGGCTCTGTATATACCCTAACGGTGATCTGTATCCATGTGGAAAGAATTGTCCTAAGAATTACATGTTGGGAAATATATCTGATGTAGAGCATTTGTCAGATGTATTTTCGACAGACGGTTTCAAACAGATCATTTTGGGTACTATAATCAGAAGAGAGAAATGCAAGGATTGTGAGATATTCAGATATTGCAATGGAGGGTGCAGTGTTGATGCATTCTATGAGTGTGGTATTGAGAATATCAACGGCGATTCATGTAGGATCTTCAAGGCGGTGTTCACTCACATCCTCGAAGTTACCAATGGCATTCTTGATGATAAGCCAGATCTCTCCGTTTACAATATGTATGTACGCGATGCGATCGTCGGAAAGTTATTGAATCCGAAGATTGTCAGTATGTGATCATTCTTTGTAAGCAACCGCTTCTATCATTATCATGACACCTTTCGGTATGGCACTTACTTCTACACAGCATCTCGTCGGGTATGGTTCTTTGAAGTAATTCATGTAGACGAAATTCACGGCTGCGAAGTTTTTCATATCTGAAAGGTAGATCTTTGTGCTGACTACATCTTGAGGTCCTGCATCTCCTCCTGCAAGTACCGCAAGAAGGTTGTCTAAGACCTGTTTTGATTGTTCTTCGATGGTCTGGCCGATATATCCTGTATTTGGATCTACAGGTATCTGGCCGGAAGTGTAGATGAAGTTTCCTACTTTGATTGCTTGCGAATAGGGGCCGGCCGCTACAGGTGCATTGGCCGATGTAATATTTTGGATTGACATTTTCTTACCTCTCTTTGTTTTTAGTATCATTACCTATGTCATTCACATCATATGGTGTGCCCTGATACACGTAATAGTTGAGCCAGTTCGTAAATAATAATGTTGCGTGGCTTCTCCATGTTACAACGGGATCGTTGCTAGGATTGTTTTGTGGGAAATAGTTTTCTGGTAATCTAGGCTCCATACCGCGCTTGGTATCCCGATCGTATTCGAATGCTAGTGTGCTGCGATCGTATTCGAAGTGACCGGTTACGAACACCTGTCCTGCCTTCTCTGATACGACTGCGCCTACTCCTGCTTCATTGGACATTGCAACGATGTGAAGGTGGGGATTGTGCCAAATATCTGAAGCTCTGACCTCTGTATGTCTCGAGTGGGGCATATTGAACACATCATCGAATCCTCTTAGGAGAGGTTCTCCAGGTATGGTTGTGTAATGTTTGAATATCCCCGACATCTTATGTTCCAATGGATATTTCGGGATAGAATAGTGATGATAAAGACCAGCTTGTGCTCCCCAGCATATATGCAATGTGGAAAACACGTTGGTTACGGACCAATCCATTATCTCGCAGAGTTCATCCCAATAGTCCACTTTTTCATATTCGATGTTCTCTACAGGAGCACCTGTTATGATGAGACCGTCGAATTTTTGATTTTTAATCTCATCAAAGGTATGATAGAATTTATCCAGATATTCTTGAGATGTGTTTTTTGATTCATGTGTAGCCATCTGTAGGAAGATGATATCCGTCTGCAGGGGGCTGTTACTAAGGAGGCGGAGGATCTGGATCTCCGTATCTACCTTAGTAGGCATCAGGTTTAGGATTATTATCTTTAAAGGACGGATATCCTGTGCAACCGCACGCTTCTCGGTCATTACGAAAATATTCTCTGACTCGAGTGCCGCGCCGGCCGGAAGGTCATCTGGAATCTTTATCGGTATTTTTCATCCCTCGCTGTACGGGTCAGTCAAATACTCCCATACTTATGTATTTGTCCCCTCCATCAGGAAGGATCGCTACAATTTTCTTGTCTTTTTCTTTCTTAGACAGTTCAATTGCATAATATGCAGCCGCACCGGATGAGATGCCTGCGAAGATACCTTCTTTCCTGGCAAGTTCTCTTGTAGTTTCGATAGCATTTGCGCTCGTGACTGTAACTATCTTTGAAATGAGGGATACGTCAAGATTATCAGGTATGAAGTTAGCTCCGATACCTTGGATCATATGAGGTCCTGTGCGACCTTCTGTTACCAGGGGGCTTTCTGCAGGTTCTACACCGATTACCTTTGCTTTGGAACCCGCATCGCGGAATGCTTTGGCTATTCCTGTGATCGTTCCGCCTGTTCCGAATCCGCCCACCACATAATCGACATCAGGGATATCGGCAAGAATCTCTTTTCCTGTTGTTGTTCTATGGCTTGCCGGGTTTGCCGGGTTGTCGAACTGTCCGAGGATCATTGCATTTTTTTCTTTTGCAATTTCATTGGCTTTGTCTACAGCGCCTTTCATTCCTTCATTTCCGGGAGTGAATACTATTTCTGCGCCATATGCTTTCATGTAGGCCACGCGCTCCTTACTCATAGTGTCTGGCATTGTGAGTATAGCTGTGTATCCGCGAACTGCTGCGATCATTGCGAGAGCGATACCGGTGTTACCGGACGTTGGTTCTACGATGATCCCGTTGTGTTTCAGAACACCTTTGGCCTCAGCATCGTTGATCATCGTCAATATGGGGCGGTCCTTGATGGATCCTCCAGGGTTGGATCTCTCTGCTTTGACGAAGACATGCGCATCTTTCGATACGAGTTTGTTTAATTTTATGATCGGAGTATTTCCGATTAAATCAGTAATATTATTGTAAATTGTCATAATGGGTAGGAAATTAACAATTGTTTATATATTTTTTCATCGAACCTTATTCAGTACTCGATTCCTTTTCTGGCATGTATTCCAGCATCAAAAGGATGTTTGAGCATATTCATTTCCGTGACAAGATCAGCATAATCTATTATCTTTTCAGGAGCCCCTCTTCCGGTAAGGACGATCTCGATATTCTTGGGGCGTCCTTTCAACATTTCTATTACATTTGCAGGATCCAAAAGTCCCCAAGACATGGCGACATTTATCTCATCTAGTATGACAAGGTCATATTTGTTGGAATATATCTCTTCCTTTGCTTTGGCTAGAGTATCCTTTGCGATCTGAATATCTTCCTCCTTGGGTATTTTGTGGACCATATGATCCAATCCCATTGGCATTATCGTAAAATTGTCGAAATGTTCGGCTGAAACATGTTCTCCGTAGTTCTCGGCAGGTTTTAGAAATTGTATCATCAAAACATTGAGGCCTCTGCCCGCGGCTCTGAAAGCAAGTCCTAATGCGGCAGTTGTCTTTCCTTTTCCTTTTCCTGTGTAGACTTGGACCAGACCAAGTTCATCCTTGATATCAGTAGAGAGGGCCATTTAATCAAATTGTGTATTAATTTATAAGGATTAAAAGGAATCTATCTGATCGAGAATTTTTATTGTATTACCAAGTTTAATATCTCAGTTTAAGTTATTCAAAGACATGTCCGAGAAGGTCACGTACACATCAAAAGAACAGCTTTCCGTATTGGTAGCCGCCTGTTCCGGTATTTTTATAATGCCGTTGATGAGTACGATGATGAATCTCGCTCTTGTGTACATAGGCGATGAGTACACAGTAGGTTCTCATTCCCTGGCAATGATCAATACCATTTTTCTTTTGGCATCTGTCATCACAATGGTTCCGCTTGCAAAACTCTCAGACATCTACGGAAGGAAGAAGATCTTTCTATTCGGATTGATAGTTGTTGCAATAGCCGCTACTGGTGCGGCGTTGAGCCCAACTTTCGAGATCCTGTTGATAATGAGATTTTTGATGGGTGTTGGTTCGGCTGCAATCTCCGTTTCCAGCATATCGTTAGTTACGGAGATATTTCCTTTTTCCAAGCGTGGATGGGCCATCGGCGTCTACACGACATTCGTATATCTGGGATTGGCATTGGGCCCCACATTAGGAGGTTTCATTTCTCAGATACTCGGCTGGAGGTATAATTTCGTCTTCATGTTCCCGTTAGCAGTGATCTCGTTGGTATCTTTGTTCAGATTCAAGAAAGATGTGATATCGAGTCCCGATCTTAAAATGGATGTAAAAGGTTCTGCAGTATATGCACTTACGATCTTCTTCACAATGTACGGTGTCATCAATCTTCCTGAAACATGGGCTTTCATTCTAATGATCATTGGAATATCATTCCTTATATTCTTCATTTCATTAATGAAGAAATCCAAGTCGCCTGTATTGGATGTAGAGATATTCAAACACAAGCTGTTCTCGAGATCATGTATAGCAGCGTTCATGAATTATGCCTCATCTTATTCTGTATCATTCTTCCTCGCGTTGTATCTTCAGGAGATAGGAGCATTATCTGCAGTCGAAGCAGGAATGATCATGTTGATCCAGCCTGTGATACAGGTCATACTAACTGCAAAGGCTGGAAGTTATTCCGATAAAATATCGGATAAGCGTCTTCTGCCTACTCTGGGAATGGCATTGACAACATTGGGCGCGGTTATGATAATATTCCTGGATATAGATGTCAATCTGTATTATGTTGCAGCGATCCTCTTCATACTGGGCCTAGGGTTCGCATTGTTCTCTGCTCCGAATACCAGTCTTATGATGTCATCGCTTCCATATCAGAATCGCGGTGTAGCGTCCGGAATGGTAGCTGTGGTCAGGCAGGTCGGTATGATGGTAAGCATGGGTATAGCCATGTGTTGCATCTCGGTCATAATGGGATCTACAAATAATCTTAATCCTGCGACATATGGGGAGTTCATCAATGTGATAAGGGTTGCTTTCATCATCTGTTCCGCTATGTGCATAATAGGTACAGTGGTATCATGGTTTAGAGGAAAGGATTCCGAAGCAGAAGTTCAAGAGCTATGATGACCCAGTAATTTAGTTATGCCTAATTATTTCGCCAATAATATTTTTAGTTATGCCTAAAATTTAAATATATACACAAACTTAAAATAGCTTTTTCATGCTTCAAAAAGCATGTCTAAAGCAGCGATATGTGCATCTCGGGATAATTACAACTTTCAAAAGATCGTTGTAGTCCTGGGTTTCTCGCTGATGGCCGTTAAATTCTCGGCATATTTTTTGACAAATTCGGTTGCTATTCTCACAGATGCTATGGAAAGTATCGTCAACTGCATTGCAGGTTGTATCGGCCTCTATGCGTTATATCTCTCGGCATGTCCTGCAGATAAGACACATCCATATGGTCATGGAAAGATAGAGGTAATATCATCTTCTATTGAAGGTACTATGATCACCATCGCAGGATTGTTGATCATATACGAATCAATATTGAATCTAATTAATCCCAAGCCCATATCTGATCTGGATATCGGTCTAGTTCTGATCGCTCTTGCTGCATTGGCAAATTATGTTGTAGGGCGTGCCGCCATCGCCAAAGGTAAGAAAAACAGATCGCCGGCTCTAGAGGCCAGCGGAAGGCATCTATGTACCGATACGTATTCTTCGATCGGTATCATACTCGGTTTGTCAGTTGTTTTCATCGCAATGCAAATGAACATAAATGTATGGTGGATGGATCCCGGAATAGCACTTCTGTTTGGTTCGTTGATAATAATCACGGGCGTGAGAGTCATCCATTCATCATTGGATGATATAATGGACAAGGCCGACGAGGAGATACTTGCCAATATTGTAGATTGTTTGAATGAGCATAGGTCCGAGGATTGGATCGATATACACAGCCTCAGGATAATAAAATACGGAAGTGTACTCCATATAGAATTCCACATAACTCTTCCTTATGATATGACAATAATGGAGGAAGAAAGAGAGAAGAGTCGGCTCAAAGAAGCTGTCACCTCAAAGTACGGGGATTCTGTGGATTTGATATTGTCTCCTGAACCATGCCATGATTTCTCATGTCCTCATTGCGGGCGTGTCTGTGAGCATAGAAAATCGGAGTTCATCGGACATATGGACTGGAACGTTAGGATGCTCAGTCAGAAACATCAGCATGCTCTTGGCAATCGTGTGATATTCGTTGATGACTGCACAAAGAAGTGAAGTTTTTATTATCAGTTAGAAGATATAGGTATATGCTTTTCAATAAGTCTAAGGATGTGCCGCCAGAGATCGTTGATGTTGATCTTGGAAAATGGTATACCGGTCTTAATGACCAGGAAAAGGTCAAATTAGGAAGATATCTCAAGGAATCTGATACTTCGTCCAGATATGCATTCCTTAAATCGATTGTTTTAAAAGCTAATGAAGATGAAAACTACAAATTTGCAATTGTTGTCGGAGAATACAGCAGACAGATCAAGATGCACGATATCGAGCAATTCAATATTCTAGAAGAACTTATTCCCGCATATTTTGGAGCCAAGGATTACGACAAATGTCTAGAGTGCTGCAATGAATGCTTGGCACTTATACCGAAGATCAAGAAAGAGTTGTTTGCAAAGAGTGATGGTCCTATACCCGAGAGGTTAAATTGTCGTAATTATAAGGTCAATGTTCTTGTAGGGGTTAGATTTGATTATGATGCGGGAGATCAAGCTCTTGATGAGTATTATGAGATGGGCATTCTGTCAGAGGAAGATCTCAAATTCAGAAAGCAGAGTAATAAGATCTTTAAACTTCAGAAGACATTTGACGGGATATACACTGTGAAACTCAAGGACGAATAAGGTCCTTCCAACCGATCATAGGTATAACATCGATTCCAGGTTCTTCATAGGGATGGATTTCGATTATTTTGTTGATAATCGATTCCAGATCTTTATCATATGCTGCGAATTCTACTCTGAGTTCGTCGGCTATGGTTATTTCTCCTGTTTTTCCGTTATAAGGATGAGATCCTTCCAACGTTTTCCACGTTCCTTTTACATCGAACGTAGTAAACGCCCTCTCATAACCAGGATATATGGGTTCCATGATGTTATTGATTGAATCCATTAGCTAATCTGCATATTCTTCTGGGATATTCACAGATATTTTGTATATCTGAATATTTTTTGTCATAATATTATTCATTATGAATGAAGTCTAAGTTGTTATTTTCTACCTTTTTTACTAATGACTTCGAAAGCATTCCTAATTCCATCCATGCCGCATCGAATACTGCGTTTGGTGTAAGGCACGGTGCAGATACGCTTGATCTTATATTCGGGTCTTGAATTTTACTCTTCGAGAAGTCTACAGCATCTTCAGCTGTTATTTTTGTAAGTTTTTCAGCATATTCTTGAATATGTGGACAATCTGAGACGATTTTGACATCAAGGTCGCCATCTTCACGCAGAGTCACTGTGACTTTGCTGGTCTTTGAACACGTATTCATTTTTGATATTACTGTGGAAGGCATGATATCATCGAAATAATACCAGAGTGTTCGTTAATAAAAGCTATGTTTGAATAAGATCATTCCGGACGATTGGGTGCGTTGGGAATGTTAGCGAGGATATCTTCGATATCTTTCAGTCTTTGTTCTGTATCTTTCAGCATACGTTTTGCACCGCGGTTGAGATAAGAAGTGCTTAATAGTGTTGCCAGGAACATTATAGGGGGGAAGGTATACATTGCTCCGCCGATGATGCCGGCGATCTTCTTCAGATCTGTGAGATTATTTATCTTTTCAACAAGAGCATTGTCTCCAGGAAGTTTGTGCTTAAGGGCTTTGTACATGAGTTTTTCTCCACCCATTACGACCTCCAGGCTCCATTGTACCGATCCCAATACAGGTGTGACGACTCCTTTTGGAACAGTTTTTTTATCGAGGATGGCTTTTCTCAGATCTTCTGCCGTGCGACCTTCGAATTCTGTCCAATTATATCCCACAGTATAATTGGAATGTCCGTCGCTTGCGGAGATAGGCGCCCATCTTCCAGGATATTTGTCCATCACGCGCTGCGCGAAATAGTTGGAATATGCATCTGGATGACCGCCATTTAGAACTTCAAATCCGTCAAGATCTATATCGAAGATCCTTTCTTTCAATCCATGTACATGGAAACTGAAAGGATGAGGCGCAATAGTGAGTCCGCCTTGTTCTCTGATCTCATCAACTGTTTCTTCTATGGAAATGAACGATTTCGGTTTTTCTGTTAGGAAAAGACCTATGATCTCTCCGTCATTGGTCATTATCTCATCTCCGACTATGATTTCGATATCGTCGAATTGTTTGGCATATTTTTGAGCTACAAAACCACCGGCAACTTCATTGTGATCTGTAATACAAAGAACGTCCATTCCGTTCTTTCTTGCGCGGTCTACCTGTTTTTCAGGCATAGTTACCGATTCAGGGAACTTTAAAATACCTAGACCGGTAAAACCAGAATACTCTGTATGAACATGAGTATCGGCCTTTCCCATCCTTTCCATGCGGTTAAAGTAAGTTAACTGTATTTATAATTATATAATTAACATCATTGCTAAATGAGCCACACCTATAGAAAATGGTTAAATGATTGAACATATACAGAGATTGATGTCATGGTTGTTGCTTGGGATACCGATCGGAATCATCCTTCTCTATTATGGTTCAGAATGGATGGTCGACGGCGCTAAGAAGATGGCACTAAGGTTGGGAGTCACGCCATTCGTGGTCGGTCTTACTGTTGTGGCATTCGGATCTTCTGCCCCTGAAGCAATAACTTCCTTGGTGAGTTCTGCAAACCCGCAGATCATCGTAGGGAATATCGTAGGAAGCAACATTGCGAACATAGGGCTCGCGATAGCTCTAGCCGCAATAATATCTCCTATCATTTGTAGCTATAAACAAATAAGATTCGAACTTATTTCAATGCTAATATCTACTGTGGTCATTACAGTGATGGCACTCAGGGGATCTCTCGGTTGGGTCGAGGGTATAATCTTAGTTGTTTCACTTTTCATATTCGTCGGTGCCGTGTATTATTTGAAGAAGGATGCTCCTAATGTAGAGAAAACAATAGATCCGGATATATTGGAGGCTGAGCACAATACAACTCCGATGTGGATCAGTTGCATATTGGTCATTGTCGGTATCGTTGTATTGTATTTTGGTGCTCAGGCATTCATCAAAGGTGCTGTAGAACTGTCCGCCATCTTGGGTGTATCGGATCTGTTGGTAGGATTGCTTGTAGTGGCAGTTGGAACCTCATTGCCTGAATTGTGCATATGTTTGGTAGCAGCTTATCGTCATGAGAATGAGTTGGTTGTAAGTAACATTGTTGGAAGCATAGTATTCAATTGTTTTTTCGCACTCGGTATAGGATTGTTATTCACAACTGTTCCGATAACTCATTACATGCTTGTATTCCATATGCCAATTATGATCCTGATGACGGTTCTGATGTACATTATAATCAGGAGTGGGGATAGGATCAGAAGATCGGAAGGAGTGCTTTTATTCGCAATATACGTGATGTATTTAGCGCTCATGGCGATGTATCCGGAACTCACACAAAGTGTTATGTGAGTAAAGTTGAGCGATATTCAAGAGATATCAGAGTTGGGCGTAGTAGTATTCGCCTTTGGATTTCTGTTCCCTGTCCAATCTGGAGTCCGGTTTATTGATTCTGGGCCTATGTGTATCTGCGTCTCTTCTGAATGTTATATCTACTGCTGAAAGGAACTTGTTCATTCCAATCCTCATATCGAACGGACCTTCCCCGATACCATGGTGTCCAGGGTCTCCACCGAATACCATAAGCGAATCTGATACCATATCGATGAAATAGATGTCATGGTCCACGATCATTCCGCTACGGCCTGTTTTCTCCATCATTCTTCTGATGGTCTTTGCGGCATTCATCCTCTGATTGGAATCAAGGTAGGCAGAAGGTTCATCGAAAAGATATATATCCGCTTCTGTTGCTAAACAGATCGTGATGGCCAATCTCTGAAGTTCTCCGCCCGAGAGAGTCTTGACGTCCTTTTCCATAAGTGTTTTCATACTCAATGGAACCAATACTTCTCCCTCGAAGAAACTTGAGTTCACAGTGTCGTATGCTTGGGCGAATAATAGTTCCTGAACCGTGCCATCGTAATCGCCGTTGATATACTGAGGCTTGTAGGCTACTTTTACCATCGTGTTCAGTTTTCCCTCATCCGGTTCAATGACACCGGCGAGCATTTTCACGAAAGTGGTCTTTCCTGTCGCATTAGGCCCTACGATACCGACGGATTCTCCGATCTTCACAGATCCTTTATCGATATCGAGTTTGAATTCTCCGAAATCTTTTGATATATGTTCGAATTCGATCAGGTCGGGTGTGTTCCACTGTGTTCTTCCCATGGGGGCGGATTCGAATTCGATCGGTCTTTCCCTGAATTTGATGTTCTCTTCCGGAAGGTAACCATCCAGATAGACATTGATAGCGGTTCTGACCTGTCTTGCAAGAGTGAATACTCCATAAGCGCCTTCGGAACCGTAAACGACGCTTACATTATCTGCCAGATAATCAAGTATGGCAAGGTCGTGTTCAATTACCATCACCTGTTTGTCCTTGCTGAGTTCTTTGATGAGTCTAGCCATCTTGACTCTCTGATAGATATCAAGATAGGATGTTGGTTCATCGAAGAAGTAAACATCTGCTTCTTTCATCATCGTGGCAGCCATAGCCAAGCGCTGAAGTTCTCCTCCTGAGAGTTTAGATAATTCTCTGTCAAGTACTTCATCAAGATCGAAGGCCTTGGCGGCTTCTTCGAGTGTCATTCTTTCTTGGACCCTACCAAGAAGGTCTCTGACGACACCTTTTACATTCTCCGGAAGCTTGTCCACATACTGTGGTTTCATCGCGATCTTCGTTTTTCCGGCATATACGTTTTCCAGATAATCATGAAGTTCCGTTCCTGCGAAATGTTTTAGAACGGCCTCTTTGTCGGGAGGTTCATTAAAATTTCCAAGGTTAGGTATTTCTATTCCAGATAGGATCTTTATGGCCGTCGTCTTTCCGATACCGTTTGGTCCAAGGATACCGGTGATAAGGCCCTTTTTAGGAACTGGCAATCTGTATAGACGGAACGAGTTCTCGCCATATTGGTGGACCATTTCGTCTTTAAGCTCGTCTGCAAGGCCGATGATCTTGATAGCACCGAATTGACATTTGTTGATACATATGCCGCAGCCTTGACACAGTGTTTCCGAAATGATAGGTTTACCTTTTTCACCAAATGTTATGCATTCTACACCTGTCCTCATAAGAGGACAGAAATTAACGCATTCCTTATTGCATTTCTTATTTTGACATCTGTCCTGCAGAACGGCCGCTATTCGCATATGGAACGTTTAACATGAAGTATGATTTAATGTTTAAGGTGTTAAAGCCAATCATTTTTTACTTAAGGCATCTACGGTGGGAATATGGAGGATACTTCCGCTACAAAGGATGTCCAAACAATGCTTGGAGACCCGAAGAAAGCAATATTGCTTTTTTCGATACCTATAGCGGTAGCTTTCATAGTTCAGCAGGGAAATAACATAGTCGACAGCATTTGGGTGAC
>Ga0265295_1003636_pt1 | contig 22082 bp, 16 predicted proteins | sample Munlansysbiofilm_FD_192503 | JGI IMG/M metagenome (GOLD analysis project Ga0265295, IMG submission 192503) | Leachate microbial communities from a municipal landfill in Southern Ontario, Canada - Methane capture system biofilm | ecosystem: Engineered > Solid waste > Landfill > Unclassified ...
ACCCCTGCACCCAGAACTCCAGCACCAAGCACCCCTGCACCCAGAACTCCAGCACCAAGCACCCCTGCACCCAGAACTCCAGCACCAAGCACTCCCAAAACCTTTCCTTGACTATATCCCCATGCCAAGAATAATGACCTTCGTGACTTGATGGTGCGAGTATAGGTAATAGGGAATTCGTTAATCGAAGCGGCCTCCGCCACTGTATGCAGCATAAAGGTTTGAGGAGTCACTGTCTTGCCAGATGGGAAGGCGCCTCAAAGCTCTTAAAAGAGCAAACCGCTGTGAGCCAGGAAACCTGCCAGCAAGTATGGGAATTTCCCCGGAGTAATGGGAATATTCTTATAAAACGTTCATCTCAAGTCACAAATACAAAAAAGAGGTGAACAAAGATGAAAAACAAAGCAGCGCTTTTGCTACTGATGGTGATGGCTTTCAGCCTACTGGGAGCAGATCTCCTTTACGTGGTAAACTCACAATCCCGTACCCTGAGCCGGATCGACACGGCAAGCGACCAGGTGCAAAATACCTTCAGCATTTTGGGTAATGTGCCCAATAGAGTAGTGGTAGGCGAGAACTATCTTTACTCTGTCAATTCCGGTGACAATACGATCCAAAAGATAAACAAGCTCAGTGGCAGTACTGTGGCAAATCATCTGGTAGCAGTGGGCAGCAATCCCTGGGATGCGATTTTGCATGAGGGTTACCTTTATATTACGGGGCTGTTTACTTCCCGGGTTTACAAAATGAATGCCTCCAATGGACAGGTGTTGGCCAGTGTGCAGGTGGGTACGGCTCCCGAGGCTATGTGTGTGGTGGGGGACAAGCTTTACGTGACGAATGCCGGAAATTATGCCCAAAACTATGCCGGCAGTTCGGTTTCGGTGATAGATCTTCCTTCCTTTTCTGTGATCAATACTCTGGTAGTGGGGCTGAATCCTCAGTATCTATGCTTCCATGAAGGTTTTTTACATGTATCCTGCACTGGCAACTGGGCGGATACTGGAGGCAAAATAATGATCTTTGATACTCAGGATGACAGCCTGATACAGACAATTGAGCTGGGTGGTACTCCCGGCAACATTTGGATTGATGCAAATGATCTTGCCTGGGTGGCAGATAGCGGAGGAAACCAGATGTATCGCTATAATGCCCTTAGTTATGAGATTCTCAATGGAGCCGGTAACTCACTGCCTTTTGGCGCCTCCGAACTTGTTGGCACCGCATCCATGATCGCGATCCTGGCCCCAATTTGGGGATCAAATGGCAAAGTCACTCTTTTGAATCCAGATCTTAGCTTCATCAAAGAATACTCAGTTGGCATGATGCCCACGGACTTGAAATTGGAAACTATTTCCAGTCCGGTGGAGGACGATTTGGTGACAGCAGCACGAATATCGATCTATCCCAATCCCCTGCCTGCGGGCGAAAACCTTAAACTCAAAAGCGAGGGGAACCTAAGGGGCACCGTGCAAATCTTCAATCTCAAAGGCCAATTGTTAGAAGAAAAATATCTGGATGGAGAAGCGCTGAGCTTGGATACCTCAAAGCTCAGTAGCGCTTGCTATTTATATCGGATTAGCACAGACCGCGGCAAACAAAGCGGCAAGTTTATGATCTTGAAGTAGGTTCGCTGGCCGTAGCAACCTTAAAGCAGGCAGTGCTTGGTCTTCGTAAAGCAGAAATCAGATTTCGGAACAAAGCCTGGCCTGCTTTGAACTAACAGGCTGAGATATAGCTCTGCTCAGACTATCTTACCCCGTTTGATATCGTGGAGATGCCGTGGAGATAGCGTGGAAAATATCCTCTTATCTCTACGGCATCTCTACCATAGACTATTTAGGAGAGCCTCTGTAAGTAGCGGGATGGAAAGGCTAAAGAGAAAATCAAATAACATACCAAACAAGTCAAATTCAAAGCCGCTGCCTTGATTATTTTATTTTTATGAGCCTAGCAGCAAGATCCTCAGATAGCATATCATGATTAGCAAACATGAACAGTCTATGCGTCAAAAGTCTGTATCAGAAAAAAATTCCAGCTTGACACATTTAGCAGGTCTGTCAAGAATGAATATTATGGAAGAAAAGAAAAGCAAAATGTATGGTAACCCTCTTCTGAAGCCGGATAAACTCGCGCTCGAGGGGATAGGTCCGGGATTGTTGCCGAACCTGATGCACAATCTTCCCGGGATGGCTTTCCGGTGTTTGAACGATGCAGAATGGTCGATGCTTTTTATCTCAGAAGGCTGTGTAGATTTGACAGGATATCAAGTGGCTGATTTAATCGACAATACTGAGCTGAGCTACAATGATTTGATATTGGAAGAAGATCGGCAGAGGGTTCGCGAAGATATCAACGATGCGGTCCAAAGGCACACTCAGTATCAGATTGAATATCGGATTATCTGCAAAGACGGAAAGATAAAATCTGTCTGGGAAAAAGGTAATGGGGTTTATGATCGCGATCGCAATCCTACTTTTTTGGATGGCTTTATCATCGATGTATCAGCCCGGATTTTAGCGGAAGAAGAACTGCGGCAAGCTGCAGAAAATCTTGCCGAATTGAACGCTACCAAAGACCGATTTTTTTCGCTGTTGGCGCATGATTTACAAAACCCGGTTTATGCCATCATCTCGCTCTCAGAATTTGTGGCGGAAAATTATGACAATTTTGGCAAGGCTGAGATTCAGGACGCCTTTTTGCAAGTAAACAATGCTGCTCGCGGAGTATTTACACTTTTGGAGAACCTTTTGGATTGGGCAAAATTGCAAACCGGGCAGATAAAGACTCAGAAAGAAATTATTTCCATAACCAAGACCATGGGATATGCTATAGAGCATTACCGCAAGGCCTCTTTAGAAAAAGGCATAGAGATTGTTTTTGAGTATGATGAAGATTGCCTGGTGGAAAGCGATATGCGCATACTTTCCTCGATCTTTAGAAATTTGATCTCAAATGCACTAAAATACTCACATCCCCAAAGTAAAATCAAGGTGCAACTCAGAAGCAATGGCGCTCACGTAACTGTATGCGTAATAGATTATGGGATAGGCATTTCACGTCTCCATTTACAAGAGATATTCAGGATAGATAGCGAGCTCAGAGAATATGGTACGGCCAATGAAAGCGGGAGCGGATTGGGCTTGATATTGGTGGATAGTTTTGCCAAACTTCTGGATGCTGAGATACAGGTGGAAAGCAAACTAAATCAAGGTTCGAAGTTTACTTTGACTCTGCCGAGGAGAATTTGATTGACTATATGGCAGGGTCTAAAATAATGCCTCTTTACTATAAGATATGTGGATAGAAGATGAACGCGCTATTTAAATTAGAATTAGTACGCATCGTGGATGCTTTTAAGAGTAAAGGCGAGTGTCTGGACTATATGGCGGAGCTGTTGTCAAATAGCGGATGCCTGAGTTTTCCAGATCGCTATCTGGCCGCTGTGAAAGGTCGTGAAGAGATCATGAGCACCGGCATAGGACGTGGGATAGCCATTCCTCATGCCCGCGATCTTACGGTAAATTGTCTGAAAATAGCGGTTTGCATGCTAAAAGAAGCTTTGGATTTTGGGTCAGTGGATAATGAGCCGGTGAATCTGGTCTTTATGATCGCAGTGCCACAAAATTCGAATCAGGAATACATGCGCATCCTCCGCAGCCTGTCAGAACATCTGAGACAGGACAAAAACCGGGCTAAATTGCTCGGATCAAACTCTGATCGGGAGTTATTTGAACATGTTCAAACAATGCAAGACATTATTAACACTGCTGCTGCTAAGTAGCCTCATGCCTCTGTTAGCCCAGAGTGATGATTCCGGCAATACCGGATTTGATACTCTGAAATTGGTTTACAACGCCAAAACTATGTCCATGGGCGGAGCTGTGATTGGCCTGGCTGAAAATGCCGGTTCGCTCACCTTCAATCCTGCTGCCATTTTGCGGGCGCCTAATAGCACCCTGGCCGCCACCGTTATGAATCATTTTGTTGGTAGTGGCGGAGGTAGCATAGATTACGTGTATCCCAAAGATATCTTTATGGCCTATGGTGCCAGTTTGCGATATTGGAATAGCGGGAGCATGGACCGTACTGAAATCAGTCCCTCTGGAGAATTGATCGAAACCGGAGATACCTTTGGCTCACAGAGCCTGATCGCCTCGGCTTCTATGGCTCGCTATATCAGTTCAGCGATAGATCTTGGTGGAAGCCTGAAATTTATCTTTGACAGCGTGGACGATGCCAATGCCACGGCTGTGATGGTAGATGTGGGGGTGCTGCACCATACGGTGAATGAAAAAGTCAAGGTGGGACTCAGTGTGCGCAATATCGGATTTCAGAGCTCATACTATACTGAGAATAAGTATAAGGAAGGATTGCCGATGACCTTTGGCGTGGGATTGTCTATGCAAATGCGCGAGGACTTGGTCGCTGCGATGGACGTTGGCAAAGCGGGCGGCGAGAAAGTTATGGCACGCTTCGGTTTGGAGTACTATCTGTATCCCAGCCTGGCTCTCAGGGCCGGCTTCAAAAGCAATGCAGCGGATTATCACATGGGTAGCTTTATGGGTTACCTGGGTGGCGGCAGCCTTGGCTTGGGCTGGAAAACCGGCAAATTTGGTTTGGATTATGCTATTGCATCTTATGGAGACTTAGGTCTCATCAATCAAATAACCGTAAATTACAATTTTAATAAATAGGCGAAGGACAGATTTTTGCACTCTTTTTTATTTGAACTGGGGGTAGAAGAACTACCAGAAAACGTGATTCTACCAGCCATCAGGTATTTGCAGACATCCTTTGAGAAGATCTTGCAGGAAAAGGATTTGAATTGCGGGCAGATCAAGATTGGCTCCAGCCCCCGGCGTCTGAGTATTTGGGCTGAAAACCTGCCCGAGCGGCAAAAAGATAGTCAGATCAGCAAAGCCGGCCCTTCGCTAAGCATCGCCTATACCCCGGAAGGAGAGCTCAGCCCTGCGGGAAAGGGATTTCTCAAAAAGAGCGGTGGCAGCCCGGAAGATATCTTTATTCAAAAAACCGAGAAGGGTGAATTTCTGGCTGTAAGCTTTCTGCAAACGGGGGAGAGCACTATCGATATCCTGCGGACCTGGATTTTGCAGAGTATTCCGCAGATTCCCTGGCCTAAGAAAATGATCTGGCAGAGCCGGGACCTGGCTTTTTCCAGGCCCATCCGCTGGATCGTGGCTTTGTGGGACAGTAGTGCTATCGAGCTGGATTTCTTTGGGGTCAAAGCCGGAAATTATAGTTTTGGCAATCGCTATCTGGGCTTGGGCAAACCGATAGTAATCGACAGTCCACAGGTCTATGAAGCACGCCTAAAAGCAGCAAAAGTAATCGTAAATGGACAAAAGCGGCGAGAGCTGATCCAAAGCCAATGCGCCCAGCTTTTTGCGGGCCAAGCCTTCAAGATCAAAGAAGACAATCGCCTCTTGGACATCGTAACGAATCTGGTGGAATATCCAGAGGCTGTGGTGGGAGATTTTGACCCGCGATATCTGTCTTTGCCAGAGCAGATTATCAGCTCCACCATCAGCCAAAACCAAAAGTGCTTTTCTGTATATGATGAACACGATCGGCTGGCAAATAAATTTGTTTTTATCTCAAATGGCAATCCCCAGCACAATGACATCATCCGCGCGGGCAACGAAAAAGTGGTAGCCGCCCGTCTGGAAGACGCCTTGTGGTTCTTTAGCGAGGATAGTAAACTCCCGCTTGAGGACTATCTACCCAAGCTGCAAAGTGTGGTCTTCCAATCCCAAATGGGCAGCCTGGCAGACAAGACAGAGCGCCTCATCCGCCTGGGTGAGTATATCTCAAAAGAGCTGGGGCAAGATGAGGTGCAAAGCAGAAAAGCAATGCGGATAGCAAAGCTATGCAAAGCTGATCTGGTGACTTTGATCTTGGGTGAAAAAGAATTTACCAAATTGCAAGGTTATATGGGCATGCAATATGCCCTGGTCCATGGCGAAGATCCCGAGATTGCCCAGGGCATCTATGAACATTATATGCCCAGAGGTAGTAGTGACGGCCTGCCTCAAACTGAAGGTGGAGCCATCTGTGCTATTGCTGATAAACTGGATACTGTGGCTGGAATCATTTCGGTAGGGCTCATGCCCACCGGTAGTCAAGATCCCTTTGCCCTGCGCAGAGCTGCAGCAGGCGTGGTACAAATCCTGGCAGATCGCGGCTGGAACCTGGATCTGATGGCCTTGATAGATTTTGCTTTGAACATGCTTCAGGAAAAAGTAAAGGTGAAAGAGGATTCCGCCACCAAGGTGAAGTCCTTTTTCAAGCAGCGGATTAGCTGGCTCTTGGGCGAACTTGGGATAAGCTATGATGTGGTGGCCAGTGTGATGCACGTGGATATTTCCCATTTGCCTGATCTCATTGCCCGGGCCCGGGCTCTGCAGAAGCTGAAATCCAAAGATGATTTTATCCGTTTGGTGATCGGCTTCAAGCGTGTGGCCAATATCATTCAACAAGAGAAATCTTTTGCAAAGCTGGATCCCACACTTTTTGAAAGCGATGCGGAACGAGATTTGCACAAGGCATTGGGAGTGCTAAGCAGCAGAATTTCTGAAGCTCTGGATTCCTGGGATTATGCCGGTGGTTTGCAGAGACTGGTGGAATTTGGCAAGATTATCGATAATTTCTTTGATAAGGTACTGGTAAATTGTGACGATGAAGCGCTCAGGAAAAACCGTTACGCCCTTTTGGCTGCTATCCGGGATGAATTTACCCGTATGGCAGATCTGGCCTTGATCGTAGTGGAAAATCAAACAACTGGAGAATAAATGCACATATTAGAAACTTTGAAACAGCGGGCCATCGCTATTGGTGGTACCATAGTCCTCCCCGAAGCAAATGATCGGCGCACTTTGGAAGCTGCCGTTGATATTTGCGCCCAGAAGATCGCCAAAGTGATACTCTTGGGCAAAAAAGAACAGATTCTGGCAGAGGCAGCAAAGTGGAATTATGATCTGGCTGAGTGCGAGATCATCGATCCTGCTACCAGCGCTGATCTGGATTCTTTTGCCGAAGCTCTGTACGAGAGACGCAAGGAAAAAGGTCTGAGCAAAGCGGATGCCCACAGCACCATGCAAAATCCCCTGTATTTTGGGGCGATGATGGTGAAACAGGGTAAAGCCAGCGGCATGGTGGCAGGTGCAGCGAATACCACAGCGGATGTACTCCGCTCTGCTCTGCACGTGGTGGGTGTGATGCCCGGTCTGAAGACCGTATCTTCCTGCTTTATCATGGTGCCCCCCAAAGCAGATGATAAAACCTATCTTTTTGCAGATTGCGCCGTGGTGCCAAATCCCACTGCGGAACAATTGGCTGATATTGCCGCCTCCACCGCGCATAGCTGCCGCTCGATTCTTTCCCAGGAACCTTATGTAGCGCTGTTGTCCTTTTCCACATTAGGTAGTGCCGAGCATGAACTGGTGGAGAAAGTACGGGAAGCCAAGGGCATCCTGGACGCACGCAAAGTGGATTTTAGCTATGATGGCGAGCTGCAACTGGACGCTGCCATCGTGGAATCCATTGCCCACAGCAAGGCACCTCAAAGCAAAGTGGCGGGACACGCCAATACTTTGGTTTTCCCAGATTTACAAGCTGCCAATATCGGCTACAAGCTGGTGCAGCGCCTGGGTGGATTCGAAGCTATCGGTCCCATCATTCAAGGTCTCGCAGCTCCGATCTGCGATCTATCCCGTGGATGTTCCGTGCAGGATATTGTGAATACCTCTATCCTCGTCTTATTAATGTCTAAAAAATAAACTATATAGGAGAATTAAGGTGGCTATAAAGCTGTCAAATCGTTCCAAACTGATCAAACCCTCACCGACTTTGAGCATGACTGCCAAAGCGGCACAGATGAGAGCTGAAGGCATCGATGTGATAAACTTCGGTGTGGGAGAGCCGGATTTCAATACTCCGGAGTATATCAAAAAGGCCGCACATGAGGCCATTGATGCAAATTTTACTCGCTATACGGCGAATCCAGGTATCATAGAATTACGCAAAGCTATTTGCGACAAACTGGAAAGAGATAACGCTCTGGTCTATGCGCCCAAGGATATTTTGGTTTCTCCGGGAGCCAAGGCCTCTATCCTGAATGTGCTGATCGCTGCCTGCGACGTGAATGATCAGGTCTTGATGGCCACTCCCTATTGGGTGAGCTATCCTTACCAGGCTCTATTGGCAAACGCAGAGTCGGTATATGTACCCACTCGCGAGGACAATGGTTACAAGATCGAGGCTGATGTTCTGGCTCAGGTGATCAAAGAAAGTCCTTGTGCCAAAGTCCTGATTTTGAACTCTCCCAATAATCCCACGGGCTCTGTGTATTCTCGCAAAGAACTGGAAGAGATTGCCGCAGTTTGCGTGAAAAACGACATCCTGGTGATTTCAGACGAGATTTATGAACGCCTGGTTTACGATGATGTCGAGCACATTTCCATCGCTTCTTTAGGACCCGAAATCAAAGAACGTACCGTGGTAATAAACGGTGTGTCCAAAGCCTATGCCATGACCGGATGGAGATTGGGTTATGCCGCAGGTCCCAGCCATATTATCAGCGCTGCAGGCCGGGTGCAAGGGCATTACACTTCCTGTGTGAATTCCATCACCCAAAAAGCCTGTGTAGTTGCCTTGAACGAAGAAGATGGCACCATCGAGGCTATGCGCAAGAAGTTTTGGCAACGTCGTGACTATATCTTCGATACGCTGATGAAGATCCCTCATTTGACCTGCAAAAAACCGCAGGGTGCTTTTTACGTGATGCCGAATATCCAGTGGTATCTGGAGAATAACAAGGCCGGAATCACAGACGCCTATGAATTTTGCGATCTGCTGCTGGAGAAACATCATGTAGCTTTGGTGGCAGGCGGTGCTTTTGGACAGGACGGAACTGTGCGTTTCTCCTATGCCAATAGCATGGATAATATCACCGAAGGCGTAGGCAAATTTGCCAAGTTCTTAGAGGAAATTAGTTCATGAGCGACCTCAACGAAGAGATTGAAGAGCGCTGGCGTACAAGGCGCAAGAAAAGCTATAACTGGCCTAAACTCATAGCGATGATTGCGGTCTTGGTAGCCCTCATATATGGAATGGGGATGCTGCAAAAAATGGGTAAATCAACCGTTGAACCCAGCGCTGAATTGCAAGATAGCACTATGGTAGAACCTTTGGAGCAAAGGCCTTGAAGCCGGTGGATTACAAGTCTTCCGGAGTAGATATCGAAGCTGGAGAGAACGCTGTAAAAGCGATCAAGGATAAGGTACGTACCACCTTTAATGCCAATGTCCTGAGTGAATTGGGCAGTTTTGGAGGTTTGTACCGGCTGGATAAAACCGCCTGGGAAAACCCCATCCTGGTTTCCAGCACAGATGGAGTGGGCACCAAGCTGCTCGTAGCCATCCGCGCCAAAGTCTATGACACAGTGGGCCAGGACCTGGTGAATCACTGCGTGAACGATATCCTCGTGCAAGGAGCTTTGCCCCAGTTTTTCCTGGATTATATAGGAGTGGGGAAGCTGAAGCAGGAGATCATTTCACAGATCATAGACGGCTTTGTGAAAGCCTGCCGGGAAAATTCCTGCGCTCTCATCGGTGGAGAAATGGCAGAAATGCCAGGGCTCTACCAAGAGCATGATTTTGATCTGGCGGGAACGATCATAGGCATGGTAGAAGAAGAGCAGCTCTTGCCCCGCAATACTATAGAGGCGGGAGACCTGCTCATCGGCTTGCCCTCTACCGGGCTGCACACCAATGGTTTTTCGCTGGCTCGCAAGGTCCTGTTTGACAAAATGGGGCTGAAGGTAGATTCCTATGTGGAAGAACTATCCTGCACTCTGGCTGAAAAGCTACTTGCCGTGCACAAAAGCTACTTGCCAGCCCTCGGCCCATATCTTCAGGATGCCGGCCTCAAGGCCTTGGCTCATATCACCGGCGGAGGAATAGCCGGCAATCTGAGTCGGGTGCTTCCAGAGGGATTTCAGGCTGAGATTGATCTGCCCGAAGATAAAATCCCCGCTCTGTTTCACCTCATTCAACAAGGTGGGAATGTGCAGAGCGAGGTAATGCGTCAGACCTTTAATCTTGGTGTTGGTATGATCTGCGTTGTGAGTCCAAAGCTGGCAGATGAGCTGCAAAACCAGCATTCTGCTTTGCGCTTGGGTGAGCTGTATTGCTCCACCAGCACAGACAGAGTAATATTCAAATGATTTTCCTAAAGATGTTTTATGCAAAGAGATTAGTCCTCTGTAATGGGGCTAATTTCTAACTAATGAAAAAAAACTGCTTGACTGATTTTTATAGCTCAGATATAAGCGCTTTTAGAGGAATAGCCTTTTTGCTTTTTGAGGCTGACCTCATTTTAAAGACTAAATTAAAAGTAAATAAGCCAGGATGAAGGGAGGTTTATCGATGCGAAAAACTGCATTGATCCTGCTAATAGTGTTGCTTGTTGGTATCGGATGCCTAGAAGCACAGACCACAGGTCGCCTTGCCGTTCGCGTTCGCGATGGTCAGGGGCGTCCAATGGAATTTGTCAATGTCGTGGTAATGTCCGGTACTCAACGTATCACCGGAGGCCAGACCAATGAAAAAGGTCAGGCCATCATTATCAATATCCCGCCAGATTCTTATACCGTGAGATTTTCACTGGTCGGTTACGATCAGATGACATATCAAAACGTAAGAATCCAAGTGGGGCAAACCGCGAATTTATCACCCACAATGAATCGCTCCGGAATCCTCAGTGCCACTGTAGTGGTGGAGGCTGAACAGGATAGAGTAGAGCGCGACCGTACAGGTTCTTCGCGGCAGATTGAGATGGACAATTTGTCCGATTCTGCTGTTTCAGACGTGGCCGGTATCATCTCCTTACAAGCGGGTGTTACAAACATTGGCGGTGAGCTGCACATCCGAGGTGGACGCGCCAATGAAGTGAATTTTACCGTGGACGGTATGAGTGTGTCGGACCCTGTTGATGGTGGTAGTGCCCTTTCTGTGGATACAGACGCCATCAAAGATATGAAGGTTATGACCGGTGGATTCCCTGCCGAATTTGGTAATGCCCAGTCCGGTGTGGTTAATATTGTTACCAAAGACGGCGATCCCTACTTTTCAGGGAAAGTCGAGTACAATACAGACCATATCGTTGGCGAAGGCCGTAATTCCGATATCTTAAAGTTTGCCTTCGGTGGCCCTATTGTGCCGTTTGCTTCTCAAGATATGAAGGAACGCCTTACATTTTATCTAAATGGAGCTGGCGAATGGTTGGATGGCCGTTTCAAAGATCTTTATGTAACAGATCCCAACAAAGATTATACCTTCAATGGTCTCAGCATCTTAAGTTCCCAATATCCCAAATATGATCCTTATGCCGATCGAGACAATATCCTCGGTATAGATCTTGGGAATAGGAACTATAACAGCTACAACATCAACCTCAAGACGAAGTATGATCTGAATCCTGCCCAAAAGTTCACTTTTGCAGTGCGTGGCGACAGGTCTTACAATCGACCCTTCAGCCCGGGAGGAGCATACGCCTGGCGTTATGCTTTGCAGCACTATGTTGAAACCGAAACTGAACAACGTCAATACATCGGAACCTATGATCATATGTTTGGCCCCACCATGAACCTCAAGGTGAAGGCAAGCTATTATAGCAAAGATACGAATCAAGGTCCACGTGGAATTGATCGCGATGCTTATATCTTCATGACAGTAGATCCAAACAATCCTGGTGCAGGTTATATTGATGCCGCTTTGCGCGGGGAATATGGCTATGCCACAGTGGATAACGATGGTGATGGCGTGTACGATTTTGGTTTCCAGCCCTCTTATCGCTGGCAGTACCGTCTGCAAAGTCAGGAAGACACCCGTCCGATTCCAGGGTTCTTAGCCCCTGGCTCCATTTACACCAGTTTTATCGATGATAAGACTACTACTATGAACTTCCGTTCGGATTTTGAGTGGCAGGCCAGTCAAACTCATCTTGCCAAAACTGGTCTTGAAATCATCTCCCACGATATCCAGAAAAACCAATTGCAGAGTTTCCTAACCTTCTATGAAGATCGTAGACAGGCTTATCTGCTGGATATTTATACTATTACTGATGAAGACGTAACTAACTATGCAGCGGATCCAACTTATGTTCCTGATGCGCTGTATAGTCTGGAATCCTCGGTTGAAGTGCCCCTTTCGCCAAACGACCTTGTCCCCATTTACAAACCCCTGGATTATTACAATGCTGCGAAGGCTTCTTCCGGAAAACGTGATGGCTATGCTGCCAATCCCTGGCAGGCAGCTTTCTACATGCAGGATAAAATGGAATGGGAAGGTATGATCGTGAATGCCGGCTTGCGTTTTGATTTCTGGTACTTAGGTTCCAGCTACAAGATTTTGCAGGATACTGGCAAGTTTGCCACTCGCGATTTTAACAAAGGCGATACCTTTCAAATGATGATATCTCCAAGGCTTGGAGTATCTCATCCGATCACAGAACGGGATGTATTGCGTTTTGCCTATAACTATCAGAATCAATTGCCGCAGATGCAGTATGTCTTCACTTCCAAAACCCCGCAGGATGCAAACATCTCCGATGTAGCCATCACCGTGGGCAATCCCACTCTGGAACCGCAAATCACGGTAACTTATGAAGTGGGTCTGTCTCATCAGATCAGTGATGACTATGTGCTGGATATGACGGCATATTACAAGAATCTGTACAATTACGTGAGCACAATGCGCGAACGTAAAGAAGGCGAAGAAAGCGTAGCCTGGTACCGTTTTATCTCTGAAGACTATGGTTCTGCCCGCGGCCTCGATATACAGCTCGAGAAGATACTCTCAAACTTTAATACCTGGAGTATCGCTTATTCTCTGGCCTGGGCTCAGGGTAACAATTCCAGCACCGTGATTCAAGATGAAAACACTTCTCTGCGCGAATTCCCGCTGGACTGGGATGTGCGGCATAATGCCTCGCTGAACTATACTTTCCGCATCGGACGCGGGGAAGAATTCTTTGTCCCCTTCACAAATTTCATCCTTCCTTTGGATGACTTCTCGGCAAACATAAACTGGAGCCTGGTCTCGGGAGCCCCATATACTCCACAAAGTATTGAAGGGAATTCCTGGCTGGATACAAACAGCAAGAGAATGGGCTTTACTCATCAGGCCAATGCCAGAATCACCAAAGGAATCAGGATTCCCGGCGGCAGTTCTATCCGCGTATATTTGGATGTGGAAAATCTCTTTAAGACCAAAAACGTCTTAAGTGTTTATCCCAAAACTGGCGATCCGTATGTAACCGGTGAAGATCTTCAAGATGGTTTGGTGCAATTCACCTATCCTGAAGTGGAATTCACACACGGATTATCAGACAGAAACCCTGCTCATGTTGACACATATCGGGGTGTGACCCTCGGCGTGTCCTTTAATTTCTAAATTATTCCAAGGAGGAATCATAAATGAGAAAATTCTCATACATAATGCTGCTCGTAGTGCTCTTGAGCCTGGTGCTCCCAGGCCTGGCCTTCGCGCAGGAAGCAGTCGAACAAGCCGCTGCCGCGACCAACGGTGGTGGCATGGAGAATTTTGCCGAACTGGTGTTTGGCAGCGGAATGGTAAAATGGTTTAAAGATGGTGGCTGGGCTATGTGGCCTATCATCATCGTTGCAATATATGGTTTGGCATATATAATCTGGAAATTCATCGCTCTTATATATGGCAAGATCAACCTCAACAATTTTCTTGAGAAGATTGTTCCCTTGATCAAAAGCAAGAAGTTCAAGGAAGCCGCAGAGCTTGCCAAAAGTACCCGGGGCCCGGTGGCAGCTATTATTTATGCTGGACTACTGAAAGCTGAGGGTGGCGTACCTGCAGTAGAAAAAGCCATTGAAAATGCCGCTATGATCGAGATGAGTTACTTGGAAAAAGGCTTTATCGAGCTTTCCACAACCATTGCTCTGGCTCCCATGCTGGGGTTCTTGGGTACTGTATCTGGTATGATCAGTGCATTTGATGCCATTGCTGCAGCACGCGCTGTGGATGCGACCATTGTCGCCAGCGGTATCAAGATCGCTTTGATTACCACTCAATTTGGTCTTATCGTGGCCATCCCGGTGCAATTCTTTAACAACATCTTCACCACCATGGTCGATGGCCTGGTGATTGATATGCAAAAGGCAACCGAAAAAGTTATTGAAGCGATGCTTTAAAGCTTGAGGAGAAAACAATGAAAATAGGACGCAAAAGGAAAGCTAAGGCAGAGATTCCGACTTCGTCGATGTCTGACATCGCCTTCCTCTTAATCGTCTTTTTCATGGCGACTACAAAGTTCGACGTGAAAGAGGGGATTAGGATAGTCCTCCCTCAGGCAGCTACGGAAGGTTCCGAGCAGACTCAGAGCCTTACTCTGACAGAGCAAGAAATGACCCGTTTGCAGATCACAGAAGATGGACAACTAGCGATCAACAAGGATGCACCCCGCGCTTTTGAAAGCGGAGAATTAGATGCGCTAATTCAGCAAAAATTGAAATTAAACCAGCAGATGATCTTTAAGGTTATCACGGATCGCGAAGCAAAATACAATGACATGATCCGTGTGGTTGACCGCCTCAAAGCGGCCAATATCGAAAAGATCTCGCTCTCGACGAATTAGGAGGAAGAAATGGCGAATATTCAAAAAGAACGAAATCGTGAAGCAGTGATCCCTACCTCGTCGATGTCTGATATAGCGTTTCTGCTGCTTTTATTCTTCATGGTTAGCACCGTGTTTGTCCAGGAAAAGAAATTCTGGGTAGAACGCGATCGCTGGCCTATAGCTGAAAGCATCGAACGTATCCCCAGAAATCATACCACTACCGTCTATGTGATGAGGGATGAGACTATTCTCATCGATGATATAGCCACTCGGATAGAGAGCTCGGAAGACGTATTTGTCTCTTCCACTCTGATCCGAAAGAAAGAAGAAGACCCCGAGTTAATTGTCTGTTTTAGAACAGACAAGGAAACTAAATACGGAGTAATGTCCGATGTGATGCGCCAGCTTCAGGATGCACAAACCCTGGTGGTGGCGTTTGAAACAAATAAACGCACGGATTAGGAGGCAAAGATGAAACAACCATTTATGGATTGGAAAGACCAAGCCGATAGCCAATTTAGCAAGGCTCTTGCGCTTTCGCTTACCATGGTGCTCTTTGTGATGATGATTGCTCCCAATATTGAAGTGCGCAAGCAGGTCTTCAAGACCCAGCAGCTGGAATTGGTGGATATACCCATGGAAGAGCGGGAGAAAATCGAGCCTCCCGAAGCCGAAGTGAGTATCGATATTCCACTGGTTATCAGCGACGAACTGGGTACCGAAGATGTGGATATGGCTGCTTATGAAAGCGCCATTTCGCAGATCGGAAATATTAATATAACTACATCCTCCAGCTTGACCCAGATAGATGAAACGCCGGTTAACTTTGTGCCTTATGATGAACCACCAGTGGTGATAGGCAAAATTTCCCCGGTTTATCCTGAGTTTGCCAAGCGCAACAAAGTGCAGGGGACTGTGGTTTTGGAAGTGGAAGTGCTGAAAGACGGCTCTGTCCGCAATATACGTGTGAAACGTTCGGTTCCTGGTGGTCTCGATGAAGCCGCCATAGATGCCGTGCGTAAAACAAAATTTCAACCCGGTAGAAGCAGCGGCCAACCAGTGGACGTACTGCTGATCATTCCGGTTGAATTTACCTTGAAGTAGTCTGGGAGTGTTTGATGAAATTTAATAAATTCATGTTCTGCCTGCTATTGCTGAGTCTCTTCACTGTGACCGCTGTATTTGCAGCTATGGCAGTACCATCGAGCCCAACCAAAAGACTGGATCTGACCAAATACCACAACGTGGGGAATATTTGGCTTAGAGTCAGTAACTATGGTTTTTTTGGCTCCGGTAACGATATAGTTCCTCAGTATCCCTCTTTGGAATATCCGGGAGGGAGTGGTATCGATTATCTTTACCAGGGTGCATTGTGGTTTGGTGCAAAAAAGCAGCGTAGAGACGCCTTGAATCGGCCATTATATTGGAAAGTACAAAAACCTACAGCAGAGCATGATACCCTGCTCTATGTGGGTCAAGATGGCTGGGATGATATCATGCTCAATTGGCCGGTTATAGATACCCTGGTAACCGTTGGATTTGATGGTGATCTTGATCTCTATGAATTCTTACCGGCGTATAATCCACTTTTAACAGCAAATGCCGATCAATCGGAGAACTATAACGTTTACAATATTCAGGATCAGATCGCTTCTGCATCCATCAGGACCCAGAGACGTGGTTTTGATGATGATGGTGACGGCCTGGTCGATGAAGACTTTGTGGGTTATACTTTTCCCTTCAGAGTGGCAAGTGAATTGCCTACTGAATTCAGTGCCTTTGGCTCGAAACATATCCACCAGATGAGTACCAGTGATTTTGCCATTTTAAATGACCAGAACATACTGGAGATCTGGTATCCGCTTGGATTTATGAATCTTTCTTATACTGCTCCCAACTCAAATTATGCTCTTACCGCACGCCATGATGACGATGGTGACGGACGCTATGACGAGGATGGAGCTCCGATTTCCGAGCAGGATTTCATTTCTTACTATTATGATTACTGTCCTTTCGGTACCAAAGGGGATCGAGATACTGGCAGCTCAAGCTCCAGAAGCAAGCACAATCCTCTGAACGTCCGCGTGCGTCAGATGAGCTATCAATGGAGCTATGACTATATCAAAAACCTGGTCTATGTTGAGTTCAATATTACCAATATGAATGAATTTGACACGCTCGAAGATTGCGCCATGGGTATCTATATGGACTGCGATGTGGGTCCTCAATCCTGGGACTCCACTAAAGCAGCAGATGATGTCTCCGGCTACGTAAAAGGCGAAGGATACGAATTTGCCTATACTCGAGATTATGACGGCGATGGTGGGCTCACCACCGGCTGGGTTGGCGCTCGCGTCTGTACTCCAGACCCGGAAAAACTGAAATTCCACTGCTGGTACTGGAAAGTGGGCGATGGTCCAGATGATACTAATGCCCTGGCCTTGGATACCAGCAATCCTAAAACAGCCAATGAAAAGTACTGGCTGCTTACAGGCCGCAATCCCACCTCTGATAACAAGTATTCTGCATTGCGTTCTGAAGACCCGGATATAATGGAATTCGAACAAGCTTCACCCAATGATACCCGCTTCCTCTTTTCTTTCTATGGAGCTCAGCCTGATAACCCCGAAGATTATAACGATCCCGCCAAACGCTGGAATCTGGCTCCAAACAAGACTATGAAGATTGTGGTTGCCGTATTCCCTGGTGATAACAAAGAAGGCTTGAAACGTTCTGCCACTTGGGCCAAAACAATATATGGAGAGGCTCAAGATCTGCTTACTGTGGTCTTGCCGGATACATTCCCTCACTATCAAGCCCCTGGTCCTCCTGACATTCCTGGTCTTTATGCCGAATTGATGGACGATGGAAATCGCATTGATTTGTATTGGGACAATCGCTCCGAATTTTCTTACGACGTGCAGAATGTCAACAGCTCTGATATCGGTTGGCAAAGTCTCTCAAGTACGACTTTCAAACCTGGACTTGATAGTGATCCCACAAATTACATCAACAACGGTTGGCCGGCTGATTTCCCCGATGAGTTCAAGACCAGCAGTGATCCCGAAGATCCTTCCTGGAATAATAACGCAATAATAAACCCTTGGACAGGCGACCGCTTACGTCACGACTTTCAGGGTTATACCATCTGGGGCCGCTCTGGCAGCGGTAACCGTGAAGATTGGGAGATGATACGCCGCTGGGATAAGGTGGATACACCTGTGGATCTGGCAGATTATTCGATCAATCACGATCACCCTATGGCAGATTCCTTGTTCAAGGATTTTGGTGGTTACTTGGGTATGGATACAGATTTGCCCAACCCTTCTGACGACCCAGATTTAGAATATCGAGGCTGGCAGGCCAGTCCTGAAGAATACGCCAAATTCTGGCGCTTGGATGAGAACTATAGATATGTTCCCAATGGTGAGAAGTTCTACGGATGGCCACTTTACGATCCGGACAAGGATTGGAGTACCGATATACAAGCTCAAGCCGATAAGATTGTCGCTGATAATCCGATGCTGTCCGATGACGAGCTTAGGGTTCTTCAAGCCAGGATTTTCATGCACGAGGATCTGCAAGATACTCCCGAAATATTTGACAAACTCTTTGAGAACAAGTCAATCCCACTCAAAACGTTTGCCTTCCCTGGTGGTGTCGGAGCGACGCCTCCTACCGCGGAAGAAATTGAAGCAGTCAAAAAAGACAGACTTGCTCGCAGATACTATAAGTATAATATCATGTCACCGCGCAAGGGTGTGGAATATTACGTAGCTGTTACTGCCTTCGATAGGGGAATTCCTGTGTATAGACTGGAATCTCAAGAATCCGGTCGTGACACTGACGCAAATATGCAAATCTTCTTCCCTGGCTCTCTGGCAAAGAACAAAATGGATGATATCAAGGTGATTCCTAATCCTTATATCGGCAGCAGCAAATTCGATGGACGTTATGATAATGACAAAAAGGGAGACAAATCTCGCCGTTTGTGGTTTGTCAATCTTCCCGAGCGCTGCACCATACGTATCTACACCATGGCAGGAGACCTTGTACAGACTCTGAAGCATGATGGAGAGACCCAGACCGATATCATTACCGTCTCCAAGGCTGCCACCACAGGTATAGCTGCCAGTGGCATACATTCTTGGGATCTGCTTACCAGAAACAATCAGATCACCGCCCCTGGCGTGTATCTGTTTAGCGTAGAAAACAAAGCTGACGACAAAATCAAAGTCGGCAAATTTGTCATAATCAAATAAGGGAGGAACTTTGAAAAAACAAATTATCCTGCTCTGTGCCTTAGCTCTACTCTTGCTACCCCTGAGCCTTAGCGCCAAACCTTTTGGTAAGGTCGGCACGGTGGGTATGCAATTTCTGAAGCTGGGTGTGGATGCCCGCGCGATTGGTATGGGCGAAGCCTATACTGCAGTATCGGATGACATCTCATCCGTTTATTGGAATCCTGCCGGATTGGCTCCTTCCTTCCAAAACCAGGTCTTTTTCTCTCATACAAATTGGCCTGCAGATATCATGCAGGAATTTGCTGCCGCCACTTATACCACTGGTGTTTCTACCTTTGCTGTATTTGGCACTGTGCTGCATATGGATGATATGGAAGTGACCGACGAGGACACCTTCGGTCACACTGGAGAGTACTTTACCAATAGTAATGTAGCCTTGGGTGTAAACTATGCTCAGCAGTTCACAGATAAATTCTCGGCTGGAATTGGTGTGAAATACCTGAGGGAAAACCTCTTTGAGTATGATGTGAATTCCTATGCCTTCGATCTTGGTTCCATGTACAATACCGGATGGAATAATATCAAGATCGGTATGGCACTCAAGAATTTCGGTCCGGACTTTCGCTATCGTGTAGATAATGATGGCGATGGTAAGATCGATGAAGACCCCTTTGATCTGTTTGATAACGATGGCGATGGCCTGATTGATGAAGATGGCCCCGAGCTGGAAAGTAAGATTCCCATGCACTTCTCTCTGGGTGTTTCTGGAGATATCATGCGTCATGATAATACTTACTGGATCGCTTCGCTGCAATTGGATAACGTAATTGACCGCCAGGAAACCTGGAACCTGGGTACAGAGTACAAAATGGGAAATATCTTCTTCAGAGCCGGCTATCAGTTTGGTTATGATGAAGCCAGCTACAGTGCGGGTGCCGGATGGCAAATTCCCACCAGCCTCGGAATCTTCAATATCGACTATGCCTATACTGATATGGGCTACCTTACGGAATCAATGCTCAAAAGCGCACATCGTGTGTCGCTTAAAATGAGATACTAAAGAATAATGAATAAAATCACTGGAGGAACAATGAAAAAAGTTCTCTTACTCGTATTATGCCTATCTTTCGTGATCATCTCTGTGAATGCCAAACAGATGCAGCCTGATCATGCCAAGATAGCTCTTGAAGCCCCTGGACAGGGTAAACTAATTAGCTCTAATCGCTATATGCCTGACTATAGCTTCACCAAAACTCCCACAGTCTTGTTGGAGAGTTACTACGATTATATGATTGGGAGCTACAATAGCATTCCCATCCGAAATATTCCCCTTGCTGAAGGTGGATATTTCATAACCTTCCATGGCAAACGGACACCATCTGGCGCACGCCGGGTATTTTATGCGCATCTCAATGCTGCTGGTCAGATTAGCAACATCAACGAGATTAGCCAGGTTACAAATCATGAAGGCTATCCCTCCATGGCAGTAGACCCCGTCAGTGGAAAGCCCTTGTATGCCTGGCATGCCAATGCCGATGCTGATGCCGAGCTTGAAATCCAATTCACTTCCGATGCCTATATGTTTGATTTGTCTGGTCTCTTTAATGAGATTGTAGTGGCCGTGGACAATCCCCGCACGGTCTTGACTACTAATGACAGTGAATTCATCTGGCCCACCATTCAGATTGGCCCCTCTCCTGTCGATGGAATGCGCAGAGCCTATGTTGCCGGTCGCAATTCTGTAACTCACCATGGTAGTGGCGATCCCACCGAGAACCTCATCATTGCTTATGCAGATTTCAATGGAGATATGATTGAGGGTGGAACTGATCTGGTGTGGACCTATACCTCTATTCCCGAATTGGATCAATGGAACCATGCCGTAGGCGACTTCCGCCGTCCTAATTGCGCCCTGATCACCGATGAACTGGGTAATGTTTATTATGCCGGTTATCATATAGCGAGTGGTGCTGATGATACCGACCTTTTTGAGCCCAATTTGGATGTCTTTATGTGCCCAAATTACGGTGCAGGAACCTGGACCCGTGTTTCTACTGCGGGTAAAGTCGATGCTTGGGATCCCTTATTCCCCGATGGTACCCATGCCTTCAATCCTGAGGGTGAGTTTTTCTGGGACGTAATCAATTCCAGCCATTTAAATGCAGTTGTCAGCAGCGATGGCAAGATCATCGTCCCCATTCTGTATGGACTGCAGGGTGCAGGTAACACTTATTACCCTGCTTATCAAACTGTAAAGGCTACGATCTTTGATACCGCTACCCAAGAGTTTAGCCTCACAGAAATCTATCCCCAGAAAGATCCTGAAGACACCTTCAACCCATTTTTCATGCCTTGGGACACTGAAGCTCCCTGGGGTGTGGCAGAGTATGTGCTGGAAGGTGGTACTTACTATGCAGTATCGGAAACGATCTACCCCTTCCCGCATTGGGATAGGGAATTGCATGACGGTTCTATGGAGTTCCATTGCGGCAACCTCAAAGTAAGCGAGCCCAATGATGATGGCCTGATGGTAGCAGTATGGCAGGATTCTTATCGCGCCCAACTCTATAACATGTATCAGGATTCATATCCTGAACTGGCAGCTTTCGCCAATACTCCTGAAGTCTATATCTCGGCCAGTTCTGACAATGGTCTTAAATGGAGCGAGCCCATCGTGCTGAATAATGTGGAGACCCCCGCATTTGCAGGCCTCAAACCCATGTGGGTATATCCGGCCGATAAAGTAATCACCACCGGAACCGCTCCGGAAGGTAATAAAATTGGTAAGATCGGCTTCCTGCTTTACAATGATTATACTTGGGGTGCCAATGCAATAGCACCGCCTGCTCACTCTGTCAATGATGGTGGAGCTGTGATGTTTATGGAAATGCAGATTGAATTTCCTCCTCCTGTTTCAAATAATGATAACATCGCGCCTCAGATTACCAGTATGTTGAATCAAAACTACCCCAATCCTTTCAACCCTGAAACCAATATCAGCTTCGATATGCCTGCTAATGGCAATGCCAAACTGGAGATCTACAATGTCAAAGGCCAGCTTGTGAAGTCTCTTTTCGACGGCGCAGCACCCTTTGGCAGAACCAGCTTGGTCTGGAATGGCACCGATAATAGTGGCCAAACAGTTACCAGCGGTCTCTACTTCTA
>Ga0265295_1003637_pt1 | contig 22077 bp, 19 predicted proteins | sample Munlansysbiofilm_FD_192503 | JGI IMG/M metagenome (GOLD analysis project Ga0265295, IMG submission 192503) | Leachate microbial communities from a municipal landfill in Southern Ontario, Canada - Methane capture system biofilm | ecosystem: Engineered > Solid waste > Landfill > Unclassified ...
CTAACTATTACTTTTGGAAAACTGAATACCAGTTAAAACTTTTCTAACAAACCGCCCTGTACCGAACGGTACGCAGGGTGGTGTGAGAGGACAGGTAGGGTACTAATCCCTACCTTCCTACTCGATTGCATTCATTTGAATGACTCTTGCTTCAGAATCAATTGTTAAAAGAGCTGTTTTTATTTAATAACGAACAGTGTAAACCAACTGTTTTTGCCACAGGGCACGATCTCCATTCGTACATAAGGGACGGAACCATCGGGATGGTGTATGGGGTGGCATTGTATTATTTTAACTCTTTATGCCAGCCCCGATAATGAATTCTTATAGCTTATTAATGACTTTTTGTAATGTATTCCAGAGCCTTTCTGCTGATTTATCCCACGTAAATCTTTCTGCACGTGTAAAACCTGCTTCGATTAGGGCTTTTCGTTTTTCATGAGAACCGCTTATGGTCTGCATCGCTGCTTCAATACTTTTTGGATCAAACGGCTCAACCAACAGTGCCGCTTCACCAGCAATTTCGGGCATGGAGGTTACATTGGAGGTTATTACGGGTGTTCCGCAGCGGAAGGCTTCAATTATGGGAATGCCAAATCCTTCAAAATAGGATACATAGGTGAGCGCAAGGGCAGCACCCATGGCCAGTTTCATATCGGCAGTATTGAGACGTCCGGCAAATTTTATATCCTCTTTACAGCTTAAACCCTCATAAACCTCGGCTATTTCTCCTGTCCACCATTTGCGCGCGCCGGCAATCATTAACATGGTGCCGTTTTTATCATTGGTCTTAAACAGCTCAAATGCCCTGAACAGGTTTACCAGGTTTTTGCGGGGATGTAAGGCTCCAACGAAAAAGAAATAGGGCTTTCCATCGGTGAATTTCTGGAGTGCTGAAGTTTTTTGTGCTTCACTCAATGGTGCATAATGCTCGTTGGCCCCGTTAAATACCACATCTATGCGGTTTGGGTCAATATTATATTGTTTCACAATATCTTGTTTTGAAAATTCTGAAACGGTGGCTATACGCTGGGCTTTATGCGCATATTTTGGGAAGAAGTAACGATAATACCATCGCTCTGCCCGGGGCAGATCTTCCGGGTAATGTTCAAAATTCAGGTCATGAAACACGGCAACTCCTGGCACTTTGCTGCTGAGAGATAAATAGCCGTCGGGCGATAGAAATAAATCGGCGTTTATCTTTTTTAATGCCCGCTTCACTGAAAATTCAAACCAGATGAAATAAAGCAGCGGGTGTCGTGCTTGTGGACCTATAACTATGGGATGCACATTTGTGCCAAAAATAAATTCGGGATGATAGGGCCGATCAAAAATAAAGTAAAATTGATGTTCAGGATGGGCCAGGGTGATACGCTTGAGGTTCTCGAAGGTGAACCATCCAATTCCTTCCAGCCGGCCATGAAGCAATAGTCGTGTATTGACTGCAATATTCAATGCGTTGTTTTTTTTAACTGAATTACATGCTGACTTCAGTTTATGTTAAGAATAATGTAAATTTGCGCAAATTTAAAGTTTTCCGGCTTACAGGCGACCAAAATTGGTATTTGCCTGGAATTCCGCCCTCATTCATTTACAGGTATGCAACGTAAATTTCTTACCAATCTTGGTTTCCTGCTGTTGCTTAACCTGTTGATTAAACCCATTTATATTTTTGGCATTGACCGAACGGTTCAAAACGTTGTGGGAGCTGAGGATTTTGGATTCTATTTTGCAGTTTTTAACTTTTCCTTTATTTTTAATATCCTGCTTGATTTTGGTATTACCAATTTCAATAATAAAAATATCGCTCAAAACACCCATCTGTTAAACAAGCACTTTTCAAGTATTATTATTCTTAAACTTATACTGGCGATAGTTTATTTCATAGTTATATTTGGTTTTGGGCTCGTTCTGGGATACAGAGGGCATGAACTCTGGCTGCTTGGTCTACTGGGGTTAAACCAGTTTTTTGCTTCTTTCATTCTGTATCTGCGATCGAATATTTCGGCACTTTTTTTCTTTAAAACAGACAGCATAATCAGCGTGCTCGATAGGGTTTTGATGATATTGATTTGCAGTGTGCTGCTCTGGGGTAACCTCACCCATCAGCAATTTAAAATAGAGTGGTTTGTTTACGCGCAAACGGTTTCCTATGTTTTAACTGCACTTATTGCGCTGGTCATTGTCGTAAAAAAGGCCTCCTTCAGAAAGCTCAACTGGAATTTACCATTCTTTCTAATGATTATAAAACAAAGCCTTCCTTTCGCATTGCTTGTTTTATTAATGGCCTTTTATAACCGCTTTGATTCTGTGATGCTCGTAAAATTACTTGGTGATACGGAAGGGAGGGAGCAGTCCGGAATATATGCGCACGCCTATCGTTTGCTGGATGCCTCAAATAATTTTGCTTATCTTTTCTCAGTTTTATTGCTCCCTATATTTGCCCGTCTGATCAAAGAAAATCAAAAGGTAGAGCACCTGGTTAAACTATCATTTTCTCTGCTTTTTGTTGTTTCGGTTACCTTTGCTGTTAGCTCCTGGGCATTTCGCGTATCCATAATGCAGCTTATGTACTGGCATCTCATTCAGGAGTCAGCTAAAGTATTTGGAGTGCTGATATTTTGTTTTATTGCCATTTCAACCACTTATGTGTTTGGAACCTTGCTTACCGCTAATGGTAATTTAAAACAACTGAATATTGTGGCTGCCGGTGGCATGTTACTCAATATCGGATTAAATTTAATGCTTATACCCCGAATGGGGGCATTGGGCTCAGCATGGGCAAGTCTGGTTACCCAGTCTGTCATGGCCATTCTTCAAATTATTCTGGCCGCTGTATTTTTTAGATTCCGGTTTAATCCGGTATATGCCTTACGGTTATTTCTATTTTGTAGCGGAGTAATTGTTATAAATTTCATTATGAAACAGTTACCTTTACATTGGATAAAATCCTTCTTGCTTACGATAGCTTTTTCTCTTTCTCTGGCCACAGTGTTGAGCCTGCTCGATGTGCGTAATTTTATACGATTGTTTACAGGCAGGTTTAAAGGTGCATAAAAATTGCAGGTTTCTGCCTGGCTTTCCTTAGCTCGTTTAAACACCCGGGAAGGGTATATTGAAATCGGATTTGTATTATTGGCTGATTTAAGCCAATCAAATGAAATTGAAGCTCTTTTGTATGTTAACAGGCGGAAGAATAACCCGATAATTACAGCAATCAGAATTTCTCTTAATACTTTAAGTTAATTGATGAAACTTTTTTCCATATCTTTGGCACCCTTAAACGAACCTCCAATTGATGATGTCGGAGTACAAACCAACGAGACATAAAGATTTTGATTCCACAAATCTGGGTACATTTCTGTACGCATGGCGTAAGCATTTGGTTGTTATAGGATTGGTTGCTGCAATTCTTGCCATCATTTTCTCGACACCTTATTTTATTACGCCTCTTTACCGTTCAACCGTAGTTTTATTCCCGGTCTCGAGCAATTCAATTTCACGTGCTTTACTTAATGAGCAACCTTCTGCTAAAAGCGATATCCTTGAATTTGGCGAGGATGAACAAACGGAACAAATGCTTCAAATATTAAGTTCCAGTAAGATTCGCGATCGGGTAGTGTATAAATACGACTTGCTGAAACACTATAAAATAAATCCTTCTTCCAAATATAAAAATACCGAACTCTTTCGCCAGTGGGAAAGCAATATTACTTTTAGACGGACCGATTATATGGCGGTGAAGATTGCTGTGCTTGATCGTGATCCACAGATGGCTGCTGATATTGCCAATACCATTTCGGAACTGCATGACTCCATTAAAAACGAAATGCAGCGTGAACGTGCAGTCAGGGGATTTGAAATTGTAAAAAATGAATATCTGAAGCTGCAGCGGGATATAGCCGAAATGGAAGATTCATTGCGGAGAATTCGTGAAAAAGGAGTGTACGATTACGAATCACAAAGTGAAATGATTAACCGGCAATTGGCTATAGAAATTGCCAGAGGTAACCGCAGTGGTATTAATGCACTGGAAGAACAATTGACGCTGCTGGCCAAATACGGAGGAGCATACGTTTCGCTTCGTGATATGCTTGAGCACGAAAAAAAACAGCTTAGCTATTTAAAGGCTCGTTATGAAGAAGCCCAGGTGGATGCCACTGAAACGCTTCCACAAAAATTTGTAGTGGAATCAGCGTATAAGGCTGAGCGCAAGTCATACCCGGTCAGGTGGATTATAGTTTTGGTCTCAACATTATCTGCACTTATGTTGAGTGCCATTGTTATTCTGATCATCGAAAAAACCGGCAATCAACATTTGTTAAAAAAAAAGCCTTCTTCCTTAGGAGAAAAGTAAGAATTAAATTCAGCATAATGGACAACATTAAGCCAAACATGGAAAACTATTTCAGCAACATCCATATGATGAATATTTTCTTCAAATGGAAATGGCATCTCCTTGCTATTGCTGTTATTGCTGCATTATTGGCAGCTATTTTCTCTGGTGCACTCTTCATCAAGCCCAGGTATAAATCCTATGCCCTGGTTTATCCTTCTAACATTGCGCCATATTCTGATGAGAGTGAATCAGAACAGATGCTGCAGTGGTTTTTATCAGAAGATATTCGCGACAGCGTGATGAAAAAATTTGACCTTCCCCGACATTATGAAATTGACCCTTCATATAAGTATTTTAGTTCTACCATGAATTATCTTTACAACAAAAATGTAAAGATCAACAAAACGCAGTGGGAATCTATTGAGATAACGGTGATGGATACCGATCCGGAAATTGCGCGTGATATGGTATTGTCCATCATTCACTTTGTGAACCAGAAGATTAGGAGCATTCACCGTGAAAAATATATTGAAGTAGCCAGGAGTATGAATCAGACACTGGAACAGAAACGCGCTCAGCTCGACAGTATAGAGGCAGAATTATCAATGCTCAGTCAGGAATATGAACTGATTGATTTTGAGAGTCAGGCCAGGGAAATTACCCGGGGTTACCTGCGTACTGTTGACGGATCAAACTCCACCAACATTAATATGAAAGATGTTATCCGGTTAAAGGAAAACTTTGAGCAAAAAGCAGGGCGTATGGCTATTCTCACTCAAAGACGTGATGACGTACTCAGGCTTTATGCTCAGTTTGAGGAAGTTTATGATCGGGCCGTTTATGATGCCAATAAGCATTTTACCTTTACCAATGTAATTACTCCACCGGTGGTGGCCGACAAAAAGTCTTACCCCGTGCGCTGGCTCATTGTGCTGTATGCGGTTGCTGCTTCTCTTGTCTTCGCAGTTGTAGCCATTTCAATTATCGAAAACAAAAGACGCATACTGGCCGAAAATTAGCTTTCCTGATTCGGCCCGCATGTTTATAAATAGTTGTAAATTATCACCTTGTGTCTGACAAAATTAAAATAAGATGGTTTTATCTGCTCAGTGGCTTTTTCATTGTGCTCAATACCATTCTGGTGATAAAGGAGATGTATTGGGGCATTGCGATTCCAGTGTCGATTGTAGTTCTTTTCATGTATTTCTTCTGGCTCGATAAATTACTCCTTCTTATTGTGCTGCTTGTTCCTGTTTCGGTGGAAATTGCCAACAGTGATTTGGGCTTTGGTATATCGTTGCCTGCAGAACCAATGCTGGTTGGAGTAATGCTCCTTTTTATCCTTAAACTTATTTTTGATCGTAATTACGACAAAAGTATCCTAAGGCATCCGGTTACCCTGGCGGTATTTTTTAATCTCTTTTGGATATTGATAACCAGTTTAACAAGCTCAATGCCGGTGGTTTCCTTTAAATTTCTGATAGCACGGCTGTGGTTTGTGGTTCCCATGTTCTTCCTGGGCGTTTTGCTTTTTAAAAACCTGAAAAATCTGGAACGTTTCCAATGGGCTTATGTTATTTCACTTATTGTAGTTATTATATATACTACAGTCAGGCATACTCAGTACGGATTTGCCGAGAAGCAGGGTCATTGGGTGATGAAACCTTTTTATAATGACCATACTGCTTACGGTGCCATTCTGGCATTTTTTGTTCCGGTTTTTATTGGGGCTATTTTTTTACGCAATCGCTCAAAGTTCTACCGTTATTCAGCCTGGGGTGTCTCTGTTATTCTTTTAATAGCATTGTTCTTATCATACAGTCGTGCAGCCTGGCTAAGTGTGGCTGCAGCTCTAGTGGTAGCCCTGCTCATCGTTTATAAGATTAAACTGAGGTGGATTCTTACCAGTTTGGGAATATTGATAGCTTCTTTTTATATATTTAAAAGTGAAATTCTTTTTGTACTTGAAAAAAACAAGCAGGATTCATCTGCGGATTTTATCGAACACGTTCAATCCATTTATAATATTTCTTCTGATGCTTCGAACCTGGAGCGGATTAACCGATGGCAGTCGGCCTTCAGGATGTTTGATGAGCGGCCGGTCTTTGGATGGGGTCCAGGAACGTATCAGTTTATTTATGCACCTTTCCAACGATCCAAGGAACGCACCATTATAAGTACCAATGCGGGAGACCTGGGCAATGCGCACAGTGAGTATATCGGGCCGCTATCAGAGCAGGGCCTGCCGGGAATGTTGAGCATTGTCTGGCTGGCTATAGCTGCGATTGTAACGGGAATCAGGGTATATCGAAAGGCTCAAAGTCGTGATGTGCGCATCTTCAGTCTGGTAGTTGTACTTTCACTGATTACCTATTTTATCCATGGTTTTCTCAATAACTTCCTGGATACAGATAAAGCGTCGGTACCTTTCTGGGGGTTCATTGCCATGTTGGTGGCGTTGGATATATATCATAAACAATCGGTGGATGCTATTGAAGTTGCTGATAAAGAGCAGCTTCCCTGATTCCTCTTCGGGTTTCAAAACCAATATCAAATTTCTGGTTTTTAATTTCTGATCCTCACAGTTATAAGCTGATCAAAAAAACTTAATAATTTTTATCTTTTCAGACGCCCGGGCGATTACTGTCCTTATCATAGTTGCATTACAAGCAGCCTGATGCCTCAGGATTCCGGTGCCGGACTTTTGCCCAAACCTTCCGTGCCGGCATCCAGTTGGCTAAGTATGTTGGGTAAGCGGCGGAGTGCTGCCAGTTCCTTCCATTTTTTGCGGGCTTCATCTGCCGGTATTCCGAAATACACCTTACCGCCTTCAAGGCTTTTATCTACGGCTGAAGTGGCCAGCAGTACTGCGCCTTTGCCTATTACAATATCTTTATTGATGGCTACCTTTCCCCAAAGGATAACATCATCTTCAATGCGGGTAACCCCGGCTATGGCACAATGTGATCCTATAAGGCAATTCTGGCCAATGGTCGTATCATGGCCCACCTGCACGTGGTTATCGAATTTGGTCCCCCGGCCAATTACCGTGTCGCCCGACACGCCGCTGTCAATGGCGCAAAGCGCACCAATTTCAACATCGTCTTCAATCACAACCCTACCGCAGGTATTAAACTTTCGGTATCCTTCCGGCTTCCGCTGAAAGTAATAGGCATCACCGCCAATTACACTGTTCGAATGGATTATCACATTATCGCCGATAACCGCATAGTCATAGATACTTACATTGGAATGAATAATGCAGTTCATACCGATAACAACATGGTTTCCAACGAAGGTATTGGGCTGAATTACCGTTCCTTCGCCTATGGATGCTGTTGGGCTAATGGCATTGGAAGAAGGTGTAAAAGGCCTGAATTTTTTGACCAATACATTAAATGCTGCGAAAGGATCGTCATGCAATAGCAATGCCTTCCCTTCAGGACACTCCACCGGGGTATTGATGATGATTGTGGTGGCCTTTGAATTCAATGCTTTGGTATAATACTTGGGATGATCAACAAATGTTATGTCGCCGGTTTCAACCATGTGAATTTCATTCAGACCTGTTATCTGAAATGCAGGATCACCGGTGTATTCTGCTTCAATCATTGAAGCTATGGTTGCCAGAGACACGGGGGGATGAATTTTCATACCTGAGCGTGAGTTAAAAAAACCAACTCAAAACAGATAAGCTGGTTCTTAAAAAAATTATGATTTTACCCTTTCGTAATAATCTCCCGTTCGGGTATCTACCCTGATGCGTTCGCCTTCACTGATAAACAGTGGAACATTTACGGTAGCCCCGGTGTCAACTGTTGCAGGTTTGAGTGTATTGGTAGCGGTATCGCCCCTTAGTCCCGGCTCGGCATACGTAACGGTCAGTTCCACAAATGGCGGTAAGTCACAGCTCAGCGGGGTTTCTGTTTCCGCATGGATCAATATTTCAACACCTTGTCCTTCTTTGAGGAATTGAGGGGCGTTAATTAATACTTCTTCAATGGAGAGCTGCTCAAAGGTTTCGGTATGCATAAAATGATACCCGTTGTCATCATTATACAGAAATTGATAGGGTCTGCGCTCTACGCGTGCCAGATCAATCTTTACTCCGGCACTGAAAGTATTGGGTATAACTTTACCTGTTTTTAGATTGCGAAGTTTTGTGCGAACAAAAGCTGCTCCCTTGCCGGGTTTAACATGTTGAAATTCAACAATTGAATATAAATCTCCGTTAAATTCAATGCAGAGGCCATTTTTAAAATCTGCGGTAGTTGCCATAAAATATTATGCTTGTTGTTTTTTTGAGTGGCAAAGGTAATATTTTTTATTTCGCTTACCGAGATTAATTAATATATCCTGCACAAAATCAGCAACAAACAGCAACCATCGAAGTTCCTTTTGTCAGACAAAATTCAATGAAAACAAATTGTCGCTATTAGCTTGTAAATTAATAATTTACACCTGGGAAACTACCTGATTCTTCTCTATTTTTTTATAATCTTCTAACTGAATGGTTTGAGTGCAAAAGTTGTGTTCAGCAGCAACTGAATTAGAGCTTACTGCAATCAGGCGGTCGAAACTGTTTTTTGAGATCAGATTCGCATACCAATCCATGCCCTGACTGTCGAGATTTGAAACCGGCTCATCCAACAGTAAGGCGGGTGTGTCGCTCAAAATGGCCAGTGCCAGTTTTACCCGTTGCTTCATGCCAGATGAAAAGAAGCGTATGGGCTTATCGGCGCTGTCAGTTAGATAACAGATTTTTATCAGTTCAGTGGTTGACATATTGCGCATCAATGGTTTTAACCTGCGATGGAAACAAACCATTTCGGTTAGGGTAAAATCTTCGATGAGTTCTATATAGGGCGCAGCAATTGACATCAGTCTGAACGCATGCTCCGGTCTGATTTCAATGTCTTTTAAACGATAGGTTATTGTGCCGGCAGTGGGCATTATTGCCGAGGCAATCATCTGAAGCAGGGTGGATTTGCCGGAACCATTGCGGCCCAGGATAGCAGTTCCTTGACCCGATTGGAGTGTAGCCGATAAATTGGAAAATATCTGCTGATGATTGTATCTTTTTTCTGCCTGATGAAGCGTAATTTCGAGCATGTCAATATAAAATTCAGCACTAGTGTGCTGTGTTAGGTGTACAATGTCACAAAGTTTAAAAAGTAACCTTAGCCTGAATGATTCAAACGTTTTAGATGAAATGAAGAGGCTTCAGGTTAATTGCCGGTTAAAGTTGTTTGGCATAGCCTTTCATAATGCCCCGGCTTGACCGCGAAATAAATGAAATGATTTCATCACGTTCAGAAGTGGCAGGCAGATTGGCTTCAATAAATTCGAGGGCCTGGGATACATTATTACCTTTGAGATATATATAGCGGTAAATATCCTGGATTTCTCTGATTTTATCTGCAGAAAATCCCCTTCGTCTGAGACCTATTGAATTGATGCCAACATAGGACAACGGTTCTCGGGCGGCTTTGGTGAAAGGAGGCACATCCTTGCGAACCAGCGAACCCCCGGAAATCATTACGTGAGCTCCGATATTTACAAACTGGTGTACAGCCGATAGCCCGCCGATAATGGCATAGTCGTCAATGTTAATGTGGCCGGCAAGCGTAGCGGCATTGGCAAGAATAACGTTATTTCCCACTACACAATCGTGTGCCACATGAACATAGGCCATCAGCAGGCAGTTTTTACCCACAGTGGTTTCAAAGCTTGCTTTGGTACCGCGGTTTATGGTTACAAATTCTCTAACCACTGTGTTGTCGCCAATCTTTGCTATAGTTTCTTCACCATCGAATTTCAAGTCCTGAGGAATGGCTGATATAACAGCTCCCGGGAAAATCTTACAATTTTTTCCAATGCGTGCACCTTCCATGATGGTTACATTAGAGCCAATCCAGGTACCTTCCCCAATTTCAACATTTTTTTCAATGTTTACAAATGGTTCGATAACCACATTCTTGGCCACTTTGGCCTGAGGGTGCACGTAGGCAAGAGGTTGATTCATCAGACGTTAGGTTTTTTGGTGATTTGGGCCATGAGTTCTGCTTCGGCAACAATGGTGTTGCCGACAAATGCCTTACCTCTCATGTGGCTGATTCCCCGGCGGAAGGGTGAAATGAGTTCCAGATGGAAGATAAGGGTATCGCCGGGATATACTTTTTGTCTGAAACGTACATTGTCTATTTTCATAAAATAGGTTATGTAGTTTTCAGGGTCAGGAACGGAGCTGAGCACAAAAACACCTCCTGCCTGGGCCATGGCTTCAATAATCAATACCCCGGGCATAACCGGTTCTTCAGGAAAATGACCTACAAAGAAGGGTTCGTTCATGGTAACATTTTTCATGCCCACCACATCATGATCGCTCACTGAAAAGATTTTATCAATCAGCAGGAATGGTGGACGATGGGGCAAAAGCCGTTTTATATCACGGATATCGTGTAACGGTGGGGCATTTAAGTCATATTTAGGCACTGCAGGTAGATGCATCTCGTGCTTTATATGCTGTTTTATGAGTTTAGCAAACTGAGTATTGGCGGAATGTCCGGGCCTGCTTGCAATGATGTGTCCTTTAACCCGGGTGCCTATCAGGGTAAGATCGCCCACCACATCCAGTAACTTATGGCGTGCCGGTTCATTGGTAAAATACAGTTCAAGATTATTGAGAATACCTTCTTTAAGTACCTTAACCTTGGGTTTGTTGAAAAAACTAGCCAAACGGTCAAGTTCATCCTGTTCAACAAGACGATTAACAAAAACAATAGCATTGCTCAGGTCACCGCCTTTTATCAGATTATTGCGAATAAGATATTCCAGTTCGTGTAAAAAAACAAAGGTACGGCAAGGGCTTATCTCGGTTGCAAAATCATCTAAGGAGTTCAGTTGGGCGTTCTGGGTGCCCAATACCTGAGTCTCATAGTCAATCATTACCGAAAGCTTGTAATTATCGTCGGGAAGTACCAGCAATTCTGTTTTCTTATCTGGATCAGAGAAACGGAGTACCTCATTAATTTTAAAATACTGCCGATTGGCTTTTTGGTTTTCAATTCCTGCTTTTTGTATAGCTTCTACATAAAGCCTGGAACTCCCATCCAGAATAGGCATTTCATTGGAGTCGAGGTCAATAAGCACATTGTCCAGGTCCATACCGGTAAGTGCAGCCAGCACATGTTCTACCGTATGGATGCGCACGTTATTTACTTCCAGGGTAGTACCTCTTGAGGTATCTACAACAAAGTCAACATCTGCCGCAATTACCGGCTGATCGGGCAGATCGGTTCGTTTGAACCTGAAACCATGGTTTTCAGGAGCAGGTCTGAGGGTAATGGTTACTTCCTTCCCCGTATGTAATCCCGCTCCGGAGATGGATACTGCCTCTTTTAAGGTTTTTTGCTTTTCGGTCATAAGGCTGGCAAAGTTAAATATATTTTCATTAGTTGATTTGTATCATTTTTTGATGGTCTTTTCCAGCAGATTAATCCGCTCTACAATTTTCGAAAGATTTCGGAAATGTACATATGTTTTTCGGTAAAGTGAGATATCAAAGGCCGGACTTCCCATGATGATGGCATCATCGGCTATATTGGTAGAAATGCCTGATTGTGCAGCAATTTTAACATTGTTGCCAATTAAAAGATGGCCGGTGAGCCCCACCTGACCACCAATCATGCAATTTTTGCCTAACCTGGTACTTCCTGCAATGCCACTTTGAGCTGCAATAACTGTGTTTTCTCCAATTTCTACATTGTGCGCAATCTGAATGAGATTATCCAGCTTAACACCCTGATGAATGATGGTTGAACCCAGCGTAGCCCGATCAATCGTCGTGTTGGCACCTATTTCAACCTTATCTTTAATAATCACATTTCCAATCTGAGCTACTTTTTCATAATGTTGGTCGTCCTGGGGAGCAAACCCAAATCCGTCAGCCCCAATGACTGCGCCCGCGTGAATGGTGCATGAAGCGCCTACTTCGCAGAAGCGATAAATTTTTACCCCTGCATAAATAATGGTATCCTTACCCACATTCACATTATCGCCCAAAACGGAACCCGGATAAATCTTTACCCGGTCACCTATTTTTACATTCTCACCTATGGACACGAAATCACCAATATAGCAATCTTCACCCAGCCCGGCACTCTTATGAATGGCTGCATGGGCTGAAATGCCTTTCTTTTCGGTTGCTAATTTGCTGTAATGATCGAGCAGTGTGGCGAAAGCGGTATAGGCATTCTCCACCCGGATAAGGGTAGTCGCAATGGGATGCTCCGGTTTGAAATCCTCATTTACAATCACCACTGAAGCTCTGGTGTTATAAATATAATGGGTATATTTCGGATTCCCGAGAAATGACAATGATCCGGCTTCTCCCTGTTCAATTTTTGAGAGCGTGGATACTTCCGTTTCCGGGTTTCCTTCAATAGTTCCGTTTACAAGTCCGGCAATTTGTTGAGCTGTAAATTTCATTTACCTGATGTTTATAATGACCATGAGCGGCCTTTTATTTCTTAATTTACTGATTTTCATGTAGATGTATTAAGTACTTTTTTTAATGAAAATCGCTGCAATTTACCAATTTAATGAACATTATTTACCCTTTTTTCATCCCCTGCTTTTCAGGCTGTTTTAATGGAGCAAATAAAGTACTTGGTAACAGCATGTGTCAATACCGAAATATTGAGTTGGTCGGATGAATCGGCGATGTCAATCAGTTGACCGTCGCGGGAAATTAGTTTGATTTTATCGTGCTGAGGTTGGTAAGCATTGTTGCTGATGGCGCCGGTTGAAAGGAAATATTCCGTTACATCAGCTGGTGCTTCGGGGAAAGCTGTTCTGATGGCTTCTTTGGCTTTTGCAATTTCTTCGGGGGCAAAGGGTTCACTGCTGAGCTTAACTTTGAAAAGTTGCCGGTCAATAATTCCCCGGCTAAGCGTAGAAAGTATAAAATCGGGATGATGCACCCATACCTTAATGGCAGTGTAAACATCAAAATCATCGAGGGCTGCAAACTGTTGAGCCACTTCCGGCCGGGTTGAAAAATGTTCAAGAAAAACTTCATTTTTCAGAAAATACAGTAGTGGGGGAGTGCCAAACAGTTCATGGCCCTGCATGGCCAGCACACTGGCCCTTTTGAGCAGGTTGATAAGCATATTCTCGACGGCAACCACCGTTTTGTGATAGTACACCTGCCAGTACATCAGCCGCCGGGCAACAATAAATTTTTCAATGGAATAAATGCCTTTGGCCTCAACCACTAGCTCGTCATTGCAAACTGTTAACATCCTGATGATGCGGTCGGTACTAATTACTCCTTCGGCTACGCCGGTGTAAAAACTATCGCGCTTCAGGTAATCGAGCCGATCCATATCCAGTTGACCAGAGACCAATTGATGCAAAAAATGTTTGGAATGGGTGTTTGTAAATATGGCTATGGCCAAATCAAGCCGGCCATCGAAAGCCTTATTCAGTTGCTTCATCAGAAACAGAGACAGGTCCTCGTGAGTAGTGTCTTTTACCAGCGTATATTCCAGGGCATGGGAGAATGGTCCGTGACCCAGATCATGAAGTAAAATGGCAGCAAGGGTAGCTTCACTTTCTTCAGGACCAATGTCAAAGCCTTTTAGCCTTAGGGTATCAATGGCATCGCGGGTAAGATGCATGGCGCCGATGCTATGGTGAAAGCGGGTATGCAGTGCCCCCGGATAAACATAAGAGGTAAGCCCAAGTTGCCGAATCCGGCGTAAGCGCTGAAACAGTGGATGCTCAATCAGATCGAACAATAAGTCGGTGGAAATGGTTACAAACCCATGTACCGGATCATTAATTATTTTTCGTTTGTTTGGGGAAGAAACATGCACCATGGTTATCTTTGTGGTTGCGAAAATTTGTTAATAAAAAGGGAACCAGACAATATTCGTGACATTCTCACATTACTATTAACAAAGCTACTGCAAAAGTAAACTATTTAAACCGGTCGCTTACAAAACTTCATTATGGAAAATACTGCAATACTATGGGTTGACGATGAAATTGATTTGTTGAAACCCCATATTCTCTTTCTGAAAAACAAAGGTTACGAAGTATTTACTTCCAATAATGGGGTAGAAGCCATTGAACTGTTAAAGTCCAGGCCCTTCGATATTGTTTTCCTTGATGAGCAAATGCCCGGACTATCGGGCATAGAAACCTTGATACAGATGAAAAATCTTTATCAGAATCTGCCTATAGTAATGATTACGAAAAGCGAAGAGGAAAGCATCATGGAAGATGCGATCGGTTCAAAGATATCCGATTACCTGATTAAGCCGGTAAACCCGAATCAGATTTTGCTTAGCCTGAAAAAGAATCTGGAGAATAAAAAGCTGATTGGTGAAAAATCTATGCATAGTTATCAGCAGGAGTTTCGCAGTATAGGCATGGAGATTGGCAATCGGCTGTCTGCCGAGGAGTGGAAAAGTATCTACCGGAAATTGATATATTGGGAGCTGGAGCTCGAACAATCCAAAGACAGTGGCATAAAAGACATACTCAAATTGCAGAAAGATGAGGCAGGAAAGGTATTTAGCCGGTTTGTTGAACAGAATTATCTGGATTGGGTGAACGGACGTTCCAAAGATGCCCCGGTAATGTCGCATACCCTGATGCGTGAAAAACTAATGCCACTGCTTGACGAAAACCCTTCAGTATTCTTTATCCTGATTGATAACCTGAGGTATGATCAGTGGAAAATGCTGCAACCCATTATAGAGGAACTTTACCGGGTTGAAAAAGATGAGATTTATTACAGCATTCTGCCCACCACCACTCAATATGCGCGCAACGCCATGTTTTCTGGCCTTATGCCAACTGAAATTGAAAAGAAATATCCCCGCTACTGGATAAATGAGGATGAAGAAGGGACCAAAAATCAGTTTGAAGGCGAGCTGATGGGTGAACAGTTGAAACGCTTTGGCCGGGATGTAAAATTCTCCTACAACAAGGTGCTCAATCTCACCGCGGGGCGCAAACTGGTTGAAACGCTGCCCAATCTCATCTCTAACCGACTTTCGGTCATTGTTTACAATTTTGTTGATATGCTTTCGCATGCCCGCACTGAGATGGAGGTTATTCGTGAACTTGCCGACGATGAATCGGCTTACCGTTCCATTACGGTTTCCTGGTTTGAACACAGTCCCCTGTATGAAATTATACAGTATCTGGCTGAGAAAAAGATTCCCATCGTCATTACTACCGATCACGGTTCCGTTAAGGTGGACAATCCGGTAAGAATTGTGGGCGACAAGGCAACCAATACCAATTTGCGTTATAAAACAGGACGTAGCCTGAGTTATAATAAAAAGGAGGTATTCGAAGTTAAAAATCCGGGGGATATCTTTTTGCCCCGCACCAATGTGAGTTCCAATTATGTGTTCAGCCGGAATAGTGACTTTTTTGCTTATCCGAACAACTACAACTATTATGTGAACTATTACCGCAATACATTTCAGCATGGAGGCATTTCCATGGAAGAAATGCTCATACCATTCATTACTTTGAAAGCAAAGTAAATTTTCATGAAGATGTTATATAGTAGGATTGCTAATCTTGAGGAGCTCGATGAAGTGGCCGCTGAGATTATCAATGCTTTTCCTGAGCAACGGATATTTGCCCTTTCGGGTGAAATGGGTGCCGGAAAAACTACACTGGTTCAGGCCATGTGCCGGCAACTGAAAGTTACCGATACCGTGAATAGTCCTACTTTCTCTATTGTAAATGAATACCTTACCTCAGGCAATCAACCCATATATCACTTTGACCTTTACCGGCTTAGAAAACCTGAAGAATTGCCCGATATTGGTGCTGAAGATTATTTTTACAGCGGCAGCTATTGTTTTATTGAATGGCCGGAGCTGGCTGAACAGTATATCCCTGAGGATGCGGTAGTTCTTAGGGTAAAGGTGAGTGAAAATGGCAAACGTATATTCACGATAAATTAGGGTAAATTCAACTTGTATTTGATTTTTCAGTAAATTAGCCCGGTCTTTTTTTTGTTAGCATTTACCCGGGATATGGAAGAGAACAAAGAATATATTATGTTTTCATCGGTGGCCACCAGCTTGTTGCCGTTGGAAGAACGGCTGGCGATGGAACAAAAAGCCTGCCGGCTCAGTATTGGAATACCACGTGAAACCAACCAGCTTGAAAATAGGGTCTCATTGGTGCCCGATGCCGTAGAGTTGCTCACGAGTGTGGGCCATCGGGTGATGGTAGGCCGCAGGGCCGGGCTGGCTGCCCATTATACTGATCAGCAATACAGTGAGGCTGGAGCTCAGATTGCTGAAGAAGCAGGCAGTGTATTTCAATGTGACGTTATTATTAAAGTTGCCCCCCCCTCACCATCCGAAATAGAGTTACTCAAAGGTAAACAGGTATTGTTGTCGACACTTAATATGGCTGAGCTTAATGAAAGCTATTTCAGACAACTGGCTCAAAAGAAAGTGACAGCACTTGCTTACGAATACATTAAAGACCGGGACGGAAACTTTGGGATAGTGCGGGCCATGTCTGAAATTGCCGGCAATACCTCTATCCTGCTGGCTGCTGAATACCTCAGTCATCCTGAGTATGGTCGGGGGTTGATGTTTGGTGGCCTCAGCGGGATATCGCCAACCGAAGTGGTGATTTTAGGTGCCGGCACCGTGGCTGAATTTGCCATTCGTGCCGCGCTGGGTATGGGTGCCCTGGTTAAGGTATTTGATACTTCTGTTTATCGCCTTCGCCGTTTGCAAAATAGTCTGGGAATCCGGATTTTTACGAGCATATTGCAGCCCAAACCGCTGGTGGAAGCTCTGCGCTCGGCTGATGTAGCCATTGGGGCCATTCGTCAGCGGACAGGGCTATCTCCCGTTTGTGTTACCGAGGAAATGGTAAAGCAGATGAAACCCGGAGCCATTATTATTGATGTAAGCATCGACCAGGGAGGATGCTTCGAAACATCGGAAGTTACCAATCATAAAAATCCGGTTTATTCAAAGCATGGCATTACCCACTACTGTGTTCCCAACATTGCATCAAAAGTTCCGAGAACCGCTTCGCAGGCACTCAGCAATATCATTAATCCCATTATCTTGAGCATTGGGGAAGAAGGCGGCGTGAACAACATATTGCGTTCCGATGCAGGGGTAAGAAACGGGGTGTATCTGTTCAATGGAATTTCAACCAACCGGTATATCAGTGAACATTTTCACCTTCCCCATAAGGACATAGATCTGCTGATAACCGCTTTCCATTAAGCAAAACAGCCTATGTTTGTAAGCCTAAAGTTCGAAATGCCCGGTATAATTGTGTGGGCTCAGGGCGTTGAGCTCTGCCTTTATTTCCTCACTTACATTTAATTTTGCAATAAACTCACGGATGTGCTCTCGGGTCACCTTTTCGTTGGTACGGGTCAGGCCTTTCAATGTTTCATAAGGTTTGGGATAGCCCTCGCGGCGAAGTATAGTTTGAATGGCCTCAGAAACCACAGCCCAGTTATTGTCCAGGTCTTCGTTTATCTTTTGCTCATTCAGTATTAGCTTGCTCAACCCTTTTACAATGGATTTTATAGCTACCAGGCTATGGGCAATCGGAAGGCCGATGTTTCGCGTAACGGTGGAATCGGTTAAATCACGCTGAAGTCGTGAAACTGGAAGCTTGGCAGATAGATGCGTAAAGAGGGCATTGGCTACGCCCAGGTTACCTTCGCCATTTTCAAAATCAATGGGATTTACCTTATGAGGCATGGCCGATGATCCGATTTCACCCGATTTGATCTTTTGTTTAAAATATTCCATGGACATATAAGTCCACATATCGCCACACAAATCAAGCAAAATGGTATTTATGCGTTTGAATGCATCAAAAAGTGCTGCCAGGTTATCGTAGTGCTCTATCTGTGTAGTTACTTTTTGCCGATCCATTTTTAAATGATGACGGCAAAAGTAATCCGCGAAAGAAACCCAGTCAATGTCAGGATACGCAGCATAATGCGCATTCATATTGCCCGTAGCACCGCCGAATTTTACAGAAAAGGGTGTGGTTTTAAGCATTTTAATCTGCTGCTTAAGGCGGTCAACAAAAACATATATTTCTTTGCCCACCATAGTGGGAGAAGCCGGTTGGCCATGCGTATGCGCCAACATGGGTACTTTTTTCCAAAGCTTTGATTTGATGGTAAGTTTGGCAAGCAGATCATCCAGCGTGGGCATTACCACATCATCCAGCGCCAGCTTAAGCGAATATGGAATGGCGGTATTGTTGATGTCCTGGGAAGTTAATCCGAAATGTACAAATTCTTTATACGCTCCCAATCCGCTTTTTTCAAATTTCTTCTTCAGATAATACTCCACTGCTTTCACATCGTGGTTGGTGATTTTCTCAATCTCTTTTACTTCCGTGGCATCCAAAAAAGTAAAATCACGCGAAATGGCCCTTAAAAGTTCAAAATCCTGTTCGGTAACTCCTGAAAGCTGAGGAAGCGGAAGTTGACATAAGGCAATGAAATATTCAATTTCAACAAATACCCTATAGTTGATTAATGCCGCTTCCGAAAAGAAATAGGAAAGCCCCTCTACCTGTTTTCTATACCTTCCATCTATGGGAGATATAGCACTTAATACCGTGAATTCCATAATATTTTGCTTTTAATCAGTGTTCAAATGTAAGCAAGCATTTATTGTTTACACACTTTTTTAGCTTTTTTTTGTTACTTTAAGGTAATTTTAATATCAGCACCCCTGATGACTGACGCATTATATTCAAAAATTAGACAAAGAATTGAGCTGATAATGTCTGATTGTCAGTGATATGTGTGATTAAATTCCTGGAAGTTTGCTGTGAAAATTTAGAAGGGTTCACCTGACTGTTATGTTCAATAGGACTGGTGTTTTATTCAAACGTATAATGCTCAGGTGAAAAGTAAATGGATTTTGCAATAAAATAATCTTCGGGGAAATTGAAATAGACATCATTTACCCGATTATGTACAGCTATAATATTTATCCGGTTGATTTTCTGACTTTATCTGACACCAATATAGTTTTACATTGTTGTCCGGAACAAGTTCCGAATACCACTCTAAATAGGGCCTGCTGAAAAACCTCTATCTTGCTATATCAAAGCAAATTATGTTTAATTTTGGATTAACAAATGTACGGATTTATGGACAAACCCCGTAAATAGCATACATCCAGACCAAAAAAAACGGGTTAGACATATAAGACCTCAAGAGTTTAACATGAGTTTTTTAGCAGGCCCAAATAGGGGAACCCCTCTGGCGTTCATTAGTTTATGGCGCATCATACCCCCAATTCCCCGAAAAAACGGGGTAAACCGCTTCGCTTCATTGGGGGTCATTCATTGGTGAACCCTCTGGGGTTCTGTGGTCGTTTTGTGGCAGAGGCCTTTTTTGCTCCATTCATTCTTGCGTAATCCACGGGTTTCACTTCGCCAGCCTGTATGCGCACGCAGGCAGGTTGCACCCAAGGTTATTTGAAATTCGCTCCGCCTCAGGCAGGACGGATCACAAGAGATTAGGCTGAACCCAGAGGGGTTTCCCTTTGAATAACCCCCGGTTGAAGTTGGTTGCCGAAGGTAACCGGCTTCTACCGGGGGTAGCCGGGTGAGCAACACAACACAACCTCAGAGGGGTTGCCCTGTTTTTTTTACCAGAATACAATACGGCTGGATAGGAGTACTCCTCTGGGATTCTGTAAAAAATGTATGTTGGGTGATTTTGGAAGATCTCGTCTTTCTGAACCAGACCGAAATATAAAAAGGTTTTGAGTTTTTCAGCAGGCCCTAAATAATTAATATTGTTGCTATTTGACAACAGTTGTATTACAGTACCTTACTTTTTCAGGTGAGCCACCAAAGGACTAAATCACAAAAGAACACAAATCTAATTTAATCATTTTGTGTAACCTGGAGCCTTCGTGGCTTAGTGGCAAGAAAATTTCCGATTTTTCCCGGACAATAGTGACAATTTTTAATAAAAAATGCATTCCAAATGGAATGCATTAAAAGATACAGTTGATTATCGCCATAAGGCCAGCTTAGACCAGATAGGAGAATGCCTCCCGAATAATATCGCTGTACTGATCCTTGAACATCAGCAGGCACCAGACCTGCAGCAGAAGTGCCTCTTCATTTTTCAGGCCGGTTAAGGACTTGAACAGTTCTTTCCTGAAAAGCTCCCGGCTGAAACTTACTTTTTGAAGTATAGTTTTTGAGTATTCCAGCATCGGTATAAGGTTTTAGTTGATAAAATTAATTTTATGCAATCGTTTGCAACTATAACGGATATAGGATGGCTATTGTTATATGGTTTTGGACATTTTAATAGTAATTTAAGATTGCTGAAGGTAGAAGGTTTTGGTCAGGAGTTTTTTTGTAAGCTTTTTCCAATGGATTAAATTGGACGAGCTCAGCGTAAGTTAATAATCGCTGGATCCGATCCCGTACGTACGGGATCGGAATTGCAGACCGATCATATTCCTATTTATTACAAGTAGTATTTATTCTTTTATTATCTTTTTCACAATGTTTGTATTTGTACCAAAAACTCTTACAAAATAAACACCGTTTTCAAATTGAGATATGTCTATCTCTGTTTTGGCTTGTTGCATCGGATGATTAAATAATAGTTGTCCTTGAATGTTATAAACTGAAATTGATAAACCATTTTGAAATGCAGAATTTGAGATAATAATACTATTATTTGCTGGATTTGGGAAAGTTCTTACTTCATTTTTGATTTCAATTTCAGGCGTGCCTTCGGTATGAATTAACAACTTAATGTCATCTAATATCCAACCAGCTTTATCAGTCTGAACACTGTCACTAATAAATGTAAAGCGAAATAGGAGAGTGTCTGTATTTTCAATATTTGGTAACAATGCGAAAAATTCGGTCCATTCAGAAATTCTTCCGGTCAATATTGGCTTTGGTGTAAACCAGGACCAATCTGGTATGACTTCGTTTGATAGTATATTGTTCCAGCTTAAACCATTATCTATAGAAAGTTCTATCAATCCAAAGTCTGTTAATGAGTCGCTTTCCATTTTGTAGAATGCTCCAATCATCGGCATACACCAACACTGGGAATAATCTGTCAATTGAACTGTAAATGAAGACGTATCGTTAACCCGATAGGGCCCGGTACTATCGGTGAGAATAGCGAATGGTGCAGAAAATGCACTATTAAACGTTTGTTTATTTGGTTTACAAATGTGCCAGTTACTAATGGTATATGATGTATCAATCTTGTACACACCCCAACAAGGATTGCTTTCAAAATTAACAACACAATCATAATCATAAGATTGTCCTCTTGCTGAGCCAAATATTACTATAAGTGCCGGTAAAAGAAGAAGTGATTTTTTCATTTGTGTGTATTTTATATTGCCTGTAACGGTTTGGTATAAGAATAGTGGCGGTTTTAAGACCACAATTTTTTCAGTTTAGACCAAAGTTTATTTTTATTACTGCCCTTTGTTTTGGCAGGATTTCCGCCATTATTTTTATACATTGTTGAACTAAATCCGCATACGCGGATAACTTTATCAAAAATACCCATTTCTTTCCGTTATACAAGAATTATTCACTTTAAATAATCTTGATATGAGAAAGAAATCGGGTTTAACCATTTTAGAGCAGGCCATTGTGCTTGTTCCTGAGTTTGAAAACGTTGTTCATAA
>Ga0265295_1003638_pt1 | contig 22076 bp, 18 predicted proteins | sample Munlansysbiofilm_FD_192503 | JGI IMG/M metagenome (GOLD analysis project Ga0265295, IMG submission 192503) | Leachate microbial communities from a municipal landfill in Southern Ontario, Canada - Methane capture system biofilm | ecosystem: Engineered > Solid waste > Landfill > Unclassified ...
GAAGCCCGGCTTAACCAGAAATCTGTTCAAACCGCTACCCATTCCGAAGAATTGGCCAGCCTTTCCAGGCTTACACAACCGCTGGCCAGTGAAAAAACCGCTGAACAACTTAAAAAAGAAGCCATTGCCCAGGCCTTGCAACGGGCCCGTGAACGACGCCAGCAGGCCATAAAAAAAGGCCCAGCCACCCCATAATCATGAACGCCCAAAAAAGAAAAGAAATTTTTGCCCGTTTTAAGGCAGCCAACCCCAAGCCCACCACCGAACTGGAATACGAAAACAACTTTCAGTTGCTGATTGCGGTTCTGCTATCGGCACAGGCCACTGATAAGGCCGTTAATATCGCCACCAGCAAGTTTTTTAATACTTGCAAAACCCCCCAGGACATCCTGGATATGGGGCTTGAAAAATTTACCGAAGCCATTCGCACTATTGGCCTGTATAAAACCAAGGCAAAAAATGCCCTGGCCACCTGTGAAATCTTGCAAAACCAATATAATGGCCAGGTACCCGATAAGCGTGAAGCCCTGGAATCCCTGCCAGGCGTAGGCCGAAAAACCGCCAACGTAGTGCTTAACACCGCATTTGGCCAACCTGCCATGGCGGTAGACACCCATATTTTCCGGGTCTCCAACCGCACCGGCATTGCGCCGGGCAAGAATGTACTGGAAGTAGAAAAAAAGCTGTTACGAATGGTGCCCAAAGAGTATTTGCTTGATGCGCATCACTGGCTGATCTTGCATGGCCGCTATGTATGCGTGGCCCGAAAACCCAAATGCCCGCAATGCGGGATTGCAGACCTTTGCGATTTTAAGGATAAAACCAAACCGGCCTGAAACAACCGGGACATTAAACAAATTCACCGCAAAATACCGCGCTGGAAAACGCGGACATAAAAACACCGTACAAATCGCTGTCCCGCTGGCGGGACAGCAGTTCATTATTACTCCTGCTTGCCAAAGCCCAGATAGCTTTCAATCACCCGGGGGTCATGAAGCAGCTCGGAAGCCTTGCCTTCAAGACGAACTTCACCCATTTCAAGCACATAACCATAATCGGCCACCTGCAAGGCGGCACGGGCGTTCTGCTCGACCAGCAAAATAGATACCCCACTTTCGCGAAGACGCATAATGGTATGGAACACCTCACGCACCACCAGTGGTGCCAGCCCCAGGCTGGGCTCATCAAGCATCAGCACTTTGGGTTTGCCCATTAAGGCTCGCCCTACTGCCAGCATCTGACGCTCTCCGCCAGACAAAGTGCCAGCATATTGCATGCGACGCTCTTTCAGACGCGGAAACAGCTCGTAGACTTCATCAAGCGTGCTTTTCCAGTTTTTTTCACGGGCACGGTAACGGCGAAAACCGCCCAGCAGCAAGTTATCTTCAACCGGCATACTGGAAAACAGCTCGCGGTTTTCTGGCACCAGACACAGACCATTGGCCACCCGGTCTTCAACAATCAGGCGGCTAATATCATGACCCTGGTAAAGCACCTCTCCATTGGCCGAACCAGGTACCGGCAATGCCCCCATCATGGCGTTAAGCAAGGTGGACTTGCCTGCCCCATTGGCACCAATCACCGTGACCACCTGACCAATTTTTACTTGAAGATTAATATTTTGCACCGCCAGCACTTTGCCATATTGTGCGTTCAGGTTTTTGGTTTCCAGTAAGATACTCATACGTTTGCCCCCTTTGCATCAATGGAAATACCCAGATCATCATCAACACCACCCAAATAAGCTTCAAGCACCACAGGATTAACCTGAATCTGCTCGGGTGTGCCTTCGGCAATACGGGTACCAAAGTCCATGACGACCAAATGATTGGTCAGGCGCATGACAAAATCCATATCGTGTTCCACCAGCAAAATACTCATGCCCTCATCGCGCAAACCAGACAGTACGCTGGCCAGCTCCTGTTTTTCTTTGTAGCGTAAACCGGCAGCAGGCTCATCAAGCAGCAGCAAGGTCGGGTCAAGCGCCAGCGCACGGGCAATTTCCACAATGCGTTGCTGGCCCAAAGACAGGTTACCGGCCTGCTCATACAAATAATTACCCAGACCAACCCGTTCAAGCTGTTTTTTGGCCTCTTGCAACAATTGTGCCTCGGAATCGCGCTCGATATGCAGCAAACTTTGCACAATCCCGGTATTGGCCCGCAAATGAGCCCCCAAGGCCACGTTTTCAAGCACGCTCATGGTGGGCAGCAACTGTACATGCTGAAAGGTACGACCTACCCCAAGGGCGGCAATTTTACGCGATGACAGCGCAGCGATTTCCTGGCCCATAAAACGTACCGAACCGCTGGTTAGCGGATACACCCCGGTAATCAGGTTAAAGGTCGTACTTTTGCCAGCGCCATTAGGCCCGATAAGACCCATAATTTGACCGGCCTTAATATTGAAGCTGATATCATTGACCGCGACCAGGCCGCCAAACTCTTTGCGGATGTTATCAACCTCTAGAATGACCTGACCATGTTGCGGCCTGTTTCGCTGTGGCAAAGCTGACGAGGCTGCCGGAACCGGCTTGGGCTGTACCAGGCGGCTGCCGGTAAACCTGGCAACAAAATTAACCAGGATGGGCCACAGGCCTTCGCGCGCATGATGCAAAATCAGTACCATTACAATACCAAACACCACCATTTCGAAGTTGGCCGAAGTATTTAACAATTGCGGCACAATATCCTGGATATGGTCTTTCATGGTAAGAATAAGCGTAGAACCGAAGACGGCTCCCCAGATACTGGCTGAACCGCCAATTACCGCCATAAACAGATATTCAATACCGTAATTAATACCAAACGTGCTGGGGCTGACCGCCCGCTGTTCGTGGGCATACAGCCAGCCGGCCAGCCCGGCCAGTACACCGGCGTATACAAAAGCCACCACTTTATAGTATTTGGTATGCACGCCAAAGGATTCGGCCATGCCCGCCCCGCTTTTAAGGGAACGGATGGCCCGCCCGGGACGGGAATCAAGCAGGTTTTTGCTGAACCACACAGCCAGCAACACAAATGCCCAAATAAGGAAATAAATATGTTTGGCCTTCAGCAGCGAAAAGCCGAAGATTTCAATGGGTGGAATACCGGGAATACCATCGTGGCGCCCCAGAAAGCCCAGATTGCCATACAGGTAATAAAAAACCAGGCAAACCGCAATTGTGCTTAGTGGCAGGTAATGCCCCGACAGGCTTAAGGTAACCTGCCCCAGGATATACGACACAACAAATGTTAATACCAGTGCCGCCAGCAGGCCCACCCAGGGCGAATAACCCGCTGTGGTTGACAAATAAGCGGTGGCATAGGCACCAATCCCGACAAACGCGGCCTGGCCAAAAGACGTCAGGCCACCTACACCGGTCAGCACCACCAAACCCAATACCACCAGGCTGGCAATCCCAATAGAATTCATCTGGTTAATCCAGAACTCGGGCGTACCCGGGAAAACAGGCAGGACCACCAGAAAAATGATAAAAAATGCGAGAAATAAACGTTTCATTTTATTATTCTTCATCCTCTTCGTGCTTGACTAAAATAGAGCGTAACAGCAGAACAGGAATAACAATACCAAAGACAATAACCTCTTTGTAATCACTGGCCCAGAAGGTGGTGAAGGCCTCGATAATGCCAATGGCAATAGCACCAAAAGCCGCCAGCGGATAACTGACCAGACCACCAATAATGGCGCCCACAAACCCTTTAAGGCCAATCATGAAACCGGTTTCGTAGGTAATGGTAATAAATGACACAATCATGATGCCCGACAAGGCCCCGACCAACGCAGTTAAAAAGAAAGTCAGGTGCCCAGACATAGAAGTGCCAATACCCACCAGACGGGCGCCCCGACGGTTAACCGCGGTGGCGCGCAAGGCACGACCATACAGGGTTTTGCCAAAAAACAGCCACAGGGAACCAATAATGGCCACTGTCATGCCAATCACAAACAGGCTTTGATAAGTCCAGGTCAAAGAGGCAATTTCAACCGTACCGTCAAAAAAGGGCTCGGAAACCAACCAGCCTTCGGCACCAAAAAACACCAGCCCCAGACCCACCAGCGCATAATGCACGGCAATGGACACAATTAACAGGGTAAGCACCGAATGCTCGGCAACCGGCTCGTAAGCAAGACGGTAAAGCATGGGCCCCAACGGGACAACCAGAAGCAGCGTCAGGAAGGCCTTGACCCATAATGAAGGATCGGTGGCCAGAACGACCGGCACCGCCCACAGCAAAAACAAGGGGTAAACAATAAAAACCCCCAAAGATTTAAGCAGGGTTTTCCTGTCTTTACCCTTATGAACAAAATACAGTTCTTTCAGGAACAAAGCCACGCCAAACATGGGTAGCAGCCAAATAGTGCCTGGCTTGCCGCCATCGGCCATAATCGCAAAGGTAAGCGCGCCAAACGTAACGAACTCGCCTTGAGCAATAAAAATAATGCGGGTAACAACAAATACAAGCACCAACGAAACAGCCATCAGGGCGTAAATAACCCCGGTGACCAAACCGTCCTGCATAAGTATTTTGGCAATAGACCAATCCATCTTCTGCTTTTTCTCTTTTGATAGGTAGAACAACAATAGCGCCTGCACATTTGCCACAATGGCCCGTCCTGTGAACAGGACGGGCCACCCGGGCGTTGATGACACAGGGCAGGCTTTCTTATTTGGTGCCCAGCTCAGGGGCATAAACCCACTTGCCATCAACCACCTTGACCAGTACGCGAGAGCGTTCGTCTAGACCGGTGTGATTGTTTGGGCTCATGTTGAAAATACCATGCGCGCCTTTCACATCGGTGGTATTTTCAAGCGCATCACGCATGGCAACGCGGAAGGCTTCGGTGCCGGGTTGGGCACCACTGGCAATTGCTTTGGGAATAGCGGCATTAATTAAGGCACCGGCATCCCACATATGACCACCAAATACACTAACCGAACCTTTACCGAATTTGTTTTCATAGCTTTCTATGTAAGACAGGCCTTCTGCCTTGACCGGGTTGTCATCGGCAAGCTGGTTGGCAACCAGCAACGGCCCCACAGGCAATACCAGGCCTTCGCAGGCCTTGGCGCATACGCGCAGGAAATCGCTATTGGCAGAACCATGGGTATGATAAATTTGACCTTTATAGCCACGCTGCTTGAGTTCACGCTGCGGCAAGGCACCTGGTGTGCCGGCCGTTGCCACCAGCACTGCATCGGGTTTAGTCGCCAATAGTTTAAGCACCTGACCGGTCACGCTGGTATCAGGACGGTTATAGCTTTCTTCGGCAACAATCTTGATATCGGTGTCTTGCAAAACACTTTTCACTTCGTTCAGCCAGCTTTGACCATAGGCATCGGCAAAGCCAATAACGCCCAGGGTTTTGACGTTGGCTTTTTGCATGGCATCAGCCAGGGCCTGTGCCATCAGGAAGTCATTTTGGGGAGTTTTAAACGCCCATTTTTTGGCGCCTTCCTGGGGTTCAACCACCACAGCATTACCTGCCAGACTAATAACCGGCACTTTATTTTCAGCAGCTACATCAACCATGGCCAAAGAGCCTGGGGTAACCGTGCTGCCAATCATGACATCAATTTTGTTTTCACTAATCAGCTTGCGCATGTTTTTGACGGCTTGTGTCGTGTCAGTCGCATCATCATAAACAACGTAATTCACTTTGACGCCATCCACTTCTGTGGGAACCACTTCCACCGTGTTTTTTTCAGGAATGCCTAAAGAGGCAGCCGGGCCGGTAGCGGAAATGGACACACCAACGTTAACAACCGTTTGTGCCATTGCAGTACCTAAAAACGCAGTGGCAAGCACCATACTTAAAGAGGTTAATTTAGCAAGCTTCATTTTTAATTTGTCTCCATGGACACAATAATCGGGCAGTAAAACCGCAGATAACAAAAGGTAAATGAGAATATTAACATCTGACAGCCGACAAAATACCGCCAATTCCCGTTTTACGCTAACATATTGCCTTGAAATGGGTTTTTAGCGCACGTTTTTCCTGCGCTTAAACGATATGTAACAAATAAAACAGATTTATCCAGAAAAACAAAACACATAATACCCATTTCATTTAGAATAGTCCGTTTATTCTCCAGACAGGTGAACCGTGAAAATCATCAAATCCGATGCGCAATGGCAACAGGAACTTACCCCTGAAGAATATTATGTAGCACGGCAAAAAGGCACCGAACGCCCTTTTACCGGGCGCTACTGGAACTCATTCTCTACGGGTATCTACCGCTGTATCGGTTGCGGTACGCCCCTGTTCTCTTCAGACACAAAATTTGATGCCGGCTGTGGCTGGCCCAGTTATTTTGAACCAATCAACCCCGACAATGTCAGAGAAGAACGCGACACCAGCCACGGCATGGTTCGCACCGAAATCCTGTGCAACATTTGCGATTCCCATCTGGGCCATGTTTTTCCCGATGGACCGCCCCCCACAGGCCTGCGTTATTGCATCAACTCTCTATCCTTACGTTTTGAATCTACCAAATGAAAAAATTCCTGTTTGATTTTTTCCCACTTGTCCTGTTTTTTGTCGCCTTCAAGGTTGCCGACATCTACGTTGCCACTTGGGCGGCCATTGCGGCCAGTGTGGCGCAAATTGTCTGGCTCAAGCTACGTAAAAAGCCTATCGAAGCCACCAACTGGATGAACGTGATTATTATTGTCGTGTTTGGTGGTGCCACCATTTATTTCCAGAACGAGGCCTTTGTCAAATGGAAGCCCACCGTTCTTTACTGGATGTTTGCAGTCATTTTGCTGGGTGGCAAACTGTTTTTCAAAAAAAATCTTATTCAAAAAATGCTTGGCAGCCAAATGAACATGGACAATCATGTCTGGGACAAACTTAATTACAGCTGGTCGGGCTTTTTTATTGTTGCCGGTGCCATCAACCTGTTTGTTGCCTTTTCAGGGTACTTCACCCTTGACCAATGGGCAACCTTCAAGGTATTTGGCATGACCATTCTGCTTATTGTTTTTGCCATCGGCCAGTCCCTCTGGATAAGCCGTCATATAGACCTTCCCGAGAACTAAGCCCGCTTATGTCAGATCGTATTAAATTAATTGAAGAAAGGCTCTCAGCCCTTTCACCGATCAAGCTTGAAATTATTGACGACTCCCATTTGCATGCCGGGCATGCGGGCAGTAAAAACGGCGCTGGCCATTATACTGTCATTATCCAGTCTGCCCTGTTCAATGGTTTAAACCGTGTGGCCCGGCAAAGACTGGTTTATGATGTCCTTAATGACCTGATTCCATTTCCAATCCACGCACTTGCCATTCAAACGCAAACCACTATTTGACTCACAAAAGGAAAGTTATGAAACGTTTTATGTTAATTGCCGCATCTTGTGCGGTTGCCTTGCCCGCTTTTGCCCAGAACATCGCAACCGTTAATGGCAAAGCCATTACCGAAGCCGAACTTAACAACACTGTCAAGGCCCTGATTGCCCGTGGCGCCCAGGATACCCCCGAGTTTCGCAAGCAGTTAACTGAAGAACTCATCAATCGTGCCGTACTGGTACAGGCAGCAGAAAAAGCAGGCATTGCCAAGAAAGATGAAGTTGCCCTTGCCCTGAACAATGCCAAACAGGAAATTCTGATTGCTTCCTTGTTGCAGGACTGGAGCCAGAAAAACCAGATTTCCAATGCTGAAATCCAGAAAACCTACGATGAAATCGTTAAAGAAAATGCCAACAAAAAAGAATATAAAGTTAAACATATTCTGGTTAAAGACGAAACAGCGGCCAACAAACTGCTAAAAAGCATTAAAGACAAGAAAGCCAAGTTTGCTGACGTAGCCAAAAAAGAGTCCATTGACTCGGGTAGTGGCAAAGACGGTGGCGATCTGGGTTGGGCTCCTGCCGAAAATTACGTTCCGGAATTTGCCAACGCAGTGAAAGCAGCCAAAAAAGGTGAACTGGTTGCCAAACCCGTAAAATCGCAATTTGGCTGGCACATCATCCAGGTTGAAGACGAACGTGCTGCCCAGGCGCCAAAACTGGAAGAAGTCAAACCTCAAATCCAGCAAATGCTAAGCCAGCAGGCCCTGCAAAAGCACATGAAATCTTTGCGTGACGGTGCCAAGGTTGAAATTACCAAGAAAAAATAAACCCGGTATAGCCGTTCCCGCGCCATGAACTAACCCCCTAAAGTTAGAACCTGTTATTTCAGGCATAAAAAACCCCAGCAAGCAGACTTAAACCAAGCGCTTGCTGGGGTTTTTTATCGGATTTGCGCGTAAAACCCCGTCGTTCAGGGCGGGGAGGATGTCAATAATACGCATTGTCTCGTTCCCATGCCTCTGCCTCGTAATGCAAAAGGATACTGATGCTCCCATGCCAGAACGAGGAACAGCAATCAGGACAGGCCCAGTATTTTCCTTAGCTCGTCTTCATCAATCACGTTTACGCCCAATTGGCGGGCTTTTTCCAGCTTGCTGCCGGCATCGTCACCGGCCACCACGTAGCTGGTTTTTTTGGACACTGACCCACTTACCTTGCCACCGGCATCCATAATCAGTTTGCCAGCTTCATCGCGCGACCAAGTAGGCAAGGTACCGGTTAACACAAACGTTTTTCCGGCCAGCGTATCATTGCTGCTTTTTTCAAGCTGTTTAGGCTGCAAGCCAACCTGCAATAAATCAGCCACCACTTCCTGGTTATGCGGCTCGGCAAAGAAGCGGCGAATAGAACCAGACACTGCTGGCCCTACCTCGGGCACCTTAAGCAAGTCTTCTTCTGTGGCTTGCCCAAGCGCCGCCAGACTGCCAAAATAACGGGCCAGATCCCGTGCCGTGGTTTCGCCTACATGGCGTATCCCCAAGGCATAAATAAGGCGGGAAAGCTCAACCTGTTTGCTTTTCTCTAGTGCATTCACCAGATTTTCGGCTGATTTGCGGCCCATCCGTTCAAGACCCATGACTTTCTCTACCGACAGGCGATACAAGTCAGCCAAAGAATGCACCCAGCCCTGGTCAACCAGCTGATCGATAATTTTTTCTCCCAGCCCTTCAATATCCAGGGCCTTGCGACTGGCCGCATGCAATAAGCTTTGCTTGCGCTGGGCGCCACAAAACAGCCCTCCGCTGCAGCGTGAAATAGCTTCATCAGGCAGGCGTTCAATCGCAGAACCACAAACCGGACACTCGGTTACCATGACAAATTCACGGGCATCAGCCGGGCGCAATTCCAGCAACGGACGAACCACTTCAGGAATCACGTCACCGGCACGTCGCACAATAACCGTATCGCCAATTCGCACATCTTTGCGCCTGATTTCATCTTCATTATGCAAAGTGGCATTGGTAACGGTTACGCCGCCCACAAATACCGGCTGCAAACGCGCGACCGGTGTGATGGCGCCGGTGCGACCCACCTGCACTTCTATACCCAACAATTGGGTACTGACCTCTTCAGCGGGAAATTTGTGCGCAACGGCAAATCGTGGCGCCCTGGAAACAAAGCCCAACGCCCGCTGGGATGCCAGCTGGTTAACCTTGTAAACCACACCATCAATGTCATAAGGAAGGCTGGCGCGCACCTGACTGACATGACGGTAAAATTCAAGCAAGCCCTGCGCACCCTTTACCACCCGGCGTTCTTGCGCCAGCGGAAAGCCCAACTGGGAAAACCAGGCCAACATATCGGCATGGGTAAGTGGCAACGGGCTTGTAAAATTGGAGATATCTCCCCAGCCATAGGCAAAAAACCGTAATGGCCGTTTGGCAGTAATGCGCGGGTCAAGCTGGCGTAAACTGCCGGCAGCAGCATTGCGCGGATTTACAAATACTTTTTCGCCACGGGCATCCTGCTGCCGGTTAAGCGTTAAGAAATCCTGGCGATTCATAAGCACTTCACCGCGAACTTCAAAGACGGCCGGCAGATTTTCACCCTGCAAACGCAGGGGCACCGATGCAATAGTACGGATATTGCTGGTCACGTCCTCACCGGTTTGCCCGTCTCCACGGGTAGCGGCATGCGTCAATACGCCATTTTCATAGCGAATGCCAATGGCCAGGCCATCCAGCTTTAACTCACAGTTGTATTCAACCTCATCGGCCGGCCCCAACAGCTCGTCATTGCGCAGCCCTTCGGCCACCCGTTTATCAAAGGCAAGAACATCTGCTTCTTCAAACGCATTGCCCAGGGACAACATGGGCACGGCATGCCGGATACTGGCAAAAGAAGGCAGCGGCGCCCCGCCTACCCGTTGAGTCGGAGAGTCGGTCGTAATCCATTCAGGATGAGCGGCCTCGAGTTTTTGCAGTTTTTGCATGAGCGCATCATATTCCGCATCGGAAATAAGCGGTGCATCATGCACATAATAAGCCTGGTCGTGTTTTCTGATTTCATCGCGCAGCGCCTGTATAGCCTGCGCTTGCGGGTTATGTGCCAGCGTCATTGTCTTGTTACTTCAAATACGTCAACTATTAAGAAAACACCATCAAGGCACGGCTTGAACCAGCCGGAATACCCTGTTTGTCAAGCTCATCATAAAGTTCAACAAGCTTGCGATCAATAGCCACTTCGGCACCATCCGAGACCGGACGTCCGGCATCATCCACCAGCCGGGCCCTTAAGGCGGTTGCCAACTCTTTGGCCACTGCCAGCATACGGCCAAATGCATGTTCGTCGGCAGGACTGCGCGGGACATCAAGCAGCAAACCAACCTGGTCAACACCGGCAGAACGCACGCCCTGGCCCGGTTCGCTACCCAGCAACAGCAAAAACCGGGGCACGCCATCTTCGTTGCACCAGGCAAAATCATTGCCATATTCTACAAAACTCATACGACGGGCAATATCAACAATGGCCGCCACCGGCTGTGTTCCTTCCAGTTTCAGGGTAAGGCCTACCTGTGTATCCAGGCTGGCACACAATTCATCAAGTGTCTGGGCGCGTTTAAGCAGGGCATCGGCATCGGGACTTTCGGTGCTTGCATCAAAAACATGGGCCAGTTTATCGGCCATCACCAAGGCCTGGGACCATTCTATTTCATTCAGGGCACCTTGCCGATTGGCCAAGACAACCGCCATTTGCAAGGAAATATAAAATTCATTGGGATGCAGACGCGCCCGATGAAAGCCATCGGCGGTTTCAGCAAAAAAACGAATGGCTTTAGTGCCTGCCTGACGATAGGACTGGATGTGTGCCAGCAAACGGGCGCCAGGAACCGCCACCGCAAAATGCAAGTCAATCACCCCTTCGCATATTTCGTCAACCGTTTGCTCATCGTGCTCTTGCCTGATCGAGGCAAGCGTCACGTCGGACTCGAAAGCGGGGCCTTCATTGGACGCACTTTCATTGGACCCGCCTTCATTGAACAAATCAAAAGCCGGTTCTTCACGCAAAGCCCCAGGATGCGTCTGGATGGGCTCTGCACTTAATAAAGGGTCTTGTTCAGGCTCTGGGAACTTGCTACGCATTTTGCTTTGGATACGCTGTTCCTGCCACCAATTAAACAGCAACACCAATAAAATAAGTACAACACCAAGTGCGATCAGACTTAGCTGCAAATTACTCATATCTTTTTAACCCTATGATTATCATGCTTCATTGGCCAGTTGGACAGCCGAATCAATATCTACGGCAACGATTCTTGAAACACCCTGTTCTTGCATCGTAACACCAATTAATTGACGGGCCATCTGCATGGCAATTTTATTATGAGAAATAAATAAAAACTGTGTCTGGTCACTCATACTTTTGACCAGGTTTGCATAGCGTTCGGTATTGGCATCATCAAGCGGAGCATCCACCTCATCAAGCAAACAAAATGGGGCCGGATTGAGTTTAAACAAGGCAAATACCAACGCGGTGGCGGTTAAGGCCTTTTCTCCGCCAGACAACAGGTGAATGGTGCTGTTGCGCTTACCCGGTGGTTGCGCCATCACCTGCACGCCAGCATCAAGAATCTCTTCGCCCGTCATGGTCAGGCGGGCTTCACCGCCCCCGAACAATTTGGGGAACAGCTCTCCGAAATGACCGTTGACCTGATTGAAAGTATCCTGCAACAATTCCCTGGTTTCACGATCAATTTTTCGAATAGCATCTTCAAGTGTGTCAATGGCCGATATTAAATCATCATGCTGGGCGTCAAGAAACCCTTTGCGCTTACTGGACGCGGCCAGTTCATCAAGAGCGGCCAGGTTGACCGGCCCCAGACTGTCTATCTGCCTTGAAACTTTCTGGACTTCTGACTGAAGCCAACCGATTTTTTGCCAATCGGGCGATAAATCCGCCAGCATGGCGCGCAATTGATCACGATCAACATCGTGCTGATTCAGTTGCTCGGCAAACTGTTCAACTGCCAGACGGGCCGCCTGCTCATCAAGCTGTAACTGCATGATACGGCTCCGCAAAGGCTCAAGTGACTGCTCAAGCGCCTGTCGGCCATCATCGGCATTGCGCAGCGTGGCCGCGATATTTTCCAGCTCGATCCGGGCCTGCGTCAGGGCCTCTTCTTTTTCAGCCCGGGCCTCAAGCGCCTCCTGCAGGCCGCTACGAATGGCCTCTTCATCGAAATCAAAAAGTTCCTGCTCAAGATTATCCAGCTCAAAACGAGCCTGTCCGCTTTGATGACGGGCCAGCTCCTTGTTCTTTTCCAGTTCGGTAATGCGGGCAGCCAGTGAACGCCGGCTGAACTCGGCCTCTTGGGCAGAACGTTCAAGGTCCCGCAGGGCCTGTCTGGCCTGCTCGGCTTCTTGTGCCAGATCTTCACCCTGCATTTGCGCATCAGCATGGCGGCTTTGAATATCTCCCAGTTCCATGTCTAGAGTTTCAAAGCGGATCTCGCTGGTTTCCATAATCGCCAACAGTTCTTCGCGCTGTACCTCCAGGTCGGCCAAGTCTTCATTCAAGCGGCGTGAGCGCTCGTCAGACTGCTGGATTAGCTGTTGCAAACGGGTGTATTCCAGTTGCAGATCATGGCTGCGGCGGGTTAATTCAGCCAGTCGCTGACGCGCCGGCACCATTGCCTGTGAGACCTGATTACAGGCACTTTCACTGCGGGCAACTGCACTCATGACCTGATCGGCAATTAACTGGCCGGCCTTGATTTCACGCTGCAGGTTTTCTATTTCATTCTGCCGCGCCAGCATACCTGCCTGATCGGAGTCGGCCGCATAAAAACAAACGCCACTGGCATCAACCACATGACCGCTTTTAAGCACCAACTGAGCACCCTCGGGCAACTGCTGGCGACTGGCCAGGGCCTCGGGCAAGTCGTTAGCCACATAAATACCGTGCAACCACTGCACAAGCAGCGCTTTAAGGTCGGCATCATTACTACGCACCAGGGACGACAGCGGCTTCAGGCCCTGCGCAGAAACCGGCACTACCAACGAAGCAGCCGGTTTCTGGTAAAACGCCAGCCGTGATGGGGGGGCATCATGGGCAAAAGCACGAGTAAGCTCAAGATTACGCACTTCGATGGCCGCCATTCGTTCACGCAGCACTGCTTCAAACGCGCCTTCCCAACCCGGCTCAACCTGGATTTTTTGCCACAGGCGGCCAAGACTGGATAATTCATGTTTTTGCAACCAGGGTGCCAATGCCCCCTGTTTTTGCACATCTTCCTGCAGTTTCACCAAGGCAGCCAACCGGGCTTCAAGGCGGGCCAGATTGGCATTTTCTGCCTGGGCGTTTTCATGGGCCTGGCGACGGGCATCTTCAAGCCCCGGCAAGCGTTCTTCAAGGCTGATTAATTGTGCCTGCGCTTCTTCCAGCTGCAGCGCGGCAGCGGCACTGTCTCCGGCCAACTGTTCGCTGCGCCCGGTATCGGGCAAGGCAATTTCACTTTTTTCCTTAAGCAGCCTTTCGCGTCGTTGCTCCAGCAATTGCAGCTGGCGGTTGGTTTCTGTTTGTTGCTGCCCCACCAGGGCCAGATTTTGTTCAATGCCGGCCAAGGTACTGCGCAAACTTTCACGCTCGGTAGAGGTTTGCCGGAGCCGGGTTTCCAGCTCGGGCAATTGCGACTGCATTTCTTCCACCCGGGCACAAGACTCTTCGGCCAGTTCAGCTGAAACCGCACTTTCTTCTTCGAGCAGAGTAATTTGTTCTTCGCAATGCCGGTATTGTTCTTCCCATTCCTGGATTTGCGTTGTTAATTGCAACTTGCGGCTGTGCAGGCGATTGCGTGAATCAGCCACATGCCTGATTTCGGTTTCAAGGCGGCTAACTTGCGTATTGGCTTCGTACATGGCAGTTTGTGCCGCATGAACCGCATCACTGGCCTGATAATGCGCCTGACGACGCGCTTCCACTGCCGTTTCAGTCGAGCGCAACTGCGCCAGCGCCGCTTCCAGATCAGTTTGCGCCTTTTCGCTTTCCTCGGCCTTGCGCTGCCTTTCCTGTTTGGCATTTTCTTCGCGAATCATCCACAAGACATGTTGCTTCTGCTCGCCCTCTTGCTGCAGACGGCGATATTGCGTGGCTACCTCGGCCTGTGACGCAAGCTTTTCAAGCTGCATTTCAAGTTCGCGTAAAATATCTTCAACGCGCGTCAGGTTTTCACGGGTGTCAGACAGACGATTTTCGGTTTCGCGGCGCCGTTCTTTATAACGGGATACCCCAGCGGCCTCTTCAAGATACACCCGCAACTCTTCGGGTTTAGCCTCGATAAGACGGTTAATCATGCCCTGCCCAATAATGGCATAACCCCGGGCGCCCAAACCGGTACCCAGGAACAGGTCGTGAATATCGCGACGGCGTACCTGCTGGTTATTAATAAAATAACTGCTGGTCCCGTCTTTGGTTAGCACACGCCTGACAGAAATTTCGGCGTAGACGCTCCATTGCCCTATTGCACGCCCATCACTGTTGTCAAAAACCAGCTCAACCGAAGCCCGCCCGGCCGCCTTGCGATTGCCCGAACCATTGAAAATGACGTCTTGCATGGATTCACCACGCAATTCGGAAGCCCGGGTTTCGCCCAGCACCCAACGAACGGCATCAATAATATTGGATTTGCCACAACCATTGGGACCCACCACCCCGACCAGCTGGCTGGGAACAGGAATGGTGGTTGGATCGACAAATGATTTGAAACCGGATAATTTTAGTTGGGTTAAACGCACGTTAATGAACTGGAATACTTTATTAAATTGGTTTCGTGCAATTGTGACTGACAAGTTGCATGAAGCCCTAAACCTTATATAATAACCTAGCTGCATACAAAATATAGTTAATAAAAGTCACCGCCTTACTAAATTTTACCGCTTGGTTTTTTGAACTTACGGTAACTGAAAAAACGGATGGCGCTACTTTATTTCTTCGTGCAAGCGGTCAGGTCACTTCGCAGTAAAAAACAAAAATTGGAATTCGGTTGAAAAAAGGTTTTTATCTCGTCATGATCGCGCAGGCGTTATCTTCGCTTGCCGACAATGCTTTATTTATTGCCGCCATAGCGCTTATTGCCGAGTTAAACGGGCCAGACTGGATGACGCCTGCCATGAAATGGTTTTTTGCGTTTTCCTATGTCATTCTGGCCGCTTTCGTGGGTGCCATTTCAGACTCTTTCCCCAAGGGCAGAGTCATGTTTGTAACCAACGCCATTAAAATTTCAGGTTGCCTGCTCATGTTCGGTTTTGAGTTCGTCTCGGGCGACAACCACTCATTACACGCTTATATTGTCTGTTTTTCCTATGCCCTGGTGGGTATAGGCGCCGCCGCTTATTCGCCCGCCAAATATGGTATTGTGACTGAACTGCTTCCTCCCAACGACCTGGTCAAGGGCAACAGCTGGATAGAAGGCCTTACCGTACTTTCTATTATTCTGGGCGTTGTACTGGGCGGCAAACTCACTGAACCGACCATGTCAGGCTGGTTATTGGCCAACCCGTTTATTAGCACCATTGCCAAAACACCTGCAGAAGCGGCCATTGTGGTTATTGCCACCATTTATATCCTGGCAGCCCTGTGCAATCTGTTAATTCCAAACACTCACTTTGTTTACCCCAAGCAAGAAACCAATCCCGCCAAGCTATACCGGATTTTCTTCAGCTACGTTAAAATTCTATGGCAAGACAAAGTAGGACAAATCTCCCTGGCCGTTACCACCTTATTCTGGGGTGCCGGGGCAACCCTGCAATTAGTGGTTTTACAGTGGGGGCAAGACCATTTAGGCCTTACCATTGCCCAATCAGCCAACTTAATGGGGGTAGCCGCCATTGGCACCGTGCTTGGCTCGGTACTGGCCGGAAAGGTTCCGTTACGTAAAGCGCTTAGCGTATTGCCCGTTGGCATTATCATGGGCCTGGCCGTCATGTTCATGACCATCACTAAAAGTGACTGGAGCGTTTATATAGTGCTAATTTTAATAGGTGGCCTGGCCGGTTTCTTTGTGGTGCCCATGAATGCACTGCTGCAACACCGCGGGCATGTCCTGCTGTCAGCCGGTCATTCCATTGCAGTACAAAACTTCAATGAGCAATTAAACATCTTGTTCATGGTGGCCGTATATGGCGCTATGGTGGCCTTTGAAATGCATATCAATACCATCATTATTATTTTTGGTTCTATTGTGGCCGTATTAATGTCTTTCATTATTGTGTGGTGTCTGGTCAATAAAAAACGCTATGCCGACACCTTCAATGAAATTGGCGACATCGGCCACGGGCGGGCGCAGCAAAATTCATAGGTTAATTATCGGGAACGCACCATTTGCAAGGCTTTTTGCAAGTCTTGCCATACCCGGGCCTTATCGGCGTGCGCGACCATTAAATGGTTGGGGTGATACGTCACCACAACCGGAATCTGCTTTCCATTTGCATCATTAATAAAACAATCTTTTGCACGCAAAACTTCAATGGTTTCATTGCTGCCCAAAAGCAGGTTGGCGGCACGCCCGAAAACCACAATACACTTGGGCTGCACCCGTTCAATCTGTGCCTGTAAAAAGCCCAGGCAACTGGCCGCCTCTTCTTGTGAAGGGGCAATATTGGCAACCGGCCGGCATTTTACCAGCGGGCTTATAAATACGGTTTCACGCTGCAAATGAACGGCCTTGAGCATATTGTCAAACAGCGTTCCCGCCTTGCCCATAAAAGGCTGCCCATGCCAGTCATCCTGTTCGCCCGGGGCTTCTTCAACAAACATCCAGTCGGCAGGCATCGCTCCTTCCCCAAAAACCGCCTGCCTGCGATGCTCACCCAGAGAGCAACTTGTGCAATTGGCCACACTTTCACGCAAACCAGGCCAGTCAAGATGGCCGATATCGGGCCGCAACACCACCGTGGGCGCGACCTCTTTTTGCGGGGGCTGCGCCGGTACCACCCTTGCAAAATGGCGCGAAGGCCGCTGTGCGGTGACGGGTTCATGTGGGGTGGCTGGCAACGGTTGCCCGGGCGGCCCGCCAGACACTTTTACCGGAGCGATATAAGCCGATGGGCCAGCGGGCGCCTCAGCCTGGTATTTGACGGCCGCCGCCCCACCTGTAACCGGCAATAAGGGTTTGCCCCACAGACGGTCTATGCCCAACTCTTGCAGCCACAACACCTGCAAGCCATTTACCTTGGGCTGAACCAAGACCGGAGGGGTTAAATTATTAGGGACCATAAACTTATTAAGCCAGCTGCTTTTGCAGGACTAGCGCATCTTCACTTTCACCATTATTACCGGCATAATAACCTTTACGCACGCCAATTTGCACATAATTATGCCGTTTGTAAAAAGCGTTTGCCTGGCGATTTGAAGGGCGCACTTCAAGCACCTGCATCGTTAGCCCGGCCTCTTTAAGCCTGTTCTCGGTAAAAGCCAGCAAACGGGCACCCAACCCCTGCCCCTGGAAGCCCGGTGTAACGCCAATAAGCAGCAAGTGGGAAACATCAGGGGCCAGCATTTGCATGGCAAAACCCAGAACCGTATTTTGCCTGTCTGTAATAACCCAGCCTGGGTAATTGGCGTTAAGCGCATCCAGGAAATTACCCTTGGTCCAGGGTTTATCCTGCACGGCCTGCTCAATGGCCACCACGGCATCAATATGCGCTTCATTCATGGCCTGAACCAGATAATCATCATCTACCGGCTGACCCGCTTTTTCGGACAAAGGCTGACGACTGTTTACCGGCAGGCTCGCCTTGGGATTACCGCCCGCCCCCTGCTCCCGTTCGCGGGTGGTAAAAGCCACCTTATCACGCACATACAGCGGGCTGGCATGATCGGCCAAAATAAACTGCTGATTATGCCAGGCAGACAGGGCAAGTCGCACAACCGTATCGGCACCGGCCCATTCTGCTGGCCCGTAAGCGATACCGTTGTGCCCCTGCAATATATCGGGATAAGCAGCCAGTGCATTGCCGGCAAGCAAAAAGCGGATATCCTGACCCTGGTTCCGGCTCCATTCATCGCGCTGGTTTTCCAACCAGGCGAAAACCTGGCTGGCGGCAATCAGACAAGGACCCTGAACAGTTTCAAGCTGATTGTCAGCTTCGCGGTAAACGGCCATAAAGACCTCGTTCATGCGGGCATCAAGCACCGTCACAATATAATGGCCATCGGCCTGCAAACGTGCCAGCTCGGCGGTGGCCCGCAATGAAGTGACTGGATAGACCGGCACCCCCAAGCCAAAGCCCAATCCCTGGGCGGCGCCGCAGGCAATGCGCAAGCCGGTAAACCCGCCCGGCCCCTGCCCGAAAGCAATACCATGGATATCGCTTTTTTGTAAACCGGCCTCTTCCAGCAATTCATCCAGCATGGGCAACAGACGTTCGGCGTGTTGCTGGCCCAGTTCATTGTGCCGGACCGTTACCCTGGCATTGCCTTGCTCATTGGCGCACAATAAGGCCACGCTGGAGCCGGCGCCCGAGGTTTCGACCCCAATCAAATTAATGTTTGTCATAGAAAATTCAAAAACTATCGTATATACCGATAGGCAATAAGCCTTATTTGTTACAAAATGCCAAAAAGGGCATAACAATACAAAAATACACTAAGCTTGGTATAACGCAAATGTTTTTAGAAAACCCCTTTAAAATTTGCTTTATTACATTGATAATAGTGTAATGCCATTAATAAAATAACATTTTAATAGCTTCAAGCGCCTCATCCAACAAATTTTGCTTAATCATTCATAAACAAATCCACCCTGATTATTACAGGCATAAATATCCGTTACACAAGAATCACAATTGCCCGGTCTTTTTTTGTGTAACATGTTGTGAAACCCCCTAGTTAACCTTTTTGAAGGCTGTTACATTTCCGGTATGAATACTCAAAATCAAACTTCACCTCGAAAAATACTGGTTGTAGACGACGATCAACGCCTGCGTGATCTACTACGCCGCTATCTGTCTGAACAAGGGTTCAATGTTTTTGTCGCCGAAGATGGCAAAGAAATGTCCAAGCTCTGGCAACGCGAACACTTCGACCTGCTGGTCCTTGACCTCATGCTGCCAGGCGAAGATGGTCTGTCTATCTGCCGTCGCCTGCGTGGCGCCGGTGACAACACCCCCATTATCATGCTTACAGCAAAAGCCGAAGAAATTGACCGCATTCTTGGCCTAGAAATGGGGGCCGATGACTACCTGTCAAAACCCTTCAACCCACGCGAACTGCTGGCCAGGGTCAATGCCATCCTGCGCCGCCGCGGCTCCGACGAACACCCCGGCGCGCCCAGCCAGGAAAATGAATCCATTATTTTTGGGCCCTACACCCTGAACCTGTCAACCCGTACCCTTAGCAAAAACGATGAGGTCATTCCCATCACCACCGGCGAGTTTTCAGTCCTCAAAGTATTTGCGCGTCATCCCAAAGTACCCCTGTCCCGTGATAAACTCATGGAGCTGGCACGCGGACGCGAATACGAAGCCTTCGACCGAAGCCTTGACGTTCAAATCTCCCGTCTTCGAAAATTAATCGAACCCAACCCTGCCAAACCGGTTTTCATTCAAACCGTCTGGGGGCTGGGTTATGTTTTCGTACCCGATGGCGGAAACTAATACCACATATGCTACATGCAGGAAGATAAAAACCATTTAAAAGGTTTATTTCACAAAACATTATTCAAGGCCCGGCTGAGTTTATTCAGCCGGTCTTTTTTACTGTTGGCCGCATTGCTTATTGTCAGTCTGGGCACCTGGCTTGCCGTCTTTTTCAGCATGCAAGAAGAACCCCGTGCCATTCAACTGGCCCAACGGGTCATCACCGCCCTTAAAATTACCCAAAAATCACTGCTTTATGTCCCTTCATCAGAGCGTAACGCGCTGGTGATCGACCTGGCTACAGACAGCGACATCCAATTTTTCCCGCGCCAGCTTGATGACTTCACCCTGGCCCTGCCCAACACCCTGTTCTGGGAAACCTTCATCCAGCATATCAAGCTGGAAACCAAAGATCCAAACACGATGGTAGTGGCCAACATGAATGGCGAAACGGGCATCTGGATTAGCTTTACGGTTAACGACGAGTTGTACTGGCTACTATTAAAAAATAACCATTCCGAAGTATCTCTTATTAATGAATGGCTGGGCTGGGGCATTATTGCCCTGATACTGGCGGTAACCGGTGCTGCCATTAGCGTACGGTTTGTCAACATTCCCCTTTCACGCCTGTCCAAAGCCGTGCAGCAAGTGGCTCGCGGTGAAAACCCGGCCCCCTTGCCTACCAACGAAGGTCCACTTGAAATTCGTGACCTCAACCATGCTTTCAATCGCATGGCCCGTGACTTGCGCCAGATAGAGGCTGACAAGGAACTGATGCTGGCGGGCATTTCCCATGACCTGCGCACGCCGCTGGCACGCATGCGACTTGAAATTGAACTGAGCAATGTCAGTGAGGAAGCCCGCACCGCGATAGACGGAGACCTGGCCCAAATTGACCACAGTATCGGCCAGCTCATGGAATATGCCCGGCCAGCCGGTGTTATTCCCAATACCGCGATTGATGTTTCCGAAGTCCTGACCATGCTTTGCCAGCGTGAAAAAAACTATACCGAATCCCTGTCGGGCACCCTGAAATTTGACATCGCCCCCGGGCTCTACGCGAAAATCGGTGAATTGAACCTTAAGCGTATTGTCAGCAACCTGATTGAAAACGCTCGCCGGTATGGTAAATCTAAAGACAGTGCAGTCCATATCACCGTTACTGCCCGGGAAGCAGGATCACTCATTCATATTAATGTCAGCGACCGGGGGCCTGGTATCCAGACCAAGGACATAGAACGCCTGCTGCGGCCATTTTCCCGTGGCGAAGTTGCCCGCACCGGGGTAAGTGGTGCAGGCCTTGGCCTGTCAATTGTCGAACGGCTTCTCAAGCACGTTGGCGGCTCACTCAAACTGTTGCCCAACAAGCCTGCGGGGCTTACCAGTCATATTGAAATTCCCAAAACAAGGCCCACACATAATCAGGCAGACATCTGAAAGTGTTAGCGTTATACTGAATTTAATCTAGAAACCTTGAAGAATAAGGAAAAGGAAAAAACATGAAAACCATTGGTGATAAACTGGAAACGTTTAAAGTGATTGGTGTCAAACCGGGCTTTAATAACCATGAAGAAAACGGTGTTTCTGCGTTCGAAGACATTACTGAAAGTTCTTTTCCGGGCAAATGGAAAATCATCTATTTTTACCCCAAAGACTTCACCTTCGTCTGCCCCACGGAAATTGTTGGATTCAATAAGCTAACACAAGAATTTGCCAGCCGTGATGCGATTCTCATGGGCGGTTCGGTCGATAACGAATTTTGCAAACTGGCCTGGCGCCGCGAAAATGCCGAACTGGACAAACTGGGACACTACTCATTTGCCGACACCACCGGTTCTTTAATAGACCAACTCGGCATCCGTGACAAATCAGCCGGTGTCGCCCTGCGCGCCACCTTTATTGTCGATCCCGACAACATCATCCAGCACGTGTCAGTCAACAACCTGAACGTTGGCCGTAACCCCGAAGAAGTCCTGCGCACTCTAGACGGCCTGCAAACCGATGAACTCTGCCCCTGCAGTCGCGAAACCGGCGGCGAAACACTATAAAAAAACAGTCGGGCTTAAATACAAAGAATCAACCCGGATGTATCCCAGCGGTGCGGTGTTTCCTGAGCTGCGATTCTGCCCGAAAGGCGGTTGGAGCAG
>Ga0265295_1003639_pt1 | contig 22047 bp, 19 predicted proteins | sample Munlansysbiofilm_FD_192503 | JGI IMG/M metagenome (GOLD analysis project Ga0265295, IMG submission 192503) | Leachate microbial communities from a municipal landfill in Southern Ontario, Canada - Methane capture system biofilm | ecosystem: Engineered > Solid waste > Landfill > Unclassified ...
CGGCTATTTTTAAAGTCTTAATTAATTCGTCAAATTGACTCATCGATAAATACTGATCATTAATACCACTTGTGACAAGAACATTGATTTTTTCATCAGGAATAAATTCAACGTCTTCCCGCAATACTCCAGGATGTAAAATTACAGCATTTTTATAAAAAGGCTTGTAAGTTTTGAGGAAATTTAAAATCAAATTTGCACCGTTAGAATAACCAACAAGGCTAATAGCTTTATCCTGAAATTTATATAGTTCGATAAGTTCTAGCATTAAACTATATACTTTCTCTGTTTGAGATTTTAGATTATTTAAATCTAGTCCCCCATCTTCATAGCGAATAAAATAGCGGTTCATTCGCCACTGTTTGATGTCACCTTCAATCGCAATTAAGTTAGCGTTAGGATCGAGTTTGTTGCCAAACACGATCATCTCTTTAGCGTCTCCACCTGTCCCATGAAATAATATAAGTAGTTTATTATTAGTTCCGGATTTTTTTATATGATACATAGTTATCTCCCTTCAAATGAGCTTATATCAAGAAAAATACGTGCTTTTTGCAGGTATTTATCATAGTAATGGCTTAATAAAATCTTCGATATCTGCAGGTTCATAAGCAGGAGCAAAGCGATGAACAACATTGCCTTGTCTATCGATGAGAAACTTTGTAAAGTTCCACTTAATCGCGCCTTTTTTTGCAAATAATTTTTCAAGTAGTTTAACTTTTCCGCTTGGAAAATCTTCACTTATACTTTTCTTTAAAAAGGAAAATAGTGGACTTTCATTATTCCCATTGACTTCAATTTTAGCAAATGTTTCAAATTGTGTGCCAAACTTCATTTGACAAAAAGAAGCTAGTTCTTTGTTCGAACCTGGCGCTTGCTTCAAAAATTGGTTAGATGGGAAATCTAATACTTCAAATCCTTGATCTTTGAATTTTTGATATAAAGATTCAAGCCCTTCATATTGCTTGGTATATCCGCAGCGCGTAGCTGAGTTAAAAACAAGCACCACTTTGTCTTTATACTTATCCAAAGCTACTTCTTGTCCATCAGTGTTTAATACTTTAAAATCATAAAAATTCATAACAATTCTCCTATATGTATTGTAGCGAAAAAAGAAAACAATGTCCTTTTAAGTACATTGTTTTGCAATTTATATTTGATAATCGGTTGCTTTTACGTTTACAAAGCCAAATACTAGCGAAGCAAACAGAAGCGGTTGTTCATACATTGATGCATGGCCTGTGTTAGTAAGGATGACATGATGGGCATTTTGTAAACCTTTAACCATTAAGTCTTGCTCTAACATTGGAGTAATCATATCTTGATCACTACTTACGACAAGGGTTGGGATAGTGATTTCCGCTAATTGCTTTCTTACATCGTGCGTATCAGCAGATTTGGTCAGACGAACCATTGCTTCGCTAAATGTTGGATTAGCAAATACTGGGATTAAAATTTTTTCCCGGTTACGCATCCACTCTAAACGACGAGCGTAATAAGCTGGAGAGTAAATAACAGGAATTGTCGTATAGTAATAGGCTTCGCCACTTTTAGACTCTGCTGCTAGATTCCAAGCTTTACCAATATCTCCTAGAAGTGGTGAAGTGTATGCACAAGTGTTAAAAAGAAGGAGGCGTTCTAGTTTGGATTGGTACTGAACTGCGAACTGTTGTGCGACTTCACCACCATAGGAGATGCCCATTAAGGACACATTTGTTAAATTTAAATGCTCAAATAAAGCATTAATAATATCGACTTGTAATTGTTGAGTATAAGTTTCATTAACGAGTTTGTCACTTTGTCCTTGATCAAGAAAATCAACTAAAACAAGCTTGTTTTGCTGAGAAAAGACCTCAACAAATGGCTTCCATGAAGCAGTGGACATCATGATACCGTTTAAGATAACTAAGGGTTTTCCTTCGCCATGAACTTCGTAATAAACTTTTTTGTTTTGATAATTAAAATAAGACATTCTTACTCACCTTTAGGAACGTAGATACCAATTTTAATTGCTTCATCTAATAGTTCTTGTCTAAATTTAGGATGGGCAACGGCAATGAGCGCTTCGACACGTTCTTGAATATTTTTGCCTCTTAAATTTGCAACACCATATTCAGTGACAACGAATTGAACATCATTACGAGAAAGAGAAACAGCAGCGCCGGGTTTTAGTTGAGTAACAATTTTGCTCACTTCTTCTCTTTCGCCTGTTGCTCTATTTCTCACCATCGCCGTCGAATAAAGGGCGATAAAGGACCGACCGTTTTTCGAGTTTTGGGCGCCGACAGCCGTATCAGATTGACCGCCTGTTCCACTAAATTGGCGGCTACCAATCGATTCAGAGCAGCATTGACCAGTGAGGTCAATTTCAATCGTTGAGTTAACTGATACTTGGTTATCATTTTTGCCAATCACGTACGGATCATTAACATAAGCGCCATCTAAAATTTGGATACCCGTGTTGTTATCGATGAAATCATATAATTCTTTAGTACCAAGAGCAAAACAGCAAACCATTTTGCCACGGTGGTTATTTTTATATTTATTACTAATCGCCCCGGCTTTAAATAATTTCATAAAACCTGTTGTCAGCATTTCGGTGTGAACACCAAGGTCACGCTTATGAACGAGTGCATTAGCAACAGCGTTAGGAATTCCACCAATACCTAATTGGAGACAATCACCATCATTAATAAATTCAGCAATAAAATTACCGATTTTTTCATCTTTTTCCGTGATTTCACCGTCTGGTAATTCAGGTATATCATAATCGACTTCGACCATGTAATCAATTTCAGATATATGTAATTCAAGATCACCAAAGGTGCGTGGTAATTTTGGGTTAATTTCTAAAATTACTAAATCGGCATCCTCAATCGCACGTTTTTCATACACATTAGAAAGAGAAAGCGAGACAAACCCGTGTTCATCAGGTGGTGTCGCATTACCCATATAAATGTTTGTGTGTAAATAATCAAAACGACGTATTGCCGATAAATGTAAGTGGTTAGGAATGAAATGAACATTACCGTTATCATGACCTTTACGTAAGGCCGCTGAATAAAACCAACTATCGACATTAAAACGTTTGGCATTTTCCTTCTTGGTGAAAAATTCTGCATCAAGCATTGGTAAGCAGTTTGTAACTGTGACGTTTTTTACTGACTGATCAAGTTCGTGAAGACGACTAAAAATTGCCCTTGGTTCAGCAGCAACCATCCCAGAGACAATAACGTCATTTGATTTAATTAGTTTTAATGCTTGGTCGACGGTAATAATTTTGTTTTTGTAATCCATAAATAGACCTCCAAATTTCTAGTTGTTAAAAAATGCTAAAACATCAGCTTTAAAGCGGTCAGGTTCGTCTAGTAAAAGTGCGTGTGAGGCTAGTGGATAAATTTTTAGTTGGCTATTAGGTAGAGCGTTATGTGTTTCGCGAACCATATATTCCTTAACAACTAAATCTGCACCACCCCAAAGTAGAAGAACGGGAATATCAACTTTTTTAATATCGCCGGTTCCTTCGTTATATAGATTAGTAATGTTTGACATGTTTAATGAGGCTAAACTCCAGTCAAAATCTACAAGATTTCGTTGTTTTAAATTTTCTTCAAATAAAACATCAAGAATTTCTTGTTCGGGTTTCTTTACATTAAAAATTGTTAGCCCATAAACAAAGTCAATAAAGGCTTTTTGTTTACCTTCAATTGCTTTAATCATTGGCAAAACTTGAACAGGATCAAAAGCGAGTTCCTCTTTTGATAAATATACTGATCCCTCAATAGACTTAAAACTTTCGTCTTTTTTAAAAATTGGATAGCCGCGGTAAGAAGCTCCATTGAGGTGGATAAACTTCATAACTAGACCAGGCTTTTTCGCAATTAACCTTAGTCCTACACCTGCTCCAGCACTCCAGCCAATTAGGTAAACATGCTTGACATTGATTTTGTCTAAAAAACCAATAAGATCATCTGCTAAGTCATCAAAAGAACTAAATCGATTATTATAAGATGAATCACCAAATCCGCGCATATCTGGCGCGATTAACCGGTAATCTTTTTCATCCTTCATCTTTTCAAAGAAATCGTAATAATAAAGGCTACTTGACATATTCCCATGAAGCAATAGAACGACTTTTTCACCCTTTCCTTGCTCTAAATAGGCATACTTCTCGCCTGTATTAAGTTCGATATACTTCTTTTGATACTTTTTCATAATTCACTCCTTAAAAATAAGTAATTCCTTACTGCGAGTTGCCTCGCAGTAAGGAACATTACTATTTGCTTATAAATCTAATTGGCTAAAACTATTTTAAGCTAGCTGGAACAGCAGCCCAAACGTCAGCAAGACCTGTAATTCCATCAACTGAAATTAAAGTATGTTCATCAGCTTCATTTTTGCCAATGGTGTTAAGTGCTAAGTCAGCAATACCTAGACGGGCACCGTTTGCAAAGTTTAGTTCTCCACCCATTGGGAGGTTAACTGGTGATTCTTCCATTGCTTCAATATAATTGAGCCATGTTAAGGTTTTTTCGGCTTCTTCAACGCGTTCTAAACCCATGATAAAGATTTTAGCAGCAATATATCCAGCAATTGCGTAGGCACTTCCGACCCAACCAAGGTCAGGTTGGCTATCAAGTTTTTTGGCATCACGAACCATTTGAATGGCTACGTATTCCAAATATTCTGCGAAATTATTAGCAGCAACATCTAACCATGCGGTTGTAAAGACTGGACGTGATTCAGTAATTGCACCACTATCAACTAATGCACCAAGTGTAACTGCGTTAGCACTAACATATGATGTAATAACCTTAGCGGTCACGTTACCATCTCTTAAGTAACCCATAATTTCAGCAAATGGGGCTTGGTTGGCTGCGACGATAATAACATCAACGCCAGCGCTCTTTAATGTGTTAACTGGGGCTGCGTGGTTTGTACCAGCATCGGCCTTAGTTGTAACATATTTAATAGCATCTCTTGCTGTTTTGTTAAGTTCTTCGGCTTGACGCTTAACTCCAGCAAGCATTCCTTCACCAGCATCATCAGTTGTGGATATAACACCAACTTTAAGTGCTCCTAAACCAACTTTGTCGGTTGTGGCGGCGAGGGCGCGTGCTAATAGAGCACGACCTTCAGTATTGTAAATAGGTTGAACAGGCATGACAGCGCGGTTGTATCCGACGGCTTCTTCTTGGTAAAGTTCGGAAATACCAGTTGCAGCATAAACCATTGGGACACCTTTTTCTTTGATGTAGTCAACGGTTGAGCCAACGGTGTTAGTTCCGAAGTGGCCAACGAGAGCAAAAACCTTGTCTTCTTCGACTAATTTTTGGGTATAGGTTAAACCTACTGCCCCATCAAATCCGTCATCGTAATGCTTTAATTCAAGCATTTTTCCATTAAACCCACCTGCGAGGTTGTAGGCATCAAACACAGCATTAATACCTGAGTTAAATGGAAGACCGACTGAGGCGAAAGCTCCAGAGGTGGCGGCAGTGTTTCCGACTAAAATTTTATTGTCAGAAACGCCTTGTACTTCAGTTCCCGTGTATTGGCGAACTGTTGGTCCGCACGCTGAGAGTAGTAAGGCAAATAGCGTTGAACTTAAAATAACATTTAAACGTTTGTTCATATATACTCCTTTCGTTCGTCTGTTATTGTATGTATTACGATTTTGGTTTCATCTTTGCCGAAGAAGAATAACCTTAATCGTTTGACATCATAATGTTTTGTCACTTTCGTGACTATATACTTCTGGTTAGTCTTTTTTACCACCCAGATAAGCATCAATAAGTTTTTCGTTATGAATTAGTTCTTGGGCAGGACCTTCGAAGGCAATTTTCCCAAGTTCCATAACATAGGCGTAATCAGCAATTTTTAATGTAGCAAGGGCGTTTTGCTCAACAATCAAAATTGTTGTCCCTTGGCTACGAATTTCAACAAGTGTATCAAAGATATCTTTAATAATTAGCGGCGCTAGACCGAGTGAAGGTTCATCAAGTAATAAAACATCAGGCGAACTCATAAGCGCTCTAGCGACGGCGAGCATTTGTTGTTCACCACCACTTAAAGTTTGTGCTTGTTGAAATTTACGTTCGAGTAAAATTGGAAATAATTTATACACCCGATCAAAGTTTTCTTTTGTTCTTTGCCGTGCACTAATTTTCACTTTTTTTTCAACGCCATTTTCATCAACAACAATTCTTGTTGTCGCCTTAAGAGCGTATGCTCCAGCTTTTAAATTTTCTTCAACTGAAAGGCCAGTAAATATTTGCCGGCCTTCTGGACATAATGATAAGCCCATAGAAGAAACTTTAAATGCTCTCTTACCCGCAATATTATGACCATTTAATATAATTTCAGAACCGGAAACAGGTTTTACTAAACCACTAATGGTGTTTAAAACCGAAGTTTTACCAGCTCCGTTAGCACCTAAAAGTGCGACCATCTTACCTTTTTCAACTTTTAAGGAGATAGCATTTACGGCCTTAATAAAGCCATATTGGACTGTTAAATTATTAATATCTAATAATGCCATGTTTATTCTCCTTCACTAGCGCCTAAGTATGCAGCTTGCACATCAGGGTTACTTTGAATATCTTTAGGAGTCCCAAGCGCTAGCATACGGCCGAATGAAATTGCACAAATGCGATCACACACTTCCATAACTAAGCCCATATCGTGTTCGACTAGTAGTATTGCTACTTGATATTCATCTCTAATTTTGCGAATAAGTTTCGCTAAATCAGCTGTTTCGGTATCATTAAGTCCCGCAGCGGGTTCATCAAGAACGATAAGTTGCGGATTGTTCATTAATGTACGAGCAATTTCAACTTTCTTTAAAATTCCATATGGAAGTCCCCATGCATAGAAGTCGCGGTATGCTGTTAAGCCCATAAAGTGTAATACTCTTTCGGCTCTTCCTCTAATAACTGATTCTTCAATGCTAAGTTTACGGGTATGGAGAATATGATCAAATAACCCAGCAGTATATTGACGGTGAGCGGCAATTAGAAGGTTATCTAAGACACTTACTTCCTTAATAACTTCAAGGTTTTGGAATGTACGAACAATTCCTTTGGTAATTACATCATGAACGACGAGTTCATTGAGGTTTATACTTTCACCAAGTTTACTCTTGAAGTACATTTGACCGCGCGTGGGTTGATAAAATTTTGTAAGACAGTTAAATACCGTTGTTTTACCAGCACCATTAGGACCGATTAAACCAAATATTTCTTTTTCTTTAACGTCAAAGGTCAAATCATCAACTGCTTTGACACCACCAAAGTGCATGGCTAAATTTCTGATTTCGAGAATGTTTCCATCGGCAAAAGAATAATGGCTATGATCAGCTGATTTTAATTTATTATCTAGCAATGGTTTTTTCTTGCTTAAGTTGTGCGTAGCTTTGTTAATGTGTTTATTAACGTACTTTTCTTCCTTACTAAATTTTACCATATACTTGTCTGTATATAGGCTTCTTATTTCAGTTAACTTATTATGTCTCTCTTCATAAGCTTTGGCCTTTTCTTCTATACTAGCTTGTGATTTGTTGATACTAGCTTCTTCATCTTTGAATTGTTGCACACGCTTTTCTACAAAGGCATCAATTTGGTCCTGATGGACCATTTCCATCTTCTCTAATTTAAGATTAAACTGCTTTTCTTTTTCTAAATATGGCAGCTCTTTTGCTTTTAATTTAGAAATAGCGCGGCGACCTTTTTCGCGTTCAACTCTATATTTGTTTCTAAGTTTTTTGCGTAACTTTATAACTTCTTTTTCAGTTAAAAAATCAAATAATTCTCTTTTATTGCTAGCGTCATACACAACAGCTTGATATTTTCTTTCAATCTTAATTTGTTGTTTAGCAATCGCACGTTCGCGTTTAACTTCTAATTCCGCTTTTAAAACAGGAATATATTCTTTGTAGTTATTTATTCTATTTTCGGCCTTTTGCACTTCCGCAATTAAACGTGAAAGTTTGTATGCGTGATAGCGTTTGAATAAATTAAGCTTCTTTGCCATAACGATATACCTTCCATTGAGCCTTTTTCTTTTTAAACCACCATTTTAGATTGAGGAACATTTGTGCAAAGCCACCTGGATAGAACATTACTATGAGTATTAGTAAAAGTCCGGTGATTAACATAATGAAACCTGGATTTTCTTGGAAAAAGGGAATATCAATAAGGACAATTTGTTGGAATCCATAAATAAAGAAAACTCCAAACATTGTACCCCACAAAGATTTTGCCCCGCCAATAATAACAGCGCCTAAAATATTAAGGCTAAACACCAGAGTCAAAATTGTTGAAGTAGTCGAAGTAATAGCGGTGATCAGTAACATATACATAAACCCTGCAATTGAAGCGTATAGTGTTGAAATAACGAAGGCGAGCAGGCGATATTTTAAGAGTGAAATACCCATAGCTTGAGCAGCAGAGGTCGAGTTTTTCATCGCTAACATCGCGCGCCCTGTTGGACTATTAATTAAGTTGGCTGTAAATATTAATAGAGTGATTAAAGCAAGGACAATAATTATAAAGGCTCCATTTTTGCCAAGAAATAGACCAAAGAATGTAATATCAGAGTTAGTGATTCGGACAGAAGATTTTAATGTTTTTAAAATTTGTACGACAATTTCGGAAAGCGCTAAGGTTAAAATTGCTAAATATATTCCTTCTATTTTTAAAGAAATAAAACCAATAACAAAGCCTAATAAAATTGCGACTATGCCCGCGATAAGAAATGTTGGGAGAATCGTGACACCCCATTGGTTAAGACCGTAATAAGCTAAGTATGCTCCTAGTCCAACAAAACCCGCTGTTCCTAGAGAGGCTAAACCAGAATATCCAAGTAAGAGACAAAAGCCGATTGCGGCGATTGAGTATACGAGAACGAAACCAATTGATGTTAGAAAAGGCCCAGATACCAAACCTGCCATTTGTAAAAATTTAACGACAAGTAAAATGACACCAAGTAGTAAAAATTGACTTAGTGGATTTTTCATCATTTTGTTGAAAGGCGTTACTTTTTGGGCGAGGCTTTGCCCTGGAACAATCGTTTGGAGATATTGTTTTTGTAAATTCATTGTTATCTCCTTTCTATACTTTCTTGACGATCTTCTTACCGAAGAGGCCTTGAGGTTTAATTAAAATAATAATGAGCATGATGACGTAAACAATGACATCAGCCCAATCTTGGAAAAATGGCGAGAAGCGGCCAAAGAATCCAACAACAGCGACAGATAAAGGAATTAATACTGCTCCAACAACTGGACCATAAAAAGTGGAAAAACCACCCAAAATACCAGCGAGGAAGGAGTTGACTTGAATACGCGTCATAAATGCTGGGTTCATCATAATACCTGTTCCACCAAGCATTACAGCAGCAATAACTGCTAGACCAGCCGCAATTCCCCACGAAGTAGCAGTAATAACAAAAGTGTTAACACCTACGAGTTCGGCTGTTGACTCTCGACTAGCAGTAACTCGGACACCAAGTCCCCATTTGCTGCGATATAAAAGAAAAAATAACAAGCCTAAAACAACAGCTGTTATTACAATCGAAACCATTGCATGGTATGTAATTGTTACCTCAGTGCCAAATACATCAAAGGAAAAGTTTCCGGGAATAAAAGGGGGTAGGTTTGGGGGAATATCAGCACCGAAAACCATAGGGATACCCGCGATGATAATCGAAACTAAGCCCATCGTAATAATTTGTTTCCCAACAATATTAACATTACGGCCCCGCCTAAATATACCTACGTCAACCAATACTCCTAAGGCAGTACCTATCAAGACAGCTAGAATAAGCGCTACCCATAGTGGTAAGTTTGTGCCTGCTAGTAAAAAGGTCGTGACATAGGCACCTAGTGCCGCAATGGAACCTTGGGCAAAGTTTGTCGTTGTTGATGTTTTAAAAATCAGGGCAATACCCATTGTTGCCATCATTGTGACGGCAATAATTAATAAACTACCGGTAATTGTATTAAGAAAGGAACCTAACATATTATTTTCCCCATCTTATGACATTCGCGGCCCACACGTAACCGATGCCCGCGGCGATCATACACACAACGTCTCCATCTTTGATTTTGCCTTCTTTAAGGCCAAGTTCTAAGGCTAATATTTGATCAATTTGGCCAATATGACCATAATCTTCTAAATAAATAGATTGTTCTTCTTTTAAACCAAGCTCTTGTAGCATTGACAAGTGTCCAGAGCGTTTAATGTGCAGGATATCTAAAAAATCAATGTCTTTTCTTTGAAGTCCGGCTTGTGCAAGTGATTCGTCAATACAACGGTACCAGTTTGGCATGGAAACTATATTGAGACGGTTTTTCATCTTTTCAGCGTCTAATAGACGAAGAGATTTATATCCTTCTTCAATATTATCTTTCGTAAAAGGATGGCATGTCCCACCAATTTCAACACCTGCTGTTCTCGATAAACTTCCGTCAGCAATAACTTTGCTGCCAAGCAGAAGATTGCGGTCATGATTCTTTTTAAGAATAATGGCACCGCCACCTGCACCAAGATTAAACATCATTGACATATTTCGATCAGTATAGTCGACGAAATCACCATTACGGTAACCTCCGACAACCATAACCATATTTATTTCATCATCAGCTATAAGCATATCACGCGCCATTTTCATTGCGCTGACAGTTGTGCAGCAACGGTTTTGCACGTCAATACCCCAAGCATTAACAGCACCAATTCTATCTTGAATATAAAGGGCGGAAGTCGTTAGTGGATATTCTTTCCATTCCTCACCAACACATAAAATGACATCAATTTCCTTTGGATCAACTCCGGTGTTTTCTAAGCACTTAAGTGCAGCAAGAGCACCCATTTCTTGGGTGCCATCGCTAGGACCTGGAATACGCTTTTGACGAATTCCTAATTTATTAATGACATTTTCTTCTGTCCAAACCCCGTTTGTGGCGTCGGCGATTTGTTTTGCCGTCATAATATGTGAAGGCAAATATGTCCCCATCCCGACTATACCTACAGTTGGTTTTTTCATAAAGTTCTCCTATTTGTATTAATTTATTATAACATTTTTAGGCTTATTTTTATAAACGCATTCCGCCGTTGACTTCAAGGACGTGACCAGTCACATAACTTGATTCTTCGCTTGCTAAATATAAAGCTGCATCAGCAATTTCTTGTGGTTCGCCTAAACGACCCATCATTGTTAATTTCGCAAATTTTTCTAGCAATTCGGTAGGAATTGTTTTAAGAATATCAGTCATGATATAACCTGGAGCGATAACGTTACAACGAACATTAGCGCCCTTGCGAGCAAATTCCTTCGCCCATGTTTTACTCATACCAATGACGCCCGCTTTACTAGCTGCGTAGTTAGCTTGACCAATATTTCCATAAATACCAACGACTGAAGATATGTTAATAATACTACCGTAATTATTTGTTTCCATTAAAGGTCCAAAAACGCGTGTCATATTAAAGACACCTTTAAGGTTAACGGAAATAACTAAGTCGAATTGTTCATCAGTCATCTTTCTTGTCATTGCATCGCGGGTAATACCGGCGTTATTGACGAGAATGTCGACTTTGCCATATTTTGCAACGGCAAAATCATAAAACTTTTGCACTTCTTCGCTATTTGCGACGTTTAATTTGTAAAATTCAACGTTTGGATTTTCAAAAGATAATTCGGCCATATCAACAGCAATAACTTTAGCTCCTTCGCGAGCAAATGTTTCGGCCATCGCTTGTCCTAGTCCTTTGGCTCCACCTGTAACGACTGCGACTTTTCCTTGTAATCTCATAATTTGATTCCTCCTGGTTTTCTTTATTTAACGTTTTTTAAAATAACAGCAGTTCCCATCCCGCCACCTATACAAAGGCTAGCAAGACCATGGGTAAACCCGTGTTTTTTCATTAAGTGAATGAGTGTAACGGTAATTCTTGCGCCTGATGCACCGACTGGGTGACCTAAGGCAATCGCTCCGCCATTAATATTCGTCTTGGCATAAATATCAGCTTCTTTAATCCCGTGGTCAGCAGCTAAACTTTTAACAACACCAATACTTTGGGCTGAGAAAGCTTCATTTAACTCAATCACATCAATGTCTTCTAATTTGAGGTGTGCGTGTTTAAGAGCGTTTGCAATTGCAGGAACAGGACCTAAACCCATTAATTGTGGATCTACGCCACCTTGACCAATACCAACAACTTCGACTAGTGGTGTCAGGCCGTATTTCTTAACAGCCTCTTCACTAGCAACCATTAAAAATGAGGCGCCATCATTAATACCAGAGGCGTTACCCGCGGTAACTGTACCATCTTTTTTAAATGCGGCTCTAAGTTTGCCGAGTTTTTCTAGGTTTGTAGCTCTATTTGGATATTCATCACGCGCAAAAACAAAGTCACCTTTTCTTTCCTTAATTGTTAAAGGAACGATTTCTGCGTCAAATTCACCAGCATCAACAGCCTTAATGGCCTTAACTTGTGAATTGAGGGCAAACTCATCTTGTTCTTCGCGGGTGATTGCGAATTTAGCAGCAATGTTCTCAGCCGTAATTCCCATGTGGACACCCGTATAGGCATCAGTTAGAGCATCCATAATCATGTGGTCGACCATTTTCATATCGCCCATCTTTACGCCACCACGTACATCTGCACTCACTAAATATGGAGCGCGAGTCATTGATTCGGTACCACCGGCAATAACTAAATTGTGCATGTCTGCTTTAATTGAAGTAAAAGCTGTCATAAGTGCCTTCATTGCACTACCACATGCCATTGAAATAGCGTAACCAGGAACTTCTTGAGGAATTCCTGCTTTGATTGCTACTTGGCGACCAAGACCTTGACCAAGGCCTGCTGGTAAAATATTACCAACAATAACTTCATCAATATTTTGGGGGTCAACTTTTGTGTCCTTTATTAATTGCTTGACAACTTCGGCACCTAAGTCACTAGCTGGCACCCCTTTTAGACTTCCCAACATTGAACCTGTTGCGGTTCTTTTCGCGGCGACAATAAACACTTTACTCATATAAAATTCCTTTCAGTTACTGTTTATTTGTTAGAACAAAAAGCAAGTAATTGCTTACTTAATAAATAGATGGGTGTATTTGTAAACGAAGCTGAGGTCATATGTTTTATAATGGTCTCCCTTATTCGGTTTTACGTTGACAATGATATTGTTATAAGTTTTCAGGTTTTTGTGTAAAAACTGAATACCGGTTCATGTAGACATTGTATTCATTTTAAATAGGATTGTCAACATTATTTTGTTTCAGATATCGGTATTTATTTCTCTATATAGTCTCTCACCTGTGCTCCACATTGCTAAAAGAGTGGTGCTATGATAAACTCACTTTGAAACGAAAGAACATAAGGACTTTTTATGATTGATAAAAATAAACAAAAACAAACTAAAGGGCAGGTCACTTCTAGAAAAATTCTTAAGGCCGCTCAAGACCTTTTTTATAAGCATGGCTATAGAGACACAACAATTGCTGACATTGCCGCTAAGGCTGGTGTAGCAGTCGGGACTTTTTATATATATTATAGGGATAAATACACAATATATGAGACCGTTCTTGCTAGTTATCAGGAGCAAATCCGCGATTATATTCACGAAATAATTAAACATGCCAAGACTAGAAAAGAAAAAGAAAAACTAGGTCTAAAGGCCTGGTTAAAATTTGTCGCATCCAACCATCATGTTTACCGCATTATTTGGGAGTCATTGTTTGTTGAACCTGATTTATTTAAAAATTATTATGTTAATTTCGCTAATGCATACTCAGAAGCACTTAAAAGAGACAACATTCTTTTAGGTGAAGACGTTGACCTAAAAACAGTCGCATTTATGCTAATGGGTATTTCTAACTTTGTTGGATTACACGCCTTATTTAATGAAAAACAAGATGAAGCAAGCATAGATAAAATTTGCGATGACGCAATCAAAGTTCTTGATAAGGGTTTATTTAACAATTCAAAGTAATCTAATAGTTATTCTTAATATATTTTTTAACTTTTTCGCTTTTGATTCGACCTTCGTCATTTAGCCACTTAATTGTGGCTTTTATTGATTGTTCAAATGGAGTCTTCTTGTAACCAAGTTCTGCTTCCGCTTTAGCGGTAGAAAACACAGCGTTAGTTTGTAATGTATAAAGGGAATATTTTGAATAAATTGGTGGTTTTTTCCTCATTTTATAATAAAGGCTTGCGAAAGGAATTGAAAGTTTAGCAAACCAAGTCGGTAAAACGTTAATGATGCCTTTTTTGCCCGATAATTTTCTTAGCGTTCCAAAAAATTGGTTCAAATCAATGCGATGACCTGAAAGTATATAACTTTCGCCGCGATGCCCAACTAGGGCCGCTTGAATTGTCCCACGTGCAACGTCACGGACATCGACAAAATCATAAGCACCTTTAACGCGTGAAGTTAATTGACCGTTTAGATAATCTTCGATCATCATTGTTAAATGGCCTTGGCCTGCATCCCCGGGTCCAAAAATTCCTGATGGATGCACTAAACAAATATTTAGGCCACTAAAGGCTTGTTGTTTTATATAGTTAGAAGTCTTCGCCTTAGATTTAGCATATTCGCCAACAATGGAATTTTCATCAAATTGTTCGGGTTCAACTATAGTTTGTCCTTCAGCCTCTTCCTTAATTGCGTGGACGCTAGACACGTAAACCATTTTAAATAATTGTTTATCTTTAAATAGTTTTGTAATGTTTTGCGTGCCTTCGAAGTTTACTTTGTACAGCAAATCAAGGTTCTTATTCGTAATTGATACAATACCAGCACAGTGAATTAAATATGTGGTCTCTGGATTAGGGACAGTAAAAAAGTCTTCAAGAGTCGTAGAATTAGTAACATCACCAAAAAAGACTTCAACACCTAAACTGTTAAGTCTTTCAGCATTATCACTTTCTAAAACAAGGGCTCTTACATCATAGCCATCTTCCTTTAAAAGAAGACAAACGTTATAGCCTAAATGACCATTCGCTCCAGTAACTAAAAACAACTTTTTCATAATATCACCTCGATACCTTAGTATAGTCACTTCCAAAGAAACTAACAATAAAGTAGCCTTAAAAGGGAATATTATATTTTATTAGTTAAGTGACAAATCCAATACAACAATATTTTTTTAAAATCACTAATACAATAGAGATGTCTTTCTTGCCTGGAAAGGGATACACACATGAGATTATCAGTTGAGTACTTTAAATCAGTAATTGCTAAAATCATCTGTAAATCGTTGGCTTCTAGACATACTTAAACCTTCTCTTTTTATAAATCTAGTTTAGATAACAATTCTGGTATGTTTAATGTAGCTACGTCATAAATGATGTTTAGCCTAATGCCTTCGTATTCATGTGATATCATATTTCTTAGACCAATAATACTTGGCCAATGAATAGAAGGATAATCTTGTTGTGTCTTTTTTGAAAGTTTCTTTGCTGTTTCACCGATTTGCTCTAGGTTTAATATAACTGCATCGACTTTCTCCTCGTTTTTCTCAAAAACCGTGAATGAATCAACCCCTTCCATATATCTACCTATTTTCTTTGCATACTTAATGATACGATCAATGTATGTCTTGTCTTTCATAAATGAGTACTCCCGTCTTTTTAATTTCGTCGTCTATTTTTGAATGTTCTTGAACTGTTTTATTACTTAGAACTTCAACTTTTTTATTTAAATTCTCTCTTAGTTGTTCTACGAATTCAAAATACTCTAATCCGTATAAATTAGATTTCATATATAGATCAACATCACTACTTTCTTTAGCCTGCCCTTTGGCATAGGAACCAAATAAATATATACGTTCGATATCATATCTTTTTGAAACACTAGCAACAATTTTTTTAATGCTTAAAAAAGATAAAATACCTGTTACTTCATCAATAACAGTTTGTTGGTCATTTGATTCTCTTAATATTCTATCTATCAATAAGTTAAGTGCCCATTCACTTGGTGTTCTAGTTTCTTGTTCCCAGTTTCTTATCGTATTTATTGGAATACCTATCAGTTTAGATACATCTAATTGTGTAAGTCCTAGATTTTCACGAACTGCTTTTAGTGATTGATTCATTTAAGTCACCTCCAACTAGATTTTATACCTCATTGAAGTAGTTGTCAACTTTCTTATACCTCATTGAGGCATTCCATTGCGTTCTTTAAATTTAATATATGATGAATATAATGTATTTTCTAATAGTGGCAGTACATTAAGGAGAGATTATTAGAACTATGAAGAGACTTCATAGAGAGATTTATTACGCTTGAATGTATTACATTTTAGATAAAAATATATTTTCGTATACAAACCTCGATAGTAGATTTTTCTATATAACTCCATAAAAGGGATAAAAACACGTTTACACAATCGGTCGATAAATTAATTAAAACCGAAAAGAGGTCATTAATTCCTTTTTAGGGGCCAAACGAACTCTTGAGTGGTTGAAACAATGGCTATGTTAAGCCTTTTTTAATGAAAGCAATGTGATAGTCTCAACGTGGTAGGTACGCGGAAACATATCAACAACAATTAGTTTTTCGGCATTATATTTATCGTTCAAAAGTTTAACGTCACGCGCCAAGGTGGCAGGATCACACGAAACATAAACGATTTTCTTGGGTTCAACACTAAGAAGAGTATCAACAAATTTTATGTCTAAACCCTTGCGAGGAGGATCAACAAAAACAGTATCTATTTTTGTGTTTTTTTCTTCAAGTTTTACAATAAAGTCACTTGCATCATCTTCATAAAAATCAACATTATTTATATTGTTAATCCGTGCGTTTTCTTTGGCGTCTTTTACCGCTTGGGCGACAATTTCTACCCCTATTACTTGCTTAACATGAGGAGCCGCAATCATAGCAATCGTGCCAATACCTGAATATGCATCTAAAACGATATCTGTGTTTTTAAGGTCAGCTAGTTGTATCGCTTTTTGGTATAGTTTTTCTGTTTGTTTAACGTTTATTTGATAGAAAGACTTACTAGAAATATTAAATTTAATATCACATAACTTGTCTTTGATTTTACCAGTGCCAAAAATGACATTTTCCTTACTACCAAGTACGGTATTAGCTTGTTCTAAATTAATGTTTTGGACGAGTGTCGTAATTTCCGGATGGGCTGCTAGAAGTGCTTTAGTGAACTCTTCCCAATCAGGAAGTTTCTCCTTGTTTGTAATAATAACAACCATAATTTCATCATAATAATATGATGTTCTAATCATAATTTTTCTTATATCACCAGTAAATGTCGTTTCATTATAAGGTTCATAAGCTAACTCTTTCATTAAATCTTTGATTGTGTGAATGATAGAAGCACTTCTTTTATCTTCAATAAAACACTCATCAATCGCAACAATGTCATGTGACTTATAGCGATAGAAGCCATGTATAAGTTTTTTTCGTTTATCATAGCCAATTGGCATTACAATTTTGTTGCGATAAAAGTAAGGGTTATCACTTCCTAATACTTCATCTACTTCTAAATCCATGTGGGCAATATTGTGAAAAGCCCGCAAAACCTTACTCTTTTTGTAATCTAGTTCTTTTTCATATGTTAAATGTTGAAACTGACAGCCGCCACAAGCGGTAGCGACAGGGCAAAGAGGTTTGATACGGTCAGGAGAGATTTTGATGATTTTTTTAATTTTTCCAACAAGAAAAGTCTTTTTAACAAGGGTAATTTCTACTTCTGCTTCTTCACCTATGATGAGATTTTGGACAAAAAGAGTGTAGCCGTCAATTTTAGCCACACCCAAACCATCATGAGTATAATCAATTCCGCTTACTTGGAATACGTTTCCTACACGATATGTCATATATTATTTATTCATCATGTTCCGGATGAATTCAACTTCTTTAACTACATCAAGACGGGGGAACAAAGGTTCACCCTTTTTGACCTTTTGTCCACCAATAACACCGTATTTGGGTAGGTTACTATACTTTTGTAACTTCTTTTCTACGCCGAGTTGTTTGAACAATTCTTTTGGCGCTCTTGTTAAAATTGGTGAGAGTAAAACGCCCGCAATATAAAGGTTATTTACAAGGTGATTCATAACACTTTGTAGTTTTGTTTTATCTTCAAGTTTAGCGAGTTCCCACGGTTTTGTATTGTCGATATATTTATTAGTTGCACTAACAAGTTTAAATGTTTCAATAATTGCGTCGGTTACTTTAAGATCATCAAACTGTTTTTCATAATTATTAATTGTTTCTAGGGCTAGCTTCTCTAAATCGTTATCAAACTCTGTGATTTGTCCGCTATATTTAGGAACGATACCATCAAAATACTTTTCAATCATGGAAACAGTGCGATTTAGCAAGTTACCAAAGTCATTAGCTAGGTCAACGTTAATTCTTTCAACAAATTGTTCAGGTGTAAATTGTCCATCACTACCAAAAATTGTCTCACGCGCTAAATAGTATCTAACTGCGTCCACGCCATAGCGAGAAATTAATGGATATGGATCAACAACATTACCGCGAGATTTGCTCATTTTTGTATCTTTCATCATGAGTAAGCCATGAATAAATTCACGGTCGGGTAATCTTATATCTAAGGCCATTAAAAACATTGGCCAGTAAATAGCGTGGAATCTAGTTATGTCCGCGCCAATAACGTGGACAATTTCTGAGTTTTTATCTTCCCAAAACTTTTTAAACAAACTTTCGTCATCAGTCCCATAACCTAGTGCGGTTATATAGTTGGTCAGTGCATCAAGCCACACGTAAACTACATGCCGAGGATTTTCTTTAACATTAATCCCCCATGTGAAAGATGTACGTGAAACGGCTAAATCAGCAAGTCCAGGTTTTATAAAAGTATTAATCATTTCATTTTTCCGGCTTTCAGGAATAATGAACTTTGGATTTTCATCATAATAAGCTAAGAGGCGGTCTACATATTTTGATGTTTTGAAAAAATATGATTCTTCACTCGCGCGGTTAATAGGCCTTCCACACTCAGGACACATGTGATCAGCACCAACTTGAGTGTCGGTCCAAAATGTTTCTTCGTGCTGACAATACCAGCCTTCATATTTACCTAAATAAATATCACCTTGTGCAAGTAAGCGTGAAAAAATGTTTTGAACAGCTTTCATGTGGTCTTGATTAGTCGTACGAATGAATTTATCATTAGAAATATCAAGCGTTTGCCACAAATCATAAAAACCTTCAACTATTTCATCCACAAAAGCTTGTGGTGTCTTCCCAGCCTTTTGCGCATTAGTCTCAATTTTTTCTCCATGTTCATCAGAACCAGTTAAAAAGAACACATCATAACCACGCATCCTTTTATAACGCGCGATTGTATCTGTTAATGTCGTGCAGTACGCATGCCCAATGTGCAGTTTTGCACTTGGGTAATAAATAGGTGTACTTATAAAAAATTTTTTACTCATATTTTCCTCATTATTATAACAAAAAGCCGCCTCAGCGGGCGGCCATCTGTTTTACTTGTCTTTTAAACCGTATTTCTTATTGAAACGGTCAATCCGCCCATCAGCTTGGACAAAACGTTGTTTGCCTGTGTAGAATGGGTGGCAATTTGCACATGTATCAACCCGAATTTCTTTTTTGGTTGAACTTGTTTCAAATTCATTACCACAGCTAACACAAGTAACTGTAATAAGTTGAGTGTTTGGGTGTAAACCTTTTTTCATAATGCTATATTCTCCTTCCGCCTTGAATCGTAAAGTCATATTCAAAGTAAGTTCTAGCGAATAAATAATATCATTATTATTATTAATTAGCAACTGTAAAAAATGTTGAAATGTGCATATTACGATCTAACATTATTATAAGAATCGTTTTACATAATAAATCTCATTACTTGCGATCGTTAATTTTCAAACTTCTGCATAAATATATAGGAATACAATTCTCATCTTGTTTTATATAAACCATAATTAAAATGCTCTTCTATTGGCCTCTATAAGCTAATTAACAATGTTTTAGCTTCTCCCTTTTTTATTGATAAATTCAAAAATTTATCTAAAATTAACGAAATGATGCATTATTAGCCGGTTTTGTAAGCGTTATCACTTTTTTTAGCCTTAGAATCTTTGACTTTTTGTCTTTTTCTTGATTATATTATAGTCACATAGATAGAAAGGAAATGATTATTTATGAAAAATAGACAACTAACAGTGCTGACTCTGTTTGGTGCTCTTGCATTAACTGCATCTGTACCATTTGCAAGAAACTCAGCAACATTATCCATGTTTTCAAAAGGACGTAATGGTGGTTCTGTCACCGCAACCGAAAAAAATGCCGAAGGCGACCTACCCTGGGCCGATGGCGTTCAAAATTATACCGGTGTCAACTACGGCGTCAAAGAAGAAATCCTGGGCCAATTAGAATCCTATGTACTTGATAATTTCATCGGCGGTATTCCGTTTGCAGATAACGCCGGCAACATCATGTACTCCGATCGCCTAACCTTACCAAGTGAAACTTATGTTCCTGGGTATGGCTTTGGTGTTGGTGAAGGAACAATCACTGCTCCACTCACCGCTGTCCAAGAACCTGAAGCAAAGTATGCGATGTATTACCATACATGGCAAAGCCAAGATCCAGGCACAATTAACTATTGGGACGGCCAAGACTCAGTTACAGCTGATCTACACGCCATGGTCTCTTCTTCTTATTGGAGCACACGCTTCAACGAAGACAAGACTGGTTATGAATGGTATCCACAACTAGCGGTTGATGATCGGCCAGTGGCTTTAAACCCAGTCGTTCCTGACAACCCAGAAGACTTTACACTTGCTACTAAATGGAGTGTAAAAGTTCGTGTTGATGACGACCTCGTTTATGACACACTTTCAACCAAAACTAATGTTGCAGCCTATAAAGGCAGAAAAGTCGCATTAGAAGATTATTTAACTCCTTTTAAAGCGATGTTAGATGGTCAACTATTCCGCGCAACTGACTTAGGTAGTGCGACATCTGGTTTTACCGGTGTCAAAGAATACTTAGCTGCTGTCCAAAAAGGTGAAACACCTAGTTGGGACGTAGTTACAGGTATCCAATTAAATGAAGCAGAAGGTACTCTTGAATTTGAATTCAATGCACCAAAAACTGCCTTCTATGCCATGTACAGTTTATCAAGTTCACTTTTCTCACCAGTTCCTCAATCTTTTATTGACGAAATTGGTGGTGTTAAAGAATATGGTAAGCCAAACATTGATTCCATTCTTTCATTAGGTATGTATACCCTCGAAGAATGGCAATCAGACAAACAATTAGCCTTTAAAAAGAATCCATCATACTTTGAATCTGACCGTGCAACCCACGCAGGTTATAAGTACACAATTCTAAAAGATGCCAATATTGCTTTTGAAGAATTCATCGCTGGCAAATTAGACAGTGCTTCGATTCCTTCAGCAAAAAAAGCAGAATATATTACAGATCCACGCACACGTAATACCCTTGGTGATACTGTCTGGAAACTTCAAGTTAACGCTGCTGATGAAGATCGTTGGGAAGAACTATTCGGTGTTGATGGAACAATCTATCCTCACTCAGAAGACACATACTGGGATTTAAAGCCTGTTATGAGTAACAAGAACTTCCTTAATGGTTTATACTACGCTATCGACCGTGAAGTGCTTGCCGCTAACAACGGGCGTAACCCAGCTCAAGCTTTCTTAAGTGACGCTTACATGATCGATCCAGAAGAAGGTTTATCATTCCGTGCCTCAGACACAGGAAAAGCCATTCTTGCAGATCGTTCGCCTGAAACATTCGGTTTTACAACTGAAGGTGCTGCTGCTTATTTCAATCTTGCTATGACAGAATTAGTCACTGCAGGAAAATATACTAAAGGTACCGTCGCTGCTCCAACCGAAATTAAACTTAGTTTGATTTACCAAACAGAAGTTCAAGTCACTGACGAAGGTGGTATCGTTAAAGATCAATTAGAATCTGCTTTCAATGACGCTGTTGAAGGTTTCAAATTAGTCGTCGAACCATATGCAACCGCAAACTGGATGGATGCCTATT